>Ga0157372_10000428_pt1 | contig 46270 bp, 44 predicted proteins | sample C55metaG_FD_115307 | JGI IMG/M metagenome (GOLD analysis project Ga0157372, IMG submission 115307) | Corn rhizosphere microbial communities from Kellogg Biological Station, Michigan, USA - C5-5 metaG | ecosystem: Host-associated > Plants > Roots > Rhizosphere > Soil | place: USA: Michigan...
AGTTTGGGCGCCGATAATACGGCTGTGCTGTATAATGGCATCCAGATCACCGATGCGCAGAACGGGCAGATAGACCTGAGCAGATATAACCTGGATAACATACGGTCGATAGCTTTATACAATGCGCAGCCTACCGACATTGTGCAAACGGCCCGGGCTTTCGCGTCGGCAAGCGTGCTGTCTATTCATACGCTGGTGCCAGAGTTATCTGCTGATAAACCTTATCAGTTTACTTTTGGTGTTAAGGCCGGTTCGTTTGGCCTGGTAAATCCTTATCTGCAATGGCGGCAGCGTATATCCCAGCGCTGGGCGTTGGTCGTCAATACATCCGAAGAATATGCCAATGGCGCTTATCGCTACCATATCCCGGTATCAGCTACGCGCGATTCGGCGGCCACCCGCCGCAATGATGGGATAAACGCCCAGCAACTGGATGCCGGTTTATATTGGATGGGCGCCGATAGTTCGCGCTTTAATTTGCAGCTTAACTATTACCATGCCGACAGGGAATTGCCTGGCGCGGTTATTCCATATTCGTCACAGCCTAACCAATACCTGCATACCCGGGATGTTTTCGTACAGGCCGGATATGCGCACAGCATGGGCAAGTGGCAATTATTGCTTAACAGCAAGGCTGGGCGCAGTTATAATGATTATTTCGACGCTGTGTTTTTTAACAGCCAGGGATATTTGGATGAAAGTTATACGCAGAAAGAGTTTTATCAATCGGTTACCGTAGCTTACCGATTATTGCCCTGGTGGAAATTGTCTTTTGCTTCGGACGCCGATATATTAAGCCTTAATGCTGATGATCTTGGAGCCGTTTCGCCAACAAGGTTAAATCTTTTCGAGGTACTGGCTACGGATATGAGCCTGGGGCGTTTACATCTGCAGGCCAATTTGCTGGATACTTATATCCGCGATCATGTTTTGACCGGCACTGTGGCCGCGCCAAAAAATGCGGTAATACCAACCATCATGTCTTCGATACAGCCATTTAAAAATACACAGCTTTTGTTCAGGGCGTTTTATAAAAGCGTTTTCCGTTACCCTACATTTACCGAACAGTACTATTATGCCTTTGTGCCGAGATCGTTGCGCCCTGAACAAAGCAAACAATACAATTTAGGCGTTGCCTATACTTTGAATAGCGTCGGCGCGTTCGATTTAATCACCCTAAGCGCTGATGCCTATTACAATGTTGTAAAGGATAAGATCATTTACGTGCCTACCCAATCGCCTGACGTGCCGTCGTTCATTAACCTGGGTAATGTAGATATCACCGGGGTGGACGTAAATCTTAAAACCCGAATAAAGCTTTCCGGGAATTGGAATTTGCCGGTTTCAGGTAGCTATACCTATCAATATGCCGTCGATGTGACGGATAAGTCTTACCCGTATTACCAGGATCAGATACCATACACGCCGCTTCATACGGCTACTATTAACGCCGGTATCAGTTATAACCAAGCGGGCTTGTATTACAACTGGGTTATCTCGTCGTCCCGCTATAGTGCTAGCGATAATGTGCCCGCCAATTACCTGCCTGGTTATGCGATTAGCGATATTACCTTGACATATCAATGGAAACAGCGAAACATGCCGGTTAAAGCCGGCCTGGGTATCCATAACCTGTTCGATAAAAACTATGTGGTAGTTACCGATTATCCCATGCCGGGGCGATCGTTCAGAATAAACTTACAGATCAGTATTTAAACACAAAACACAATAATTTATGAAAAATTTAAACAGAATTTATTTTATCGCGGTTTCAGGTTTGGTGAGTATGCTTGCCGCCTGTCATAAAGATTCGCCGGCGCCCGCTACACCAACCGCGCAAAGGGCAGGAGTATATGTATTGAACCAGGGCAACTATGGCAAAAGCAACAGCTCGTTAACTTATTACGATTATACAACCACCTCTTTAACTGCCGATATCTTCTCATCGGCAAACGGTGGTACACAGTTGGGCGCTTTGGCTAATGATGCGAAGGTTTACGGTTCGAAATTGTATATCACTGTCGATCAATCGGGCGTCGTTAATATCCTCAACGCTAAAACGGCCAAGCTTATCAAAAGCGTAAGCTTTTTAAACAATACCGTTTCGCGCGAACCACGTAGCCTGGCTTTCTACGGTAGCAATGCCTTTGTTACCTTGTACGATGGCAATGTAGCCGTTATGGATACCATTAATTATAACGTAAGTAAATACATCGCCGTTGGCCGTAACCCCGAGCAAATGGTAATCAGCAATGGTAAATTGTATGTGGTTAACAGCGGCGGTTTAACTTTTGGTAATCCTGATAAAACTGTTTCGGTTATCGATCTGGCCTCATTAACCGTAACCAAAACCATTACCGTGGGCGATGACCCTTATGCTGCTTCTGTAGATAGCTACGGTAATATTTATATAAACGCTTATGGCAATTACGGTGTTACCAACGCAAGTTTAAGCATCATCAATAGCAGTACCGATGTTGTGACCTCGAAAACAGATTTTGGTCCTGGTCCGTTCGTTATCAATGGCGATAATGCTTATTATTTGTCGGGCAGTAAGGTGTTAACCTACAACGTTAAAACCGGTGTCAACGGCACTACCAACTTTATTACCGACGGTACCACTTTTACTAACGCCAACGCACTGAATTACGACCCGATCAGCGGTGAAATGTTTGTTGCCGATGCCCTGAACTACTCAACCAATGGTATGCTATACGCTTTCGACAAAAACGGCAAAAAAGAGTATAACCTGGCAACGGGCATAATACCGGGTACTATCGTTTTTGTGAACAAGTAATTTTATCTTTGTTTATTATTCGATAATTTTACCTCGAAAATTAAAACCATGTCTGCACAACAAAAAATAAACATCCGCAACAGCGTACTCTTCATCATGATGGTGATTGCCGTTGCTACGCGCGTACTTGTACCCAATAACCTGGTAACCTGGGCCAATTTTACACCGGTAGGTGCCGTGTCGCTGTTTGGTGGCGCATATTTTTCGGATAAGTGGAAAGCTTACCTGTTGCCTTTGCTGGTATTACTGATCAGCGACCTGCTGGTAAATTATACCAAATACAACAAGGTTGGTTTATTTGATGGCGCGTGGATTGTTTATTTAACTTACGCGGTTACGGTATTTATCGGCACACTGATCAAAAAGGTAAGTATCGCAAAGGTAGTTTTGGCGTCCATTATAGCTGTAGTAGTGCATTGGTTACTTACCGATATGACCTTTGGCAGCACTTATTACGCACCGGGCCTAACCGGTTATTTCCAGTCGTTAACAGTGGCTATCCCGTTCGAAGCTAAAATGATCTGGGGTAACCTGCTTTTCTCGGCCCTGTTATTTGGTGCCTTCGAGGCAGCGAAGACAAAGTATACCGTGCTACAGGTGCAACCTCAAATAATATAATTTAATCAAATTAAATATGGAAAGCGCCTTGCAAAACAAGGCGCTTTTTTGTGCTTATATTTATCACAATGAAACAGCAACTAATCGTTTTAACCGGCGCGGGCATTAGCGCCGAAAGCGGCTTAAAAACATTTCGCGACAGTGATGGCCTTTGGGAAGGTTACGATATTAACGAAGTGGCCACACCCGAAGCCTGGGAACGCAACCCGGCTTTAGTTCAGGATTTCTATAATCAACGGCGCAAATCCGTTTTAGAAGCCAGCCCCAATGCTGCACATTATGCCTTAGCCAAACTGGAAGAAAAGTATGATGTAACCATCATCACTCAAAATATCGACGATCTGCATGAAAGGGCAGGCTCGACCAATGTGATGCACCTGCACGGTATCATTACTAAATCCCAATCGAGTAAAAACCCACGAATAACTTATCCTATTAAAGGCTGGGAACTGCGTATGGGCGAAACCTGTCGTTTAGGTTCGCAGTTGCGCCCGCATGTAGTATGGTTTGGCGAGATGGTGCCGATGATAGAGCCAGCGGCAAAACTATGTGCTAAAGCCGATGTATTTATTTTGGTCGGTTCGTCGTTAGCGGTATACCCCGCATCCGGACTGGTCAATCACGTTCCGACCGGCGTGCCGATGTATGTTGTAGATCCGAAGATCCCGAACGTTTATGGCTTTCCGGATATGACCAAGATAGAGGAGAAAGCTACCATTGGTGTACCGGATTTGGTTGATGAGTTAATGAAATAGTTGGTAATTTCGTATGGCTATCACAAAAGCATTTTCAAATCGTTATCAAATTAATGAACTATAGAAACTTCATACTGATCATATTACTGTCGGTTGGTAGTTTAATGGCCTGTGCGCAAACCAAACTGGTTACACCAATAAGTTACCAACAGCTTGAAAAACGCATTACTAATAAGGATACGGTATATATAGTTAACTTTTGGGCTACCTGGTGCGGCCCTTGTGTGGCCGAATTGCCTAATTTTGATAAACTACAGCAAACCTATAGCGGCAAGCCCTTAAAAGTTTTGTTGTTGAGCATGGACTTTAAATCGAAACTGAATGAAGTTAGAACCTTTGCCACCAGCCGTAAAATTGTAAGCGAGGTTTGCCTGGCGAATAAACCCAGCGAGCAGGAGTTTATCGACCAGGTAGATAAAAACTGGAGCGGCGCTTTACCGGGTACTATGATTGTAAACGCTAAAAAAGGCATCCGTAAGTTTTATGAAAAGGAGTTTACTTTTGATGAGTTGAACAAATTATATCAAAGCAATAAATAACTTATGACGCAACTGGTGATAGATTATAAAAGGTCTTCAGATATGATCCGTATTACCGGGGCATTGATACCCATGCAATGCCTTGTTGAATTTTGGTTGTTTAACAGACAGATAGTACAGCCCCAATTAATCGTCATCTATATCTCGCTCTTTATACTATTTATATTGGCCCAGATAGTGAGAAGTGGTGCGCGATGGATAAAATGGCCATACCTTTGTATTGCAGCTATTAGTTTTACCTTTCAATTATATGGCATTATTGCAACTATGGCGACAGTTGCGTACGAAAAAACAACGTTAAGTAATGTGCCATCATTTGGTACGCTTGTTATTGATGGTATGTTTTCTTTGGCGCAGGATGTTTTGACAATATATTCGGTTTACTTATTGTTTGTAGCTACTAAAACGGATGATGATGATGATACCTTTGCTGCTGAAGAAAATATAATTGAGGTCTAGAATATTAACATTAAAATTAAATACCATGAAAAAGTTTTTTGCTTTGTTAACAGTGGCCGTAATAGGGCTGACAGCTTTTAAAGCCGATAATGGTGGGTATAAAGTAGGCGATGTAGCTGCCGACTTTAAGTTGAAGAATGTGGATGGCAAAATAGTGTCGCTGGCTAATTATAAGTCGGCCAAAGGTTTTATTGTAGTGTTTACCTGTAACCATTGCCCTTATGCCAAAGCCTACGAGAGCCGAATTATGGACCTTGACAAAAAGTATGCTGCGAAGGGCTATCCCGTAATTGCCATCAGCCCTAACGATCCGGTAAGCGAGCCCCAGGATTCTTTCGAAAATATGAAGAAACGCGCTTCAGAAAGAGGTTACACTTTCCCATATACTATCGATGAAACCCAGGATGTAACCCGCCAGTACGGCGCCAAAGCCACGCCGCACGTGTTTGTATTACAAAAAACTGCACAGGGTAACTTGGTTAAGTACATCGGCGCTATTGATGATGATACCGAGAATGCTAATCCAAACCATACCCGCTATGTTGAGAATGCTGTTGATGCGTTATTGACAGGAAAAAGCGTAGCAACTACCAGCACCAAGGCCATCGGCTGTTCTATTAAGTGGAAAAAAGGAGCGTAATATTAAATGTGCAAATGAGTTGACGCGCAGAGGTGCAAATTATAAAACAAAAATCCCTGGTTGAGATTTCAACCGGGGATTTTATTTATAATATTTTAAAACTTATTTAGCTTCAGCGATACTGGTGATATCGATCGAATCGCCGGTAACTGTACCTTCAACGGTTACTTTTTTACCTGCAAATTTAACGGCCTTTTTTTGGTTAGCTATTTTATAGATCTTTTTATCCACCACTAAAACGGCTGATGCACCCATTTTAATACATTTGCTGGCGCAGGCAACCGGGTCTTTATCATCGCATTTGCCTTTGGCGGCACACATCGAATCGTCTATCGTTCCGGTAAGTTTAACAGGATTGGCGAATACAGTGCTCATTGCACCAACCATTAATAGTAACAATAATAATTTTTTCATGGCTAATTGGTTTTAATATCTGATTATCAAATGTAATTAAAAAGAAATGAAAAAATCAACGCTTTGTGGCTTGACTTATTCTTGTTTAATTTTCGGATTTTTGGGATAGTAGCGTAATGCGCTTTTACGGATAATGAGCGTCTGTAAAAGCACCACGTAAATCACCAATTGAACCTGATCAAGCATATTTACAATCGCAACGATGATTACCGAGATTGGGGTTAGTATAAAGTTTAAGCGGTGAGCTTTCCATTTTAGCGTGTCTTCAACAGTCGATGGCGAAAAGCACAATTTTTGCTTGTGCTTAACAATATACTGTAAAATTAAGGTTTGCGCAAAAGCTCCGGCCAATATAATGCCGATATAAACATCAAGCGCCCATAAATTATGCGGTGATATGGTGCCTGATATAATGGAAACGGCAAACGGAAACAGCGAGATGATGAACAGAAAAAGCAGGTTGCGCACAACCAGGCGCACATCGTAATCTTTCAATACTTTAAAGATCTTGAGATGCCGTATCCAAAACGCGCTTACCAGAAAGAAGCTTAAAGCGTAGGCTGCAAAACGTGGAACGAGATCAATAAAAGCTTCGGCAATTTTCTCGGGCCTGGCATGGCGCAAGTTATCCGGTAGCTTTATTTCGAGCACCATAATAGTAATGATGATAGCAAAAACCGCATCGCTGAACAGGATTACCCGTTCCAGTTCAAACTCGCGCTCTAATTCTTTTTCTTCCATTTGCAGTCAATAGTTTATTTGTACTAATTTACATTTTAAATAATTAACCCGACCATGCCACTACGCCCGATTTTTTGCACATTATTGCTGATGCCTTTGCTATGCAGCGCCCAGCGATTAACCAAAGCCGATATTGCACGTTGCAATGCCGAAGCCAAACGTGTAACCATCATTCGCGATAACTGGGGCGTACCGCACATTTATGCTAAAACCGATGCCGATGTGGTTTTTGGCTTGTTGTACAGCGAATGCGAAGATAATTTTAAAGGCGTTGAGCGTAACTACCTCAACGTATTGGGCCGTACCGCCGAGGCCGATGGTGAAAAAGCCATTTATACCGACCTGCTGATGCGTCTGGCCGAAGATAGTACCGATGCCATTAAAGATTATAAACGGTGTACGCCCGTATTCAAAAAGCTGCTTGATGCATTTGCGGATGGTATAAATTACTACCTGTACAAACATCCCGAAGTAAGGCCAGTTGTTTTAACCCGTTTTAAGCCCTGGTATGCCTTGATGTTTACCGATGGTAGCGTAGGCGCCACTATAACCGGCGGGGTAACAGTTGAGGATGTGCGCAGATTTTACAGTAATGACGAACCGCAATTGGGCTACTATTATAAACCCGATGATGAACTGATCGAGACCGGCTCGAACGGCTTTGCTATCTCGCCTTCAAAATCGGCAAGCAGGCACGCCATGCTGTATATCAACCCGCATGTGCCGTTTTATTTCCGGTCGGAAGTGGAGTTGGTGAGCCAGGAAGGGCTACATGCCTACGGCGCGGTTACCTGGGGGCAATTCTTTGTTTACCAGGGGTTCAACCAGCACTGCGGCTGGATGCACACCACCAGCAATGCCGACGTAGCCGACTTGTATGCCGAGAAGGTAGATCATTATACCGATAAAGGCCTGTTTTACGAATACGAGCATAAACAATTACCTGTCCGCTTGCAAAAGGTGGTGGTTAAGTTTAAGTTGGATAACGGCACGATTGCTAAAACTTTTACAACTTATTATACGCATCACGGCCCGGTAATGGCTAGTCGTGAGGGCAACTGGCTAAGCCTGCGGGCCAATAACCGTTCGCTGGATGCCTTGTTCGAATCGTGGCAGATCACCAAAGCCAATAATTTTGAGGAATATAAAAAGGCTATGAGCCTGCTCTCTAACGCTACCAATAATACAGTTTATGCTGATGATAAAGGGAATACGGCGTTATGGTATGGCAATTATATCCCCAAACGTAACGCTAAATTTAATTGGACACTACCTGTTGACGGTACCACCGCCGCTACCGAATGGCAAGGTGTACATCCGTTAAATGAGATCGTGCATGTGTACAATCCCACTTCGGGCTTTATCCAGAATTGTAATGCCACGCCATATGAGTCTGCAGGTATAAGCAGTCCCGACAAGACAAAATACCCGGTTTATATGGCGCCCGATGGGCAAAACTATCGGGGAGTTAATGCCATCAGGTTATTGAGTGATGCACACGGTATTACGCTCGATGGGCTAATTGCCAAGGGTTATGATCATTATTTAGCCGCTTTTGATGATCTGTTGCCGCCCTTATTCAAAGCTTACGATCAAGGCAGCAATGAGGTTAAGCAGTTGCTTGCCGAACCAGTTCAACTGTTAAAAGATTGGGATAAGCGCTCATCTGTAAACTCGGTCGCGACTATACTGGCTACACAATGGGGGATGCTGATGATCGAAAAAATGCCCAAAGCGCGCACGGTTGAAGAAAGTACCTTTGCCACCAAACGTATCTCCACATTTGCCAACCAATTGGATGGTAATACACAACTTACTTTGCTTACCCAAACGGTTAACGATCTGCAAAAAGCTTACGGCACATGGAAAATCCCACTGGGTGATATCAACCGTTATCAGCGCCCTGCCGACGGCAAAACATTTGATGATAAGCAGCCAGGTTTGCCGGTAGGGCAGGTGTCGTCGGCATTCGGGCAGTTGCCATCATTTGTAAGCCGGCAGATGGGCACGCAAAAGCGTTACGGTTATTCGGGCAACAGCTTTATCGCGGCGGTGGAGTTTGGTAAACGTATCAAAGCCAAAAGCATTATCACCGGCGGGCAATCGTTCGATCCCAACTCCAAACATTTTACCGATCAGGCACAGATGTACATCGACGGACGGTTTAAGGATGTGTTATTTTATAAAGAAGACGTTTTAAAACACGCGGAACGCACGTATCACCCGGGGGAAAAGAATTAAAAGATAAGAAACAGAACTCAAGACTCCCAACTCCTGGCTCGTGACTAACTGATCCCGTTTCGACCTTTCTCATCGTCAATAATTTCGGCTACCATGGTGCTATCGTCGGTATATATCGTTTTATCTATGCTGTAAAAACGCAAGGCTACACCCAATATAAAGGCGCAAACAAGCCAATCTGCCACCCACGCCCAGCCAGCATGCAGCAACATTGCCAGCCCAGCACAATTGATAAATAAAGCCGGTTGTACCAGGCGCACAATATGATTTTTACGTTTTCGGCCCTTCCATGCGTTTTTGCTGTAATGGTTAACCGCATACATTAAAACGCAGTAAGTTAAACAACCTAAGCCACTTAAAAATACCACCATCAGGCAATAAAGGTAAAACAAGCTTTTAAAATTATTGAGCTGATGATAGCTAATCAGTATTAATGGTATGGGGCATAACAGCAAAAATGTCGACCATATTTTGGCCACGTACTTGTAATTATGAAAAAATGCAAACACCGGTTCGTTGATGGCCACATAAATGTAAAGCGCAACTAAAGCAATCACATTGAAACAAAAGTAACACCACGAGTAATCAGTAGGCTGGTCAAGGTTGGTATCCCATAATATGCCGTTATTTTTCGAGGTGGCGAATACAAAAAGCACAAAACCTACAATATTGGCGGTAGTGGCCAGTTCAAAAAAATGTTCAATATTTTTGGATGTATGCGCCTGTTTCTCATTGCTAACGGCATAATGATAGAGGTTCTCCTCCATAAAAATGTTATTGTCCTTCATGATGCGCCACAGCATCCGGATAAATATGGCAATAACTACAAATAAGATGATCACAAAAAATGCCGGCCAAAATGGATCTTGGTAGTCTGCGTTAGTCATTTAGTTTAAATTATTCAGGAGTCGAACTTCAAAACCAAAGTTAATCGTCCACAGGTCGGTTTGCAAATTTGATTATTCATCTGTGATTGCTCAAATACAATTTGGAAAACGTGTATCGAGGTCGCACAGGTACTTGGTATTGATAAATTTATTAATTAGATGAAATGATATCGACAACTCATTTAGCCGGGATAAATTTTAAAGCGTACGAATCCAGGCAATAACGTTTGCCGGTAGGGGCCGGGCCGTCGTCAAAAACATGCCCCAGGTGTAAACCTGTGCTGCGTTCAACCACTTCTTGACGCACTTCGCCGTATGAATCATCCTCCACGATCATGATGTCCTTCTCGTTGATTGGCTCCAAAAAACTTGGCCAACCTGTTCCTGAATCAAATTTGGCTTTCGAACTAAATAACGGCTTGCCGGTGGCGGCGCTTACATAAATGCCTTTTTTGTGATTATCCCAATACGGATTCCTAAATGGCGGTTCAGTGCTTTTGTTTACCATAATATCATAAGCGTCTGATGATAAAACGCTTTTCCAGTAGCTGTTGGGTTTAGCTCCCGGAAAGGTTTTTACATCCTCCGAACTGCCCGGTATAATGGTATGTTTTTGATTGCAGGCTTGCGATAACAATAATAGTATAGCCGGTACGATCAGAATGATTTTTTTCATGCTTATTAGTCTTGAATCCGGTAAAAACCTTACAAACAGGAAGCAAGATATTAAACGCATTTACGATCAGGCATTGCTGAAATATGGACAAACTTAATTAACCGCAAAGTCAATTTTTATAGTAATAGAAGCGGTCTTTTTCCGGGATGACGTATTAAAAGTACCACCACCCGAGTAAGTTTCATCATCGTTTTCGCCAATGATCTGAAAAACGCCCATGGTAGCCTTCTTTATCTTACCCAGATTGCTGCCCGAATTTTTGGCGATCGTTTCAGCCCGTAATTTCGCATCGGCGCTTGCTTTGGCCAGTAAATCGATTTTTAAATCAGAGAGTTTTGTGTAATAGTATGAAGGGGCCAACGAGTTTAACTCGATACCTTTTTCAATAAGCTCCGTTACTTCGCGCGACACCTTTTCTATTTTATCAATATCCGCCGATTTTACGGTTATATTTTGCTTTAAGATATAACCATCAAATTTTTGCCCGGTTTCAATCCCCCTGTCGTTATAAATTTTAATAAAATCTTTTTTGATATCTACCGATGAGATCAGCAACTCATCTGCCTGGATACCTTTGGCTTTTAAATAGGCAGATACCGTTGCTTCATCACTTTTTAGCTCGCTGTAAGCCGTTTTCAGATCCGTGCTTTTTCGAGAATAATCTGCTTCCCAAACGATAAGGTTACTGGTGAAATTTTTCTCCGCCAGCCCGGTCACCGTTATGGTTTCTTCGCCCTTAAACTTGTATTTATACGCTCCGGCAACAACTAACGAGATTACGATAAAGGCGATACCGAGGATGATGGCATTCAGGCTGGTTTTCATCTGTTTATATGTTGAATTTTATATAAACTTAAATAACATTTTGTTCATTTAAACCACTGTTAACAAAAAATAAAGTAAACAAAAAAGGCGATGATCGCTGATCATCGCCCGGTATATTATTTCAAAACTTTCTTAGAAGTTTGGTTTCAATACATATTTGTCGTAGAACCTGAAGATATGCTCAACAGCTTCTTCGGCGGTATCAACCAAGCGGTACAGGTTCAGGTCATCAGGACTGATGTTATGCTCCTGGGCCAGCATCTTTTCTTCCACCCATTTAAATAAGCCGCCCCAGTAATCAGTGCCTACAAACACGATAGGGAAACGGGCAATTTTGCCGGTTTGTATCAACGTAATCGCCTCGAACGACTCATCCATTGTACCGAAACCACCAGGCAATATGATAAACCCTTGCGAGTACTTCATAAACATTACTTTTCGTACAAAAAAGTAATCAAACTGCATGATCTTATCCCTATCGATATATTTATTATGAAACTGCTCGAATGGTAACTCAATATTTAACCCTACCGATTTACCGCCGGCTTCATAAGCGCCTTTGTTGGCAGCTTCCATAATACCCGGCCCACCGCCCGATATTACACCGTAGCCACGCTCGGTCAATAAGCGGGCAATGTTTTCTGATAGTTTATAGTAAGGGTTATCGTTTTTAGTACGCGCCGAACCGAAAATAGATACACAGGGGCCAATTTTAGCCATTTTTTCAAACCCGTCAACAAACTCGGCCATGATCTTGAAGATCTGCCAGCTGTCGGTTACCTTAATTTCCTGCCAGTTTTTGTTCTCAAACGCCTGTCTTATTTTTTCTTCACTTGTCATTAGATGTTCTCCTGGCTCCGCCCTTTGCGAAGCTTTTTAATTTTCGAAATAAACGGCTAAGGTAACTATTTGTGCGGGTTTTGTATTAAAATTTTATTAAGCTTTTATGCTTTTGCTGTTACGGCTACAGTCTTTTTACCCGAAGTGATCCATAAACCGGTAAAGGTGATCAGCCCGTTTACAATAATCAATTCGTTATCAAATACATATCCGCCCAACAGTTCCTTCGAACTTGTACTTAAAAAGAAACATACCGCTGGCGATATCACACAAATAAACGGAACCAGTTTATCGGCAACCTGCCTGCTTTTTACAAATAAACCGAATGAATAAAGCCCTAATAATGGCCCATAAGTATACGAAGCGACCTTGAATATAGCTCCAACCACAGCATCGTTATTAATACTGTTAAATACCACAATCACCAAAAACATCAAGCCCGAAAAGGCAATGTGTACATAATGCCTTGCTTTTACCATTTTTTTGCTGTTGGTATCGCCGCGCTTGTTAAAGTTTAAAAAATCCACGCAGAATGAGGTAGTCAATGCCGTAAGTGCCGAATCGGTAGTAGCGAAAGTGGCAGCCGTTAAGCCCAGCATAAAAACAATGGCCGGAACCAAGCCTAAATACTTTAAAGCGATGGTGGGGTACAGGTAATCGGTTTTGCTTACCGTAATGCTATTTTTTTGTGCATATATGTACAACAAAGCGCCCACACTTAAAAAGAAAATATTGATCACCACGAATACGCCAGTAAAGCTGAACATGTTTTTCTGCGCTTCGCCAATGTTTTTGCAGCTCAGGTTTTTCTGCATCAGGTCTTGGTCAAGACCTGTCATGGCTACGGTGATAAACAACCCGCCTAAAAACTGCTTGCCGAAGTGGAGTTTACTGCCCAAAAAGTTGGTAAAGAAAAATATCTTGGAATAGCTGCTGTTTTTGATCGCATCCGCGGCCTGAAACAAGTTAAAATCTAAACTTTTGCAGATAAAATAGATCGACAGAAATACCGACGATACAAGGAACAGCGTCTGTAAGCTATCGGTAATAATGATGGTTTTTAAGCCACCGCGATAGGTATAAAGCCAGATCAGTAATAAACAGATCAATACGGTAATGGCAAAAGGCACATGATAACTATCGAATATAAACTTTTGTAAAACGATCACCACCAGGTACAGCCTGAATGCCGAGCCGATGGTGCGGCTGATCAGAAATATGCCCGCGGCGGTTTTATAACTCCAGGTACCCAAAGCGCTCTCGATATAACTGTATATTGATGTGAGTTTTAAACGATAATATAAAGGCAGCAGAACGGTAGCGATGATGATAAAACCTGCCGCATTGCCTAAAATGAACTGAAAATAAGCGAACTGATCGCCCGTAGGTGCGCCAACTTTTCCAGGAACGGAAATGAATGTAACCCCGCTCAATGCTGTACCGATCATCCCAAATGCTACCAGGTACCATTTGGAGTTCCGGTTAGCCACGAAAAAAGTGTCATTATCCGACGATTTACTCGAAGTAAGGAATGAAATAACAATCAACAATAAAAAGTAGCCGATGATAAACGAGAGCAGTACGAGTGGAGACATAGGTTTGCTTTGTTTCGAAGTAAAATCAATTATAGGAATAATTATGGAAGATGTGAAAGGTAAGATGGAAAACGTAGATCTAATGACATCTTCCATCTTACCTGCAACATTTTCCATCGAAATAGTTAATTTAGCAACATGAACTTTTCGTCGAAGTTGTTGGAAGGGGCGGTGGCCGAGTTTGCCAAATTACCGGGTGTGGGGCAAAAAACAGCCTTGAGGCTGGTGCTGCATTTACTTAACCAGGATAAGGATGATGTGGAACGATTCAGTACAGCCATCAACAAACTCCGTAACGAAATACAGTTTTGCGGCGTGTGCCATAACATAGCCGATCAGCCGGTTTGCGAGATATGTTCGGCGCCTAAGCGAGATCGTGGCCTCATCTGCGTGGTTGAAGATACCCGCGACGTTATGGCTATTGAAAACACCAGCCAATATAATGGTCTATATCATGTATTGGGTGCACTTATATCGCCGATGGATGGTATTGGTCCAGCCGATCTGGAAGTGGATTCGTTAATCGAACGCCTGCGCAGCGGCGAAGTGAAAGAAGTAATTTTCGCCCTAAGCGCCACTATGGAAGGCGATACTACGATCTTCTACCTGCATAAACGATTAAAAGATTTTAACATCAATATATCAACCATTGCCCGTGGCATTGCCTTTGGCGGCGAGTTGGAGTATGTTGACGAAATAACACTGGGCCGCTCCATCACCACACGAGTGCCCTACGAAAGTGCTTTGGCACGATAAAACCACGATTTTTATTTATATGGATCTAAAAGGAAAAGTTATTGTTATCACCGGTGCGTCATCAGGTATCGGCAGGGCTATGGCCATTGAGTTTGCTAAGCACGGCGCTAACTTAATTTTAGGTGCGCGCCACTACGTTGAACTATGCGAGCTGGGTCAGGATCTGGAAGGCCGCTACAGTATTAAAGCCGTAGCCGTACAGTGCGATGTTACTGTGGAAGAAGATTGTAAAGTTCTGATCAGCCAGGCTATAGTAACTTTTAAGCGCATGGATATACTGATCAACAATGCCGGTATATCCATGCGCGCTTTATTTAAAGATACCGACTTATCCGTACTGAAACGCCTGATGGATGTTAACTTTTGGGGAACAGTGTATTGCACCAAATATGCCTTGCCACATATTACAAAAACGCAGGGCAGTATTGTGGGTGTATCATCTATCGCCGGCTACAAGGGTCTACCGGGTCGTACTGGCTATTCGGCATCTAAGTTTGCCATGAATGGCTTTTTAGATTCGTTGCGCGAAGAGAACTTGAAAACCGGCGTGCACGTAATGACTGCCTGCCCGGGCTTCACCGCTTCAAACATCCGTAATACGGCTTTAACGGCCACTGGCAAACAGCAAAGCGAAAGCAGCATGAACGAGAATAAAATGATGAGTGCTGAAGCTGTGGCAAAACTGATAGCCGATGGTATAGAAAACCGCAAACGCACCATCATCATGACTACCCAGGGAAAACTCACCGTATTGTTAAGCAAATTCTTCCCGGCAATGCTGGATAAAATGGTTTATAATGTTTTTACCAAGGAGAAAGATCCGTTGTTGAAATAGCTGGCAGATCACAAATACAACTCCAAATCACCCTTCCCTTCCCGTACAATATCAAAATCGCCGGTAGTGCAATCCACTACTGTTGAGGGTATGTTTTCGCCATAACCGCCATCGATTACGATATCCACCTGATCTTCATATTTCTCATATATCAATTCCGGATCGGTGGAGTATTCGATGATCTCGTCGTCATCGTGAATAGAGGTAGATAGGATAGGATTTCCCAGCATCTTTACTATCTGGCGGGCAATATTGTTATCGGGAACACGTATACCTACCGTTTTTTTATTGCTGCTTAACAGTTTGGGGACATTACTATTAGCGTTAAAAATAAAAGTAAAGGGCCCGGGCAATGCTTTTTTTAATACTCTGAAGGTTTCGTTATCGATAGGTTTGATATAATCCGAAATATGGCTCAGGTCATAGCATATAAATGAAAAATTCGCTTTCTCAGGCTTGATGCGGCGTATCTTACAAATAGCTTCGATAGCCCGGTGATTGGTAATATCGCAGCCCAAGCCATAAACCGTATCGGTAGGGTAGATGATAAGTCCGCCTTTTTTTAAAACCTGAACAACCTGCTCAATAGCTTTTTCGTTCGGGTTTTCAGGATATATTTTGATCAGCATATTAAATATTAACAGTATATCACTGTTTTTTGTTGATAAAGGTAACTAAATAAAAAAGCCACCCAATATAGGCGGCCTTTTTATTATCAAAGGAGTATATAAAGCTGATTAAGCTTGTTTAGCAAACTGCGCGTTGATGATCAGTTTTACATCCTCGCCCACAACAACTGCGCCTGCTTCGGTAACGCCGTTCCAGCTTAAACCAAAATCTTTACGGTTTATTTTACCGGTGATTTCAAAACCGGCTTTCAGGTTACCATAAAAATCGGTAGCGGTACCGCCATGCTCAATGTCCAAAGTAACCGGTTTTGTTACGTCTTTAATGGTCAGGTCGCCGGTTAGGGTATCGTTAGTTATTGAGGTTGATTTAAAAGTGATTTTTGGATATTTCTCAGCATCAAAAAACTCAGGGCCCTTTAAGTGATTATCACGCATTTCCTGGTTAGTATCGATGCTGGCAACATCTAAACTAAATTCGGCATTAGCGCCTTCAAAGGTATCGCCTTCGGTGGTTACGGTACCTTCAAATGTTTTGAAAGAGCCGGTTACAGTTGATATTACTAAGTGTTTTATTTTAAACTGAACTTCTGAGTGCATTGGGTCCAAAACCCATTTTGTTGTTGCCATGATAAATATTTTTTAATTTATAATTTGATTGACGATACAAAGATAACGTAATTAAATGTTTAAACATGTAATTTTATTGTAAACATTTAGTTATCACTAAACAGTGAATAGGGAGCTTGGTTTTTAATATGTATAAGTGATTGGGGGAGAAAAAGAAACCGCCATCCTTTATTATACTGAAAGATGGCGGTTTAAATATGTTTAGTCGGCTATAGCTCTGAACATCAAAGCGCCAACTGTTAAGTTGGTACGGCTATCGATAATGATAGCGCCGCCGTTAGGCTTGTTTTCCTGATAAGCATCAAATGCCAGCGGATCGGCAGTTTTGATCACTACGCGGCCTATATCATTCAGATTGAAACTATCGGCAGCAACCTGCTCTAAGGTATTGATATTTACCTTGTACAGTATGTCCTGTATTTTGCAGCGGGTGGTTTTGCTGTTGTGTTGCACCAGGTACATCAGCGATGTATCCATCGGTTTGGTATCCATCCAGCAAAGATCGGCTTCAATGAGTTGCGATATTTTAGGGTGCGATTGCGCGGTCACCAATATATCACCACGGCTAATGTCGATCTCGTCTTCCAAATGCAGCGTAACCGACATACCGGCCGAAGCTTCAGCAGGCTCGCGGTCAAAGAACTCAATCTTGCTGATGGTAGAGTGGAAGCCCGAAGGTAAAACAGTGATTTGATCATTCACCTTGAACGAGCCGCTCAAAACACGACCGGCGTAACCACGATAATCATGCAGTTCATCAGTTTGTGGGCGAATGATCCATTGCACCGGCATCCGGGCATGGTCGCTGCTGTCATCAACATTTACCGGTACTGTTTCTAGGTGATCCAGCAAGCTTTTGCCTTTATACCAATGTATACGGTCGCTTTTGTAAACAATGTTATCCCCTTTAAGCGCGCTTACCGGTATATAAGTTACCTCGTTCAGGTTAAGCTTTGCAGCCATGGCCTGGTAGTCTTTAACTATTTTGTTAAAAACTTCCTCGTCATAGTCAACCATATCCATTTTGTTAACGGCAACTACAACATGTTGTAAGGCCAGTAACGATACCAGGTACGAGTGGCGGATGGTTTGCTCGATAACGCCTTTACGTGCGTCGATCAAAATAATGGCCAGATCGGCATTTGAAGCACCGGTAACCATATTACGCGTGTATTGAATATGGCCCGGAGTATCGGCTATAATAAATTTACGTTTCTCGGTCTGAAAGTATTTGTAAGCTACATCGATAGTGATACCTTGCTCGCGCTCAGCTTTCAAACCATCGGTTAAAATAGCCAAATCGATAGTGCCGTCATCATTTTTGCGGTTACTTTTTTGCAAAGCTTCCAACTGATCAACCAATATCGAATCGCTATCGTACAATAAACGGCCGATCAAAGTACTTTTACCATCGTCAACGCTTCCGGCAGTTAAAAATTTAAGGATATCCATTAAAAATATCCCCCTTTCTTACGGTCTTCCATGGCGGCTTCGCTCACTTTATCGTCCATACGTGCTCCACGCTCGCTAATTTTCGAAGCGCTTATTTCGTTAATAATGTCATCAATCTCAAACGCGTCCGATTCTACAGCCGCGGTGCAGGTCATATCGCCCACGGTGCGGAAACGTACGTTTTTGCGTGTGATGATGTCTTCCTCATCCATATTTAACGCCTCGGCAGCAGCCATCAATTGCCCGTTACGGGTAATCACATCACGCTGGTGAGCAAAATAAATAGTCGGCAATGGTATATTCTCGCGGCGGATGTAGTTCCAAACATCAAGCTCGGTCCAGTTACTTATCGGGAATACCCTTACGTTTTCGCCTTTGTGTATTTTACCATTGTACAAGTTCCAAAGCTCAGGGCGCTGGCGTTTAGGGTCCCATTGACCAAACTCATCTCGTACCGAAAATATACGCTCTTTGGCACGGGCCTTTTCCTCATCGCGGCGGGCGCCACCAATACAAGCATCAAACTGATACTGTGCAATGGTATCTAACAAAGTAACAGTTTGCAATTGATTACGACTGGCATTTTTACCTTTTTGTTCGATTACTTTGCCCTGGTCTATCGAATCCTGCACATAACCTACGATCAGTTTTTCGCCGATACGTTTGATCATTTCATCGCGGTAGGCGATAGTTTCGGGGAAGTTATGCCCAGTATCGATGTGCACCAGCGGGAACGGAAATTTCCCCGGACGGAAAGCCTTTTCGGCCAAACGCACCAGGGTAATGGAATCCTTGCCGCCCGAAAATAACAGGGCGGGTTTTTCAAACTGTCCGGCAACCTCGCGCAATATATGTATTGCTTCAGCCTCCAGGTCGTCTAAATAATTCAGTTTATTTTTACTCATTTTTAGTTCTGCTCGTTACCTTCAAAAAACACTTCTTCGTGGTCGTCATGCGCTTCGGTAACATGTAAGCCGCATTCCTTTTTGCTTTGATCTTCCCACCACCAGCGTCCTGCACGAAAATCTTCTCCTTCGCGCACGGCACGTGTACAAGGGGCGCAGCCAATGCTCGGAAAACCTTTATCGTGTAAAGGGTTGTAGGGAATATTATATTGTTTGATGTATTGCTTTACATCATCTAATGTCCATGCAAATATCGGATGAAATTTAGTTAATTGGTTACCTTCATCCCATTCAATATTTTCCATGTGCTCGCGGTTAACCGATTGATCGGCGCGGATACCGGTTATCCAGATCTCGTTACCGGTAAGCGCGCGCTTTAGCGGCTCAATTTTGCGGATAGCGCAGCACTCTTTACGGTTTTCAACCGACTCGTAAAAACTGCTTGGTCCTTTTGTGCTCACCATTTTTTCAACGGCGGCAGCCTGAGGATAGTAGGCATGTATCGGCTGACCATAAATTTCGAGGGTACGGCTCCATGTATAGTATGTTTCCGGGAAAAGACGGCCGGTCTCTAAAGTAAATACCTTTATCGGTAATTTATTCGCGAAGATCATGTGGGTGATCACCTGGTCCTCCCAGCCAAAACTGGTTGAAAATATAACTTTGCCGGGATAAGTCTCTGCAAGCACTTTTAATGCTTGTACAGGTTCTAAGGCTGCAATTAATTGTTTTATGTTGTTGATATCCTTACTCATGGCTTATAGCACTTTAACAATAAATTTTTGGATGCTGTAAATGCTGATCGCGATAACGATAATACCCACCGATACCATGATAGTTTTGATGGATATTTTGTTGCTTACTCGTGCAGCAATAGGCGATGCCAGCGCACTTCCGATCACCAAACCTGCTACAGATTCCCAGTGATGGCTGTTAAGCATGGTAATAAAGGTAAGCGAGCTCATTAAGGCGATAAAGAAGCGCGACAGTTTTACAGTACCTAACGAAGTACGTGGGTTACGGCCACCGGCAATTAATGAAGATAACACGATCGATCCCCAGCCGCCGCCGCCAACCGCGTCGGTAAAGCCACCGCCGAAGCCTAATAATCCAATACGTGTGATTTTTTTATCTCCCTTTTTTGCCTTGCCTTTAAATGCTTTGCGTAGAATAATTACACCTAATATTAAGGTGTAGAAAGAAATAACCGGTTTGGTATACAAGCTGTAATGTTCGAGCGACGAAAGAATGTAAGCACCCATAACCGCACCAATGGCACCAGGTATCAGCAATAACCAAAACATTTTCCAGTTAATGTTACCCATACGGTAGTGCATCCAGCCTGCAATACCGTTGCTCAGAATCTCTGATAAGTGCACACCTAAACTTGCAGAAGCAGGAGGGATACCCATAGTTAACGAAAATGAGGTTGATGTTACGCCGTACGACATGCCGATAGCCCCATCAATCATCGCTAAAACAAAACCGGCAGCAAAGAAATAGTAAAATATAGGATTGATGTTTTGTACAAAGTTTTGAAAATCGGGGCTTCTAAACCAAAATGCGGCAAATGTGATGGCCAGGGATGCGATAATAGAGCACCAAATTAACCACTCAAAATTCTTTTTTACAACAGCCTCGGTTTTTGAGTCGACAAGCACTGATGTTATTTCGTTCAATTTCTTAACCTTGTCGGCAAAATCCCCACTCAAAGTTTCGCGCAACTGGCTCATTTGTTGCAGGGTGGCGTCCAACTCGACGGGCAGACTTTCAGACAATACCTCTTTGATACGTTTAGCTACCGTTGGCGATTTGCCGTTGGTTGATATCGCGATCTTCAGGTCGCCTTTTTGCACGATCGAACCCAGATAAAAATCGCACAAGCCAGGTTTATCAGCAACATTGAGTAATAAATTGTGCTGTTTGGCTACTTCGCGGATATACGTATTCAGTGCCGAATTATTTGTGGCAACGATAACCAACTCGGCATTGGCCAGATCGTCTTCAGCAAACGACTTTTTGCGGACAATTACCTGCGGAAAATTTGCAGCCAATTGATAAACCGCTTCCGACACCTGTTCGGCTATTACGGTTACCTTAGCCAGCGGGCTGTTATTCAATATCGCGGTCAATTTTTCTAATCCCACGTTACCGGCGCCTATCAATACTGTATTCAGCTCATTAAGCTTCAAGAAAACCGGGAACAGTTGGTTCCCTTCAGAAGCATTATTCTGAACTTCAGGCTCCATATTATTTTGTGGTAACGATCCCATTCACTTATTCTATCTGTATTATAATTGTACCAGTGTTTCGCGTTTTGTTTTTACAGTTTGGATGAAGCTTTCAACCTGATCCAGATATTGCTGAGCAAATTCTTGCGATGGCTCATTTTTATTGATCTGCAATACCAGATCAGAGAAAGTTGAGCCATTCAGATCGATCTCGCCTGTAGCAACGTAGTTAGCATCAAAATCATTGATAATACCCACCTGTGTGCTGTTGTTTTTGCCTTTATCCAGCAGCATTGCTTTTGCAGCACTTACAAAGGTAGCGTATGTATGATAAATGGCATCAGCATAGGCAGCGCCTTCAAACGATTGTTTTGCCCATTCTAATTTCTCTTCGGCTTCAAATAACAAGGTGGCTACCAGGTCGATCACCACGCCGGCGCACTCGCCAACACCAATGGCAGTAGCAAATGTTTCTTCGTGGCCCCAGTCAACAAACTCTTCATCTTTTAAAGTGGTCAAATCGGCCAGCGGTTTTAAAAGCTGATAAAAGTAGTCTTTGGTTTTACGATCGTAATAATCGTTAAATAATTCATCATCAGTGGCATTAACCTGATAATCATTAAGTACGGTTCTTAATACGTCGGTAGCGCGTTTGGCAGGTACTTTAGTTACTTTATCAGCCGCGCGGCCAATACCGTTGCCAACGGTGCCACCACCTAATAACACCTGTACAGAGGGTAACACTTTACCCTGAGCTTTTAACGAACTACCGTGGAAACCGATATGCGCTAAGCCGTGCTGACCGCAGCTATTCATACAGCCGCTTATTTTGATTTTGATATCGCGGTTGTAGATCAGGTCTTCGTATTCATTATAGATCACATCTTCCAGTACTTTTGATAAGGTCATGCTGTTGGATATCCCCAGGTTACAGGTATCGGTACCAGGGCAGGTAGTTACGTCGGCAACACTGTCGAAGCCAGGGGCCGCCAAGCCTAATTCACTCAAGCCGTTAAACAAATGCGGAAGCGCGTCTTCTGTGGCGAATTTCAATAACAAGCCCTGATTTTGGGTAACACGTATCTCATCAGCAACATACGGACTGATAGCAGCTACCAGTTTACGCGCCTGGTCAGTCGGGATATCACCAACTTCAACCTTAATATATACACCAAAATAACCTTTTTGCTTTTGTTCGAAAACGTTAGTGGCACGCCAGTGTTTGTATTTTAAAGCATTAACCGGCTCAACTTTCGGATAGTTGGTGTCGGTTGGTAACGCAGGCTGAGGTACAGTATCACGATCGATAACAAAACTTTTCGATTTATTAGCCGTATGCTCTTCCTTAACCAGTTTTAAAACCTCTTCGATACCCATTTTCTGGATCAGGAATTTCATCCGTGCCTTGTTACGGTTATTGCGTTCGCCGTAACGGTCAAAAACGCGGATAACAGACTCAGCAAACGGGATGATCTGATCTTCAGATAAAAACTCATGCACAACATCTGCAATGGCAGGCTGCGCACCCAAACCACCGCCCATCATCACTTTAAACCCTCGGATTTCCTGACCATTCTCGGTTTTTACTTTAGGAATAAAACCCAGATCATGAATGTATGAAAATGCCGTATCCTCATCACTTGCCGAAAATGATATTTTGAATTTTCGCCCCATTTCCTGACAGATCGGGTTGCGTAAAAAATAAGCGAACGTAGCTTGCGCATAAGGCGATACGTCAAACGGTTCCAACGGGTCGATACCCGAAGTAGGCGAGGCAGTAACGTTACGCACAGTATTACCGCAGGCTTCGCGCAGGGTAACATCATCCTGAGCCAGTTTGGCCCATAGTTCGGGCGTACGGTCAAGACTTACATAGTGTATCTGTATATCCTGGCGGGTTGTTAGGTGCAGGTTGCGGCTCGCATACTCGTCGGATATATCGGCTATTTTTAATAATTGTTTAAAAGTAACCTTGCCGAACGGTAGCTTTATACGCACCATTTGTACGCCCGGCTGGCGCTGGCCGTAAACACCGCGCGCTAAACGCAGACTCCTGAATTTCTCGTCGTGAATTTTGCCTTCGCGAAACGCACGAATCTTTTTCTCCAGGTCAATTATATCTTTTTCAACAACCGGATTTTCTAACTCGGTCCTAAAGCTTTGCATATCTTTTAATTAGCAGTTTTATCAAAAAAAATCCCCTTCAGCAATGGCAAAAGAGGTAATCTATTATAGTATTATAATTCAAAACCCCTCAGCGTTTCAATATGGTATTGTACATACAACAGGTTGCATTAAGCATTTCCATAAATGGATCGTTGTATTCCACGTTACAAATATAGATAAAGTATATAGAAAAGATAGACTTAATTTAATTATTTCAATTTTGTGACGATCGGAGTGGGGAAAGCGAGGTCAGATCTCGCCAATGAGATTGTTTTCGCGTTCGATAATGTTAGCGATGCTGGTTTCAGTCAGTATCTGCAATGTTGCATCGCGCACATCAACAAAAACACTGCGAATACCGCAGGTGAGTTCTGATCTGCATTCTTCGCATTTGTGGTAAAAGTTGAGGCTGGCACAAGGCACCATTGCTATGGGGCCATCGGTAATACGCATTATCTGCACCAAAAAAATGTCTTTTGGATCTTTATTAAGACTGTATCCGCCTCCGGCGCCTTTTTTACTGTATAAAAAACCGGCATTCCTTAAATCTAAAAGGATCTGCTCGAGGAATTTTTTAGGAATTTTCTCCTCTTCAGCAATTTTTGAGATCTGAATCGGGGGATTGCCCATGTTCTTGCCCAAACTTACCAAAGCTTTAATTGCGTATTTCGTCTTTTTGGAAAGCATATATTGAAAAACGTGTAAATTTTGATATAAAGAACGGCAATTTATTGCATTTTGCAAAATGTGGACAAATTATCTACTAAAATGGTGTTTATTATAGTTAAAGTGGGTTTTTATTGCAAAAAAAAGAGTGAATATTAGTCTACAACGATGCTCTTAAGGTCAGATAAAAAGGAGTTTCGATGTGTTCCGTCAGTCCGTTTAGTATCAGGTGTGCGGTTTTTTCGCCCATTGCCTGGAAATCGGTCGAAATAGTGGTCAGTCCGTTCAGTATGATCTTCTTTAAAGGTGTTTCATTATAGGATATCACCCCAACATCGGTACCTACCTGCAAGTCGGTTGAAATGATTCGTTCTATTAAAGTTACCAGATCACTCTCCATCAGGTTGATGTAAGCTTCGCCTTTGGCAATCTGTTCAACCTGTATATTATGTACTACCTTGCAGTTGAAAGCGTATTGATGACAAAAATTATAATATCCCTGTAATATTTCATCAGGGTAGTAGGAGTTTTCGGGAAAGATGATCTTTATCGTATGGTATTTACTTAATTGTTCAAGCGCCAGTTCGAGCGCGTGGTAGATATCGTTCTCAAAATTCTCATATACCGCGGCAAAAGTACCGTCAACACCGGGGATGATCTTATCTAAGAGGATGAGTTTTTCTTTAGGTATGGTATTGATGATCTCGTGCGCCTTTTCGCCACCTTCCAAAAAGTGCGGGATAATGACATAATGGGTATAGTCGTCATTTTTATTTTGCAGGAGCTTTTTAAACAGCGAAAAATCGTTATTATAGATATATAGATCCACCGCGGCCATCTCACCCAACGACTCAACGATCGAATCGTAAATGATCTTTTTATGATAGCTTAGTTTATTGAACAGCAAAAACACTTTAAGCTTATGGCTCAAGTCGGTGCTTTTAACATAATAACCCTTGCCAGGTACCGAGCCCAGCAGACCGATCTTTTTAAGATATTTATAAGCCTTCTCGGCCGTATCACGCGATATCTCAAAATTGTAGCTTAACTCGTTGATAGAGGGAAGTATATCGTTCTTGCTTATCTTGCCATCGCCAATACCGTTGATGATAGAGTTAGCCAGTTGAAGGTATTTCGGTGTTGAAGAATAGTAATCGATAAAAATACATTCAAAAATTGGCGGTTGTTTCATATTAATTAAAGGGCTTGTTGCTTAACAACTCAATTGGTTATAAAAGATGCCCGATGTGATGCATCACTTTACAACACAAGATTACGCAGTTAAGCTTATTAATGCAACATACTACGCAACTTTTTTACATGTTGCGATATTATATAAAGCGCTTTTTTACGCTATCTTTATGGTTAGTTAACTGCTTCGCGATATAATTCTGTATATCAGTATAAACTTTAACTTTAAAAAGTTATTCTCCTGATTTAAATTAAGCAAAAAATGCTGTAAACCATGACAGTCCATGACGGCAGTACAATACAGCTTTTCTACTTTTATTCTCTCTAAATAAACCAGTATTAGAACTAAATTAAATGGAAGTAATTTTTGGTGTTTTTTTTCATTTCGTCGGTGGCTTTGCCTCCGGCAGCTTTTACATTCCCTATAAAAAGGTAAAAGGATGGGCATGGGAAAGCTTTTGGATAGTTGGCGGTCTGTTTTCGTGGCTCATCGTTCCACCATTGGCAGCGTGGCTAACCATCCCCGGTTTTTTTGATATTATTAAAGCTACCCAGGGCGGCATATTATTGTGGACATATTTTTTTGGCTTATTGTGGGGAATAGGTGGTTTAACTTACGGACTGGGCGTTCGTTACCTGGGGGTATCCCTGGGCAGCACTATTATATTGGGCCTATGCTCGGTTTTTGGCGCCTTGGTACCAGCGGTATACTACAACATTGTACCAACGGAAGGTAAAGACAGTATTACTACTTTAGCAACAACCCATTGGGGGCAATTGGTATTATTAGGTATAGTTATATGCGTAATAGGTATCGTTATTTGCGGTAGGGCCGGCACATTTAAAGAGCGCGATTTGAAAGCAGGTACTGCCGATGTAGAGGATAATAAGGATTACAGATTCGGCCTGGGTATTGCTGTAGCGATTGTATCAGGTGTGTTAAGCGCCTGCTTCGCTTTCGGTATTGATGCCGGCAGCCACATGGCAACTGTTGCTGACAATGCATGGCGAGCAGCTAACAATATTGTTGATCCAAGCAGGCATTTCTTGTACAAAAACAACGTAACATACATCGTGATTTTGTGGGGCGGTTTAACCACAAACTTTATCTGGTGTATGATATTGAATGCACGCAACAAAACATTTGGCGATTATACTAATAAAAAAACACCTCTATTAAAAAACTACATCTTCTCGGCACTGGCCGGTACAACCTGGTTCCTGCAATTCTTTTTCTATGGTATGGGCGAGAGCAAGCTGGGTAACGGCGCCAGCTCGTGGATACTGCACATGGCATTCATCATCTTAATTGCCAATATGTGGGGCCTGGTGTTAAAAGAATGGAAAGGCGTAAGCAAAAAAGCATTAACAACACTTATTATAGGTATTGTAACCATATTATTATCGGTGATTTTGGTAGGATACGGCAATAATGTAAAAGATAAAGAAACCGTTAAAACAGCACTGGTACAAGCAAACAAATAAAAGTACAACAAACAAAAACATCATAAAATGTCTATCAACACAACACAGTTTAAGCACGTGAGCTATTTATGGGATGAAGCAAAAGCTGCGGAATTGGCCGGCGACGAAGTTGCCTTATTAATATATCGTTCAAATTTATTAGGGGCCGATCTGAGGCTTACTAACTATGGCGGGGGCAATACATCTTGTAAAGTAATGGCGAAAGACCCGTTAACCGGACAGGAGACCGAGGTAATGTGGGTTAAGGGTTCGGGTGGCGACCTTGGAACATTAAAGAAAAGCGGCCTGGCGGCATTATATGTCGATCGCCTGCGCAGCCTTAAAAATATTTACCGTGGTGTAGAGCACGAAGATGAGATGGTTGAACTATTTAACCATTGTATATTCGATCTTTCATCAAAAGCACCGTCAATTGATACCCCGCTGCATGGTTTCTTACCATTCGCGCATATCGATCACCTGCATCCTGACGCCGCTATCGCCATAGCCGCCGCTAAAGACGGTAAAAAAATTACTCAGGAATTATTCAACGGCCAGATTGGTTGGGTTGAGTGGAAAAAACCAGGTTTTGAGTTAGGCTTACAATTAAAAGCCTGCTTAGATGCAAACCCGGGCATCCGTGGTATTATGTTAGGTTCGCACGGTTTATTTACCTGGGGTAACACTGCTTACGAAAGCTATATCAACACTTTAGAAGTAATTGAGAAATGCGCCGAATACCTGGAGCAGAATTATGGAAAAAAAGGTCCTGTTTTCGGTGGGCAGAAAATACAAAGCTTACCAGAGGCAGATCGCAAAAAACAAGCTGCCGCTATTGCACCGGTTTTACGCGGTTTTACTTCAAGCGAGCGTAACATGATCGGTCATTTTACCGATGATCCACGTGTGTTGGAGTTCATCAACTCGAACGATCTGGACAGGTTAGCGCCATTAGGCACCAGTTGCCCCGACCACTTCCTGCGCACCAAGATCAGCCCTCTGGTTTTGGATCTGCAACCAGGGGAAGACCTGAGCGATGTAGCCGCGATAAAAGAGCGTTTAGCTCCTGCTTTTGAGGCCTACCGTAAAATGTATACCGAGTATTACGAAACCTGCAAGCATCCAAATAGCCCTGCTATTCGTGATACTAACCCGGTTATCATCTTATATCCTGGTGTAGGCTTGTTCTCGTTCTCGAAAGACAAACAAACCGCCCGCGTTGCTGCTGAGTTTTATACCAACGCTATAAACGTAATGAAAGGAGCCGAAGCTATTTCCGAATACACTTCGTTACCACGTCAGGAAGCTTTCAACATCGAATATTGGTTGTTGGAAGAGGCTAAATTACAGCGTATGCCTAAGCCCAAAGCTTTATCGGGCCGTATCGCCCTGATAACAGGTAGTGCTGGTGGTATTGGCAAAGCTATCGCCAAAAAATTTGTTGAAGAAGGCGCTGTAGTTATTCTGAACGACATGAATGCCGAGCGTTTACAAGGTGCAGGCGAAGAGTTCAAAAAACAATTCGGCCGTGATTCGTACGCTACTGCCGTAATGGATGTTACCAAAGAAGGCGAAATATTAGGCGCGATGGAAGTCGCCGCTTTAGCCTTCGGTGGTGTAGATATCATTGTAAACAACGCTGGTCTATCGATCTCGAAATCAATAGCCGATCATACCGAAAAAGACTGGGATCTGTTATATGATGTATTGGTAAAGGGCCAATTCTTTGTAACCCAGGCCGCTGTTGCCGTGATGAAAAAACAAGCCATTGGTGGCGATATTATCAACATTGTAAGCAAAAACGCCTTGGTAAGCGGCCCTAACAATGCCGGTTACGGTTCGGCAAAAGCAGCACAATTGCATTTAAGCCGCTTGAACGCAGCCGAGCTTGGTGCCGATAAGATCCGTGTGAACGTGGTTAACCCTGATGCCGTGATCAGCGATAGCAATATCTGGGCCGGTGGCTGGGCCGAAGGTCGTGCTAAAGCTTATGGTATCACCGTTGCCGAGCTACCTGCTTACTATGCAAAACGCACTTTACTGAACGAGATCATACTACCGGATGATATCGCCAATGCTTGCTTCGCCTTCACCGGCGGCCTGCTAGGCAAATCAACCGGTAACGTATTAAATGTTGACGGTGGTGTAGCGATGGGATTTGTACGATAATTCAGTTGTACGTTGTGAGTTGTTAGTTATCAGTTTTGCTGATTAATATCAACTCACAACTGACAACTGACAACTGATAACTATGAACAGAGTTGCCTTCAAAATGAAACTGTTCCCCGGCAAAACGGCGGAATATAAAAAACGCCACGATGAGATATGGCCGGAGTTGGTGACGTTACTTAAACAGAGCGGCATTAGCGATTACTCCATATTTCTGGATGAGGAGACCAATATTTTGTTCGGTGTGCTCAGGTCGGCTGATGATGTGAAGCGTGAGGATTTGCCGAACCATGCCGTAATGAAAAAATGGTGGGCCTATATGAGCGATATTATGGAAAGTAATCCGGATAATTCGCCGGTAAGCGTGCCATTGCTGGATGTGTTTTATATGCCTTGAGAGGATTTAAAGAGCAAGGAACAAAGATTAAAGAATTAACCAGAGTAACTTAATTATAAACCGGGCAGAGAGAAAGAGATAAAGATGGCCAAGTCTTTGATCCTTATTCTTTGCTCCTTTATCTAAACAAAAAATGCAAATAGAGAAGTATAAAATAGATGCCATCAACAACGAATTGCTGGCTGACCATAAACGCAGATTAGAATATACCGCTGCCGACGTTGCGAACGTTGAGGACGTATTGAAAAAACTGGAAGCTTTCCAGATTGCTATACCAAGCTGGGCTTTAGGTACCGGCGGTACTCGTTTTGGCCGTTTTAGCGGTAAAGGCGAACCAGGTAGCCTGGAAGAAAAGATCGAAGATGTAGGTGTGCTACATTCCTTAAACAAATCAAGCGGTGCTATTTCGCTGCATATTCCATGGGATATTCCAAAAGATGCCAAAGCTATTAAAGCGCTTGCCGCACAACATGGTTTGGTATTTGATGCTATGAACTCAAATACGTTCCAGGATCAGCCCGGAGCTTCTGAAAGCTACAAATTTGGTTCGTTGCAGCATGTTGATAAAGCAGTTCGCGATCAGGCTATCGCCCATAATATCGAAGTAATAAAACATGGTATAGAATTAGGTTCAAAATCACTGACTGTATGGTTAGCTGATGGTTCGAGCTTCCCTGGTCAGTTAAACTTCCGTGGCGCGTTCGAGCGTACGCTGGACAGCTTGAAACAGATCTATGCTGCTTTGCCGGATGACTGGAAACTATACCTGGAATACAAATGCTATGAGCCCAACTTCTATTCAACTACCGTGGCAGACTGGGGACAATCCTTACTTTACGTATCAAAATTAGGTCCTAAAGCTTATACGTTGGTAGATTTAGGCCACCACTTGCCAAATGCAAACATCGAGCAGATCGTTTCGTTATTGCTGATGGAAGGCCGTTTAGCCGGTTTCCACTTCAACGATTCGAAATACGGCGATGATGATTTGACCGTAGGCAGCATCAATCCATATCAATTGTTCCTGATCTTTAACGAACTGGTTGAAGGTATGGATGCCCGTGGTATGGATCATGCCAATGATCTGGGCTGGATGATCGACGCATCACACAACCTGAAGGATCCTATCGAAGACCTTTTACAATCAGTACAAGCTATTCAGATTGCTTATGCGCAGGCTCTATTAGTTGATAAAACTGCTTTACAGGCTGCGCAAAAAGCAAACGATGTAGCTTTGGCGCAAGAGATCTTACAAAAAGCTTACCGTACTGATGTACGCTCGCTGGTATCTGAAGCAAGCCTGCGCACGGGTGGCGCTATCGATCCGATAGGTACTTACCGTAAGTTACAGGTGCGCCAGGAACTGATCAAAGAACGTGGGGAGAAAACAGTAGCAACAGGATTATAATATGAAGGCCGTTCCGGTAATTGCGATATTTGATATAGGTAAAACCAACAAAAAGTTTTTTCTGATAGACGAGTACTATAAAATTGTGCTGGAACGTACCGCCAATTTTAAAGAAACCCTTGATGATGATGGCGACCCCTGCGAAGATGTTGACCTGTTGACTACATGGGTGAAACAATCGCTGGCCGATATCCTGGCTTTGAAAAAGTTCGATATCAAGGCTTTAAACTTTTCAACCTATGGAGCAAGCTTTGTGCATATCGATCATAATGGAAAAGTTGCTGCACCGCTATGCAATTACCTGAAAGCTTTTCCGGATGATTTGAAGGACGAGTTTTACGCAAAATATGGCGGCGAGTCTGTTATATCGCGCGAAACCGCTTCGCCGGTTTTGGGTAACCTAAATTCGGGTATGCAACTGTATCGCATTAAATACCGCAAGCCCGAGTTATTTAAACAAATCAAGTATTCGTTGCATTTGCCGCAATACCTGGCTTACCTGGTTACGGGCAAATACTATTCGGATATTACCAGTATCGGCTGCCACACCCAATTGTGGGATTTTGTGAAGAACGATTATCACAGCTGGGTTTACGAAGAAGGCATCGATAAAATATTGGCGCCTGTATTCCCGTCGGATGATTCGATGCCTGTAGTTAGTGAAGGCCATGAGTTTCAGGTAGGCGGTGGCTTACATGATAGTTCATCGGCATTGATACCATACCTGGCCAGCTTTTCAGAACCGTTTATCCTCATCTCTACCGGCACCTGGTGCATCAGCCTGAATCCCTTCAACAATAACCCGCTCACGGTGGATGAATTGCATAAGGATTGCCTTTGCTATATGGAATACCACGGCAAACCGGTTAAAGCCTCGCGTTTATTTGCAGGCAACGAGCACGAACAACAAACCAAGCGTATTGCGGCTCATTTCGGTAAACCGGTTGATCAATACAAAAAGGTAAAGTATAATTCTGAATATATTTCTTCAAATCGTAACAGTGGTTCTAATCCAATTGATGGCGATTCGATGATGCAACAGTCGTTGTTTGGTAGCCGCGATTTAAGTACTTTCTCATCTTATGATGAAGCTTACCACTGTTTGATACAGGATATCATGAATCAGCAGCAGGCGTCAACACAACTGGTTATCCAGGATACCGGAGTGAAACGTATATTTGTCGACGGCGGTTTTAGCAAGAATGTAGTGTACATGAATTTGCTGGCTGCGGCGTTCCCTCATTTAGAGGTATTTGCAGCTTCTGTAGCACAAGCCACCGCCATTGGCGCCGCATTATCGATACACAAACACTGGAATACCAAAACCATTCCGGGCGATATGATCGAGCTGAAATATTATGCCCTGGCGCAAAAAATGGAGGTTCAATAAAAAATCTAATACTGAAGAATGTATAAAAAATCGATCAAGAGGAGTGTATGTATCATATATCTCCTCTTTTTTTGCTCTGGCTTAGCGGCTGTCGCTCAGCAAAAAAAACATGCAGTTAAAAAAAGGCCCAACATTATTATTATCCTGGCGGATGACATGGGCTATTCTGATCTCGGTTGTTTTGGCTCGGAGACCTTAACACCCAACCTGGATGCTTTGGGTAAAAGCGGCATTAAGATGACTCAATTCTATAATGCGTCGCGTTGCTGCCCTACACGCGCTTCATTAATGACGGGTCTGTACCAGCACCAGGCAGGTGTTGGTGACATGGTGAACACCCGTAAAGAGCCTGCTTACGAGGGATATCTTAACCAAAACTGTGTAACTATTGCCGAAGCCTTAAAAGCTGGTGGTTATAATACGCTGATGGCCGGTAAATGGCATATCGGCCAAGCGCCAGAGCATTGGCCCGTTAAACGCGGATTCGATCATTATTTTGGTTTAATAGATGGCGCGAGCAGTTATTTTAACCCAACAATGCCTTATCGCCCTAACCAAAAATTGACGATAGCGCTGGATGATAAAGAATTTACACCCGGGCCTAACTGGTATTCAACCAATGCTTATGCCGATTACGCGTTGAAGTTTATTGATGGCAATAAAGATACAGGCAAGCCTTTCTTTTTGTACATGGCTTTTACCAGCCCGCACTGGCCTATACAGGCTTTGCCAGAGGATATTGCCAAATATAAAGGTAAATACATGATGGGCTGGGATAAGCTGCGTGAAGCACGTTTAGTTCGTCAGAAAGCTTTAGGAATTTTACCGCAGGATGCACAGCTATCTCCGCGAGACCCTAACGTACCCGATTGGAACAGTTTAAGCACCGAAGACAAGGATAGGTGGGATACCAAAATGGCAGTTTATGCTGCGATGATCGACCGCATGGATCAAAACATCGGCCGTATACGTGCCAAACTGAAAGAACTGCATGAGGATAAGAACACCATCATCATGTTCCTGTCGGATAACGGCGCCAGCAGCGAAAGTATAAAAGGCCCGGGCTTTACGCCCGAAGTGCAGGCTGCCAACAATAAACCGGCAAGCGATCCGACTTCATTCACCGCTTACGAATATTGGGGCGCTAATGTAAGCAATACACCCTTCCGTTTGTTTAAACATTGGGAGTACGAAGGCGGTACAGCTACGCCCTTTATTGCGAATTACCCTGGTGTGATAAAACCCGGAGGTATCATCAGCCGCCCTGCACATATTATCGATTTAATGAGTACTTGCCTTGATTTTGCCAAGGTATCGTACCCCAAGACCTATAATGGGCATTCTATTATCCCAACAGAGGGTATCAGTTTAGCGCCTTTATTAAGAGGACAACAATGGTCAGGGCACAATGCCTTGTTTTTCGAGCATGAAGGTAACCGCGCTGTTAGACAAGGTGAATGGAAACTGGTATCGCAAAAGCCGCTAAACAAATGGGAACTTTACAATATCAAGGATGACCGCTCTGAGCTGAACGACTTAAGCGTCAAATATCCTGAAAGGGTAGCTGAGATGGAAAGATTGTACAACCAGTGGGCCGAAAGGGCGGGAGTTATACCGTTTGCGAAACTGGAAAAACGAAAAGGTGAGGAGCAGTGATGCAGATGTGAAATAAATTATTACATTTGTAATATATTTATTATTGCCTGATGCGCCAAATACGGTGATGTCATAAAACTGTTTCTTATGTCCGACGTCCAATTACTCAAACGTTTACGTATAGTTATTAAAGCTTGCGGTGGCCAAAGTAAATTTGCCAAAATATGTGGTGTATCCCAATCGCTGGTTAGCTTAATGCTTTCGGGCGATCGCGATGTTAATTTTACGGTTATCCGTTCAGCCTGTCACGAATTAGGCTACTCGCCCGAATGGCTGATATTAGGAACAGGTGAGAAGAAACTCGATGGCAAAGACGCTACCAAACTAGTTACCGAAATACAGATACTACGCACCGAAGTTGAATTGTTGCACATGCGTATGCGCAGTTATGAAAAGGAGTTTGAGCAAATAATGGCTAAATTAAAAAGCCCCCCAGCCCCATAAAGGGGAGTTTTTGAATGGTATAGATTTAAAAAGAGCGCTAATAAATTAATATTAACGCTCTTTTTTTGTTCCCGTTGTGGATAGGGGGCTAAAACTTCAAGTGCTTTACCGTCAAGCCATTGTTGATCAATTGCTTTAACGAATCGATACCCACACGCAAATGTGTTTCCACGTATTGCTCGGTCACTTTTGAGTCGCTTTCAGCAGTTTTCACGCCCTCCGGAATCATCGGTTGATCCGATACAAGTAATAAAGCGCCGGTAGGGATCTTATTAGCGAACCCGGTAGTAAATATCGTTGCTGTTTCCATATCGATAGCCATCGCACGTAAAGTTTTTAAATACTTTTTAAAGGTACGGTCGTGCTCCCAAACGCGACGGTTTGTGGTGTAGCAGGTACCTGTCCAGTAGTCGCGCGAGTGATCGCGGATGGTAGTCGAAATCGCTTTCTGTAATGCGAAGGCGGGTAAGGCAGGCACTTCGGCCGGCATATAGTCATTTGATGTTCCTTCGCCACGGATAGCAGCGATAGGTAATATCAGATCGCCTACCTGGTTTTTCTTTTTCAAACCACCGCATTTTCCTAAAAATATAACCGCTTTTGGGTGGATGGCTGTCAGCAGATCCATCACAGTAGCTGCCAACGCACTACCCATACCAAAATTGATGATGGTGATACCATTGGCCGAAACACTTTGCATCGGTTTATCCAAACCTATTATCGGCGCGTTATCGTTCCACTCCGAAAACATTTGCAGGTATTTTGAAAAATTGGTAAGGATGATGTAATCGCCGAAATCATCAAGCGGCCGGCCGGTATAACGCGGCAGCCAGTTGGCAACTATGGCATCTTTTGTTTTTAAACCTGCTTTTACAGGGCTTTGTACTTCTCTGATTTTTTTTGACTCGTCAATCAGTCCGGCGTCTTTTTTTATATCTTTTTCTTCGTTCATATGCGTAATTTGTGTAATGAAGTTATAAATAATTTAGGCATGGGCGATAGTAAAATGTTTTGATAACACTAAGATCACATCCCCTTTATATAACAAAAGCCCCGATATTTCGGAGCTTCCTGCTTTTATCTTAATTTGAGATTTGTGTTTTATTAAGCTACTTTGAGTTTCTTCAGATCTGACTTTTCGAATTTCTCTAAAGCATAATCTAAGGTCACTATCAGCTGTTTTACATCCTTTTTAGATGGGAACTCGAACATCGCATCAATCATGATCGCTTCGCATATCGAGCGTAAACCCCGTGCGCCCAATTTAAATTCCATCGCCTTATCTACAATAAACTCTAAAGTTTCGTTCTCGAATTCCAGGTTAATACCCTCATATTCGAACAATTTTTTGTATTGCTTTAACAGCGAGTTTTTAGGCTCAGTTAAAATATTGTGTAAAGCTTCGCGATCTAACGGATTTAAGTAGGTGAGGACAGGCAAGCGGCCTATCAGCTCTGGTATTAAACCAAACGCTTTTAAATCCTGCGGAGTAATGTATTTATATAGATTTTTCAGATCAATGTCATGATCTTCATTTTTAAACTTGTAACCAACGGTTTGTGTACGCAGGCGGTTCGCGATCTTTTTCTCGATACCATCAAAAGCTCCACCACATATAAACAGGATATTGCTGGTGTTCACGGTGATCATTTTCTGATCAGGATGCTTGCGGCCACCTTGCGGTGGTACGTTAACCATAGTACCTTCCAGAATTTTCAACAAAGCTTGTTGTACGCCCTCGCCTGATACATCACGGGTGATAGATGGATTATCACTTTTACGGGCGATCTTATCAACCTCATCAATGTAAACGATGCCGCGTTCGGCAGTAGCCACATCATAATCGGCGGCTTGTAAAAGGCGGGTTAAAATACTTTCAACGTCTTCGCCTACGTAACCGGCTTCTGTTAATACTGTGGCGTCACAAATACAGAATGGAACGTTTAATACTTTGGCGATGGTTTTAGCCAGTAAGGTTTTGCCTGTACCGGTTTCGCCGACCATAATGATGTTCGATTTTTCGATCTCCACCTCGTCCTTATCGATCTTTTGGTTTAAGCGTTTATAGTGATTATAAACCGCTACTGACAATACTTTCTTAGCATCGTCCTGGCCGATAACATATTGATCGAGGTGGGTTTTAATTTCGTACGGCTTTAATATAGTAGCTGTCTGGTTGGGGTTTTTTACCTTACGTACCTTTAACTCTTCGGCTAATATTTCATTAGCCTGATTTACGCATTTATCGCAGATATGCGCGTCTAACCCAGCAATCAGCATTAAAGAATCCTGCTTCCCTGCTCCACAAAACGAGCACCTGATTTCTTTGCTGTTTTTTGTCATTTGGTAAATTACTTAATGCAAAAGTACATTAAAAAGTTCAAACCTGATAAGGGTAAATAATATTAAGCCTAATAATCAGATCATTAACTTTAAAATGTATAGTAACCAGTAGTTTATCGCTTAATGATAAACCACTGGTTACGGGTTAAGTTTTAATTATTTCTTGGCTGCACCACGCAACACCTCGTCAACCATCCCGAACTCTTTGGCTTCTTCAGCTATCATCCAGTAATCGCGGTCTGATGCTTCCCAAACTTTTTCGTAAGTAGCGCCACTATGGTCGGCAATGATCTGGTACAGCTCTTTTTTCAACTTCGTGATCTCATGGTAAGTGATCTCGATATCAGATTGCTGACCTTGTGCACCTCCCGACGGCTGGTGGATCATTACCCGTGAGTGCGGTAAAGCCGCACGTTTCCCTGCAGTGCCTGCGCAAAGTAATACAGCGCCCATGGAAGCGGCCATACCGGTGCAAATAGTAGCTACATCATTGCTGATAAACTGCATGGTATCATAAATACCTAAACCGGCATATACCGAGCCACCAGGCGAATTGATATAGATCTGGATATCGCGTTTGGCATCGGCTGATTGTAAAAACAATAGTTGGGCCTGGATGATGTTAGCATTTTGATCATATATAGCATCTCCGAGGAAAATGATACGGTCCATCATCAAACGCGAGAAAACGTCCATCTGGGCAACGTTTAACTGACGTTCTTCGATGATATACGGTGTCATGCTGGTTGGTATACGGCTATTTTCGACGCGCGAAATAAAGCCATCTACAGCCAGACTGTTTATGCGGTGATGCTTTACAGCATATTTGCGAAATTCGTTTTTGTCTATGTTCATGGTTTTTGATTGTTATGGTCGGCACTAATATAACCGACCGTAGTAAATTATGGTAGTAAATTAAAATATTTTAATGGATACAATTGTGGCCGGCAGGTCAAATTACCAATAATGAAAAATGCCGAAACAAAGCCCGGCATTTTAGTTTTATAATTTAGAAGTTATCTCAATTATTCCTGAGGCAATTTGCTGAAATCGGCGTGGCTGATCTCTTTTTGTTTCAGGGTAACTACACTTTTCAGGTGATCTAAGGTTTTGATAGCCTTCAGTTCTTCAAAAATTTTGTTTCCGTTCTCTTTGTTTTGCAGGTACTGAACAGCGTACTGGCTCAATTGTTCTTCGCTGATCGGGGTAGGGCTGTACATCCTGAACTGGGCATCCAAACGTTGTTTGGCCAATTCAAAAACCTCTTCGTATTTAATCTCCAGTTTGTTGTCTTTGATGATTTTGTTTTCAATCAAAGTCCATTTCAGGTTTTTAGCGAAGTTGTGGTAATCTTTTTCCAGCTCCTCGTCAGTCAGGTTTTCGTTAGTCGCTTTTAACCAGCGTTTCAGAAAATCATCAGGCAGTTCAAACTGAACTTTATCTAAAGCGTAGTTGTAAATATCGTTTTGCAGTTTGCGATCTGCATCCTGCGTGCCCATAGCTTCAACTTCTTCCTTAATTTTTGCTTTAAATTCTTCTTCGGTGGTAACTGTACCTGCACCAAATAATTTGTCAAAGAACTCCTGGTTCAAATCGCTTTCTTCCAGGCGGTTGATGTTTTTAACTGTTAACTGAAATTTCGATTTCAGTTCGGCAGCTTCGTCTTCTTCGATTTTCAATAAACCGGCAACTTTCGCCGCATCGTTTTCAAACGCTTTCTGAACATCAAATTCAATTACATCACCTTTCTTTAAACCGATCAATGATTTTTTGATCTTGGCATCTTTGATCTGATCTAAACGAACTGATGAAGTATTGCTGATTCCGTCTTCAAAAACAGAACCATTTGGTGTTAATTGTACCAATTCGCTGTAAAGCACGTCATCATCTGCCGATACGTCAGGATTTGTCATTTTGCCATAGCTGCGGCGGATATTTTTGATACGGGCAGCCAGCGTTTCGTCATCAACTTTAATTACGTATTGGGTTAAAGTATCTTTTGATGAAAGGTTAACCTCGAATGCAGGAGCAAGGCCCAGTTCGTAATTAAACTCAAAATCTTCGCTGAAATCCCAGGCAAACTCTTTGTGCGGATCAACTTTTGGCAATGGCTGGCCTAACACATCAATATTGTTATCGGTGATGTATTTGTTTAACGAATCAGACAATAAGTTGTTGATCTCGTCAACCAAAATGCTTTTACCGTACATTTTTTTAATATGAGCCGGAGGTACCATGCCCGGGCGGAAACCAGGTATTTTAGCTTTTTTAGCTTGTTCCCTGATAGCTTTTTCAACACGGCCCTGGTAATCGGCTGCTTGAATTTTTACAGTAAGCGTTGAGTTTAGGTTGTCGATTTTTTCCTGAGTAATATCCATTATGTGGTACTAATTAATAATACAATTTTATTTGCCGGCTGTAACTAAGGCCAGCACAGTCTGATTTTGGAGCGCAAAGGTATTAATTTTTTTAATTTGATTATAAACTAATTGCCCAATGGCTTAATAAAAACAACTATTGATAATTAGAGTTATCTGAAATGAACCTATAATTACCGAATTTGTGTATGTTTAACCAAAACCAATTGCTGATCTGTAAATCAAACAGTACTTTAGCGCCCCTTTTATTGTATGTATAAATATTTACTGTTGATCATTTTATCGGCCTTAAGCCTTAACCTGCTAGCGCAAACCGACAGTGTGCACAAAGCCAATAATTTCGACCCGGCTAAGCACGCGTTTATCGATTCATCCGGGCAACGCGACATTAAGGATGTGTTTCATAGGTTATTCAACAAAAAGAAAATTGATGAAAACGAACAGGCCAAAAAGCTCAATTTTTCTGTAGTGCCTTCGGTTGGTTACTCATTGTCAACCGGGTTTGGCGCTAACCTGAATAGTAACGTAGAGTTTTATAATGGCCCCAATAAAGGCAAAACTAATGTTTCGGTGATCAGCGCCAGCGGGTTTATCGATACTAAAAATCAACGCTCGCTAACTTCGATAGCAAATATCTGGACGGAGAATAATGATTACGACCTGGTGGTGAATTTCCGCTGGTTGAAATACCCAACCAATACCTTTGGTTTTGGCAGCTTTACCACACCCGATAAAACCGATCCGATAGACTTTAATTATGTAAAACTATACACTACGTTATCAAAGCGTGTGATACCTAATTATTATATAGGCCTAGGTTACAACCTGGATTACCACACCAATTTTGTGGAACAAGGTAATGCAGATGGCACCGTAAGCGATCTGACCAAATATGGCAAACCGTACACTACCCGCTCTTCGGGTCTGAATTTAAATTTATTGTACGACAGGCGGGGCAATCCGGTTAACCCATTGAGTGGTGGCTACGCCAATATTATATTGCGACAAAATTTTAGGTTTTTAGGCAGCGACGAAAACTGGCAGTCCCTAATCATCGATCTGCGTAAATACGTACCGATGTCGAAACACAACAATAATGTGCTGGCGTTTTGGGCCTATTTATGGTTTACGTACGATGATAAGGTACCGTATCTTGATCTGCCCAGCACCGGCTGGGATGTAAACACAACATCAGGCAGAGGATATGTGATCGGCAGGTTTACCGGCAGGGATATGCTATACGCCGAAGCCGAATATCGTTTTACGCTAACCAAAAGCGGTATATTAGGCGGTGTGTTATTCACCAACGCGCAAAGTTTCCCCGAGTATCCAAACGGTGGGTTTAAAAAAGTCATCCCAGCTGCGGGCACAGGTTTGCGCCTTAAACTGAACAAGCACTCCAATACTAACATTTGTGTAGATTATGGTGTGGGCATCGACGGTTCACGGGGCTTTTTTGTTAACCTGGGCGAGGGTTTTTGATTATTTTCGCCTGTAATAAACTCTTTACATAAAATTTAGTCTTATTACTTAAATAAAAGACCTTCTTGGTCGTTTACCCTGTTAATTAAACTGCCATACCCAACCTATGCGCTTTAGCACATTGTTGTTTTTTTGTTGCTGCCAGATAGCGCAATATGCCTTTGGCTACCAAACACCGGATACCCCGGTTAACAAATCCAATATCCCTTTAAGCGCTTTCGTGCTCGACTCATCTAAACAGCGGGACGTGATCGACATTATTCACAGCATCTTTAGAAAAAATAAGCAAAACAACGAAGTAAGACCCGAATCTAAATTCAACTTATCGTTCATTCCTACAATCGGCTATACCTTATCAACCGGACTGGCCGTTGGCGCCAGCGGTGTCGGAACCTTTTATACGCAGAAAGATCATAGTTTAAATGTTTCCATCGTTAACTCGCAGGTATTGTATGATTCGAAAGGGCAGAGCATTCTTTTTATACAATCCAACCTGTGGGCCGATCAGGATAATTATAAGTTTGTATCCGATTTTCGCATTGAAAAATACCCCGATGTGACCTATGGCTTAGGAGATACAACCACCATACACCGGCCGGACCCTATCACGTACAATTACCTGCGTATATATCAAACCGTATTGCGTAAAGTTGTGCCTCATTTTTATATAGGCATCGGCTACAACCTGGATATACATTATAACATAGTTGAAGACATTGTACAGGCTAAAAGAAAGAATAAAAAGCCTATATTAACGGAATACGAAATTTATACCGGTGTTAAAACCACTACATCGCCAACCACAAAGTCATCAGGCTACACCTTTAACTTTTTGTACGATACACGCACCAATCCCGAAAATGCGCTGAAGGGAACTTTTATTAATGCGGTGTTCAGGAATAATTATATGTTTTTAGGTAGTGGTACGGATTATACCACGGCTATATTTGATATCCGTAAATATTTCAAACTTTCTAAAAACTCAAATAACGTGCTGGCTGTTTGGAACTACGATTGGCTGGTTTTAGATGGCAAGCCTCCTTATCTCGACTTGCCAAGCGTTGGTGCCGATATGTATAATAATACAGGCCGCGGTTATCCTATTAACCGTTTCAGGGGCAGGCATATGTTATACCTCGAGGCCGAGTACCGTTTCGGTATTACGCGTAATGGTTTACTGGGCGCGGTGGTGTTTGGCAACGCGGCTAATTATTCTACCAATCTGATACCGCCAACAGCAACAACCGAGGCTGACGATTTACAGCATATCATTCCGGCAGGTGGCGCCGGCATCCGCATAAAAATTAATAAACACTCTAACACCAATCTGTGTATCGACTATGGCGTAGGCACACAGGGTTCACGCGGCTTTTTCGTAAATCTGGGCGAGGTGTTTTAACCGCATTTTTGTGGATAACCCGGCTTAATGTTTATAAGTATTGCTAACAAGGGCACACCTTTCTCGTTAAATTTGTCTTAAGGGTATCGAGCATGTTTACGCGTCATTTAATCATCCCTAAACGATTGAACGCTAAGTATGTTAACTGCGTAGCCCGATTGTAAAAATTCATAAAAAATTGTTGAATTGTTAGTTTAACAGGTTGTTGCGTGCAACAGCCCGGCAAGCTTGTCGACTCTAAAATATACCAGGAACACACAAAAGATAACAGGATATATGAGCCAGGAAAATGAACTATTGCTGCGGGAAAATAAGGATCGTTTTGTGATTCTGCCTATCAACTATCCCAAAATATGGGAAATGTATAAAAAGCACGAGGCCAGCTTTTGGACCGCTGAAGAGATTGATCTTGGCGACGATATGAAAGACTGGAACGCCATGAACGATGGCGAGCGTCATTTCATATCGCATATCCTGGCGTTTTTTGCAGCGAGCGATGGCATTGTGAACGAAAACCTGGCCGTTAATTTTATGAGCGAGGTACAACTGCCCGAGGCGCGTTGTTTCTATGGTTTCCAGATCATGATGGAGAATATCCACTCGGAAACTTATGCTTTGCTGATCGATACTTACATAAAAGATGCAGCTGAAAAGCACCGTCTTTTCCACGCGATAGAAACTGTGCCCTGTGTTAAAAAGAAAGGCGAATGGGCGCTGCGCTGGATTGAAAACGGCAGCTTTGCCGAGCGCTTGGTAGCTTTTGCCGCGGTGGAAGGCATTTTCTTTTCAGGAAGCTTTTGCTCGATATTCTGGCTTAAAAAACGCGGTTTGATGCCTGGTTTAACCTTCAGCAACGAACTGATAAGCCGCGATGAAGGTATGCATTGCGAATTTGCATGCTTATTGTACAAGATGTTAAGCAATAAGCTAACGAAAGAGCAAGTGACCAAAATCATTGCCGACGCCGTAGAGATAGAAAAAGAGTTTATAACCGATGCCTTACCGGTAGCCTTGATCGGTATGAACGCCAAACTGATGAGCCAATATATCGAATTTGTGGCCGACAGGTGGCTGGTTGAACTGGGCTACGAGAAGCTTTACAACGCTGCTAATCCGTTCGATTTTATGGAGATGATATCGCTGCAGGGCAAAACCAATTTCTTTGAGAAAAGGGTAGGTGATTACCAAAAAAGCGGCGTACTGACCAACGATGCAAAATCGCAGGCTTTCTCGCTCGACGAGGATTTTTAAGATATAAACACAATACACTGACCAAATATTATTTAGAATACACACCATTTTTACTCACCATAAACTACTGACGATATGTATGTAATCAAGCGCGACGGAAAAAAAGAAACAGTAAAGTTTGACAAGATCACAGCCAGGATAGAAAAACTGTGCTATAGTTTAAACCCCGATCTGGTTGACCCGATCGATGTGGCGCAGAAAGTGATCGAAGGTTTGTATGATGGTGTTACAACCTCTGAATTGGACAACCTTGCTGCTGAAACAGCCGCATCGTTAACCACAAAGCACCCCGATTACGCTTTGCTGGCATCGCGTATCGCCGTATCCAACTTACATAAGAATACGATCAAATCGTTTTCTGAAACCATGCGCCTGTTATACAACTATGTAGATAAGAAAACCGGCAAACCGGCTTCACTGTTGGCAGATGATGTATGGGCTGTGATCGAAGAACATGCCGAACTGCTGGATAGCACCATTATCTACGATCGTGATTTTGGCTTTGACTACTTCGGCTTTAAAACGCTCGAAAAATCGTATCTGCTGAAATTAGATGGTAAAATAGCCGAGCGTCCTCAGCACCTGTTTATGCGTGTGTCGGTGGGTATCCACAAGAACGATATCGACAGCGTGATCAAAACCTATAACCTGATGAGCGAGCGCTGGTTTACCCATGCTACGCCAACCTTGTTCAATGCCGGTACACCGAAACCGCAAATGTCATCATGCTTCCTGCTCACTATGCAGGACGACAGCATCGATGGTATTTACGATACTTTAAAACAAACCGCTAAAATATCGCAAAGCGCCGGTGGTATTGGTTTAAGCGTGCACAATGTACGTGCTACGGGTTCATACATCAGCGGTACTAACGGTACCAGTAACGGTATCATCCCAATGCTGAAGGTGTTTAATGATACTGCCCGCTATGTTGACCAGGGCGGTGGTAAACGTAAAGGTGCTTTCGCCATCTATTTAGAACCTTGGCATGCTGATATCTTCGAATTTTTAGATCTGCGTAAAAACCATGGTAAAGAAGAAATGCGTGCCCGCGACCTGTTCTATGCACTGTGGGTATGCGATTTGTTTATGAAACGTGTGGAAGAAGACGGCCAATGGAGTTTGTTCTGTCCACACGAAGCGCCAGGTCTGCACGAGGCATGGGGTGAAGATTTTGAATTGTTGTACACCCGCTACGAGCATGAAGGCCGTGCGCGCAAAACTATTAAGGCGCAGGAACTGTGGTTCGCGATACTGGACGCGCAGGTTGAAACCGGTACACCGTATTTATTATATAAAGATGCTGCCAACAGCAAATCAAACCAACAAAACCTGGGTACCATCAAAAGCTCGAACCTGTGTACCGAGATCATCGAATATACTTCGGCCGATGAGGTAGCTGTTTGTAATCTGGCATCGTTAGCGTTGCCTCGCTACATCAACAACGAAGGTCGTTTTGATCACGAGAAGTTATACGAAGTAACCTACCAGGTAACCCTGAATCTGAACCGTATCATCGATCATAATTATTACCCGGTTGTTGAAGCCAGCAATTCAAACTTCCGTCATCGCCCGATTGGTCTGGGTGTGCAAGGTTTGGCCGATACTTTTATTAAGTTGCGTTTACCGTTTGAAAGCCCGGAAGCACAGCAACTGAATAAGGAGATATTCGAGACCATCTATTTCGCAGCGATGACCGCTTCGAAAGACCTGGCCGTTAAAGAAGGCGCGTACGAAACCTTCAAAGGTTCGCCATTATCAAAAGGTAAATTCCAGTTTGATCTGTGGGGCGTAAAACCCGCCAGCACCCGTTGGGATTGGGATGGCCTGCGCAAAGAAGTAATGAAAAACGGCGTACGTAACTCATTATTGGTTGCACCTATGCCTACTGCCTCTACCTCGCAGATATTAGGTAACAACGAATGTTTTGAACCGTATACCTCGAACATTTATACCCGCCGTGTATTGAGCGGTGAGTTTGTAATCGTAAATAAATACCTGCTGCGCGATTTGGTGAACATGGGCTTGTGGAACAACGAGATGAAGAACCAGATCATCAGCGCCAACGGTTCGATACAGGATATCGCTGAGATTCCGCAAGAAATGAAAGACCTGTACAAAACCGTATGGGAGATCAAGATGCGTACCATTATCGATATGGCTGCCGACAGGGGCGCTTATATCTGCCAGTCGCAATCACTCAACCTGTTCGTAAGCTCGCCAAATGCTTCAAAACTAACCTCGATGCATTTCTACGCCTGGAAAAAAGGTTTGAAAACAGGTATGTACTACCTGCGTACACAAGCGGCATCGCAAGCGGTTAAGTTTACTGTCGAGAATCAGGGGGGTAAAAACATGGAACCTGTTATCCCTGACCATGTAACCGAAATAGCCGATGAAATACCGGCCGGCCCAACCTGCTCGATGGAAGAGGGCTGCGTAACCTGCTCTGCCTAAGTATCAAAAATAGTTAATGTGAGTTGCCGTTAAAAACCAATAACGGCAACTTTTTTATTTTACCTCAGTTTGTTTTTTAGGCAGAATGGTTTGTGCTACCTTCGCGGCATGAACAGCCATTCAAAACACGAGATCATCAGGTGCGAGCGCTGTAATACCGCTTTTGAATGCAAGGCCAATAAGTATAGCCAGTGCCAGTGCTCCACAGTACCGCTTACGTTGAATGAGACACAATACATCAGCGAGATGTATGATGGCTGCTTATGTGCCAATTGCTTAAAGGCGTTACAACAGGAATATATCGAAAGCTTGAAATAGTCTGCCCGTTCGGACATCGGATCAATTACAACTTATGGCTAAAAAAGAATATTTTTTCCGGATACTGATACTTGGTTTTTTAACCGCCCTGGGGCCATTTTCGATAGATATGTACCTGCCGGGATTTAAGGACATCGCTAAAGATCTGCATACTACTACTAATGACGTGGCGTTGTCGTTAAGCAGTTTCTTTATAGGGCTTGCCGCAGGCCAACTGCTTTATGGGCCC
>Ga0157372_10000429_pt1 | contig 46251 bp, 39 predicted proteins | sample C55metaG_FD_115307 | JGI IMG/M metagenome (GOLD analysis project Ga0157372, IMG submission 115307) | Corn rhizosphere microbial communities from Kellogg Biological Station, Michigan, USA - C5-5 metaG | ecosystem: Host-associated > Plants > Roots > Rhizosphere > Soil | place: USA: Michigan...
CGAGCGCGAACGCGGCGACGATCGTGGAGGCAGTGACGAGAGTGCGTCGGGTCATTGGTTGGCTCGATTGGAAGAAGGCTAGCCGATCGTCACGGTGACCGGTGACCGGTGACCGGTGACCGGAGTTACCGGTACGTAATCGTGATGTTGTCGATGTTCTCACGCAAATGCCGCTCGAGATATCCGACGAACGCGCGCAGCAGTAGCCACTCCGACGATTCGTCCCTCGTGTGAATCTCGGCGACGAGAATGCCGCCCATCGTCTCATCCCACCGAATCCAACCTGGGTATTTGACGTGCGCCAGCTTTCCCTCGGCCTTGCGGCGAAACGCCGTCGGACGCGCGCGCAGCTCGCGGAGCTTCGCCTTGAGCAGCGACTTGAGACTCGCCTCACTGTCAGCCCGCGGCACGACCTGAAGAATCTTCATCGGTCCTCCCGGTGACCCGTTTGACGGACGACGCCGGAACCGCGAGAAATCTGACCTCGGACTCGGAGGTCCGATCGGATTTCTCCCCAGGTGTTCGTCTTAATTAGGGTCGCTGCCGGGCGGCGCGCAAATCAGCCGGGGGCAATCCGCCGCCTATTCTCCGCGCATCGCCACCAACGGGTCGACGCGCGCCGCACGGCGAGCCGGCAGCCAACTCGCGAGCATCGCGACCGCCGCCAGCACGACGACGACTCCGGCGAGCGTGACCGGGTCACGTGCCGTCACGCCGAACAAGAGCGACGCGACGACGCTCCCCGCGGCGAGGGCCGCGATGACGCCGAGCATCGCGCCGGCCGCCGTGAGCGCGAGCCCTTCGCGGATCACCATCGCCGAGATGCGCTGCGTCGTCGCGCCGAGCGCGACGCGGATCCCCAACTCGTGCGTGCGCTGGCTGACGGCGTACGCGATCACGCCGTACAGCCCGACGGCCGCCAGCGCCAACGCCACGAGGGCGAACAACGCGACGAGCGTGGTGAAGAAGCGCGGGCGTCCGACCGCCGACGCGACCCGCTCGGCCATCGTCTGCACCGAGAACACCGGCACCTCGCGATCGAGGTCGTGCACGATCGCGCGCAACGGCGTGGCGAGCGACGCGGCCGACGCGCTCGTGCGCACGACGAGCGCGAGCGAGGAGAACGGGTGTTGGGCCAGCGACGCATACACGGTCGGCAAGGGCGCGCTCTCGAGCCCCTCCCCGTGCACGTCGCCAACGACGCCCACGATCTCGCAGTACGGCTCGTCGTCCCCTTGGCCCCATCCGAGTTTGATGAACTGGCCGATCGGATTGTCGTTCGGGAAGAATCGCTTCACGAACGCCTTGTTGACGAGGTACACCGACGGTGCACCGGGCGCGTCGCCGTCTTGAATCGCGCGGCCCTGCACGACCGGAACGCCGAGCGTCGTGAAGAACGCCGGCGTGACCTGCCGCACTTCGGCGTCGGGCTGGTCGCTCGGCCGCGCGTACGAACGTCCGCGAATTGTGAACGTGAACCCGAAGCCGCCGCCGTCGAGCGGGACGAAGTTCGTCATCGCGGCGCTTCCCACTCCGGGCACGGCGGCGGCGCGCTCGAGCAGCTGTCGGACGAAGATCCGGTCGCCCGTCGAATCGTACTTTGCGACGGGCAGCGTCATCTTCATCGAGAGCACGTTCTCCGTGCGGAATCCCGGGTCGACGGCCATGAGCCGGTTGAAGCTCCGCAGCAGCAGACCCGCGCCGCTCAGCAGCGTGACCGCGAGCGCCAGCTCGCCGATGACGATGACCCGCTTCGCCCGGCTCGTGATCGCGCGGCCTTGCGCACCGCGCCCGCCGCTGCGCAGGGCGTCGGCGACACCGCGTCCGGCGACCTGCATCGCCGGCAACGATCCGAAAACCAGTCCGGCCCCGACGGCAAGGAGCGTGGTCACGGCGAGCGTCCGTCCATCGATCGACGCCTTCTGCACGAGCACGAGGCCGGGCGGAACGTGTCCGAGCAGCACCGTCATTCCGATTTTCGCCAACCCGATCCCGATCGCCGCGCCGAGGAGCGACAGCATGACGCTCTCGGTCATGAGTTGGCGGACGAGCCGTCCGCGTCCCGCGCCGAGCGCGCTGCGGATGGCCATCTCGGTCTCGCGAGCGGATGCGCGGACCAACAGTAGGTTCGCGACGTTGGCGCACGCGATGAGCAGGACCAGCACGACCGCGCCCAGAATGATGTACAGCGGCTTCTCGAGATCGCCGACGGTGTACGCTTGAACGCTCAGGATTTGTGCGCGACGCTCGCGATACATCTCGGGGAACCGGTGCTCCATCGTCTGCGAGATCAGCCGCACCTCGTTGTTCGCGGCTTCGATCGACGCGTCGTCCTTCACGCGCGCGAGGACGCTCATCCACCGCGCTCCGCGGGAGTCGTCGCTCAACTCCTGCGCCGTGAACACTCGCGGCGCCCACACTTCGACGGTGAACGGATACCGCTCCGCCGCGGGCGCGACGCCGATCACGGTGAACGGACGCGAGTTGATGCGCACCGTCTTCCCGATCAGCCGCTCGTCGCCGCCGAAATCGCGGCGCCAGAGCTGTTCGCTCAACACCACGACGTTCGGCGCGCCGTTCTTGTCCTCGCCGTCGCGGAAAAAGCGGCCGAGGAGCGGCTTGACGCGCAGCAGATCGAACATGTTGGCGCCGACTCGTACGCCCTGCACGCGCTCGGCGTCGCCGTGCTCGAGCACGACGTTGGCGGTCCAGCTGTCGATGATCGAGAATCCGACGAAGCTCTTGGCCTGCGTGGGATAGTCGACGATGTCCATCGGCGTCGCCACGTCGCCGTGCCCCTGTTGCGTGAACTTCAGCCGGACGAGGCGGTTCGCCTGCGGGAACGGCGGCGCTTGCAGCAGCACGTGGTCGACGACGGAAAAGATCGCCGTGTTCGCGCCGATGCCGAGCGCCAACGTGATGATCGCGGCGGCGGTAAAGGCGGGTGCGGCGCGAAGCGTTCGCGCGGCGTAGGTGACGTCCTGCCAGAGATCGCGCATGTACTCGCTCCGCCGCTGCGCGGCTTCGGTGTCGGTGTCTACGGCGCCGATGTAGCGGCGCGCGTCGTCGATGTCGCCGAACTCGCGCATCGCTTGCGCGCGGGCGGCGTCGTACGGCAGGCCGGCCGCGACGAGCGCGTCGACCCGCATGTCGAGATGAAACGCGAGTTCCGTCTCGAGGTCGGCGCGGATCTGCCGTCTCGTGCGCCAGGGCAGACGGAAAAACCGGCGGCGCCCTCCTCCCCGCTGCGTCACGTCGGCTCCAGCACCTTGAACACGGCCGCCGCGTAGCGCCGCCACACCGCTTCCTCGGCGCGCAGATGCCGCCGGCCCGCCGCCGTCAGCTCGTAGTAGCGCGCCTTCCGGTTGTTCTCCGAGAGCCCCCACTCGGCGGCGACGAACCCCGCGTGCTCGAGACGATGGAGCGCTTTGTACAACGGCGCGTCCTCGATGTCGATGACCCCGTCCGTGCGCTGCCGAATCGAGCGCGACACCGCGTACCCGTGCATCGGTCCGACGATGAGCGTGCGCAGCACGAGCACGTCGAGCGTGCCTTGAAGAAGGTCCAGCGGTCGCGTTGCCACGTTCGGTTCATCTCCCCGTACCAGGTAATGGGAAGATGAATTCGGGGATGAGCCGCGGCAAGAGCAGCAGGGCGACCCGGCCGAAAATCGCGTCGGGAGGCTGTAGACGCGACCTAGCGCCGGCGCTCGACTGACGCTGCCGCCTGTCCCTGACGCCGAGAGTGGTCGTCCCGCGCAGCGATCCCGTTGAAGCCGATTCCGAACTACGTCTCGGTCGTGAGCCCCAGGTCCTGCAGCAGTCCGTCGCGCAGGTCATAGACCCAGCCGTGGATCGCGAGCGGTTGTCCGCGCGCCCAGGCGTCGCGCACGACCGTCGTCTGGCATACGTTGATCACCTGCTCGGCGACGTTCAACTCGCACAGGCGGTCCTCGCGCGTCTTCTCGTCGATGATCGGGTCCAGCTCCGCGCGGTGCTTGTTGCGAACGTCCTGCACGTGCCGTAGCCAGTTGTCGGCCAGACCGATGCGGTCGTTGCGCAGCGCGGCGCGGACGCCGCCGCAGCCGTGGTGGCCGCAAACGATGATGTGCTTTACCTGGAGCACGTCTACCGCGAACTGGATGACGGAGAGACAGTTGAGGTCCGCGTGGACGACCACGTTCGCCACGTTGCGGTGGACGAACAGCTCACCTGGCGCGAGCCCGACGATCTCGTTCGCCGGGACGCGGCTGTCGGAGCAGCCGATCCACAAGTACTCGGGTGCTTGCTGCTTCGACAAACGCTCAAAGAAGTCTGGATCTCGCCGCGTCACCTCGGCGGACCACGCGCGATTGTTGTCGAAGAGGTGCTGTAGGAGCGGCGTCATCGGACCCAAAGGTATCAGGGTCGCGGTGCGGCGGCCGAGACGGCGGTCATGCGCTCGAGCATCTCCGATTCAGGCGTCGGCCAAAAGACGTTCATCGCGGCGAATTCCTTCGCCTGCGGATAGCGCGAAGCTTCGATGACGCGAGCCGCGGCGTCGAAATCGTAGGTCGTTCGTCGCAGCTCGATAGTTGGGCCGAGGAGGAGCCAGTACGCGCCGCGCTCGCCGAACGGCATGCCGACGCTTCCGGCGTTCACGACGCGCGTCGAACCGAATCGGCGGTCGAACTGCATGTGGGTGTGTCCGCACACGACGATCGGCGTGCCCGCGCCCGCCATCATGGGAAGCACGATGTCGTCCGGCGTGAGGCGCGTGAAGATCTCGACGTCGTTGCGCGGGGTCGCGTGGCAGAAGAGGACGTCGCCGAGTCCGTCGATGGCGACACGGGTCGTGGCCGGCCAGGACGAGATGTGCTCGACGTCGGCCGGTCGCAGTTGCTTACCGGTCCACGCGATGAGGTGCCGGAAGGAATCGGGAAGCAGGCTTTCCGTTCCGCGCAGATGCGCGAGGACTTCCCGGTCGCCGTTGCCCATGATGTAATCCGCCGGCAGGTCGACGCTCGCCAGCGCGTCGAGGCACTCGCGTGGCATTGGTCCCGGAAGCACGTCGCCGCCGACGACGATGCGGTCGACGCGTGCGCGCCGAACGTCGTCGAGCACCGCGCCGAGCGCCGGCGCGTTGCCGTGGAAGTCGTACAGCGCCGCGACGCGCACGTCGGCGCTCCGATTATTGGTAAGTGCGACCGTCGTACTTCACGAACCCGGTCTTGTGCCGGCCCGACGGGTCATGATGCGTCCAGTGAACGACGCCGCCCTGAGCGTTCCAGACGTACTCGCCCTCGAAGATGATCGGCGCGCCGGCTTTCAACCCTTCGATCCTCGGCGCGATGTCGATGTTGTGCGCGATGAGCACCGTGGTGCCCGACGGCAATCGCACGATGAAGCGTTGGTGTCGCTCGCCCGCACGGTCGTCGGGCAGGATCCGCGCTACGACGCCGGCCGCGTTGACGGTGACGTCATGTGCGTGCTCCGTGATCGCGCGCGAGATGGTCGGCGCATCGACGATCAGCGAGGCGGCGGCGGCAGGGGGGCCGTCCGTCGAGGGCGTCGAAGCGGGCGATGTCGGTACTGGCGCCGGTGTCGCCGCCGGTGACACTGCGGGCGCGGAGTGCGTGGGACGCGCCCGGTAGATCGCCAGGTAGCCGCACAGGAGCAGGACGGCGAATGCGATCGCCCTTTTCAATCGGCCTCCGCCGCGCTCACGGCCATCCCCGAGGCGACGGTCGATCGTGGGCCGGTCATCGTCAGTGGGCCCGGCCGACAGCCACGGTGACCCCGAAGAAGAACAAGGCTAAGCCGATTACGAAGACACCAATAATGATTGCCATCCGTCGTCGCCGTCGCCCCAACGCCTCCCACGACGGTTCATCGAGGTAGTACGCGCCGGCGGCCCCCTCTCGAATCACCGCGCGCTCGACGAGGATGCGCCAAATCAAGTTGTCGTCCTCGACCCCGAGTGCGCCCGGAGATTGCGCCCTCTGCGGACTCGTCGCGCCGGCGTTGCGAAAATGCTCGACGAGATCCTTCTCACGCTTGATAATGATCGCGGCCGCGGCTGCACCCATGTGTTCACCCGATGAAGAGTCGAAAGAGAAACCCGCAAGTCACTCCCAGCGCGATCGAGCCGCCCTTCAAGGCCCACATCTGCGCCGAGTGCGAAATCTCGCGAAGCGAAGGGGCGAGCGCGTTCAGGACCATGGCGATGCCGACTGCGATGCTGAGCGAGTGATTCAGGCTTCGATGCGAGACACCCGATGATGCGAAAAAGGTGATGACGCCGACCGCGACCGCCGCGATCCTCGCCCAACGATACGGCGCGACGCGGCGCCGTGGCTCGAGAGCGTGATCCACTCGGCTATCTTCCGCCCGGAGCTTTGGGCATTTCCATCTTCTTGAAGCCGTCCACCTTGAACTGGTCGTCGCTCGGGCCTTTCCGCGAGACCGTCGCCAAGGTGAGCTCGAGCGTCATCTTGCCGTTAGCGAAGCAGCGCGTGAGCACGGGATATCCGTCGGTCTTCGTATCCCACGCGAACGCGCGCACCGACTGGTCGTCGCTCTTCACCATGATGAGGAAATTGCGCAGGTACCCCTGCATGTCGAGCACCGTCTGATGCTCGCTGTCCTTCAGCTTGAAGTCGTCCGACGGTGACCCGCAGTACTCGGTGACCTTCTCCTGCCCGCGAATTCCCTCGACGCGCGTGCAGTCGTAGCCGGAGATCTTGAGCTTGTCGGTCGTCCAGTTGTACACCAACTGATCCTGTGACTTGGCCATGCCGGCCATCGCCTGCTGCATCATGGACTCGGCCATCGCGCGCTGTTCCTTCGGCATCGCCTCGAGCTGCTTCTGCATCTGCGCGAGCTGGCCGCTCGGGTCCATGCTCGCCCGCGAGTCCTTCGTGAGATCGACGTATTGTTTGCTGTCTTCATCGACGAGGCGAAGTATCTGGGCCTTGTCGTCGAAGAGCATCCGAGCGTGCCTCGCGCCCGTGAGGATCATCGCGATGCGTCCGTTCTCGATCGCGAAGACCGCCGTCGCCGGATATTCCTTGTCGCCGACGCGTTGAATCCCGGTGTACGTGGTCGTGAACTGCGCGCCGGCCGGCGCGGCTGCGGCGCAGAGGGCCAGAGGCATCAACATGTTTCTCATGACGTTGTCCTCACGAGGTGAGCCCGCCGCGGGGGGGGCCGCTGGCCGGGCGACGCCTTCAGACTTACCGCCGACGACGCGGAAGAGCAACGACAGGGACCCAACGCGGCACGCGCCCTCGGTATTCCGAGTAGTCGCCGCCGAACAACTCGTTGAGCTTGGGTTCTTCGTACATGACGACTCTGAGATGGAACGCCACCGCGACGATGACCGCGTACCACAGGACGTCGCTCGACCGGTACATCGCCGCCTGGCCAAGCAGGGAGATCACGATGGCCACGTACATCGGGTTGCGAACGAAGCGGTAGAGTCCGTCGACGACGAGCGCGCGAGGCGGGTCGGCCGGATTCGGCGTGCCGCTGCCTCGCACCGCGAAATCGCGCGCGCACCAGAGCAGCACGAGCCAGCCGAACACGGCGACGGCCAGCCCGACGATGCCGAGCGCGTCGTCGAGGCGGGGACGTCGCCAGCCGCTGATGTACCACGGCAGCCATCCGGCGATCGTCCCCGGCACAATCAGAAGGAAGAGCGCCGCGCGGACCACGAGCGAGCGGAGCATGAGGCCCAAGAAACGCTCTCTTGTTCGAATCGGCAATCGGGGGTAGCGTTCCGCCATGGCCGACAGGGCGGCCGACGGTCCGCGTAAAGGGTTCAACCCGCCCCACGGTTTTTCGAGAATCGGCCTTCTATTCCTCGCCCTTAACGCGGACGCCGGGCGGCACGAAAGGACTCGCTCCTTTCACAGGAATGGAGGTGTACGATGTCCGACGAGACCCCGACCCAGGGGCCGGCGCCAAGGGCGTTGCCCGGCGCGCCCAACCTCGAGTGGCTTCGCAAGGAAGCCAAGCGCCGGCTGACCCGACTGCGCGAGACGCGGTCCGACGCACAGCTCTCCGACGCGCAGTTCGAAATCGCGAAAGAGTACGGCTTCCCCAGTTGGCGCGGGCTCAAGGCGCATGTCGACTCGCTGAGCCTCGACGGCCAGCTCTTCGACGCGGCGAAAAAGGGCGACGTCGCACGACTGCGAGCCCTGCTCGACGAGCACCCTGACAGGCGCTTCATCCGCGACACGCCGTACGAGTGGACACTACTCCACGCCGCGGCGTCGAGAGACCAGAACTCCACCGCACCGAAAGACGCGTTGGGCGCGGTGAATCTGCTGTTGGATCGCGGGCTCGATCCGAACGCACGCGAGCGCGGCGACAACACTTACGCCATGCACTGGGCCGCGGCCGCGGGCGATCTTCCCGTCGTGCGTCGGCTCGCCGACGCCGGCGGCGACGTCGTCGGCCATGGCGACGACCATGAGCTCGAGGTGATCGGGTGGGCCACGTGTTGGGAAGGCGGCGACGACGCTGCGCACCGCGCGGTCGCGGACTTCCTCGTCAGTCGCGGCGCCAACCATCACATCTTCTCGGCGATCGCGATGAATCTCGGCGACGAAGTCCGCCGCATCGTCGCGGCGAATCCCGGGGCGCTGAATCAGCGACTGAGCCGCAACGAGAATCACCAGTCGCCGCTGCATTTCGCCATCCGCATGAACAAACCGGCGATGGTCGATCTGCTCATCGAGCTCGGCGCGGATCCACTCGCCGTCGACGGGTCGGGCAATCCACCCACAGCCTACGCACACCACGAGGGAATCGATCGGCCGATCGTCGAAAAGATCCGCGCCATGACGGTCGCGGAGCTCGACAGTGCGGAGCGGGGACATCGCCAAGCGAACGTGTCGATGGTCGACCTCGTCGCCGCGTTGTCGCTCGCCGATTTCGCGATGGCTGAGCGGCTGGTCAAGGCGAACCCCGGTCTGGTCGCCGCCCAAGGTGCCAGCTCGGGCGCGCTTCACATGTTGTCCATGCGTAACGACGCACGGGGCGTCCGCTGGCTGCTCGACCATGGCGCGGACGTCAATGGTCTCTGGACTCAGTGGGACTCGCGTGTCACCGCGCTGCACCTCGCCGCCGGCGGCGGCCACGTCGAAACCGTTCGCGCGCTTCTCGCTGCCGGCGCCAGCACGACGATCCTCGACAGCCGCTTCGAGGGCGACGCTCTTGGTTGGGCGCGGCATTTCGACATGAAGGAAGTGATCCGTTTGCTCGAGCCACTTCCGCACGTCACCTGAGACAGGAAACTCCGCGCGCCGAATGACCGCCCTCGCGCATGGCTGGCCTTTATCGTTTGGTACCCGCGCGGAGGGCGCGACGAACGTCGGGTGCTAGAGATAGCCGAGCCACGCTGACCGGTTGCGTGCCTTGACTCGAGCGAACCAGGCGCAGAGGGGATAGAGCAGAATCACAACCCCGGCCCATAGAGCATAGATGGCCGGCAGCGAGGAGCCCCAGCCGGGTGGCATCTCGAACGGATATTTATCGAGCGAGGGCGAGTTGAAGAACCAGTGGACGGCGCCGTAGCGCGCATAGCCAAAGGCGACGACGACCAGGTGAATGAGCGCGAGGTGTGTGAGGAAGTAGAAGAGCGGAACGCGGCCGAACGTGAGTGCGGGCGACAGCCATTTTGGAACGCCGGCGTCGAACGCGTAGAGGCCGAGCATCGTGAAGCCGAGCGTCATCAGCAGGAAGAGCAGCGACGGCGGATACTTGGTCGCGTCGAGAAAGGCGATGAGCGTATGTGTGGCGCTCGGCTGTACGGACCAGCGGAACGGATCGCCGTACACGTTGACGAACCTGATAGCGACGAACGCGCACGGCAGCGCGACGGCGAGACGCAGCAGGAACGCTCGTCGGCGCGCCACGTGCCAGGCGTAAATCTGGCCGAGCAGAAAGCCCATCGCCGTGACGCCGATCCACGGGATGATCGGATAGGCGACGAACACGACATGGTCCGGTGGGGGATGCAGGAAACCGGGGCGGTGCAGGAACACCCACCAGGGATTCGGCGAACGCACGCCGTCGAACAAATTGTGCCCGACGATCATCGCGAGACCGGCGGCGGCGATCGCCGTCCGCGGAAGCCAGACGAGCGCGCCAAGCGCGATCATCGACCAGCCGAGCGCCCAGATCACTTCGAGGAGTGTGACGCGGTAGTCGAAGTTGAACTGCATGGCGAGACATCGCACGACCACGAGCTCGAGAAAAACCAGCCACACGCCGCGCGTCACGAGGAAGCGCGAAAGCTCGGCGGTCGTCTTGCGGCCGAGCGACAGCGCCGCGCCGGCGCCGGTGAGCAGAAAGAACGTCGGCGCACAGACGTGCGTGACCCATCGCGTGAAGAAAAGCGCGGCCGTCGTGGTCGCGACGTTGGTGGGATCCGCGCGCGAGCCGAAGAAATCGCGCGTGTGGTCCAGCGCCATGAGAATCATGACGAGCCCGCGCACGACGTCGACGGAGTCGATTCGGGTCCGCGGCGACCGTGGGCCCGCGCCTGCCGGGGCAGCCGTGCGCTCGCGTGTCAGCGTGGCGGGAGTCGTCATGCTGGGATAGTATCCGCCGCGGCCCGGACTACAGCCGCCCTCGGTTACACTCTGACGGAGTTCTGACGAACTGACGAGGTTCGATGCGCGTCCGGATGGTCGTCGCCGTCGTCGTTGGTGTGTTTTCGGCCGTCGCATCGTTGCGAGGGCAGGGCGTCACCGTCCGCGGCGTCGCGTTCGACAGTCTGCGATCGGCTCCGCTCGAGGGAGCGTTCGTGCGGATGACGGGGGGACGCGGGCCGGCACGCACCGCCACGAGCGACGCGCGTGGCGAGTTCGTCTTCGATAGTGTGCCACCAGGCACGTACGCGTTCTCGATGCTTCACGCCGCGCTCGATTCGCTCGGCTTTTCGGGAATCTCGACGCGCGCGACCGTCGGCGACAACTCCGTGGCGACGCCGCGCGTCACGCTCGCCGTCCCGTCGTTCGAATCTCTCTGGCACGCGGCCTGTGGTCGTGGTCCGGCGCCCCGCGATACGGGCTTCGTGTTCGGAACGATTCGCGACGCCGAGCGTGGGACGCCGTTGGCTGGCGCGACGGTGCTCGTCCGCTGGATCGCGTTTGGCGTCGACTCCGCTTCAAATCGCGAAGCGAAGCCGGCGATAGCAGCGCAAGCCTGGGGCGGTGAAGTTCGATCCGACTCGGCGGGCGGCTACACGCTGTGCGGAGTTCCATCCGATGCCACGCTTCGCTTGCTCGCGCGAAAGGATTCGTCTTCGAGCGGACTCGTGGAGCTGCTGCCGCGAGCCGGCGCGCGCATCGAGCGTCACGACCTGTCGCTCGGACCCGCGGTCGATTCGGCGATGACGAAACGAGGAGTCGTGGCGGGGCTGGTCCGTGACGCGGACGGAAATCCTGTCGCTGACGCTCGAGTGGTGGCGAGCGGAACGCAGGAAGTTCGCACGAGCGTCGACGGCCGATTCGTGATGCCCGGCATCCCGATCGGAACACGAGAGATCAACGTGCTGGCGATCGGCGCGCAGCCGGTGGGTGTGGATGCAGACGTACCGCTCCGTGACACCGCATTCGTGACCGTCGAGCTACGAAAGATCGTCGAGCTACCAGCGGTCGTCGTGACGGCCAAGACGGCTCGTCAACGAATGCTCGCGGAACTGGAAGAGCGAAGGGCGTTGGGTCTTGGTCATTTCATGGACTCCGCACAGGTCGCTCCGCTTCACAACCTTCAGTACGCGACGCGCATGATGCTGCCCGCTGACCGCCCGCCCTGCCTTCTTTTCGTCGACGGAGTCGCGTTCACGGAGCAACGGGACATCGCCAGTGAGCTGTACCTGCGCAATCCGCTGTCGATCGCGACGATGGAGGCGCACCGCGGAACCGACGCGAGTTTGCCATACCGGTACAAGGCCTCAGGCAAACGACTCTGCGACGGGCCGCTTGCTTGGGTCGTTCTGGTGTGGACAAAGAGCTGGCTACCGTGACCGTGCTGGCGCTCGCCAACGGCCCCGAGATTTGCAACTAGTGCGGTCGCCGCGGGCTCTGACGCCGTTCGCGGAGCAGCACGAGGTTCTGCACGACGTCGCCGACGACGCTCGCGCCCCATGACAGGGCGATCGCGGACGACATGTGCAGCAGGAACGCGAGGCTGATCGCCGATCCGACGATCGTCGCGGCGACCAGCGTGCGTGTCGGACCGCCGTGGCTTGCGATGTACGCGGCCGCCGCCGAGCCTGCCGCGACCAGGACCGCGAGCGGCAGGTTCGGCTTGGCGAGATCGGCGATCCACGCAAAGGAGCCGAGTCGCATCGAGCGCAGCGCGCCATAGATGCCGCCGAGGACGGGCAGCCGTGCCAGCCCGCCGAGGAGCGACTGCGAGTCGACCGGTTGAATCCCCTCGCGCAAGTGAGCCGCGTGAACGGCCTCGATCAGCTTCTCGGGTTGGTTGGCGTACCGCTTCTTGAGTCGTTCGATCTCCGGCTTGAGGCCGTCGACAATCCGTTGTCGTGCGTGCGCGCGGCGCGCCAACCAGAGCGTGAGCGGCATGAACACGAATCGCGCGGCCAGCGAGACGCCGAAAATGCCGGCTCCCAAGCTGCCGCCGACCAGGTGGGCCACCGCGAAGATGAGCGCGCGCATCGGATCGGCGAAGAGAGAGCTGAACATAGGGCGGGTCCCAGGCTGTCGAGGTGGACGCTTGACCCCTACGGAGACAGGACGGCGGTGGTGTCACACGCCCCCCTCCCGGCGGCGGCTCACTCCAGAAGCGTCGACTGGTACTTGGCGTACACGCCAGCTTGGAGGGCTGGGTCGCGTGTCGACTGCAGCTCGGCGATCAGGGCTTCGAGCCGCGGTGTGAGCACGATCAGGTAGCGCGCGTCGGTCGCCCAGTACGTGTGCGCTATTCCGGCAGGCACGAAGACCGTTCCGCCGGCGGGGACGTCGACTTCTCCGTCGGCGAAGCGGAAGTGCAACATCCCTTCGAGCACGTGCCACGCCTCATCGTCGTCGTGATGCACGTGAAGCGTTGCGGGTCCGCTGCCTCGCCACTCCTTCACCGAGAACGAGCTGCCCGTCGCCGCGAATCGAACCGGTGGTTGTCCGCCGCCCGATTCTGGCAGCCGGATGATCGGTGTCGCGTTTGCGTGTTGGTCTCTCATCGAACCACCTCAGCATGCTGTGACGGCCGAAGACTTCGACCTCTCGAATCACTCGTGGCCTCCATGCGCGGCGATCGCGCGCATCGCCGGTTCGCTGACTACGATCTTTATGGGGAACGCCTTCCCCCAAGCGAGCGGCGTCACGTCGCGGAAGTCGTGGAACTCGTCCCGCCCGCGCACTCGAAGCGACGCGCGCGCGTTCGGATCGGCGCCGTGCTCCAAGAATAAGTCACCGAATGGCGTCTCTTGCGGCTTTTGAGACCCCGGCCATCCGCCCGTGAAGTTCATCCAGAAGTTTGGATAGCCGACGACTGCGTTGAATAGAGCCGTGTGTCCGCCGAACCCATTCTCGTCGACCGCGGCGCGGACGTCCACGTCCATGCCGCGCTCCGCCACGAGCCAGCGCGCGATCTCGATCTCCTCGAACTCTACGCACACGTGGAGCAGCGTCGAGTTGGCGACCGGAGTGCGCGGGAACGCTTCGTCGTAGGGTCCGGGCTGCGGTTGGCATTTTAGCTCTGGCGGATAGATCTCCTCGAACCTGAACGTTCGCTTCAGCAGGTCGGGATCGCGCCCCAGATGCTTCTCGAGCAGATCGATCCGGCCGCGGTGCACCGCCATCATCGGCGTGTCGGGAAGAGGAAAGCCGTGGTCGGCGTACATCTCGAGGATCCGGTGCTTCGCTTCCCGATTGCGACTGTCGGTTTGTAGGACGACGTCCACCGGGGCGTCGGGATTTCCCTTCGCGTCGACAAGTTCCGCGCCGATCTCGAAGAGAAACGCAGTGCCGGCGACGTTGAGCGTGTACGCAGCGCCGCCGAACGCACCCGCCGGCGGACGGGGCGAGCCGATCATTCGATGGAGCATCCGGGCCGTCTCGACTCGTCCCTGGAGTACCGCGCGTCCGATCCCGTACTCCATGTCGGTCGCACCGAGCTCGCGGAGCAGGTTGATGACGCGATCGCGGCCGACGTTGGCGGCGTAGCTGAGCGGCGGACCCCAGTTCTTGTTTCCGATGCCGGCGTTCTCGGCCAGGAGATTTGGATACTTCATGACGAGCGAGCGCACGGTGCCGACGTCGTCGTTCCAGATCGCGTCGATCAGGTCGCACGAGAGGACCAGACGCGGCCAACTCGATGCGCCGTAACTGCGCGCGAGTGTGAGCTGCGCGTCGGCGAGCTTGGCGCTCGCCGGATCGGGCGGCTCCGGATGGAACTCCTCAAGATCGCGGAGGGCTTCGGATTCACCGTTGTGAATCGCGCGAAGCAGAGCTTTCGCCTGGTGCCTCAGATGCTCGAGGTCGGGGCGGACAGGCAGGTGACGAGCGGGCATGACGAGCCTCCGTGGAGATGCCCGCGTCCGCTCGTCGGGCGTGTCGGAGGTTCGTGAGAACCGGTCGTCGACGCTGTGCTGCGATCAGGTGGACTAAGTCCTGTCCGCGGACGGGAGGCGCCCTGCGCGCCCACGTCCAGAATATGCTCTGAACGTGGGCGAGTCAAACGTCAGGTACACGCGGCCGGGCTCGCACGGCAACGCGCCGCCGAGAGGAGCCGCTCATCACTCTTGTCGAAGTAAGGTTTTGGTCTTCTCGTCCGGCGCGCCGTCGAAGAAGCGCTCCAGCACCCGCTCGAACACCGACCCGCCGTCCGACACCGATGCGAAGAGCGTCGCGCACGATCGAAGCTTGAGGTCGTCTGGCGATCCGAAGATGTCCATCGCCGACCCGGCGTTCACGCCCATCAATGCCTCGCAGCACTGGATCAATCGCGGACCGAGAATCGGATGCGCGAGATACGCCCGCGCCTCGGCCGGACCGCTGATCGCGAATCGCTGTGAGACGGGGCTCGACCCCAGCCCGTGGAGCTGCGGGAAGATGAACCACATCCAATGCGTCCGCTTGCGCCCGCCGCGGATTTCGGCCAGCGCCGCGTCGTACACACCGTCTTGCGCCGCGACGAAGCGGTTCAGACCGAACGGGTCGCGTGAGGCCATGGTCGGTCACCTCGTAGTACGGCAGTTTCGGCGTTCGGCCGTTTCGGAGTTCAGCCGTTTCGGCGTTCGGCAGTTTCGCAGTCTCGGAGTTTCGGCAGTCTCGGAGTTCGGCAGTCTCGGAGTCCGGCAGTCTCGGAGTCCGGCAGTCTCGGAAGTCGGGCGTTCCTCAGCGCGCTACCTCCAACTCGTCCGCGTGCCGGTGGATCAGCTTCCACTCGCCCTTTTCCCGGCGAAAGAGCTCCGTCACCCGCAGCACGATGTGCCGTGGCGCATCGCTGTCCGCCACGTGCACCGTCGAATGCTGAAGGCCGACCCAATACGCCAAGCCGTCACTCGCCGCACTCTGGAGGACCTCGAAGTGCGTCTCGCCGTCGCGCGTCACGCCGCGGTCGTATGCCTCGAGCACTCGGTCCGGCCCGAGCCTGGTGGCTCCGTCCGCGCCAAACAACGTGGCGGGCGGGTGACTGGTCGCGATGCGATGCAGCGGCTCCGCGTCCCCCGTTTCGTACTCCCTCGCGGCGGCTTCGCGGAGTTCCATGAACGTCCCGAAGTCGAGGAACGACGGATAAGTACCCGGTTCTCCAATAGTGTGTAGCGACATCTCGCTTCTATTAAGAACACCGATGCTGCCGACCCGTTTCGGCTCACTCATCGTCCTTCGACGCCGCAAACCGCCTGCCGGAAGCGTTGTTTTCCGGAGAATTCACGTTGGAATCCTCTTCCCTAGCCGCGTCGCTTGAAGAACTGAACGGCCCTTTCGTGGCGTTCCGCCGCGCCTCTCGAGCGAAAGGTCCCGAGGTTCCGCCGACGACCCGTTTTCGGATCGGTCTTGCGCGAGTACAGTCGGTAGCGGCCGTCCTTGAGCTTGCGGATCATGTCCATCTCCTGTCACCTAATGAGCGCACCATCAACGCCTGAGCTACCGAAAGCGACAATCGGGCCAAAGGGTTAGGTCGAACTCGACCATTCGTGGGTTGGCTCGCGGCGTGCACGAAACTCTTCGATCGCGACGGCCCTGGGCGATGCACAACGAACCCGATCCATTGGCGCTCTCGGCCGCTCGCGGCGCGAGGCTCATCGCCCTCGATCGCCTGGATCAAGCGGGCGATCAAGCTGATCGCTTGGCGAACAATCCCCATTCTCTCGATGCGCTCCACGACCTGAGAGTCGCGCTCCGCCGCGTGCGGAGCTGGATACGAGCGTTCCGGTTGGACCTCAACGACAGCGTGTCCCGCAAGGATCGCCATCGTCTTCGCGACATCGTCGACGCAACCAATCGGGGTCGCGACGCAGACGTCCAGGTCGAGTGGCTGCGCAGGGCGTCGTCGCGCGGCGATGAACCGCTCAAACGGGGCGCAAAGCGCCTAATCGACCTGATCCGCGACGAGCGTGACCGCGGCGGCGCACCGCTGAACGGCAGTTCGTTGGACAAGTTCGAAGAGGAACGCTCTCGACTGACCAAGCGTCTATCGACCGTCAGCGAACCGGTACGCCGGCCTAAGGCTCCGCCGCCCACCCTGGCCGCCGCCATTGGGGCTCGACTTCCCGCCCATTTCGAGATTCTTCGCAAAGCGCTCGAGCTAGTGCACACGGCCGACGACGACCGCCAGGCGCACGCCGCCAGAATCGCGGCCAAGCGACTTCGCTATCTGCTCGAGCCCGCCGAGGACGTACGAGGCTCCAAGTCCATCATCAAGCAACTGAAGCGGCTGCAAGACGACCTGGGCGAGCTACACGACGCGCACCTCCTGGGACAACGCGTGAAGGACGCAGTCTTGAATGATCCGGGCACGGAAACGCTCGCCCTCGAAGCAGTCGCCAGAGCGCTTGCGGCGGATCGCGCCGAAGCGTTCGGCCGCATCGATCGACGCTGGCTGAGCGACGCGGCGGCGATCGAAAAGCTCGGCCACGGCGTCGAGTCGGTTGCGCACCGACTTGCCGCGATGCCCCGCGAGGTCTAGCGGCGCTGAAAATCCGACGAGCCGATCGCCACGCCGACCAGGTTGGCCACGTAGGCGAGTCGCTGCTGTGGCGTCGCAGCCGGAGCCGGACGCGAAACGCCGAGGAGCACCTCGCGCGTCGTCGGCGACGGATCACCGGCGAGCGCCGCGCGAATGACGGCGTCCACGGTCTCGTCGGGTGACGCATTGGCGAGCTGCCGGCTCGCCGCCCATCGAGCGACGACCACGTTCGGCACTTGGCCCGCGCCGGTCTGCGCCCCGAGGTTCACGCGGTTCAGCAGCGCGCCTGTGTTCATCCACGCGTCGCCGCGATCGGGCCATCCGTCGGGCGTCGCACGGCCGAAGATCGGCTGACCGAGTCGCGCGACGATCTGCACGGCGCGTTGTGTCGTGTCGGGCGCTGCGTCCATCACGCGAAGAATGCTGGCTACGAGCTCGAACGGCGTCTTCACCTTGGCGCGATACGCCGCCCGGCTGTTGAACTCCGGCGACTCGACGATCGTGCGCAACACCTCGCGGATGTCGCCGTCGGTCCGCAGGTACGTCTGCGCCGCGCGGTCGACGAGGGCTTGAGGCGGCGTGTCGCTCACGAAATGCGTAACGAGCTTCTTCGCGATGAAATGTGCGGTGCTCGGATGACGCGCGAGGATGTCGAGCACTTGCTCGCCGTCTTCGATACCACGTCCGCCGGCGATGCGCACCCCGAGCACCGTCTTCACGCCCGCGTCGTGCTGGTCCGCGTGAAACGCGAACTCCGGACTCACGATGAAGTTGTCGATCCCCCAACCGGTCAGGCAGCGCGCGACTTCCTGCACGTCCTTCTGCGTATAGCCGCCGTCCACGCCGAGCGTGTGCAGCTCCATCAGCTCGCGCGCGTAATTCTCGTTCACGCCGACGCGACGGCGTTTGGCCGTGCGGGCCAGCAGCGTGTCGCCGAGCGGCGGATGCTCTCGGCGGCGCTGTTCGACGCGCCATTCGATCGGGTTCGGATGGAGGCTGTCGACGACGCTCTGATAATTGTCGAGGTACACGAGCATCACGGGGCTCTTGGCGACGGCGCCCAGCAGATCGCGGAACTTGCCAAGCGCGTGCGCGCGGATCGTCCGATCGTACTCGACCAGGGCGAACGGGCTGGGGACCTTCTCCGAGCTGACGGAGAAGTGATTCTCCCAGAAGTCGGTCATCACCTCGAGCAGCTGACGATTGCTCGCGACGGCGCGGAGCAGGATCGAGGGCTGAAGCTCGCGGATCGCCGCGGCGCGCGCCGGCAGGAGCTTCGGAAGATCCTTCATCAGCATCGTCGCTTCGGCCATCTTCGCTTGCAGCGTCACCGCGTCGAGCGGCGGCGTAACCGAATCGCCGGCGGCCTTGCGTCGAATCTCCGCCGTATCGGGCTGCCTGCCGAGTGGGTAGCCATATTCGTTCGGCTGCGGATGATCGGCGTAGAGCTCGAACTCCGTTTTATGCGTGATCTCGAGCAGGCCGAGCACGCTGTCGGCGACCGGATCGGGGAGTCGCTCGGGATGCAGTTGGCGTTCGATCCAGGTCGAAACGCCGACGCGCTGAATCTCCGCGACGTCGTTGTCGCGCGCGCCGAAGGTAAGGCGGTTCAGCACCTGGCGGGCTCGGCCCGCGTCGTCCAGCTGTCCGTCGGCCGGCGAGGCGGCGGCCGCGGGGGTCGTCCGGGGTTTGGGCCCGGCACACGCCGCGATGACGCAGGCGAAGACGGGCAACAACTGGCGATCGATGCGCATCTGCCGGAACCACCTCGGATTCCGGCGCCGCGTCACACGTCGGCGCTGGTCGGGAGCACTAAGGTAAACTCAGATCCCACGTCGACCGTGCTCGTCACGAGGATGTCGCCTCGCATTCCCCGCGCGAGATCCCGGCTGATCGCCAACCCCAGCCCCGTGCCCTCCCGGGTATCGGTCAGCGATCGTCCGACTTGGACGAAGGGCTCGAAGATCGAGTTGAGCTGCTGCGAGGGAATGCCGCAGCCGTTGTCCCGGACGCGGATCGCGACCTGCGTCGGTCCATACGCGGTGCAGGAGATCACGATTTCTCCGCCGCGCGCGGTGAATTTGACCGCGTTCGACACGAGGTTGAGCAGAATCTGGTCGACCTTCGCGCGATCCCCCCACACCGTGAGCGGATCCTCGCACGGTTCGTCCGAAAGCCGGATCCCCTTCGTCTGGGCCTGTGGCGAAATCATGAGCAGGACCGTGTGCACGACGTCGCGCACGGCCAGGGGACCGAGCTCGTAGGTCAGCTGGCCCGCCTCCACCCGGCTGAAATTCAAGATGTCGTTGATGATGCCCAGCAGATGCTCCTGGCTTCGCTTGATCCGGTTCAGATGTTCTTGCTGCTGGGTCGTCACAGGGCCGTCGAGGCCCATCGAGATCAGGTCCGTATAGCCGCCGATGGCGTTGAGCGGCGTCCGCAGTTCGTGCGACATCGCCGCCAGGAACTGGCTCTTTGCCGAATTGGCCTCGTCCGCGCGGCTACGCGCTTCGTCCGCGGCGCGCCGCGCCGCTTCCTCGGCCCGCGCCTTGGCGGCGGCGTCGCTCGCGCGTCGCTCGGCGGCGCGTCGTTCGGTGAGATCCCGCGTGACCTTCACGAAGCCGATCAACTTTCCGCTGCGGTCGTGCAGCGCGGTGATCAGCACGTTCGCCCAGAACGTCGTCCCGTCCTTCCGGATGCGCCAACCGTCTTCCTCGTACTTTCCGACGAGCGACGCGATCTCGAGCTCGCGCTCCGGCTTGCGCGACGCGACGTCGGCCGGCGGATAGAACTTCGAGAAGTTCGAGCCGATGATCTCCTTCGCACGATAGCCCTCGATCCGCTCCGCGCCGGCGTTCCAGGTCGCGACGCGGCCGGTCGGATCGAGCATGAAGATCGCGTACTCGCGCACCCCTTCGACGATGAGTCGGAGACGCTCTTCGCTTTCGCGCAGCGCCTCTTCGGACTCGCGTCGCTCGGTGAGATCTCGCGTGACCTTGGCGAATCCCGTGAGCTCGCCCCGTTCGTTGCGGAGCGCGGTGATCACGACGTTCGCCCAGAATCTCGAGCCGTCCTTGCGGATGCGCCAGCCCTCGTCCTCGAACCGTCCGGTGTTCGCCGCGGTCCGCAGCTCGAACTCGGGAAATCCTCCGGCGACCAGCTCCCGAGGATAAAAGATCGAGAAGTGTTTTCCGATGATCTCGGACGCCTTGTAGCCCTTGAAACGTTCAGCCCCCGCGTTCCAGCTCAGGATGTACCCGTCGGGATCCAGCGCGAAGATGGCGTAGTCGCGCACGCTCTCGACGAGCAGGCGATAGAGATCGCCCTGCTCGAGGATGGCACGCCGACGCGGTCGATCTTGCTCACCACCATCGCCATCCGCGGCGAGGGGCGCCTTACGAGGAGGCTGCACGATACCTGATTATCTATGACAGCATTGCTTCCTGCAACCGACGTGCCTCGTGGCTGAGTCCGTAACCGTCGAGCCCTACCATCGGCGCGGTCCGGGTCCATATTATCGCCAAGCTCGACCCGTTCGACCCGCTCTCGGAGCATCCGGCATGACCCGATTCGTTCTTCTTTCCGCGGCCGCAACCGCCTTGCTCGGCGTCGCGCGGCCCGGTTTCGCGCGCGCGCAAGCGCAGGCTGGGCAGCCCGTCTCGGCGATCGAGCAAGCCCGCATCGATAGTATCCGTCGTCCGTACACGGCCGCCGACATCGAGTTCATGTCGGGAATGATCGGCCACCACGCGCAGGCGGTGAAGATGGCCGGTTGGGCCGAGTCGCATGGTGCGAGCAAGTCGCTCCAGATCTTCTGCGGACGCGTGGCGATGGCGCAAACCGCGGAGATCGGCTTGATGAGCGCGTGGCTCAAGGACCGCAACCAGCCCGTGCCCGACCCCGATCCGCGCGGCATGAAGATGAAGATGAACGGGCAGGACATGTTCATGATGATGCCCGGCATGCTCACCGAAGAGCAGATGAAGCAGCTCGACGCGGCGCGCGGCGTCGACTTCGACCGGCTCTTTCTCACGTTCATGATCCAGCACCACAGGGGCGCGATCACGATGGTCGACACCCTGTTCAACACGCCCGGCGCCGGCCAGGACGAAATCGTTTTCAAGTTCGCGAACGACGTGCAGGCCGATCAGAGCACGGAGATCGACCGCATGCAGCAGATGCTCGACGCGCTGCCCGCCTCCGGCGCGCGTCACGAATAGTCGTCGTCTCTCTCCGCCCCCCGTTCGGTTTCACACAACACTCACCGGACCTTCGCCATGGTCGCAGTTCGCAAGACCCAGTACGCCGCCCTCTCCGCGCTGATCGCGTCGATCATCGCCGCGGGGTGCGGTTCGACCCAATCCGGTTCGACATCCGCGTCGCCGATGCAGCAGGGCACGCCGGACATGTCGGCGCCGCTCGTCAACGTTCCGTCGCCCGATCCGCGCGTCGGCTTAAAAGCAGGACTCCAGGACGCCGGTGAGGCGATCTGGAACCTGCAGAAGGTCTCGCATACGCCGTCGCCGGAAGGATTCGTCGGCGTCACGAACTCGGACCTCGCGTTCTACGGACAGAACGTGATCCAGGGCAACTACAACGGCTTCCAGGTGTGGGACGTCTCGAATCCGGCCGCGCCGCGCCTTCGCGAAGGAAAGCTCTGTCCGGCGTCGCAGAGCGACGTGTCCGTGTGGAAGAATCTGCTCTTCGTCTCGGCCGAAGCGCCGACCGCTCGACTGGATTGCGGCAAAGACGCGCCGCGTGAAGTCGTGAGCCGGGACCGCATCCGCGGTCTCCGCATCTTCGACATCACGGACATCAACAATCCGAAGTATCTGGCGAACGTGCAGACGTGCCGTGGCTCGCACACGCACACGGTCGTCGACGATCCGCGCGACAAGGACAACATCTACGTCTACATCTCGGGCACCTCGGGCATTCGTCCGTCGGAAGAATTGGCGCGTTGCAACGACAACCCCTGGGACCCGCAAAACTCGAATTTCCGCATCGAAGTCATCAAGATCCCGCTCGCGCACCCGGAACAGGCGGCCGTCGTGAGCTCGCCGGCGATCTTCGCCGATCCGACGAACGGCGTCGCCAACGCGCTGCTCTATCCGACCGCGCACGCCGCGTCGCCGCTCGACACGGCGAACAATCGCCGTCGCGCGGAGTTCGATTCCGCTCGCGTGAGACTCGCTCCCGTCCAGCCGACCGCGGCGGACACCGCTCGATGCATCGCCGAGGTCGAGGCGCTGGCGAAACAGCACGACGTCAATCTCGCGGCGGGCCGTGGTGGTGGCCGCGGCGGGCTGCCGGGTGGGGGCTGCGGACGCGCCGCCGGCGGCGGTCGCGGCGGTCGAGGACGTGGAGGCGCGGCCGACTCGATTCCCGTGACGCGCGAAGACACGGCGCGCGTCGAGTTCAACCGTGCCGTCGGCGCGTTGACGAAGCTGTCCGCGACATCGAGCAAGGCCGACACGACCTCGTATCGCGCCCAAGTCAACGATCTCGCGAAGAAGTACGGCGTCGCGTCGCCGTTCGCGCCGCGTACGCTGACGCAGTGCCACGACATCACGGTGTACCCGTCGGTCGGTATGGCCGGCGGCGCGTGCGCCGGCATGGGCTTACTCCTCGACATCAAGGACACGCCGCATCCGACGCGTCTCGCCCAGGTAGCGGACTCCAACTTCTCGTTCTGGCACTCGGCCACGTTCAGCAACGACGGCTCGATGGTGCTGTTCAGCGACGAGTGGGGCGGCGGCGGCGCGGCGTACTGCCGCGCGGGCGATCCGAAAAACTGGGGCGCCGACGCGATCTTCAAGATTGTCGAAGGGCAGATGGTGTTTCAGAGCTACTACAAGCTGTCGGCGCCGCAGACGCAGTACGAGAACTGCGTCGCGCACAACGGCTCGCTGATTCCGATCCCCGGCCGCACGATCATGGTGCAGGCGTGGTATCAGGGCGGACTGTCCATCTTCGAGTGGACCGATCCGAAGCACCCGCACGAGCTGGCGTTCTTCGACCGCGGTCCGAACGACGGGACGCGCCTGGTCGGCGGCGGTTTCTGGTCGGTGTACTGGTACAACGGGCACATCTATGGGTCGGAGATGGAACGTGGACTCGATGTGTTCGACCTGACGCCCAGCGCCGCGATCTCGCAGAACGAGATCGACGCGGCCAAGACGATCCATCAGGATTTCCTGAACGTACAGGACCAGCCGAAGTTTGTCTGGCCGGCGTCGTTCGCGCTGTCCCGCGCGTACACGGACCAGCTGGAGCGATGGAAGGGTCTGAGCGCCGACAAGGTCTCCGCCGTGCGCACTGCGCTCTCGAGCGCTCAGTCGGCGAGCGGAGCGGGGCGGCGCGACGCGCTCAACGCATTGGCCGGCCAGGTGCGCGGCTACGTAAGCGGCTCGAGCGATCCGCAGCGCGTGCAGTGGCTCGCGACGTCGATCAGCGATTTAGCGAAGGCCAACTGATCGCGTCCTGTCGACGAGCAACGCGACACCCAAACGGCGCCAGTCTTCGGACTGGCGCCGTTTTTTTTGCGTTCAACCGGAACCAAGGATCCGACAGAAATCGTCCGTATCGGCGACGACCTCCTCGTCCCATCCTGGATCTCGGAACGGCTCGCCTCGAGCTCGCGCTAGGACGCCGTCGTGGCCGCCTCGTGCCGGATCTTGAGGTCGCCCTTGCGAATCGCGTAGGATTTTTCGCAGCCAACGTGGATGCAGCGGATCGTTGCGCCGCGAAATTGCTTGGTAAGGGCGGCGTCCGAGAGCGACGTCTCCGATCGCATCAAGGGCTCGGTGCCGCCGCAATACGGACACGTGGTCGAAACGATGACAACGTCCACTGGTATACCTCCCGACTTCTGCATCGGCACATCTTTATCGATGCTCACTGGGACGCGCCCGCGCAGGTCGCGTCAGGTAACGGTTTCGTCAAATTGACGGTCTCGAGCGCGAACGGGAGATGCAACACAAAAACGGAGAATCACATGAATGATACCGGATCCTCTCCCATCCCTCCCGACGACGTCGACGAGACCTCCCGCGAGTCCTTTCCGGCAAGCGACGCGCCGAGCTGGACGGCGGTGACCGGTGCGCACGGCGCGGTCGATCCGCCGGCCGCGTCGGAGACCGTCGAGGTCGTCAACAACGAAAAGGAATCGCGTTTCGAGGTGTCGACGCTCGATGGGCTCGCCTATCTCACGTATCGCGTCACTCGTGACGGCACCTTCATCCTGGTTCACACGGAAGTGCCCGCCGAGCTCGCCGGCAAGGGGCTCGCGTCGCGCCTGGCGCGCACAGCGCTCGATCTAGCGCGAGCGCGCGGTGCCAAGGTGATCGTGCGGTGTCCGTTCGTGACCGAGTACATCGCGCGCCACCCTGAATACCAAGATCTGGTGCGCGACCGCCCGGAGGCGCGGTCGTCCTGACGACTCAGTAGGTCTTCGTGTCGGGGTGGAACGTCCGCCAGCTGTGCCAGAACTCCTGCGACGCGAAGATCGGTTTGAGAGCGATCGACCCGGTGCCGGCGAGTGAGTAGATGCCGCCGCGCGAGACGAGCGAGTCGCCGCGGAGTTTGAAGCGGTTCGTGTCCGGGCGCTGAAACGCGAAGAAGTTGGTGCTGTCGCGCGAGAGAGCGACGACGATCGGCTGTCCGCCCACGACGTCATTCACCACACCCTCGCGGCGGAGACGATTCCAGTCGTACGCTTTGCTCTCGCCCTTCATCGTGACGCCGACGACCCACGCCTTGTCGTGCCATGACACCGTGTCCGTTCCGGTGAGCGGCGAACGGCTCAATCCTTTCTCGTAGTCGAAGCTTTCCGCGTAGCGGTCGATGAACGCGGAGTCGGGCTGCATGATGAGCGACCGCGGATGCATCGCGAGCCACCGCGACAGCGTGACCTGCATGCTCGGGATCTGACGGAGCGCGCGCCCTTTTCGCGGCCCCGCCACGGCTTCGCCGGTCGCCTGCCGCCACCAGCTGCCCGTCGTCCGGTCCTCGAACATCGCATTGAAGTGGTCCATGCCGACCAGACGGAACGACTCGCTCTTTCCATCGATCGTCGGGCTGAACACGCGGCCCGTCCGGCAGACCGTACAGAAGGTCACGAGAATCGGAATGCCGTCGACCGTGTCGCGCACCTGATGGTGATAGCCGACGAAACGCACGGGATACGCGCGCGCCTCGCCGCCCAAGTCAACTCCGACGACCAGCCGGCCGGGTTCGACGGTGTTCTTGTCGAGCCGCGCCAGCGCGACGTGGTTCGGCGGGAGAAAGATGTGGTCGGCCGACATCACGAAATTCGTCACGTAGGCGACGTATCCCGCCGCACCGAGCGCCGGGATTGCCAGCCATCGCCGCCATCCGGGAGTCCGGGCTACGCTGAACAGTCCGACCAGCATAACAAGACCGAGTCCGCCGCGAATCCACCAGCGCCGTTGGTAGAGGAAATAGGCGACGTCGATGCTGCGCACGCGCTGGCTGTAGGGGAGCGGCATGATGAAGTACACGTTCGCCAGCTCGAACAGCACCAGCAGCAGCAATCCGGCGTAGAACAGCTTCTTCACCTAGTGCGCTCCCGGAGCGTGTGGTGGGGGGACGGGGGCGTACCCGCTCGCCGTAAGAAAACGATCGAAGTCCCGGATGGTCAGAATATCATGGATTGCACGGGGCTTGTCGGCGGCGCGGTCGTAGTACGACTTCGTGATTCGATATCCGATCCAATATCCGAGATCCGCGGGGCGATCGCCCCGCCGCGGATTGCCGCCGTTCCAGAGCCACCTGCTGTAGTCCTTGCCGTGCATCTCGCGCGAGAACTCGGACCAAAGCTCCGCCTCGTGCGCCTCCGCGTACTCGTTCCGGTTGGGAACGCCGGTCACCAACTCGGCGACCAGATTGGCCGACCCCTCCATGATCGATTGGCGGAGCAGGGTGCCCCGCAAAAATGACGGCCCGCCCGTGAGGATGCCGATCCACGGATAGTCCTGCTGGGTGTGCACGAACTCGTGCGCGACGACCGACGCGAGGCGCGCCGGATCTCCCGCGCGCTCCACGCCGATGAGGACCACCGGATCGCTGGTGTGCGTCGTCGTGCCCAGCGCCATGCCCGCGCCGACGACGAAGTACACGCCGGGCTGTCGCCCCGCCGGGTAAATCTCTCGAAAGCGCGCGAAGATCGAATCGACCCGCGTCACCGCGAAATCGAGCGTGCTCACTTTCCCTTCGATCGACGCGTACCGAGCCGGCGACCGCCGGATCGCCGCGCACAGCGTTTTCCGGTTCAGTCCCAACTTGCTCTCGTACGCCCGCAACCCCCGCGACGCCCCCCTGAAATAATCTTCGAGCGCGGCACACGCCGAATCGCTCGCCGAGATCCGATGCATCGCGCCGACGAAGCGGTGCACGTCGGCATCGCTCACCTCGCCCGGTATGACGCCGCGCGACCGGTAGGCCTGGTACGAAACCAGGCCCCCGATCACGAGAAGCATCGCAAGTGTAAGGAATCGGCGCACACGCGGAGTTTACGCGCGCGCATCTCGATTTGGCCACCCGTGGGGAGCGAACTGAAACTGCAACTACCCACCGCAGAGGACGCAGAGGACGCAAAGGTCCGCAGAGGACAACCTCCCAAGTTGAGTTCCTCGCGCAACGAGCCGGATTTCTTGGGGACAGCCGCTCGGGATACCACTCATGAGAACCGAGCTCACGCGCGCCCAATCGAAGTCTCCCGAGCGGCAGTCAACCGAAAAAATTCGCTCGTTGAGCGAAGATTCCGGTCGTTAGGGCAGTCCTCTGCGGCCCGCTGCGGTCCGCGGCGTCTCTGCGGTGAGCAGTTCGGAGGTCCAGCTCGACATCGACACAGGAGCCAACCTTTATTTCCCCGGCATTGTCTAACAAACCAAAATGGAACCCCTCGGCGACCTCGAGCAGATCGTTCTCCTTGCCGTCCTCCAATCGGGTGACGAGGCCTATGGCGTGCCGGTGCAGCGGGAGGTCCGGCTGCGCGCACGGCGTGATCTCACGCTTGGCACGATCTACAAGGCGCTCTCTCGTCTCGAGGCGAAGGGGCTCGTCGGGTCGCGCGTCGGTGAGCCGACCTCCGAGCGCGGGGGCCGCGCGAAGAGGTACTACTCGGTGACCGCGGCGGGTAGACGTGCGCTGAAGGACAATCTGTTCGCGCTTCGTCGTATGGCAGCAGGACTCGATGTGGGACTCGATACCCCATGACGAACAGCGATCGCGACCCGCCTGCCCTCGGCATTTGGCTCCTCGACCGCGTCATCCGTCCAGACGCGCGGAATGCGATCGTCGGTGACCTGGTCGAGCGGTATCGCGAGGACGTCGCGCGCCGCTCGGCGTTCGCCCGATCGCGCTTCTGGTGGGAGGCACTCGTCGCCATTCGTCATTTCGGTTCTCTCTCCGCTCTTCGGCGCGCACGACACCACGAGGATCTCATGTCATCGTTCTTCGCCGACCTCCGTCATGGCGCCCGCCTGCTGCGTCGCGCACCGGCGTTCGCGACACTCTGCGCGGTCACGCTCGCGCTCGCGATCGGCCCGACGACGGCAATCTTCAGCGTCGTCGACCCGTTGCTCATACGGTCGCTTCCGTACGCCCATCCGGACCGGCTCGTCTACGTCTGGGAGCGCGACCAAACCGGGCGCCAGCTCACCACCGGCTTCGCGACGGTGCAAGACATTCGCGCCAACGCGACGACGCTCGAATCGTTGGCCGCGGTCTCGTCGTGGATCCCGACCCTCTCCGACCCGACCGCTCCCGAGCGCCTCAGTGGCTCGCGCGTCACGTGGAACTACTTCCATACACTCGGCGTGCGTCCGATGCTCGGCCGCGACTTCGCGAGCGACGAGGACAAACCCACTCAACCGAACGCGTTCGGCGGCGCAAAGGTAGTCCTCCTTTCCTATGGATTGTGGATGCGACGCTTCGCGGCGGATTCAGCGATCGTCGGGCGCACGATTCAGCTGGGCGGAACGCCGTGGACGGTGATCGGCGTCCTCCCGAAGTCCTACGAGGACGTTCACCAATCGGGCGCGCAGATCTACTCGCCGCTGGGTTACGCCGTAGGCCAGCCGTGGGCCTGCCGCTCGTGCCGGCATCTCACAGCGATCGCGCGCATTCGCGCCGGTGTGTCCCGCGAACGCGCGAACGTCGAGCTCGATCAAGTCTCGGCGCGGATCGTCGCTGCGAACCCTAAAGAGTATTCGGCCGCCGGAGTCTTCTTGAAGCCGATGCAGGAACAGGTGACGCGAGCCGTCCGTCCGGCGCTTTACGCGATCGCCGGTGCGGTGGTGTTGGTGCTGCTCATCGCCATCGCGAACGTCGTCAACTTGCAACTCGCGCGAGCAGTGCGACGCGACGCCGAGTTCGGCGTGCGGTTGGCGCTTGGTGCGGGAACGGGTCGATTGGCGCAGCAGCTCGCGGCCGAAGGACTCGTCATCGCGGCGGCCGGCGGACTGTTGGGCGTCGCGCTTGGCTGGGCCACGCTTCCCGTCCTCGTCGCCAAGCTGCCGCGTTCGTTCCCGAGGATCGACGCGATCCATTTCGATCCGGCGGCTCTCGCGTTGGTCGCGGCGATCGTCATCCCGTTGGCGATCGTGCTCGGCATCGTGCCCGCGCGAGGCGCGCGCCGGCGCGTGCTCTACTCCGGCGCGCTGCGCGGCGCGAGCCGAGTGCGCGGCGGGGACCATCACCGCACGCGCTCGACACTCGTGGTCGCGGAGATGGCGCTCGCACTGTTGTTGCTCGCCAGCGCGGGGCTCTTGGCGCGCAGCCTCGTTCGTTTGCTCGCCGTCGATCCCGGGTTCGACCCGAGCGACTTGATCACGATGCAGATCGAGGCGTCGGGACCTCGGTACGCCGCGAACGAAGCGGTGATCGACTTCCGGCAGCGTACGATCGACGCGGCCTTGGCCGTGCCGGGCGTGATCGGCGCAGCGGTGACCACGTCGGTCCCGTTGGGCGGCAACTTCGACATGTACGGCATCATCGCGCAGGACAGACCCCTCACGAACCCTGAGTTGTCGCCGTACGCGACCGGATATCGCGTCGTCGGCGACTACTTGAAGACGATGCGCATTCATCTCGTCGCCGGCCGCGATTTCACCGATCAGGATGCGCGGGACACATCGTCATCGGTCGCCGTCATCAGCGCGTCGCTTGCCAAAGCGTTGTGGGGCGCGGCCGATCGGAACGTTCTCGGAAGACAGATCTTCATTCCGAACGCGCGACACCACTGGTCCACGGTCATCGGTGTGTCCGCCGACGTGCATCACCAGTCGCTCGACGCCGACGATCGCCGAGCGTTTTACGTCCCCGAGTCGGCCTGGGGGTGGGCGAATGGCAGCGGCGTGCTCGTCGTGCGTACGCGCTCGTCGTCCGGGGCGCTTGTGCGCCAGGTACGCGCCGCGGTGTCGGCGGTCGATCCATCGCAGCCGGTCACCGACGTCCGTACGATGGACGTCGTCGTAGCATCGTCCGCCGCGCAACGTTCGCTTGCGCTCACGCTGTTCGGCACGTTCGCCGCGCTGGCGCTGCTGCTCTCGGCCGCGGGCATTTATGGTGTGTTGGCGGGCAGCGTCGCCGAACGAACGCGCGAGATCGGTTTGCGCAGCGCCCTCGGCGCGACGCCCGGCAACCTGCTGCGCATGGTGCTCTCTCGCGGGCTTGGCTTGGCCGCGATCGGAGTGATCCTCGGTTTGGTCGGCGCGCTTGCCACGACGCGCTACTTGCGCGCGCTGTTGTTCGGCGTCGGCCCCATGGATCCGCTCATGCTGGGCGGCGCGGCCGCAATTCTGCTCGTCGTTGCGGCGGCGGCGTGTCTCGTCCCGGCACGTCGAGCGATTCGCGTCGACCCGATGGAGGCGCTTCGCGAGTGAAGAATGATCTGCTAACGCGGACCGGAATCAACGCTTGGTCTTCGCCTTGAGATCGTCGAAGAGGTTTTCGACGAGGATCACCTCGTCCCGGGTTCCGGAGCCTATTCCCGGCACGCGCGCGACAAGAAATCGGCCGTCGGCGGCGATGTCGAACGGAACTCCGCTTGTCGGCGTGTATCCCATCGAGACATCGAACAACTGTTTCGGCTCGCCGGCGATGAACGTCGGACCGGGCGTGACGGGAACCGCCACCATGTGACGCGACTCGTCGACGAAGTACAGCTCGCGTCCGGTGCGCGACCAATGCGGTGAGATTCCGCCGGCAACCGAGACTTGCTGCTTGGATGCCTTCGCGTCGGGGAGCGGTCGAACGTAGATCTCCTGTCTTCCGCTCTCGTCGGACGAATACGCGAGCCAGCGGCCATCGGGGGAAATGGCCGGGGCGCTCTGATGTAGACCCGAGACGAGAAGTTTCGTCGCCGAGTCCCCCGGCACCGCGCTCCGCGCATAGATGGCACCCTGCTGGATGTAGATGAACCATTTTCCGTCGGGTGAAACGACGGGCGTCGCCGGCGCCACGTGCCCCACGTCGATCTCGCGCGGAGGGCTGCTGCCGTCCGCCGGGCCGAGGGCGAGCTTCGAATTGGTCGTGGCGATCAGCGTCTTCCCATCGGGCGACCATGCGGGCGACCCGGCGTTCATCACTCGGGTCGCGGGCCCGTGATCGAGCTGCTTCACCCAAACGCTGCGCTGCGCATCGAGGTCGAGGGTCGTGACGGCGGCCTGGCGTCCGTCCGGTGACAGGTGGAGCGGGCCGATGAAGTAACGCGCGAACTGTGAATCGACCGGCGTGATCTTCCCGTCGCGGGTGACCCACGCCAAATCGCCCAGTCCTCCGCCCGTCGATCCCGCCGCATACACCATCGTGCCGCTGGCCGAGATCGAAACGTCGCCGCGGGATAGGGCGCGAACCGCCACGCCCTGCGCGAGCGAAAATGCTTCGCCGGTGATTCGGAGATGCTCGAGGTCGAACGGCGCCGCCATCATGGTCCCGTCGGCCGTGACGTAGATCAGGTGTCCGGACTCGGCGTAGCGGCCAATCGCTCCGCGCACCAGGACTTTGTACTTTCCAGTTCTTGAATCGAGGACGCCGATGTCGTACGTGGGCAGGCCGCTGGGACGAGCGATCGTGAAGAGCACTCCACGCGCGTTCGGCAGGGCCGACGGATTCATGTGAAATCGTTCGCTGGTCGAGTCGCTGCTCGTCGCCGCCTCCGCCTTTCCGCCGGTCTCGGGGACCCGCGCCAGTCCGTCTCCGGGAAGGTGCCCGTCGTAATAGATGTAGCCGTCCGTGCCCCACGAGACGCCGCCGCGATCCACCAGGGAGTCGACGAGTACGGTCGTCGCTCCTCCACTCACCGCGACGACGCGCAGCGCCATGTCGTTCGAGCTCACGAACGCGAGGCGCCTTCCATCCGGCGAAAACGAGGGATTGATGGCGCCGTCGGTCCCCGCGAGCGGCGTGGCCGTCAGCTCATCGAGGTGTCTAATCCAGAGTCTCGAAGCCGACAGCGTGGTGCCGGCCCCCACGTAGACCAAGGTCCGTCCATCGGGTGACAACGACACGCGAAAGAACGACGCGAGGTCCGTGAGACGCTGGTTGTCGGGAAAACCCATGCTCACGCGTGTGACGGCGTGCGGGGGTGTTGGGCGACGCCAACTCCAGGCGGCGCCGGCGAGGGACACCAACGCGATCGCCGCCGCGGACCAGAACAAAGCGGGCGATACGCCGGCCGCACGCGGCGCGTTTCCGCGCGCCGCCATGACGGTCGTGAACGCCGGGTTGGCCAGTGCATCGGCGAACGCTTTCGCGTTCTCGAATCGGTCCGCCGGAACCTTTTCGATCGCCCTGGCGACGGCCGCCGCGACGTTCGGAGGAACGGACCGACGCAATTCCTGCACGGGCCGCGCCTCGTCGGCGATGATCTTCATGATCACGGCCTGCGCCGATCCGCCGACGTGCGGCGGCTCGCCGGCGAGCATCTCGTAGAGCACTGTGCCGAGCGAGTAGATGTCGGACCGCGGTGTGATATCCTTGTCCGCAGTCGCCTGCTCGGGACTCATGTAGTGCGGCGTGCCGAGCGACAGCCCCGTCTCGGTCATTCGGCCGCCCGCCGCCGCGCTCACGGCGAGCGCGATGCCGAAGTCCATCACCATGGCGCGGCCGTCGTGCAGCAAGACGTTTTCCGGCTTGATGTCGCGGTGGATCACGCCATGCCGGTGTGCGTAGTCGAGGGCGTCGGCGACCTCGCGCGCGATTCGAACCGAGTCGTCGATCCCGAACTGCGTTTCGCGGTTGAGCTTCTGGCGAATCGTCTCGCCTTCGACGTACGGCATGACATAGTACAGGAATCCGTCGGCCGTTCCGGAGTCGAAGAGCGGGAGGATGTGTGGATGCTGAAGCGCCGCCGTCGTCTTGATCTCGACGACAAAGCGTTCGGCGCCGAGCACCGCCGCGAGCTCCGGCTTCAAGACCTTGATGGCGACGCCGCGGTCGTGCTTGAGATCGCGCGCGAGGTAAACGGTTGCCATCCCGCCCTGGCCCAACGCGTGCTCGATCGCATAGCGGTCGGCGAGCGCCGCGGAGAGGCGTTCCGTGTCGGCTGGCACGAACCTAAGATGCGGCGGGCTCGGCCGCGCCGCGAGAGTCAGTCCGAGCGCTCGTTGCGCTTCGCGATGAGCGTCGGAAGGAAGGACAGGATCAGCACCCCGGCCATGACCAGACCGGCCACCAGAAACGGATGTCCACCGCCCCCTCGTACCCCCGCGCGCAACCGGTCCCCGACGTACACCGCCGCGATGGTGGACGGGATGATTCCGACCCCGCTGCCGAGCCAATACGGAACGAAGTTCAGTCGCGCCGTTCCGGCCGCGTACGTGAGCAGCCCGAACGGGACGACAGGCAAGAGTTGAATGCGGAGCACCGTCAAAAACGTATTTCCATCCCGGAGTTTCCGAAGCCTGGCTTCGTGCCGCCCGAGCAAGCGGCGCGCGGACTCCGACCATACGGTTCGCGCGAGCGTGTATCCCGCCGCGCTTCCGATCATCGACGCCGTCCACACGAGGATCGATCCCTCGACGACTCCGAAGACGGCGCCCGCGCCGTAGGCGAGCGGCGACACCGGTGCCGCCAGCGCAGCCAATCCCGCGTAGACGGCAACGAACATTGGCGCGAGCCATGGAATTCCGCTCGCTCGCGTCGCCGCTTCATGCAGGGCGTCGTGTTCGGTGAGATCGAAATAGCCGAGTTGCCATCCGGCGACGACGAGGCCCGCGAGCAGCACGACGGGGATCGCGAGCCGAACCCAGTCTCTCCAAGTCGCTCGTTGTCTGCGGGGCGGCAACGCCGACACACGGCGAAGGTCTGCCGAAGTCATGGAGCCACTAAGGTCAAGCCGCGTGCCGCCCCGCTCGGCACGCTCTACTCCGGCAGAGCCTGTCCCGTCGTCTCGATGGCCAGCGGAATGATCAGGATCCCGAGCCCGAACGCGATGGCCGTGAGCGCGACCGGCGTGCCAAGTGTGCCCATGCGCAGCACCATCGACGCGATCAGGAAGTTCACGCCCGCGCCGACGAACCGGCCGACGCTCGTTGAGAATGCGAACGCGGTCGCGCGTACGCGCGTGTCGTACTGCTCCGGCAGCCACAGGCTGAACGCGGCGAAGCTCCCCCCCGCGAATCCCATGAAGAACAGGATGACGATGAACGGTGAAAGCCCGTTGTCCAGATAAAACGCCCAGCCGAAGGCGAGCGGAATGGTCAGCATCATGCCCGCGAAGTACAGCGCGACCGTCGTCTTGCGGCCCCACCGTTCGGCGAAGACGGGCAGGCAGATGCAGCCGAGGATCGTGCCGATCGACAGAACGCCGGTGCCGACTGAGACGCGTTTCGCCGCGGCCGCTCCGACGATGCCCGCCTTCTTCGCGAGCGTCGTGATCGCCGCCGGCTCGTAGACCGCTCCCGCCCACAGGCCGATGATCGCGACCGTGAGCAGCGCCGAGTTCACGAGCGTGCGCTTCCGATACTTCGCGTTAAAGATCTCGGCGAGTGGATGCGTGCGTTTCGCTTCGGACTCGTGCCGCCTCCAACGTTCGGGCTCTTTCACGCGGCGCAACGTGAGCACGGAGACGACGACCGGGATGAATCCGCACAGGAACATCGCGCGCCAACCGAAGCGCGCGCCGACCGTATAGTTGAGCGCCGCGGCGAAGAAGAAGCCGAAGTAGTAGCCCGTCTGCAGGTAGCCCGCGCCCATCTTTCGACGGTCCTCCGGCCAGGCCTCGGCGACGTACGTTCCCGCCATCGCCCATTCGCCGCCCACGCCGATCCCGGCGAGCAGACGAAACACGCCCAGCTGCCACACGTTCTGCGCGAACGCGGCGGCGCCCGTGAAGAGCGCATAGACCGCGATCGTCGCGGCCAGCGATCGAGTACGACCAAAACGGTCGGCGATCGGTCCCCAGATGAACGACAGTCCCCAACCGGCGAGAAACATCGCGAACAGAATCGATCCGACGAATCCGATCTTCGCGGGCGTCGCCTCGATCCCCGAACGCGGAAGCAACTCGGTGAGCGCCGGCGCGAGCACGAGCGCGTAGATCACCGAATCCATGCCGTCGAGCAGCCATCCAGCCCACGCGGCCCAAAAGCCGACGATCTGCTGGCGGTTCAGTTTCGTTCTGGTCGCGGTTGCGTCGATCGCGACGCTTTGGGTAGCCATCGGGGCGGCGGGGGGGGGGCGTCAGGGAACGACTGGCAGCGTGACGTGCGAGGGGAACGTGGCCGAGCTGTAGACGCGTTGCGACGCTTTCACAAAATCGCTCGCCTTCGCGTCGAAAATGCTCGGCATGAACTTCTGCGGGTTGCGATCGATGATCGGGAACCACGACGACTGCACCTGCACCATGATGCGATGTCCTTTGAGGAACACGTGGTCGTGCTCGCGGAGCGGGATCGACCACTCGGTCGCCTGGTTCGCGACGAGCGGGCGCGGCGTCTCGAAGCTTTGCAGGAAGCGCCCACGCCGAACTTCCATCGCGATCGGCAGCTCGTAGCCGTTGAGCGAACGCGCATACGCGTTCGGTGCGGGACCGAAATCAGGGTTCCACGCGTTGCTCTGCGCGCTGTCCGGGTAGACGTCGATCAGTTTCACGACGAAGTCGGCGTCCGTGCCCGACGTCGACGCGAACAGCGTCGCGGAAAGCGCGCCCGTGACGGTAACGTCGTGTTCGAGCCGCGCGCTCGTGTAGGTGAGGACGTCCGGTCGTCCGTCGACAAAGCGCTGGTCGGCCACCTCCCAGAGACGCCAGTCGCCGCCCGGATACGTCGGTGAGATTGGGCGCTGGCGGTAGGGCACCGGATTCGCCGGATCGGAGATGTATTCGCGGTACGTCGCTCCACTCGTCGGCTTGTCGAATGAGAGCGTGCCGTCGGCGTGGAGATACAGGTCCGTGGGCTTCGCGACGCGCGGCGGCCACGCATCGTACGTCTTCCATGAATTCGAGCCCGTTTGAAACGTCGTCGCGCGCCAGCCGGGCTTCGTACCCTTTCCCTGGAGGTAATAGCGGAAGAACGGCGCTTCGATGTTGTCGCGGAACTCGCGCGCCGTCGCGTGGCCACCGAGCGGAATGATGCCGATGCTGTCGTTCTTCGGGGAGTGCCACGAGCCGTGGTACCAGGGTCCTGCCACGATGAAGTTGGTGTGATCGGGGTCGTTCTTCTCCGCTTGGTGGAAGATCGCCCACGGGCCCCACGGATCCTCCTGATCCCAGAAGCCGGCGACGTTCAGGTTCGGGACCGTCGAGCCTCTGATCTGCGTATACCACGCCTCGCGTTTGTTGTAGGCGTCGTAGTTCGGATGCTCGGCGATCTCGTTCCACGCGGGAATGGAGTTGTGCAGATACTTCGCGTTGATGTTCGAGAGCGGGCCGAGCTTCAGATACCACTCATAGGAGTCGTACGTGCCGAAGTCGAAGTGCGTGTTGGCGGTCTTGCTCGCCTGCTCCATCACCGAGTACTCGAACGTGTAACTCTCGCGCAGCGCGCCGTAGCGATGGTTGTCGTCGTTCATCCACTGGTCGGCCGGCGACGCCTGCTCGCTGATCGCCTTGAGCGCCGGATGCGGCATGAGCAAGGTCATCGCGGAGGTCAGTCCGTCGTACGACACGCCGAGCATCCCGACCTTGCCGCTGTTGTTGGGCACGTTCTTCACGAGCCAGTCGATGGTGTCGTACGCGTCGGTCGTCTCATTGACGTTCTTCGGCGACTTGTCCGCCAAGTTGACCGCCGACGAGAGCAGGAACGTGCCCTCCGACTTGAAACGGCCGCGAAGGTTCTGAATGACGATGATGTATCCGTCGGTCCAGATCCAGTTCTGACTGACTGCCACGGCGGGCGGCGGCCCGTTCGGCACGCCGTACGGCGTGCGCCTGAGCAGGATCGGCAGCGGCTCGGAGTGGCCCATTGGGCGCATGATCACCGTTTGGAGATGCGCACCATCGCGCACCGGGATCATCACCTCTTCGAAACTGAACAATGGACCGGACGCTTCCTGCGATCGGACCGGCGACGGCAGGATGATCGCCAGCGGGAGGACGAGCGCCCATCGAAGACGTCGCATATGGCGGAGGGTTGTTCGAGGCGCTGAGAACATAGATCGGGCGCCGCCGATCAGCTACCGTCCTTCCACGCCGGGAGCAGGTGTTTCTGCACCTTCCCGAGAGCCGTGCGCGGCAGGGCATCGATCCGCACGAACGCACGCGGCACCTTGAACGACGCGAGCTGGGCGCGGCATACCGCCTCGAGCGCGGGGACATCCGGTTCTTCGTCGCTCACGATGTACGCGACCGGTACCTCGCCGCGCAGCGCGTCGGGGGCGCCGACCACCGCGGCTTCGCGCACGCCGGAATTCTCGAGCAGCACGTCCTCGATCTCACGCGGGTAAATGTTGAACCCGCCGCTGATGATCAGGTCGCCGCGCCTGCCGCGCAGCGTGTAGTAGCCGTCGGTGGAGCGCACGCCGACGTCGCCGGTGCGAAACCATCCGTCGTGGAACGCCGCGGCGGTCGCGTCGGGGCGCCGCCAATACTCGGCGAACAGGTGCGGCGATCGCATCTCGACTTCGCCCACCTCGTCGTCACCGAGCGATTCGCCGTCCTCGGCGACGATGCGGACCGAGACACCGGGAAGCGGCGGGCCGACCGACCCGGGGCGCCGCTCGCCATCGAGGGGGTTGCTGGTAATCATGAGCGCCTCGCTCATGCCGTAGCGCTCGAGAATCGTGTGCCCGAATCGCGCGCGAAACGCCTCGTGGACGTGAGCCGGGAGCGGCGCCGAACCCGACACGAAAAGCCGCGCCGCCGCTCCGATGGCTCGAGCCGCGTCGTCGCTCACGACCGCGGGATCGAGCAGCCGGACGTACACCGTCGGCACGCCGAACACCAGCGTCGGCTTGAACTCCATCATCACGCGCGGCGTCGCGCGATGGTCGAATCGCTCGAGCAACCGCATTCGACATCCGCTGATGAGCCAACTGTGAAGCCCGTTCGCCAGGCCGTGCACGTGGAACAGCGGCAACATCGCCAGATAGCGGTCGGCGTCGGTGATTCGCCACGCCGAGACGAGCGTGTTTCCGTTGGCGGCGAGGTTGTCGTGCGAGAGTACCGCACCCTTGGCCGTCCCGGTGGTGCCCGACGTGTAAACGATGAGCGCCGGATCTCTCCCGTTCAACGCGATCTCCGGCCGCCCGGCGTCGCGCGATGCGGCCGACGCGCTCAACTCGGCAACGTTCCAGAGAGTCGCTCCCTCCGGATACGCAGCGTCCGCGTTGGACTCGACGACGATCGCCCTCGGTTCGGCGTCCGTCGCGATGTGACGCAGTTCGCGCTCGCGATAGAGAATGTTGATTGGCACGAGAACGACGCCGAGCCGCGCGCACGCGAGGAACACGTCGATGAAGTCGACGCGATTCGCGAGATGAAGGCAGAGGCGGTCGCCACGCGTGAGCCCGCGCGCCGCCAATTCGTTCGCCATGCGATTCGCGCGCGCGTCGATTTCGCCAAAGGTCAACGTGCGGAGCGCGGCGCCGCCGTCGGCGTAGTCGAGCGCGACGCGATCGGCCCGCCCGCGCAGCGATTGGTCGAACAGCGCGGTGAGCGTCATGCGTCGCGTGCCGGAGGGGAAGTCGAACCGTCGCCGGGTTCCACCGGGCGAAAGTGGAGATCGAACGCGAGCCAGATCGTTCGTGAGAATGGAAAGAAGAGAAGTGGCATGAGCAGCGCGAGCGCGATGCCGACGAGCATGCCCGGCACGACGTTCGGCCACCAGACGGCCAGAACGACAATCGCTACGACCGCCGCGATCCCCTCACCGGCGACCCAATTGATCGCGAAGGCGCCGAGCCAGTGGTCGGGTTCGCCCCGATCGAAGGCGAGACCGCACGAGGCGCAGCGCGGGGCCATCTTCAACCAGGAGACCCACATGCCCGGCGCGCCGCATCGCGGGCACCGAAGGCGCAGTGCTCGGTGGAGCTTCAGGCCGAGCGAGCTCACGATGGATTCGGCGCTCGACGGTTTTCGTGCAGGGGCGGCGCTCCGAAACGGGTCGAGAATCTTGCGGCACGCCGGACGCCCGGTCCAGACGGACCGCGGGTGGCGCGACGCGAACACCCCGTCGGGCGACGCGACTTGGCCCATTACGCACTTTCCCCCCGAATGCGGACACGAGCGATGCAAGTCACGGTGCCCGTTCGGTTTCTGTAAGTCTGAGGTTGGAAAGCGGGGGATGGAGTGGTTTTTTGCGGCCGACCCATCTACAATGATGGTCGACGCAGCAACTATTCATTTATGACGGACGCCGTTTCAGTGCTCGGTTCGACCTCCACTTCGTCGCGACTCACGACCGCTCCGGCATAATCGAGCGACGCGCGACAGACGCCGGCGACGCATGCCGGCGCGGTCTCCCCGGATCCAGGACACGCAACCACCCGTCAGCAGTGAACGAACCGCCGAAGTCGGCGGATAGGCTGTTATTGTCAACTCTTTGATAGCGATACTGTGATCAGGCCGAAGCAGTCCCCCCAGTGGTCGCCGCCGGCGACCGTTTCCCAGCTTCGGGATGAGCTGCGTGCCGGGCGCACCGAGGCGCTCGACGAAATACTCCCGCTCGTCTACGACGAGCTCCGCCGAACCGCGCGCCGCGAGCTCGCGGTCCGCCCGAGCGACACGCTCTCCGCGACGGGACTCGTCCACGAGTTGTACCTCAAGTTCTCGCGCTCCGACGGGTCGGGCTGGCAGAACCGCGCGCACTTTCTGAGCGTCGCGGCGATCGCCATGCGCCACATCCTCGTCGATCGCGCGCGGCGTCGCACCGCTGAAAAGCGCGGCGGGACGCAGCGTCCGATCACGCTCGACGACGGACTCGTCGACGGCGCGAACAATCCGGAGTCGCTGCTCGAGCTCGACGAGGCGCTGAACGACCTCGCGAAGATCGACGAGCGTCTCGCGCGCGTCGTCGAGTGCCGGTTCTTCGGCGGCATGACGGAAGAGGAGACCGCCGAGAGCCTCGGCATCACCGCGCGCACCGTTCGGCGCGACTGGACCAAGGCGCGCGCGATCCTCTATCGAGCGCTGAACGATCCCCCGTCGCACACCGGACAACATCGGAGCTTCGCGACCGCCGGACGATGAGCCGTCCACCGCTGTCCCGTGAGCAATGGAACCAGCTCGATCCGTTGCTCGATGCGGCGCTCGAGATTTGTCCGGACGAGCGGGAAGAGTGGGTCGAACGCGCGTGCGGCGGCGACGCCGATCTCGCCGCCGAGCTCATGTCGTTGCTCGCGGCGTGCGAGCTGACCGACGACTTCCTCGAGGCGCCGGCCGCCGTCGCCTACGCGCCGCTGCTCGCCGAACCGGAGCTGCCGAGGGAATTGGCGGGGCGCTACCGCATCGTCCGCGAGATCGGCCGCGGCGGGATGGGAACCGTCTATCTCGCCGACGATCTCCGCCACGGGCGCCAGGTCGCGGTCAAGGCCATCCACTCGAGTGTGGCGCGCGCGATCGACCGCGCCCGATTCGAGCGCGAGATCGAGATCGCGGCGAGCTTGTCGCACCCGCACATCCTTCCGCTGCACGATTCGGGCGAAGTCTGCGTCGACGGCGAGCGCGATCCGGCCTTCGTCTACTTCGTGTCGCCGTTGGCGACCGGAGAATCGCTTCGCGAGCGCTTGAAGCGCGACCGCCGGTTGCTGCGTGAAGAGGCCGTGCGTCTGGGCCGCGAGGTGGCGATGGCGCTCGACTACGCGCACCGCCGGGGCGTCGTCCATCTCGACATCAAGCCCGCCAACATCCTTCTCCAGGAAGGGCATGCGCTCGTCGCCGACTTCGGCATCGCGCGCGCGATCTCGAACGGCGACGAGGAGACGACCGGCAACACGCCGGTCGCCGGCACTCCGTCGTACATGAGCCCGGAGCAGGTCGTCGGACTGCCCGACATCGACGGACGCAGCGACGTCTACTCGCTCGGCTGCGTCCTTTATGAAATGCTCACGGGGCAGCGTCCCATGATGCGCGCCGCCGACGGTCGGGACCCCGGCCGCGTCGGCGTCGATCCGGCAGTCCTGTCCCGATTCGTCTCGCGGCGGCTGGCGGCCGTGGTCACGCGGGCGATGTCGCCGCTGCGCGAGGAGCGATTCGCCACGGCCGGCGAGCTTGCCTCGGCGTTGAAGGACGCGGGGCGCATCAATAAGGCGCCGATCGTCGTCGGCCTTCTCGTCGCGGGCCTCACGGCCGGCCTCATCGCCTTTGCCGCGATGAAAGCGGGCAAGACGTCGATGCTGGATCAGGATCTCGTCGCGGTTGCGCCGCTGGACGTCGCGTCGCCGTCGCTGTCAATATGGAAGGAGGGCCTCGTCGACGTCCTGTCGCGCGGCCTCGACGGTGCGGGGCCGATCCGCGCCGTGCCCGCGTCGCAGGTGATTCACCGGTGGCACGGACGCGCCGACCCGAAGTCGGCGCAAGAGCTCGGACGCGCGACGGGAGCGCGGTTCGTCATCTTCGGCGGACTGCTCGCGGCGGGCGACTCCGCGCGGGTGACGCTCAGCATGCTCGACGTCGCCTCCGGCCGCACGGTCGCCGACATCCAGTACGTGGACGCCGCGGACCGGATGGATCGTCTCTCGGATTCCCTGACCGTCGCCGTTCTTCGCGAGATCGGCCGATCCCGCAACATCGATCTCGCGCACGCGACGTCATCGCCGACGGTCTCGCTCTCGGCGCTCAAGGAATACCTGCGCGGCGAGCAGTTCTACCGCGCGGCGCAATGGGATTCCGCGCAAACGCACTTCGAGAACGCCCTGACCGGCGATTCGACGTTCGCGCTGGCCTACCATCGTCTCGCGACCGTTCGCTTCTGGCGCGATCAAAAGGGCATCCCCGACTCGACGACGTTCGAGCTGCTGCTCCAAGCCAGCCGGTTTCAGCGCGGGCTCGGTCCCCGTGAGCGTCTGTTCGCGACCGCCGACTCGCTGTTCGGCGCCGGCTACTTCGCGTGGCGCAGCGCGATCCAGACCGGCAACTACGGTCAGGAGGAAGCGATCGCGCGGCGCCTGCTCGCGCTGTTGGGCGACGCATTCACGCGCTATCCGAACGACGCCGAAGTCTGCTTCCTGTACGCGGAAGCGATGATGCGGTATCAGGGCGACATCGCGCTCGGCGAAGTGGACGAGCGGTCGATCCTCGAGCACTACGAGCACGCCATCGAGCTCGATTCCTCGTTCGCGCCCGCCTACCTCACGCCGATCCGCCTCGCGACGTATCTCGACGGCGCGCACATGGGACGCCGGTACGCGCGCGCGTACCTCTCGCTCGCGCCGTCGGGCCCACGCTCGGACTTCATCCGTCTCGCCGACGTGCTGCTCGACCCGGATCGCGCGGCGACGCTCGACGTTCCGCGACTGGTGGATACGCTGCCGGCGAACCAATTGTGCGTCGCGTCGCGCCTCCTAGGGCACGTCACCGATTCGGCCGAGACGATCGTGCGCATCGCGCGCGCGTTGTACAACCGGCCGCCGGAGACACTGACCGAGGGACAGCATCCGTCGTGCGCCGTCGAGCAAGCGGTGCAGGGACTCCAGTTCCGCGGGCACCTGCGCGAAGCGGAAGCGATGACGACGACGCACGCGCATTGGCAGCGATCGACCGTTCGTTACAACATGGCCCGCGCCGGTATGGTGTCGGCTGATAGCGCCCGCGTCGAGTTCAAGCGCGTTCTCGACCTGTTGCCCGGCACGCAGTTCACGAAGCTCTACGGCTGGTGGGCGAGCGACGGTGACACGGCTTCGATCCAGCGCTACATCGATTTCTACGAGAACCGGCTCACGCGTCCCGCCACGCCGTCGACGGCTGCCAACATCCGCGCCAACATCACCGCGGGCAACGCGTATCTCTCACTTGCCAGGCGCGACACGATGGCCGCGCTCCGCCAGCTCATGTTCGCGAGCGACACGCTCCACGAGTGCTGGTACGACAGCCGTCTTCAACTCGTCCAGTTGCTCATCGCCAAGCGCCGGTTCAAGGATGCGTCGGCGCGGCTCGAGCGGCACTGGCCGGGGACGAGCGGCTGCAGCAACGGGTTCGACGATGTGATGTGGACGCTCGCTCGCGCGCGTGTCGCGTCGCAGTTGGGCCGCACCGACGAAGCGATGGCGAATTACGCGGTGGTCGCCGCCGCGTGGCGCAACGCCGATCCCGAGCTCCAGCCCATCGTGCGCGAAGCGCGCAAGGCGCTCGCCACGCGGCGCGGTCCACGCGATCCGAGATCCCATTGATGTTCGTGTCAATGATGTCCGCTTGCACGCGGCGGATTCGTTTTCAAAGAGCCCTGAAGTTCGGGGCTCTTCGTTTTTCCGTGGGAGGGGTAGTGGATTGGGGAGACGGAAAGGCGAAGGAAGCTGCAAGAGCGGAGTAGGGTCGGGTATGCGTCCGGGTGTTGGGGCGCATGCCCGATTCTTCCGCGTTCACGCCGTACGCACGCGAACGCGCGGCGCCGCTGAGCGGCGTCCGCGCGTAACGCATCTTCGAGCCGAGCGACCGCGTTATGGACGCGGGCTCGACGGAATTGCGACCGATCCGCCTGCGCTGTCGGGTGTCCGCGCGCTCCCCTGCGGCCGAGGGCTCGTGTGAGACGTGTCCAACGTCGGCGGCGTGACCTTGACGTCGGCGCGATACGTCGTCGTTCGATTCAGTCCGCCGCCGAACACGAACCACGCGACGACGGCCAGCAAAATGATTACTGCCACGGCCCATCCGGCGGCCGAGCCGCCGCCGCCACCGGTATTGGTCGGGCCCGGTGTCTGAATGATGTCAGCCAATTGTCCCCCCGGTTCATGTATGGGCATTCGGTAATGCGGGCGGCGTGCCAACGGTCGAATCTGCCGGCGGATTCTTGACGCGCTGTGCGGCCAGGCGCGCCTGGCGAGCTCTAGGAATCACCCACCGCGGCCATTTCGCGGAGAAACGGGTTTTGTAGGTCCGACCTCCAGTTGACTCCCTACCAGAGTCGCCATACCATCTGGTAGAATGCCTACTAGAAAAGCCTCCGAGTCCTCCGACCGCGCCGCGCTCCTTCAGGGGACGCTCGACCTTCTCGTGCTGCGAACGCTGTCGCTCGGACCGCACCACGGACATGGCATCGCGCTCGCGATCCAGCATTCGTCGCAGGGTGCGCTTCTCGTCGATCACGGTTCGCTCTATCCCGCGCTCCAACGCCTCGAGGCGTCCGGCTGGGTGCGCGGCGAGTGGGGCGTCTCCGACAACAATCGTCGCGCGCGCTTCTACGACCTCACGGCCGCGGGACGCAAACAGTTGGCGAGGGAAGTCGGCGAATGGCGGCGGCTCGCCGACGCGGTGCGGCTCGTCCTCGGACCGGAGCTCAGCGGAGGGTAGCGCAATGCCGTGGAGTTGGTGGGAGCGATGGATGCGTCGCCGCTCCGACAACTGCATCGGCATCGGCGCCAACACGTCGACGTTCGGCGCGATCGACACGCTCCTCCTCCGCACGCCGGCGCACGTCGTAGACGCATCTCGAATTCGCCGCGTCTATTTCGCGACACCCGGGCCCGACGGCGTCGCGAGCCGTACTCCACCGTCGGCTACAGCACCTACGCGATCCTCCGCGATCGGGTGGAGGCCTTCGAATCCGTCGGCGCGTTCTGGAAGCAAACTGTGTCGTTCACATCGGCGTCATCTGTGCGTCAATTTCTCCGATTCGGGAGTGGGCAGAATTGGCGCCCGATTGGCCGGCGGCGGATTCCGGCGCGACGTTCGGAGCATCCAGCCGTAGAGCCACACGATCGCCCCCACGAACAACAGCAAGCCAAGCCATGGTGCGGGCGCGAAGTCCTCGGGCACGAGCCCGATCGGCGCGTCCTTCGAGAACGCGACGATCAACCCCGCGTTGATCACGCCCCAAATGCTTTCGCCGACGATCAAGCCCGACGCCACCAGCGTGCCCAATCGCTCGGCGCGTTCCGGATTCGGCGTCGCGCGCGCGCGCCTGTCGTACCAATGGCCCAGGATCGAGCCGACGACCACCGCGAACGTGGCCGACATCGGCAGGTAGATGCCGATGCCCACGGCGAGCGGCGGAATGCGCAGCTTGCCCGCGGCGCCGAGCGCTTCGTCGAGCAGGATGAGTCCGACGCCGACCAGCGCGCCGATGCCGAGCATCTTCCACGCGAGATTCCCGCCGATCACGCCCTGCGCGAGTGCCGAGATGAGCGTCGCTTGCGGCGCCGGCAGCGGATTCGGCGCGACGACACCGACGTTTGCCGCGCCCGCGAACCCGTACGCCTTCGCGAGCAGGTTGAGAACGAACGGAATGACCGACGCGCCGGCGCCCACGCCGACGATGAGGGCGATCTGCTGCCGCATCGGCGACGCGCCGACGAGCTGGCCGGTCTTGAGGTCCTGCAAGTTGTCGTTCGAAATCGTCGCGCACGCGAACACGATCGCCGTGATGAAGAGCGCGAACGCGACGAGCGGCGGTCGCAGGTCTTGATTCGGATGCAGCGCGACGACCAGCGCCGACGCGCAGAGCACGATCGACAGAATGCCGACACCCGAAATCGGGCTGTTCGACGCCCCGATCAGTCCGGCCATGTAGCCGCAAATGCCGGCGATGAGAAAGCCACCGAGTAGAACGAACGGCACCGCGATCGCCGTGAGCATCGCCGCGTTGGGCGCGAGCGCCGTCGACTTGGCGAACGTGTACGCCAAATACGCGGCGATGACCAGACAGCCCGCGGTGAGCATGTAAATCCAGCCCGGCGACAGATCGCGATCGAGGTCGTCTCCGGCGCCTCGCGCTTTCGACGCCGCCAGCGTGCTCACGAGTCCACCGACCACCGGCTTCGCCAGCTTGGCCAGCGTGTAGATCGCCGCGATCGCGATCGCGCCGGCGCCGATGAACCGCACCTCCGTACGCCAGATGGTCGAGGTGTGCGCGGCGAGTGCGACGCCCGCCGCCGCCGGCGTGATCGAAGTCAAAATCGGTACGGCGATCACCCACGCGATGATGAGTCCCGTGAGCATCGCCATCCCGACGGACAATCCGACGAGGTGCCCCGCGCCGAGCAGGGCGAGCGACCACGCGACGTTGTATCCGCTCGACGCCATCGTGCCGAGCCGGAAAAACCCGGTCACTTCCGCCGCCGCGATACGCGTCGCCGCGATGATCGCCAACCCGGCCGAAGCCACCGACCCGAGGATCACGGCGACGAGTCCTTCGCGTGCTTCGCCCGTATCGTCCTTCGTCTCGCCGCGCGTGCCGGATCCGACACGCAACACTTCCGCGGCGGCGACGCCCTCGGGATAAGGAAGGTCGGAGGTCGTGACGAGCGCGCGGCGCAGTGGAATCGTGAACAGCACGCCGAGCACGCCTCCAGACACGCAAATCAAGAACGATTGCCAGAAGGGAAACCCGGTCCACCACCCGATGATCACGAGTCCCGGCAGCACGAAGATGATCGCCGAGAGCGTGCCCGCCGCCGACGCGACGGTCTGTACGATGTTGTTCTCGAGAATCGACGAGTCCTTGACCGCGCTCAGCACGGCCATCGAGATCACCGCGGCGGGAATCGA
>Ga0157372_10000435_pt1 | contig 45997 bp, 50 predicted proteins | sample C55metaG_FD_115307 | JGI IMG/M metagenome (GOLD analysis project Ga0157372, IMG submission 115307) | Corn rhizosphere microbial communities from Kellogg Biological Station, Michigan, USA - C5-5 metaG | ecosystem: Host-associated > Plants > Roots > Rhizosphere > Soil | place: USA: Michigan...
TCATCAGGGACGTGATCGCGGCGGCGACGTTGCGGCCCTCCTCGGAGTCGTAGGGGAGGCCGTCGGACATCAGCAGGGCGCCGAGGTTGGCGTAGCCGAGGCCGAGCTGGCGGAAGCGGCGGGCGTTTTCGCCGATCTCCTCGGTCGGGTAGCTCGAGGGGCTGACAACGATCTCCTGGGCGAGGAAGACGACGTCGACGGTGTGCTCGAAGTCGGCGGCGTCGAAGCTGCCGTCCTCGCGGCGGAATTTCATCAGGTTGATCGAGGCGAGGTTGCAGGCCGAGTTGTCGACGTGCATGTACTCGCTGCAGGGGTTGGAGGCGTTGATCCGGCCCGACTCCGGGCAGGTGTGCCAGCGGTTGATCGTGGTGTCGTACTGGACGCCCGGGTCGGCGCAGCGCCAGGCCGCGTCGGCGATCTGGTTCATCAGCTTGCGCGCGTCCAGCGTCTTCACCGACTCGCCGCTGGTGCGCGCGGTCAGGTGCCAGTCCTCGCCGCCCTCGACCGCCTCCATGAACTCGTCGGTGACCCGGACCGAGTTGTTGGCGTTCTGGTACTGGATCGAGGTGAAGCCCTCGCCGTCGATCGACATGTCGAAGCCGGCGTCGCGCAGGGCCCCCGCCTTCTCCTCCTCTTTGGCCTTGCACCAGATGAAGTCCTCGACGTCCGGGTGGTCGACGTCGAGGACGACCATCTTCGCCGCCCGCCGCGTCTTGCCGCCCGACTTGATCGTGCCCGCCCAGGCGTCGGCGCCGCGCATGAAGCTGACCGGGCCGGAGGCGAGGCCGCCCTTGGAGAGGTGCTCGACCGAGCTGCGGATGTTGGAGAGGTTTATCCCCGAGCCGGAGCCGCCGCGGAAGATCATTCCCTCCTTGGTGTTCCAGTCGAGGATCGACTCGATCGTGTCCTCGACGCTGAGGATGAAGCAGGCGGAGCACTGCGGCTGCTCCTCGAAGCCGACGTTGAACCAGACCGGGGAGTTGAAGGCCGCCTTCTGGTTGAGCAGGATCGCGGTCAGCTCCATCTCGAAGGCGTCGGCGTCGTCCTCGGAGGCGAAGTAGCCGCGCTCGCGCCCCCAGTCGGAGATCGTCCCGGCGACGCGGCCGACCATCTGTTTGACCGAGCTCTCGCGCTCGGGGGTGCCGAGCTTGCCGCGGAAGTACTTCTGGGCGACGATGTTGGTCGCGTTCTGCGACCAGCTCTTCGGGAACTCGACCCCCCGCTGCTCGAAGGCCGGGCTCTCCGGGTTGCCGATCACCGCATCGCGGATCTCCCACTCGATCTGGTCGAAAGGATGCACGCCGGCCGTCGAAAATTTGCGTTCGACAGAGAGGCCCTGCAGACCGTTTTCGGGACTGGCAACGGCGGTCTTAGACATCGAACTTCTCCTCTCGAAGCGGCTTTTAGCGGTAACTGAGCAGGATCGCCAATCGGTCGGTCGGAAAAAGTGTCGAAAGGCGCAATTAGGAGGTTCTGAAAGCCGCGAATCTCTCTGCATATTGTGTCAAGTCCCCAAACTCGGCAAACTCTCTACCTATGGAGGATCTGCGCAGAGGCGCGGAGCGGATGGGAGAGCGCGCGACCGCCGCGAAAGAGGCGATGGGCGACCGAGCCCAAGCCGCCAAAGAGGCGATGGGCGAGCGGGCGAGCGCGGCCAAAGAGGCCGTCGGCGAGCGCGCCACCGCCGCCAAAGAGGCGACCGCCGAGGCGATCGCGCTGGTCAAGCCGAAGCTGCGCGGCGTCTCCCACGAGTGGGCCTTCTTCCTCTCGCTCGGCTTCGGTGCGACGCTGATCATCCTCGCCAAGACTCCGAAGGCGACGCTCGCGGTGGGGATCTACGCGGTCAGCCTCTCAGCCCTCTTCGGCACCAGCGCTCTCTACCACCGCGTCAACTGGAAGCGGCCCCAGGTGCGCCAGTGGATGCGCCGCCTGGATCACTCGATGATCTTCTTCCTCATCGCCGGCACCTACACCCCCTTCGCGCTACTGGTCCTGCAGGGGACGCTGGCGATGGCGATCCTCGCGGTGGTCTGGATCGGCGCCATCGCCGGCGCGATCGTCGAGATGGTCTGGATCGACCACCCGAAATGGGCCTCGGCCCTGATCTACCTGGCGCTCGGCTGGGTGGCGGCGATTGCCTTCCCGGAACTGTGGACCTCGATGGGCGTCGCCGGGACCCTCCTGGTCGCCTTCGGCGGCCTCCTCTACACCGCCGGCGCCGTCGTCTACGCGACCCAGCGGCCCAACCCCAACCCGGCCGTCTTCGGCTACCACGAGGTCTTCCACCTCTTCGTCATCGCCGCCGCGATCGCCCAGTATGCGGCGATAGCCTTCTTCGCCCTGCCCAAGGGCTGAGCAAGATGCGCTAACCGCACTGTCGGTCACTTGAGCACAGGATCCTGTGCTCAAGTGACCGATGAGGAACCAGAGGCGTTGAGGGAAAGTCAGCCCCGGCCAGATCGAGTGCAACTGCAGCCTGAGGAGCGACGGATCGAACGCTGAGTCTCGACCAGACGCCATCGGGGACAGCCCGATGCGATGCCATTGCCCCGACGCGAGCGGGACTCACCTTCAAGACCTGGGCTGCCTCACGGGCAGAGAATTGATCAACCATTGCGTCAACATGAGCTACCTGCCCAAGGGCTGAATCGAAAGGGGAGTCGATGAGAACGAAGGCGCGGATCTGCGCGTTCGCGGTTGCACTCGTTGCGCTGCTGCTGGTTCCGGCGGTGGCGCAGGCGAAGTGGGGGGCGATCGCGATCGACCCGATCACGGAAAAGATCGGCTACGCGCGCAACGACCCGACCGCGGCCGTTGCCAAGGCGCACGCCAAAGACCGCTGCGGGACGGACCACTGCAAGGCCGCCCTCTGGGTCTTCAACGGCTACGGCGCCGTCGTCCAGAAGAAGAGCGGGCTCTACATCTCCGGGCTCGGCCGGACCAAGAACCTCGCCTTCAAGGACGCCCGCAAACGGGCGCACGATTCGACCGCGCGCTCCGTTGCCTGGGTCTTCAGCGGCTACTCCTGAGCCCGCCCGGGCGACTTTGTCAACCAGTGGTTTGCAAAAGCGCCCAGGTCCGGACCTAAGCCGCCGCCGGGACCAGTTCGCGCAGCTGCTCGGCTTCGGCGACGAGCTCGGCGAGGATGCCCTCCAGCTGCTCGGACTGGTCGGGGGAGAGCTCGAGCCGGCCGTCGCGGTAGAGCTCGGCGGCGCGGGCGATCGGCAGCTCCCGCTCGACCACGCGCCCACCGAGGGCGCCGAGGACCTTGCGCGTCTCGGCCTGCGCCCAGACCGCGCCGAACATCCCGGTCGAGGCTCCGACCACCGCGGCGGGCTTCCCCGTCAGGGCGCTCTGGCCGGCGGGCCGGGAGGCCCAGTCGAGGGCGTTCTTCAGCACGCCCGGGATCGAGTGGTTGTACTCGGGGGTGGCGACGATGACGGCGTCTGCGTCGCGCATCGCCCGCCGCAGCGCCTCCACCGGCTCGGGGGTCCCCTCCGCCTCGACGTCGGCGTCGTAGGGCGGGATCTCGCCGAGGCGGTCGAACTCGACCAGTTCCGCCCCGGCGGGAAGCCGCTCGGCGGCCTCCCGCAGCAGGGCGTGGTTGTAGGAGCCTCGGCGCAGGCTTCCGGAGATGCCGAGGACCCGCATGGCTACGCCTCCTCGGCGACGAGCTCGAGGTCGACCGAGATCGTCACCGCGTAGTCGAGAACCTCGCCGCCGCTCGGCAGCTCGGCCTGCCAGTCGAGGCCGAAGTCGCGCCGGTCGACGGTCGACTCGATCGAGAGCCCGACGCGGGCTTTGCCGGCGAGGTCGCCGCCCAGCTGGGCGAAGCGGCCGCCGGCCTCGACTTTGCGGGTCTCGCCGTGGATCTCGAGCTCGCCGACGACGCGCAGGGTGCCGTCCTCGCCGACGCTGAGCTCGGTCGAGCTGAAGCGCAACTGCGGGAAGCGCTGGGTGTCGAAGAACTCGGGGGAGAGGAGGTGGCCCTTCAGCATCTCCTCGTCGATCGCGATGCTCTCGACCTCGACCGTGCCCTCGAGGCGCGGCCCCTCGCCGCCGCTGAGGCGCGCGTCGTACTTCTCGAAGCCGCTGCGGAAAGTGGTGACGCCGTTGTGGGTGACGGCAAAGGCAATCGAGGAGTGGACGGGGTCCACGGTCCAGGTGCCTGCCGGAATCTGCTGCTTGCTGATCGTCTCGGTGCTCATCTGATCTGTTCCTTCCTTTGGCCTTCCCAAGATGGTTGATGCTCAAATAGTTGAGCTGGAAACAATCTTAGCAGCAAAGCTTTGCTTGTCAACTATTGCCAGAGCAACATTTGTATGGGAAGATGTGGCCATGAGCGAGCAGACCGCAGTTGCAGAGGCAAGAGGAGCCGACTTCGACCCGCACCGCGAGGCCTGGATCGCCATCGCCCAGACGCACGCCGCCGTCACCGGCCGCCTGCAGGAGGCGCTCACCGCGGCCGAGCTGCCGCCGCTTCCCTGGTTCGAAGTGCTGGCGACGCTCGATCGGGCGCCGGAGCAGCGGCTGAAGATGGGGGACTTGGCCGAGGCGCTGGTGATCACCCGCGGCGGCCTGACCAAGCTCGTCGACCGGCTGATCAAGGCGGGGCTGCTGGAGCGGACCTTCTGCGAGACCGATCGCCGGGTCAGCTACGCGACCCTGTTGCCGGCCGGGGCCGAGCTGCTGGAAGAAATGCGCCCGGTGGTGCGGAGCGAGCTCGCCGTCGCCTTCAGCGCCAACCTCAGCGTCGAGAAGGCAGAAGAGCTACGAGAAACGCTGGAGCAGATCCGCAGCTCTGCCTGCGGCTCAAGCTAGAGCCGCCGCGGCCCGCTCTTTGGCGGACTCGATGATCGCCAGCACCGCCGTCTCCTCGCCCTGGCGGATCAGCTCGATCGGGTCGGGGTCGCCGTTGACGATCCCCTCGAAGAACTCCTTGCGGTCCTGGTAGGTCGGCAGCGTCCCCTTCGCCCAGCCGCGGGCGTCGTTGAGCATCACGGCCAGCCGCGCGTACTCCTCGCCGAACAGCGCCGAGATCTCGCGCTTCATCCGCTTCGCAAGGGCGGGCGAGGCGCCCGCGGTGGAGATCGCGATCGCCAGTGGGCCGGTGCGGACGATCGCCGGCAGGATGAAGTTGCAGAGTGGCGGCACGTCGACGACGTTGACCAGCATCGCCCGCTTCTCGGCGTCGTCGTAGATGCCGATGTTGACCTCGGAGTCGTCGGTCGCGGCGATCACCATGAAGACGCCCTCGAGGTCCTCCGGGCCGGCGTAGGCGCGGCGCTGCCACTCGATCGAGCCCTCGCGCGCCAGATCCTCCAGCTCGGGATGGGCGACCGGCGCGATCAGGGTCACGTCGCCGCTGCAGGCGAGCAGCCCCTCGACCTTCTCGAGGCCGATGTCGCCGCCGCCGACGACCAGGCACTTGCGCCCCGTCAGCTTCAGACAGGCGATGTAGAACGGCGTCTCCAGCATGTCCCGCACGCAGGACTGATCGCAGATCCCTTTGCGGAACTGGCAGACGCACTCCTTACCTGCATAGGCCTGGGCCGGCATGGAATGAAGGTTAGTGATCCGGTGCCGACGGGCCGAAACCGCTTTGCCTGATGACCCGCGAGAGGAGAGGATGCCAACACCACCTGCTTACCCTCGGTGCAAGCTTTCCCGGCTAGCGCTCCCGAATGAAATCAATGATGGTCACCGCAAGGGTGATGGCCAGCACGACAGCCGAAATCCATGGTGCCGGCCACTGTCGGATCAACGAGATTCCAACTGCGAGCGCCGCGGGTACTAGTAGGCCGAGAAAACCTGCAAAACGTTTCCATGCGACATTTCCCCAAGTAGTCCCCATTCGCCCCGCAATTGATCGAAGCCGCTCCGTCCCACGTGGCAGATCACCCGTGCGGCGACCAGTTGCCGAGCGCTCGGCCGCCCCAGCTAGCGACTGCGCGCCCACTAGCTCGGCGGCGCTGACGCGCACCCCGCGGGCGAAGAGGAGCGCTGAAAATGGCAATGACCGTAGGGAGGCAACCTCAGCACGCCACTCATCGGCCCACTCGGCCTGCTGCTCTGCCGGCAGCGAAGCGATCGTTTCCTCAATGCTGCGTTCGGCCCGGCGGGCGATGCGGCCAGTTACCTCGTCAAGCGCCAGCGCCCGCAGGACGGCGAGGACCACCAGCCCTAGAAAGGCGGCAATGGTGAGCAGAACGCCAAGGATGGTGCTCATGCCAGTCCCAGGCGGCCGCTGGGCACGGACTCGGGGCGGGACAGACCAAGCGAGGCAAGATGCTCGTCAAGGGCGAGGCGAGCGGCGCTTTCGCCAATCCGGGTAAGTCGGTAAAGGCGTCGGCGTGGGCGCCCCTCGGCGACCGGATCGATCTCCTCCCAGTGACGCTCGACCCACTCGGCCGAGAGGAATCTGGCAAGGATGGGATAGATCGTCCCAGGCTTCAGTTGCGAGCGCTTGGAAAGCTCAAGGCCGTACCACTCCCGAGTGGGATCCTCGACCATCGCGCTCAAAACTTGCAGGGTCTGCTTAGTCATTTTGAGCTCCACCTTTGCCATCGCTCTATATAGTCTACCAGGTCTCTCTATATAGGGTCACCAAAGACAGAGGCTCCGTTTTAAACGGGCGACGACTAGATAAGTAGTTCTACGAACGCGATGGCTGCTGGCACGACGACTGTCTGCCGGCCCCCTTCGTCGGTCAATAGGGCACACCAGCCTGTGCTCAATTGACCAGTCGGCTGTGTGACCCAGTCGGTTTATGGGCGTGACGGGGCCTGGGTCGTGCAACTACTCATCTAGATCGAGTCGAGCGTGACCCGCAGGCCCTCGCGCAGATCCATCTCGGCGCGCCAGCCCAGCTCGCGTTCGGCGCGGCCGGCGTCGATCGTGATCCGCTGCACCTCGCCGGTGCGCGCGGGCGCGAATTCGGGTTCGAAATCTTCACGGCCGCCGAGCTCGCTCAGCGCCTCGGCGAGCTCCAGCACGTTCGTCTCCTTGCCGGTGCCGATGTTGATCGCGCCGGTCGCCGTCGACTCCGCCGCCGCCAGCGCGGCCGAGACCACGTCGCCCACATATATGTAGTCGCGGGTCTGGGTGCCGTCGCCGAAGACGGTCGGGCGGCCGCCCTCCTTGAGCAGGCCGCAGAAGATCGCGATCACCCCCGCCTCGCCGAGCGGGTCCTGGCGCGGGCCGTAGACGTTGCCGAGCCGCAGCGAGACTCCCGAGAGCCCGTAGAGCCGCTCGTAGAGGGAGACGTAGCCCTCGGCGGCGAACTTGCTCTGGCCGTAGGCCGAGAGCGGCGCGATCGGCGCCTCCTCGGGCAACGGCAGCTGCTGGCCCTCGCCCTCGCCGTAGATGGCGCCGCCGGTGGAGATCGAGACGACGCGCCCGCACTCCGACGTCCGCGCCGCCTCGAGCACGTTGGCGGTGCCGCCGACGTTGATCGAGGCGTCGAAGAAGGGGTCGGCGAGGGACTTGCGGACGTCGATCTGGGCGGCGAGGTGGAAGATCGCCTCTGGCCGCTTCTCGCCGGCGAGCCGGGTCAGCGCCTCGGCGTCGCGGACGTCCATCTCGACCAGCTCGGCCCCGGCGCCGAGCCCCGGTTCGAGGTTGGCCATGCGCCCGGTCGAGAGGTCGTCGACCACCGTCACCTCGTCTCCGCGCGCGAGCAGAGCATCGACCAGATTCGAGCCGATAAAGCCTGCGCCGCCGGTAACCAGACACCTCATGGGGCGGTGATCCTACGCGCCTCGGCAGACCCCCGGCGGGAGATTGGCCGACTGTATGCCCGATTGCGCAGCCGAGCGCCCCTGCTACCCTCGCCGCCCCATGAGACTGATCGTCACTGAGAAGAACAACAGCGCGCAGAAGATCGCCGAAGCCCTGAGCAACGGCACCAACGCCAGCGACAAAACTTTCAAAGTCCCCTTCTACACCTGGACCGATGCCGCAGGCGACGAGCAGATGACGGTCGGCCTCAAGGGCCACGTGCTCGGCCCGGCCTTCCCCGAGGGCTACTCGAACTGGCAGAAGACCGACCTGCACGACCTGATCGACGCCGAACTGATCAAGGAGCCGACCGACAAAAACGTCGTCAAAGCGATCAAGAAACTGGCGAAAGAGGCGGACGAGCTGGTGATCGCCACCGACTTCGACCGCGAGGGCGAGCTGATCGGGCTCGAGGCGCTGGAGGAGATGCTCGACTCCAATCCCGACCTCGGCTCGCGTGAGGGCACCCAGGACGGGACCCTGCGGATCAAGCGCGCCCGCTACTCGGCCCTGACCAAAGAAGAGATCGACCGCGCCTTCAACGAGCTCGACGAGCTCTCCTACCCGCTCGCCAACGCCGGTGCCGCCCGCCAGGACATCGACCTGCTCTGGGGCGCGACCCTGACCCGCGCCGTCTCCATCGCCAGCCGCCGCTTCGGCTCCAACTTTCTCTCGGTCGGCCGCGTCCAGAGCCCGACCCTGGGCCTGATCGTCGAGCGCGAGATGGAACGGCGCGCCCACGTCGCCAAACCCTTCTGGGAATTGTTCGCCAAGTTCGAGCACCCGGAGGGCAGCTTCGAGGCGCACCACACGGTCGACAAATTCTGGGAGAAAGCCGAGGCCGACACGGCGCTCGCGGGCACCTCCAACCCCGGCACGGTGAAATCGGTGACGGCGCGGAAGAACACCCGCAAGCCGCCGACCCCCTACAACACCACCGCCTTCAGCACCGACGCCTCCAGCCGCCTCGGCATCACCCCCGCCAGCGCGATGCGGATCGCCGAGGACCTCTACATGGACGGCTTCATCTCCTACCCGCGCACCGACAACACCGTCTACCCGTCCTCGCTGCCGGTCCGCGAGCTGGTCTCCTCGCTGGTCCGGATCAAAGAGTTCTCCGCCGCCTCGGGCCTGCTCGACGGCGAGCTGAAACCGACCCGCGGCAAAAAAGAGACGACCGACCACCCGCCGATCTACCCGACCCAGGCGGTTCACCCCGGCGCCCTCGAGGGGCCGAAGAAACGGGTCTACGAACTCGTCGTCCGCCGCTTCCTCGCCACCTTCAGCCCGCCGATGATCACCGAGTCGACCCGGGCCGACATCGAAGCCGGCGACCAGACCTACTTCGTCCGCGGCTCGGTCGTCGTCGACCCCGGCTACGCCGGCATCTACACCTACGCCCGCTCGGCCGACGAGGAGATCCCGAAACTGGAGGAGGGGCAGGCGCTGCAGCTCGACGGCGAGCCCTGGATCGTCGACAAGGAGACCCAGCCGCCGGGACGGATCTCGCAGGCGAAACTGATCGAGATGATGGAGGAGCGCGGCCTCGGCACCAAAGCCACCCGCGCCGACATCATCCAGAAGCTCTTCGACCGCGGCTACGTCTACGGCAACCCGCCGGTCCCCTCGGAGACCGGGATCGCCCTGTACGAGGCCTTCAAGAACTACGTGCCGGCGATGGCGACGCCGGAGATGACCGCCCAGCTGGAGGCGGAGATGGACCGGATCGCCGCCGGAGAGATGACCAAGGGGACGGTCGTCGGCGAGAGCCGCGAGCTCCTGCACAAGACCTGGACCGAAATCGACGAGAGCCGCGAAGACCTGGCGAAAGTGATCTGGAAAGGGATGGACGAGGACCGCATCCTCGGCCCCTGCAAGGTCTGCGAGGAAGCCGGTCGCACCAAGGAGGACGGCTCGCCGAACATGCTGCGGATCATCCGCGCGAAAAAGTCAGGCAAAAGGTTTGTGGGCTGCACGGGGTGGAAAGCGGACGATCCGAAATCCTGCGACCAGACCTTCCCACTGCCCCAGCGTGGCGACGTCTTCCGCCTGGAGGAGCGCTGCTCGATCTGCGACCGCACCCCGCGCCTCAAAGTCGTCCCCTTCCGCGGCCGCCCCTGGAACCTCTGCCTCAACGACGACTGCGAGTCGATGCAGGAGATGAAGAAACGCCGCGCCGAGCGCGAAGCCGCCAAAGCGGCGAAAGCGGCAATGGAGAAAAAGCCCATGCCCGCGAAAGACAAATCGGGTACCGCGACCCGAAAGCGGAAAAGGGCTAAAGCAACGGCCAAATGACGTGACCCAGGCGTCGTCAGGCAAGGACGCAGGGAGCCCGAATAGCAGCGCTATTTGGGCGACTGAGGACGCCGCATGGCGGCGATCTGGGGCCGTCATTTGATGTTCATCTCCCTCGAGGGAGTCGACGGGTCCGGGAAGAGCACCCAGGCGAAGCTGCTGGTCGAGGCGCTGGGGGAGGAGACGGTGGCGATTCGCGAGCCGGGCGGGACCGAGGCGGCGGAGCGGATCCGCGCGCTGCTCGCCGACCCGAGCGTCGAGCTGGAGCCGCTGGCAGAGCTGATGCTGTTTCTCGCGGCCCGCGCCGATCTGACCGAGCGGGTGATCCGGCCGGCGCTGGAGGCCGGGCGCTACGTCGTCGCCGACCGCTTCTCCGATTCCAGCGTCGCCTACCAGGGCGCGGCACGCGGCCTCGGCGTCGGCGAGGTGATCACCCTCTGCGACACCGCGACCGACGGGCTCTGGCCCGACCTGACGCTGCTCTTGCGGCTCGACCCGGAGACCGGCCTCGGCCGCGCCGAGGGCGACGACCGCTTCGAGCAGGAGGGGCTGGGCCTGCAGCAGGCGGTGGCCCAGGCCTACGACGAGATCGCCCAGATCGCCGGCGACCGGGTAACGGTGATCGACGCGCGCGGCAGCGTCGAGGAGGTCCACCAGCGTGTGATCGAGGCAGTCGATGAGTACCGCGCTGGCTGAGGCGACCGAGCACCAGGGCCGGGCGCGGGTGATGCTGACCGCGGCGCTGGCGAACGAGCCTTCGCACGCCTACCTCTTCCGGGGACCCCGCGGGTCGGGCAAGCGGGCAGCCGCGCGGGCCTTTGCGGCGGAGGTGCTGGCCGCGGCATCCGACGATCCCGAGGACGCGCGGCGGCGGGCGCTGCTCGACCCCTCGCCGCACCCCGACCTCGTCTGGCTCGCCCCGACCGGCGCCCAGCACATGGTCGAGGAGGTGCGCGAGCGGGTGATCCGCGCCGCCGTCTACCGGCCGTTCGAAGGCGGCAAGCGGGTCTTCGTCGTCGAGGCGGCGGAGGCGATGCGCGACGAGAGCCAGAACGCGTTGCTGAAGACGCTGGAGGAGCCGCCCGAGTTCGTCCACCTGATCCTGCTCAGCTCGGAGGGAGAAGGGCTGCTGGAGACGGTCGCCTCGCGCTGCCAGGTGGTCGACTTCGCGCCGCTTCCGGCGGAGGTGCTGGAGCGGGAGCTGGCCGAAGCGGCCGCCTCGCCGGACGAGGCCGCCGCGGCCGCGCGCCTCGCCGCCGGCGATCTGGAGCGGGCGCAGCTGCTGCTGAGCCCACAGGGCCGCGAGCTGCGCGCCGACGTCGAGCGCTGTCTCGCCGCCGCCCTGGAGGGCAAATGCGCCGGTGCGCCCTGGAAAGGCCTGCTCGATCGCGCCAAGGCGGCCGGCGACGACGCCGAAGCCGCCGCCCGCGAAGCGCTCGAGGAGGAGTCGAAGGCCGGGATCAAACGCAGCGCCAAGGACATAATCGATGCTTCTCGGAGGGTGGGTCGCCGGCGCCGCACCGAGATCCTCGCCCTCGCCTTCGAGCTCTGCGCGACCTGGCTGCGCGACCTCGCCGCCGTCGCCTCCGGCGCCGAGGAGGTCGCCTTCAACCGCGACCGGCTCGATGTTCTGCGCTCTCAAGCGCAAGGGATGGATGCAGCTCATGCCCGCGACGGGGCCGCGCTCGTCCAGGAGACCCGCCGTGGCCTCGACTTGAACGTCTCCGAGGAGCTAGCTCTCGAAGCCCTGTTTTTCCGTTTGGAGCGGCTGCTCGCCTGACGAGCCGTTGCCGTTCGGCTGTCCGGCAGCCTGCCTCTGGGCCTTTTCGATCGCCCGCTCCTGCGCCAGCCGGGTGATCTGGGCCGCCTGGCGCGACATGATCACGCTGAAGTTGAGCGCCAGCCCGAGCAGCAGCAGCAGCACGATCGAGAAGAGGGCGACGTTGGTGTTGCGGACGCCCATCAGGTTCGCGACCACCTCGAGCGTGCCGGGAAAGGCGGCGCCGACGAGCATCCCCAGCCCGGCGACGAACCAGATCACGCTGTAGCGCTCCTGCAGGCGGTCGCGGCGGATCAGCTCGAGGATCATCAGCATGAAGAAGAGCGCCAGCACCGCGGCGACGATCCGGGTCTGCGAGGTGAGGTGGACCTGGCCGGTTTCGGCGGCGAAGACGAGGCCCATCACTCTGCCTCCACGTGGCGCGGCCGGAACTGGCCGACGAGCAGAACCACCAACCCCTTGAAGATGAAGAAGGCCGAGCGCAGCGGCGTCAGGAAGGAGCTGCCGCCGGCCCGCTCCAGCATCCGCACCGGCAGCTCCTCGACCCGCAGCCCCTGGCGCACCGCCAGTTGCAGCGACTCGATCTCGGCGAAGTCGGGCGAGTAGTGCCGGCTGAACAGGGACATCACGCGGCGGTTGGCGGCGCGCATGCCGCTGGTCGTGTCCGTGAAGCGCTGCCGGGTCGCCAGCGTCAGGAAGAAGCGGAAGACGCTGATCCCGATCCGCCGCGAGAAGGTCGGCCTATAGTCGCCGCTGCCGGCGACGGCGCCGGCGTGGTAGCGGGAGCCGATCACGAGGTCGGCACGGTCGGCGGTCACCTCGGCGAGCAGGCGCGCCACCTCCTCGGCGGGGTGCTGGCCGTCGGCGTCGAGGTGGGCGCAGGCTTCGTAGTCGTTGCGCAGCGCGTAGAGGTAGCCGGTCTGCAGCGCCGCCCCGAGCCCCTGGTTGAAAGGGAGGGAGGCGACGAGGGCGCCCGCCTCCCGCGCCCGCTCGGCGGTGGCGTCGGTGGAGCCGTCGTCGACGACCAGGAGGTCGGCCTCGGGGATCGCTCTGCGCACGTCGGCGATCACCTCGAGGACCGATGCCTCCTCGTTCCAGGCAGGGATGAAGACGAGAGTCCGCACCCTTCGATTCTCCCACTTCGCCCTGGAATCCCGGCTTCGCGGGCCTGAAGTCCCTGGATTCAGCACGGCCTTTAGGGGATTGTGTTAGTAAATCTTCATGCGCCGCTCCGTCGACAACCCGGCTGCGCCGTCCCCCGGACCCGTGCGGATCGGCATGCGCCTCTGGCTGACCGCCGCCTTCGCCGCGGTCAGCCTGATCACGGCCGCGGCCGTCTACTTCTTCGGCGACAAGCCGCAGGCTCTGATCGCGGCCGTCGTGATCGGCGTCCTCGCCGGCCTCCTGATCGCGGTCGCGATCTCCCACCGCGTCGTTGGTCTCGCCCGCGCTGCCGGGGAAATGGCGGGCGGCTCCTTCGACGCGCCGCTGCAGACCTCAGGCCCCGACGAGATCGGCGACCTCGCCCGCGCGCTGGACTCGATGCGCGCCTCGCTGAAGGAGAGCTTCGGCGTGCTCACCGCCGACCGCAACAAGCTGACGGCGATCTTCGACGGTCTCACCGACGCGGTGATGGTGGTCGACTTCGAAGGGCCGGTCCGTTTCTCCAACAGCTCCGCCAGCCGCCTCCTCGACTCCTCCGGGCAGCCGCCGGAGGTCGTCCTCCCGCAGCTGCACCGCGCTTCCGAGGTCGGCTTCTCCGCCCACCCGGCGCTGCGGATCGGCGACCGCGCCTGGGCGCTGTCGGCCCGCTCGCTGCCCGACGAGCGCGCCGTCCTCGCGGTTCTCCGCGACCGCACCGACGAGCTGCGCCACGAGCTGGCCGAAGCCGACTTCGTCTCCAACGCCGCGCACGAGCTGCGCAACCCGCTGGCGGGTATCTCCAGCGCGATCGAGGTGCTGCAGAGCGGCGCTAAGGACGATCCCCGCGACCGCGACCACTTCCTCCGGCGGCTCGGCGAAGACGCCGAGCGGATGAACCGGCTGACGCAGTCGCTGCTGACCCTGGCGCGGGTCGAGTCGCGCGGGGCGGCGGAGAGCGAACTCGTCGACGTGCCGCTGGCCCTCCGCGACGTCGTCAACGCCTGTGAGGCGCCGCCGCACGTCGAGCTGGTCGTCGACGTCGAGTCCGACCTGGCGGCCACCGGCGACCCGACGCTGCTGCGGCAGGTGATGATCGGCCTGCTCACCAACGCCTTCAAGAACACTCCGCCGCCCGGCACCGTTACCGTTCGCGGCCGCCATGACGGCGAAGGAGAAGTGATCTTGGAGGTAATCGACACCGGCACGGGCATCCCCGCGGCAGAGTTGGGGCGCATCTTCGAGCGCTTCTACCGCCGCAGCGAGTCGCGCAAGCAGGAGGGCTTCGGCCTCGGCCTGGCGATCGCCCAGCGGATGGTCGACGTGATGGGCGGCCGCATCGGCGTCGAATCGGCGCAGGGGGAGGGGAGCACCTTCTGGGTCCGCCTCCCGGTCGCGAAACCGAGCCCGACCCCGGTGGCATGAGATGAGCAGCGGCCGCATCCTCATCGCCGACGACGAGCCTTCGGTCCGCGACTCGGTCGGCTACGCGCTGGTCCAGGAGGGCTTCGACGTCACCCCCGCCGCCGACGGCGACGAGGCCGCCGAGCTGCTCGGCAACGGCGTCCCCTTCGACCTGCTGATCCTCGACATCATGATGCCGGGACCGAGCGGGCTCGACATCTGCCGCGACGTGCGCTCGCGCAGCGCCGTCCCGATCATCGTCCTCACCGCCAAAGACGCCGAGGTCGACAAGGTGGTCGGGCTCGAGGTCGGGGCCGACGACTACGTGACCAAGCCCTTCTCGGTGCGGGAGCTGCTCGGGCGCGTGCGCGCCCAGCTGCGGCGCCGAGAACTCGACCGGGCGCCGCTGGGCCAGGCGGTGAAGATCGAGTCCGGGCCGGTCTCGATCGATCTCGTCCGCCACGTCGCCACCGTCCGCGGCGTCCCCGTCAACCTCACCCGCTCCGAGTTCCAGCTGCTGCGCCTCCTCGTCGCCCGACCAGGCGAGGTCTTCTCCCGGTCGCAGATCATGGAGGAGCTCTGGCAGACCGAGTTCGACGGCGACGAGCGCGCCTGCGACGTCCACATCTCCAACCTGCGCCAGAAGGTCGAGCGCGACCCGCAGAAGCCGGAGCTGGTGCTGACCGTGCGCGGCGTCGGCTACAAGTTCAATCCCGGGACCGCGTAGCCGGAAGCTGCCGAGCCGCCCGGCTCACTACGGTGTAGGCAAGCAATCCGGATTTGGAGGTCGTATGCCACTGGTACCGATGGTCGTCGAGCAGACCGCTCGCGGCGAGCGTTCCTTCGACATCTACAGCCGCCTGCTCGCGCAGCGGATCATCTTCCTCGGCGAACCCGTCACCGAGGACCTCGCCAACCTGATCATCGCCCAGCTGCTGCACCTCGAGGCCGAGGACCCCGACAAGGACGTCAGCCTCTACATCAACTCCCCGGGCGGCTCCGCCTACGCGGGCCTGGCGATCTACGACACGATGCAGTTCGTCAAGCCCGACGTGCAGACGATCTGTTACGGGATCGCGATGTCGGCCGGTTCGCTGATCCTCACCGGCGGCGCGGCGGGCAAACGGATGGCGCTGCCCAACAGCCGCATCCTCATCCACCAGCCGAGCGGCGGCTTCGAAGGCCAGTCCAGCGACATCGAGATCCACGCCAAAGAGATCCTCGCCCTGCGTGAGCGCCTCGACCAGATCTACGTCAAGCACACCGGCCAGTCAGCCGAGCAGATCCACTCCGACATGGAACGCGACAAGTTCTTCCAGCCCCCCGACGCGGTCGAGTATGGGCTGATCGACCGGGTGATCGAGTCACACGAGTTCCAGGCTGAGCCGGCGGTCGTCGCTTAGCCGAGGCGGCGCCAGGCCCAGAGGCAGGCAGCGGCCGCGCCGCTGCCTGCGATCACGCCGCCGATTCCCGCCTGGCGGGTCTCCGGGCGGCGGGCGGAGAGGCCGAGGGCGAGCGCGTCGGCGGCGTCGCAGGCGCCCGAGACCAGGATCGCCGTCCGCAGCGCCTGGCGATCGTCGCGCGCGGCGAGAGTCATCGCCCCCAGGGCGAGGTCGCGGCCGCCGCCGAGCTTGGCCAGGGCCTCGCCGGAAGCGTCGGTCGTGCCGAAGCCCATCCCTCGCAACGCCGGGCGCGTGGCGAAGAGGATGCCGAGGCCCATCGCCATGCGCCCGGTGCCGATCGCCAGCGCCAGCTGTCGCGCCTTCGGGTCCGTCTTCGCGCCTCGCCGCATTCGCCTCAACCTACCCGCCAGGGCGAATCTGCATGATGGGGGAGTGGCAGAGGGCGACACGATCCTGCGGCTGGCGCGGCGGTTCGAGCAGACGTTGGTTGGGGAAACGGTGGCCGCAAGTGCGCCGAACCCGCGTGGCAGGGCGGCCGGGATCGACCGGCTGGACGGCCGACGGCTCGACGTCGTCGAAGCCCGTGGCAAGCACTTCCTGCTCGACTTCGGCGAGCTCTCGCTGCACAGTCACCTGGGGATGAGCGGCGGCTGGCATCTCTATCGTCGCGGCACCAGGTGGCGGCGTCCCCGCTCATCCGCCTGGGCCGTCCTTTCCGGCGGTGGCTGGGACGCCGTCCAGTTCGGCGGCCCGACCCTGCAGGTGATGCCCACCAGCCTGCTGCGGCGCGAGCCGCAGATCGCTCGCCTCGGTCCCGACATCCTCGGTGACGAGTTCGACGAGGACGCAGTCGTCGCGGCGATGCGCGCCGATCCCACCCGCACGCTCGGCGACGCCTTGCTCGACCAGCACCTGGTGGCGGGCATCGGCAACATCTTCAAGAGCGAGGCCTGCTTCGCCGCCCGCATCGACCCCTGGCGGCCGCTCGGCGACCTCTCCGAAGAGGAACTGCGCAGCGTCCTTGCCGCCGCCCGCGCCCTGATGCTGGAGGCGGTGAAGAGCGGCCGCCACCCCCACAAGGTCTACCGCCGCCGCCAGGGCGCCTGCCCGCGCTGCCGCGGCCGTATTTCCTCACGCGGCCAAGGTGACGCCAACCGGACCACCTATTGGTGCCCGCGTTGCCAGGTCTGAGGCGGCGACGGCGCGCATCTTCCGTCGCGTCGGCGCCGAGGCCACGTCCGCGCTCCTATTACGAGGTCGCCGGTATTGCCCTAGATCGAGAGATGGAGCGGCTGCGAGGGCTGCCGGTTTTCGTCGACGGGCCGCTGGCGAAAGCGGCGCCACAGCTGAAGGTCCGGCGCGCGAGCCGCCGTCCCAACCGGCTCGGCTTCGCCGTTCCCAGCCAGTTCCGACTATCGGTCACCGCCTATCCCGGCATCCGCCCCGGCGACGTCCTGGAGACCCTGCTGCACGAGCTGGTCCACCTCCACGTCGGCCGCGCCGCCGAAGCCCACGGCTGGCACGGCCCGACCTTCAAGCGGACGCTCGCCCGAGCGATGCGGGAGGCCTACAGGGTCGAGATCCCGACGCCGCGAGCAACCCTCCACGGCCCCTACGCCGAGGCGATCGAGGCGATGCTGTATCGCGAGTCCGTGGAAATCCTTGTACAGCAGGGAATTCCACGGACTCGGTGAGCTAGCGCTCGGGCGCAGCCTCGTCCTCGTCGTCCCAGTGGCGGCGCTCGCGCAGATGGTGGACGACGAGGACGAGGACGATCACGACCGCCGGCGCGAAGACCGGCAGGGCCACGATCGCGTTGTGGTGGGCGAGCGGCAGGATCACCTGCTGCCCCCCTGCTGGAAGCCGAGGCCGATGACGCCGAGGCGACGCCGACGGCGGCGCGGTGACGTCCGCCCGTCCAGCGCCAGCCGGTGCAGGCCCCAGGCGAGCAGTACGAGCAGCGAGAGCGCGATCGAGGCAACGGTCGTGTAAGCGACGGCGACCAGCAGCGGGCCGCCGCCTTTCTGCTCGCGTTGCAGCAGCTTGTGCTCGTTGCCGAAGCCGCGGGTGAAATGGGGAGGCGCCGGCACTTCGCCGACCGGGATCGCCGCGTCGCGCGGCAGGTAGATCGGCAGCGCGGTCAGCGAGTTGCCCTCGTGCAGGCGGATCATCGACTTCCAGTTGCCGTAGACGGGGATCGGTTCGGTCGTCCGGTAGACGCCGTTGCCGATCCGCTCCAGCGGGTCGACGACAAGTCCGCCACCCTGCCACGAGGTGACGTCGAACCACTCGGCGTTCGCGGCCGCGTCGGGCGGACTCATCCGGATCACCGCTTCGACTTCGCGGTTCGGAGCATCGGTCACGGTCTTGAGCGAAACCTGGGCGCTGACCCCCTGCTGCGTCTGCGTGAAGAGGCCATAGCCGACCAGAGCGGCGACTACCGCGGCGCTGCAGACGGCGGCGCGCCGCAGCAGCGGCGAGCGCTCGAGCGGGTCGGGGGAGAGATGGGTGCCGATCCAGGCGCCGAGCATCGAGCCGGCGATCGCCGCCGCAAAGCCGAGCAGCGCCGCTTCCGGGAAGGCCGCCCCCGGCCACGGGATCGGCATCCACAGGTGCGACCAGCCCCACTCGGCGGCGAGCCCGATCGTGCCGATCCCGACCCCGGCAGTGAGTCCGAAGGCAACCGGCCGCTTGGTCGAGACGTAGAGGGCCACCCCCTCGACCACCAGCGCCTCGGCGATATAGAGGGGGAAATGGGGCGTCGTCTGGCCGAGGAGCGGGCCGATCAGGATCGCCAGCCCGCTGCGCAGGACGATGAAGAAGAGGGCGGCGCCGAGAGCGGCCCCGCGACCGGCGTAGACGCGCGCCAGCACCAGCCCGACGCCGGCGGCCAGCATCAGCAGGATCGGCTGGAAGATCAGCTGGAACTGGGGAACGCCGAAGTCGAACTCGGCCTGAAAGGTGGAGAGGCCGAGCATCAGCCCGCCGGTGAGGGCGATCGCGCGGGCCAGCCGCGTGTGGGTGAGCTCGCGCAGCGAGGAGGCGCCGGAGGCGTTGGCCCGGATCCCCTCGACCGAGAGGACGGCGATCCCGACCAGGGTCATCGCGGCGCCGCCGATCAGCATCAGGTGGGTCGGGCCCCAGAGGGTCACGTCCTGGCCGAAGAGCCGATGCCAGATGTCGTCGAGCGGAAAGCCGATCAGCGAGAAGGCGCCGCAGGCGCAGATCATGACGCCGCCGAGCGGGGCCCACCAGTCGCGGCCGATGCGGACGGCGACCGAGCTCGGCTTCTCCTTCGGCAGCACCATCGCGAAGAAGCCGGCGCTGAAGATGCCGAAGAGGCCGGCGAGGATGAAGTAGTGGGCGGGGTTGGCGAGCGGCCCCGGATCGCGGCCGTTGTCGATGTGGAGCGAGATGTCCCAGTACATCCCGAACACCGCGGTCAGCAGCGAGACCGTCGCGACCGCCGAGGGGAAGGCGACCCAGCCGGGGAAGCCGGAGGTCTTTTCGGCGTAGTCGGCGAGGCGCTGGAGGATCTTGACCCGGCCGCTGCGGTGGCCGAGGCCGAGGTAGAGGAGGGCGCAGGTGACGATCGTCGCGGCGACCGTGGCGATCACGATCTGGCCGAGTTCGGCGCCGCCTGCCGGGGGGGCGGCGGCTGCGACGAGAGTTGCGAAGGTTGCAGTCATTGGTCGGTCCTTGGTGAGAAGGTCGATGACAAGAAGATTGTTCCCAAATAAACGTTACCTCAAACGAGGTTACATTCAAGAGGTAGAATCCTTGTGTGGCGAAGAACACGAAACCCGCCGCGTCTCCGCCCGAGGCCGAGGCCGACCTGACGGTCGAGCAGCTCGCCTACGAAACCGGGATGTCGGTGCGGAACATCCGCAACCACCAGTCCCGCGGCCTGCTGCCGCCGCCGGAGGTGCGGGCCCGCGTCGGTTACTACGGGCCCGAGCACGTCGCCCGCCTGCGGCTGATCCAGGAGATGCAGGCCGAGGGCTTCAAGCTGAGCGCGATCGAACGGCTGATCGGCGAACACGGGGAGGACGCCGACCGCTTCGTCGGCCTGCGCCAGGCCGTCACCGCCCCCTTCGCCACCGAGGCGCCCGAGGTCTACACGCGCGAGGAGCTGACCGAGAAATTCGGCACCGACGACGACCGCCTGCTGGAGAAAGCGCAGAAGCTGGGCCTCCTCGTCGACCTCGGCAGCGAGCGCTATGAAGCGACCAGCCCAGCCCTACTTCGCGCCGCCGAGGAAGTGATGGCGATGGGCATCGACCTCCGCGCCGCCCTCACCGTAATCGAGAAGCTCAACCGCAACGCCCAATCCTCCGCCCGCACCTTCGTCAGCCTCTTCGTCGACGAACTCTGGAAGCCCTTCGACGAAGCCGGCCGCCCCGAGGAGAGCTGGGCCGAGATCATCGCCGCGATCGAACGCCTCCGCCCCCTCGCCCTCGAGGCTTTCAACGCAACCTTCCGGCTCACCCTCACCGCCGAAGTCGAGAAAGCCTTCGGCGAAGTCCTGGAACGGCGGCAGAAGAAGAAGTAAGCGTCAGTTCCAAAACTGATATCAAGCGCCTCCTCATGAACTGCCTTTACCAGGGGCCTGGATATGAAGATCAGACGCTTCAGCGCAACTCGGCGCGGGGCTAAAGCCTCCCCCCACCAGACGACGAACTCCCGCGGGAAACGGCGCCCTGAGGGCTTGTACTTCTGGACCCAGCTATTCGCGGCTGCTCTGGTAATCGCTGGCGTGGTTATCGGGGGAATCGTCTCCATCGTTCACTGGACTGACCACGCTCTCAGTGACAGCAAGAGCGATCTGAGGCTGGTACTTGCAGTTCCGCAGAACAAACCCGCGGAGTGGGGATCCTCGGGAGGATTTCTCCAAACTCGGGCCAGTACTCCTCAGGTCGATCTGACGCTGCGCAACGGCGGCAAGGAGCAAGTCCTTCTCACGCGGGCACGAATAACTGTGGAGGACAGCGCTTGGCTGCCCATGTGCATCATTCCTGGGGCTGGACCGCTTCCCATTGCAGGACGGTATGCGGTGTCGTTGCCATTCCTGCCGCGGCCGAGCGAACGCACGATCTATGAGCCTCTTCATGACGAGGTTTTGCCTGGAGGGGCAGATCGACTGAAGATCTACTTCCAAGCACCTCAGATAGGCGAAGAAGACACGGTCTACGCGCTACATGTGGAACTCGAGACCGACGAAGCTGGAGATGCTGTCAACGCTGGCGACTTTCTTTTAGCCGTGCCAGGAGCCGTGATACGGAACGGCGACTCACTGCCGGAGAACGCTTACCTTCTCCACAGCGGGGGGTTCGGCTCGAGTTCTTCGAACAGCGCGTGGTGCTATCGGCGCAATCTCGCTGAGCTACATCGGGTCATGGCACGCCACGGCCACCGGACGCCGGAAACTGCCAGCCTCGCCGATCTGCAAACGGCTCGGACTTGGCCTCGGTTTCAAGCTCAAAGCTTGCCCGCTCGAGAAGCCGTGGGGTCGCTGCTGAAAGATTCCAACACGTACGGCCCGGTGGTGGCGGTCTATGCCGCTGAACGTGCCCACGATCCCAAACTCGTAAAAGAGACTCAACAGAGAGGGTCCACCATTCTTCTCGAACGAGCGGAACGCTCGCTGGCGGAGCACTGGCCGATCAATGCGATCGAGCAGGCCCATGCGTCCCTCTGGCTCGCTCCCTCACCCGCCGCTAAGGAGGTACTCGCCCGGGCGGAATCCCAGCAATGGGAACTCGAGGAAGAACAGGAAGAATTCGCAATGCAGTAGTGATTAGAGCCGACGCCCGGACTTGAACCGGGGACCCCGTCATTACGAATGACGTGCTCTACCAACTGAGCTACGCCGGCGCGCTCGGAGCATTTTAGGCGGCTTCGGCTTTCGGTTCCGTCGCGGCTGCGAGAGATGATCCGCGAGTGGCCAGAGAGCGGGCGTTGAAGCAGCGCGAGGGGAACGAGATCGAGTTCAGCCGGATCGTCGCCTTCAGCGACGGCGTCTTCGCGATCGCGATCACGCTGCTGGTCCTGAACCTGACGATCGACAAGGGGCTGACCGGTCAGCAGCTGAAGGACGCCCTCTTCGACAACTGGGACAACCTGGTCGCCTACGGGATCAGCTTTGCCGTGATCGGACGCTTCTGGATCGTCCACCACCGCTTCTTCAGCGAAGTCAAGGCATTCGACGGCCGCCTGCTCGGACTCAACCTGCTCTACCTCGCCTGCGTCGTCCTCATCCCCTTCAGCAGTCAGGTCCTCGGCGACTACGGCGGCGAGACGCCCTCGGTCGTCGTCTACTCGGTCAACCTCGCCGCCGTGGTCCTCGTCGGGCTGTGGATGAGCGTCGATGCCCGCCGTCGCGGCCTGACCACGATCGACGACGAGACGCACCGCGAAAGCCGGGTCCGCAGCGGCTACATCGCGGGGATCTTCCTGCTCTCGATCCCGCTCGGGTTCGTGGCGCCGCGCGCGGCGCCCTACCTCTGGCTGCTGCTTTTCCTCGACCCCTCCGCGAGGCTGGCCGGCCGCCGCTAGCCGGGGTGGACGACGAAGGCGACCGAACGGCCGGGCTTGGCGCAGGAGATGGACCAGCCGTGGTCCGTGACGACTCCCTGGCAGCGGTAGGGACCGACCGAGCAACTCCAGCGCGACGCCCCTCGCGGGCGCTTGCAGTCCGGGTTCCGCTCCCACGCCGACCGAACTTCGAACGCCGAGGAGCTTCCGTCTAGAGACCGGGAGGTGGTGGTCTCGCCGGAGCCGCCGCAGCCCCCGAGCAGCGCGGGGGCCAGGGCAAGGACGGCAAGCGGGGCGGCGAGGCGCATCCGCCGGGACCCTACTCGCCGGCCGCCTCCCTCTCCTCCGGAGTCTGGCGCGGTTGCGGCTCCATCTCCCCGCAGACCGGGCAGCCCGGCTCCGGCACCACCGGAATCCGTTTGACCTCCATCGTCTGCAGGTCGTAGATGTGCTCGATGCCCTGCGCCGAGGGCTCGGCCAAGCCCGTCAGCTGGTGCATCAGGTCGAGCGCGACGTGGCTGCCGATCAACCCGCAGGCCGGACCCAGGGTCGCCGCCGGGCTCGGCTTCGCCCGCCGCTGCTCGATCACGGCGTCGAGGAGGGGGTACTCGCGCCTCCAACTTGCCTCCTGGCAGACGTAGCAGCCGGTCTTGCCGGGCACGTACAGCGGCCCGACCCGGGCGATCGGCGGGAAGTGGCTCATCGTGATGTAAGGGATGCCGGCCTCGAAGCAGGCGGCGTTGCACCAGCGCTCAATGTCGTGGGCGGGCCAGTCGGCGGCGTCGATGACGACGTCGGAGCCGGCGATGAACGCGGCGATGTCGGCCTGGCTCTCGAGCCGGCGAGACTCGGCGGTGATCCGCATGCCGGAGTTGAACGCCCGCAGTCGCGCCGCCGCGCACTCGGCCTTGGAGTGGCCGAGGTCGGCCTCGGTGTAGAGGATCTGCCGGTTGAGGTTGCTGATCTCGACCTCGTCGCCGTCGATCAGCCACATCTCGCCGACCCCGGTGCAGGCGAGCGCCCAGGCCGACCAGCCACCGAGGCCGCCGACGCCCAGCACCGCGATCTTCGCCTCGCGCAGCCGTTCCTGGCAATCTGCCGGGGTCAGGTCGCTGCCGATGTCGCTGAAGTAGCGGAGCTGGCGATCGAAGCGCGCGAGCTCGCCGGGCGCCAGGCGCTCGTCGTCAGCGGCGTCCTCGATCACCTCGAGCGCTCCCAGCTGCGAGATCACGTCGTCGACCGCCTCGCGGCCGAACTCCTCGTACAACTGATCGATCGTGTGCCTGCCGTCGAGCGCTTCTAGCAGCCGCCGTTCCTTCTCATCCGGCTCGCTGATCTGGATCGCGTTGTCCGTGCTCGGCCGCAGCAGGTAGACGTCCCCGCCCGGCATATCGATCAGCTCGGTCGTCCGTTTGATCCGTGGCTTCTGCAAAGTTCCTCCCCCTGTAGGTATCCCAGGACAGAAGACCTGTCTAGCGGTTCAGAAGTTTCCGGGCGCGCACGAAGATTTCATCGGTCATCGGCACCGTCAGCTTGCCGGTGAAGGTGTTTTGCTGGCTCGGGTGGTAGCAGCCGAGCAGCCGCCGGCGACCGACCTCTGCTTCGGCGCCGTGACCGAACTTCGGCCGCGGCCGCGGCACCTCCTCGCCGAGCGCCCGTGCCGCCCGCAGCACCCCGTCCCAGCCGAACGACCCGAGCGCCACCAGCACCCGGCAGCGCTCGAGCAACCGCAGCTCCCGCTCCAGGTAGGGAAGGCAGGTGTTGCGCTCCTGCGGCGTCGGCTTGTTGGCCGGCGGCGCGCAGCGGACGGTGGCGGTGATGTAGGCGTCGCGCAGCTCCAGCCCGTCGTCCCGCCACTCGGACCGCGCCTGGTTGGCGAAGCCGGTCCGGTGCAGGGAGGCGTAGAGCCAGTCGCCGGAGCGGTCGCCGGTGAACATGCGCCCGGTCCGGTTGGCCCCGTGGGCGGCAGGCGCGAGGCCGACGATGACGACCCCCGCCTCCGGATCGCCGAAGCCGGAGACCGGCCGCGCCCAGTAGTCCTGGCCGCGAAAGCGCCGCGGCGGGTCGGCGGCCCGCGCCTCGCGCCACTCGACCAGGCGCGGGCAGAGCCGGCAGCCGTGGACATCCTCGGCCAGCGCCGCGAGAGCGCGGCGGCTGTCGGAGCTCATAGGCTTGCACCCGTCGTCATGGCACCGAACCGAATCATGCGCGGTCGCATCGTGCGCCGCGCCCTTCTCGCGGGAGCCGCCGCCGCTCTCGCCGCTGCGACGCTGAGCGCCTGCGGCAGTGGGGGCGGGTCCTCGGGTGCGACCGAAAAGGAACACGACGTCAAGGTGCTGAACGACCTTCTCGGCAGGCAGCTGGCGGCGGTCGAAGCCTACGAACGGGTGCTGCCGAGGCTGCACGGCGCCGACCGCGCGGCCGCTCGGCAGTTCCGCGCCCAGGAACAGGAACACGTCGATATGACGACGAAGAACCTCCGTGGAATCGGGGGCGAAGCCGACCCGGCGGAAGAATCGATCGAAACGGACGACTTGACGACCCGGGCCGACAACCTCGAACTTCTCTACGAAATGGAAAGCGCGACGATCGACTTCGAGCTGAACGCGGTCGGCAAGCTGACGATCGACTGGCCTCGGCCGCAGATCGCCTCGATGGCCGCGAACCAGGCCCAGCGGCTGGTCCAGCTGCGCCGCGCGCTCGGCGCCTCACCGCTGGAAGCCATCCCCTCGGCCTTCGAGACCGGCGAAACCCCCGCCCCGGAAAGGACGACTGCCAAATGACCGGACCCCTCTACGCGATCGGGCGCTTCTGCTCGCGCCACCACTACCCGGTGATCGCCGCCTGGGTGGTCCTCGCGATCGCGCTGCTGGCGATCAGCCACGCCTCCGGCAGCAAGACGAGCGAAAACCTGACCCTGCCGGGCACCGACTCGACGATCGCCACCGAACTGCTCGAAGACAACCTGCCCCAGCAGGCCTACGGCAGCAACCCGCTGGTCCTGGAAGCGACCAAGGGCAAGCTGACCGAACCGAAGTACGCCCAGCCGGTCGCCGAAGTGGTCAAGCGCCTGGAAGCGATCCACTACGTCAACTCGGCGGTCAGCCCGCTCAGCAAAGAAGGCGTCGCCTTCCTCAGCAAAGACCAGACGGTCGGCTACATCCCGGTCGTCCTCGCGATCGGGCCGGGGGAAATCGACGAAGCGCAGTCGGAACGGATCCTCGACGCCGCCAAACCCGCCGAAGCGGCCGGGCTGAACGCTGCCGTCGGCGCCTACGTCGGCCAGCAGCTCTCGAAGCCGGCGACCGAGACCAGCGAGGCGATCGGCCTGATCGCGGCGGTGATCATCCTCCTCTTCGCCTTCGGGACGGCGACGGCGATGATGCTGCCGATCGTCTCCGCGGTGCTCGGGCTCGCCTGCGCGCTCTCGATCATCCGCCTGCTCGAGCACGTGCTGGAGGTTCCCGGCGTCGCCTCGACCCTGGCGACGATGATCGGCCTCGGCGTCGGCATCGACTACGCGCTCTTCATCGTCACCCGCCACAAACTGCAGCTCGGCGAAGGGATGGAGGTGCGCGAGTCGATCGCGCGGGCGACCGCGACCGCCGGCGGCGCCGTCGTCTTCGCCGGCTTCACGGTCGTGATCGCGCTCTGCTCGCTTGCCTTCGCCGGCATCCCGCTGGTCTCGACGCTCGGCTTCACCGCCGCGGTCGCGGTGGTCGTTGCGGTCAGCGCGGCGACCACCCTGCTGCCGGCGATGCTCGGCGCCCTCGGCCCTCACATCAACTCGCTGCGGGTCCAGCTCGGCAAGACCCACCCGGACGACAAGGAGCCGCACGGCTGGCGCCGCTGGGCGGAACGGGTCAGCGACCATCCCTGGACCGCGACCGTCGCCGCCCTCGCGATCCTCATCGTCCTCGCGCTGCCGATCTTCCAGCTCGAGCTGGGCCAGAACGACATCAGTGCCCTGCCGAAGGAAACGACCTCGCGCCAGGCCTACGACGGGCTCAACAAGGGCTTCGGGCCCGGCGTCAACGGGCCGCTCCTGATCGCCTCCGAATTCAGCTCGCCGACCGAAGCGAAACAGGTGCTGCCGCAGCTCGAGAAGTCGGTCGGCGGCGCCGGCGACGTCGAAGCGGTCAGCGAACCGACCCTCGACAAGCAGGGGACGGTCGCCGTCTTCACCGTGATCTCGAAGTCGGAGCCGTGGGCGAACGAGACCGTCGACCTGGTCGAAAACCTCCGCGAGTCGGTGATCCCGGGGGCGCTGAAGGGCACGCAGGCGCAGTCCTACGTCGGTGGCCAGACCGCCGGCTACATCGACCTCGCGACCCAGATCAGCGACAAGCTGCCCTTGATGATCGCGATCGTCGTCGCGCTCAGCTTCCTCGTCCTGCTCGTCGCCTTCCGCTCACTGCTGGTGCCGATCAAGGCGGCGGCGATGAACCTGCTCTCGGTTGCCGCCGCCTACGGCGTCGTCACCGCCGTCTTCCAGCTCGGCTGGGGCTCCTCGCTGATCGGCCTCGACCACGCGATCCCGATCGTCAGCTTCGTGCCGCTGCTGATGTTCGCGATCCTCTTCGGCCTCTCGATGGACTACGAGGTGTTCCTGCTGACGCAGATGCGGGAGCACTACGAGGAGTACGGAGACGAGAAGCGCGCCGTGGTCGAAGGGCTGGCCAACACCGGCCGGGTGATCACCTCGGCGGCGGCGATCATGGTCTGCGTGTTCACCAGCTTCGTCCTCAGCGGCAACCCGGTGGTGAAGGAGTTCGGCGTCGGCTTGGCGGTGGCGATCGCGATCGACTCGACCCTGGTCCGCTGCCTGCTGGTGCCGGCGGTGATGGTCCTGCTCGGCAAGCGGGCCTGGTGGCTGCCGCGCTGGATGGACAAGGTGATCCCGCACATCAGCATCGAGGGCGAGGAATACTTCGCCAAGCGCGACGCGGAAAAAGCCGCGGCGGGTGCGGCTCCGGCGGCCGCCGGGGGTAAGTAAGTGCTTATCCGATACTAGGCGGGAGATGTTCCCGCTCAACTTGCCCAACTTCCTCACCCTGCTGCGCATCCTCGCGGTGCCGGTCGTGGTCGTCGCCCTCTTGGGCGAGACCTCGAACGGCGACGCGCTCGCCGCCGCGGTCTTCGCCCTGGCGGCCCTCACCGACGGCTTGGATGGTTATTTCGCCCGCTCGCGCGACTCGGTCACCACCTTCGGCAAGCTGATGGATCCGCTGGCGGACAAGCTGCTGATCACCGCCGCCCTGCTCTCGCTCGTCTCCCTCAACCGACTTGCCCCCTGGGTGGCGATGGTTATCATCGCCCGCGAGATCGCCGTCACCGGCCTCCGCGCGATCGCCGCCGAGCGCGGCATCGTCATCGCCGCCAGCTGGCTCGGCAAGGTGAAGACGGTCCTCCAGATCGCCGCCGTGATCGCCCTCATCGCCACCAACCCCGCACCCGTCTGGGTCGACGTCCTCGTCTACATCGCCCTTGCCGCCACCGTGATCAGCGGTGCCGACTACTTCTTCGGGTTACGGCGGCGAATCGAGGCATTGGAGCGCGAACGGGCCGCGGCGAAGGCGAAAGTAACTACGTAGCCGGCGCCTCGAGCCACTCGCGCATCGTCAGATGATGCGCGGAATGCTCACTGCTCTGCAGCTCGCGGCGAAGGTCGCCGAGAGTGCCGTAGCGCTCGGCGACGACGTTGTGGCGGTGGATCGTCTCGAGGTTCTCCTGGCGCGCCATCACGAAGGTCTTCTCCGGCAGGTCGGGATAGCCCTCGACCACCTGGCGGACCATCTCGCGGACGCAGTCCTCGACGAAGCGCGGGTGTTCGTGGGCTTTGACCACGACCGACATCTCGTCGGAGCGCTTCATCAGCTCGTAGATCTCCGAGCTCATCGAGGTCTCGACGATCCGCAGCAGCTCCGGCGCCTCGATCCAGGCGGGTCCGCCCTCGGGGCAGCCGACGTAGAGGGTGCCGATGCCGCGCTGGTTGTGGGTGGCGATAGGGACCAGGTCGACGATCCGCTCGATCTCCTCGGCACCGAAGCCGTCGGCGGCAAGGCGCTCGCGGGCGAGGCCGGCGACCATCTCCTGGGCGCAGGGGCAGGCGGTCATGCCCTGGGCCTCGACCCCGGTCAGGGTGCGGGTGCCGCGCTCGGAGGCGACGGCGGTGCCGTAGAGGACGTAGATCTCCTGGGTGCTCTTGCCGGTCTCCGGCGTCTCGGTCGTCTCCGGGTAGCGAGCGGCGATCGAGACCTCGGCCCGCTGCCCTCCCTGGCGCTCGCGCACCCGCTCGGCGACGTGCGCTGCCAGCACCTCGGCCTTGAATGCCTCGCCGAGGACAACCTCGTCGATCGCCTCGCCGACGATCTCCTCGAAGCGGGACATGTGCACACCCGCCTGCTTGGGATTGAGGTCGACGAAGCACTCGAACTCTGCGTAGAAGAGGTTCTCGACGCCGTCGGCTTCTACCCGGATGACCTTCTCGACACCCGTCACGCCGACGCGCGAAAGCCCGACCTGCGTCGCCGGCAGGCCGGCTTGGACGTCAGGCGCGGATGGGGTGGCGGTCGTCTGACTGGCCATCGGCTAACGAATAGTAAGCAACTGGGAGATTCGGCCGGCGTCTTCGGTGTCAAGTCCGTTGGAAGATTTTTTCTCCCTATAATCCGGCGCGGTCGGAGCTTCAGGGCCGACTGCAGTCCTCGAAGGGAGAAGGGAACAGCGAGGGCAAGTGTCTATCGAACCGTTGGAGTCAGCGGCTGAGGTCATAGAGCGTGACCAGGAAACGAGCCCGATCGCCGAGATCGAGGAGCTTCAGGGACTCATCGCGCGCGGTCGAGAGCGCGGCTACCTGACCTTCGAGGAGATCACCTCGACACTCGAGGAGGTCGAGATCACCAAGGAGCAGGTCTCCCAGCTCCACGCTCATCTGGTCGAGCACGGCATCGACGTCATCGCCGCGGACGGCGTCAGCGCTTACAAAGCGCAGCGAGGCGGGGAAAGCGGCGCTTCGAAAAAAGAAGAGCTCGACCTGACGGTGGAGCCGAGCCTCGATTCGCTGCGGCTCTACCTGCGGGCGATCGGCCAGGTCGACCTGCTGACGGCGCAGCAGGAGGTCGAACTGGCGAAACGGATCGAGCGCGGCGACATGCTGGCGAAGCGGCAGATGGTGGAGGCAAACCTGCGCCTGGTCGTCTCGATCGCGAAAGGCTATCTGGGACGCGGGCTGAGCTTCCTCGATTTGATCCAGGAGGGTTCGCTGGGGCTGATCCGCGCGGTAGAGAAGTTCGACTACCGCCGCGGCTACAAGTTCTCCACCTACGCGACCTGGTGGATCCGCCAGGCGGTGACGCGGGCGATCGCCGACAAGGCGCGGACGATCCGGATCCCCGTCCACATGGTCGAGAAGCTGAACCGGGTCGCCCACGTCGAACGGCAGCTGGTGCAGAAACTGGGGCGCGAGCCGGAGCCGGCGGAGATCGCCGACGAGCTGCGTTGGCCCGTCTCCGACGTGCGGGACATCCTCCGCGTCGCCCAGCTGCCGGTCTCACTGGAGAAACCGGTCGGCGACGAGGACGAATCCGAGCTCGGCGATTTCGTCGCTGACGACGCGGTGCTGGAGCCGTTCGAGGAAGCGAGCGAGCACATGCAGAAGGAGGGCGTGCGCCGGGCGCTGGAAGCGCTGCCGGAGCGCGAGCGGCAGGTGATCGAACTTCGCTACGGCCTCTCCGGCACCGAGCCGCTGACGCTGGAGGAAGTCGGGAAGACCTTCGGCGTCACCCGCGAGCGGATCCGCCAGATCGAGAACAACACGCTGAAGAAGCTGAAGCGACTGCCGGAGGCGCAGATGCTCCGGGAAGCTTCCTGATCAGCAGGATCTAGCGCGGCTCGAGCACGTAGACCGTGATCGGACGGTCGTCGGGCAGGACTTCCTTGTAGTCGTCGAAGCCGGCGTACTGCTCGTTGTGCCTGCGCCAGAGATCGGTGCGCTCCTCCCCCTCGGCGGGCCTGGCCCGGACGGCGAGCTTGCGGCGGCCGATCTCGACCTCGGCTTCGGGGTCGGCGTCGAGGTTGAGGGACCAGGCCGGGAGGCGGGTGTTGCCGGCGTTGGTGTTGATGACGACGTAGCGGTCCCCGTCCGCCAGATAGACGACGGGGGCGGTGCGTTTCTCGCCCGACTTGCGGCCGGTGGTGGTGAGGAGCAGGACCGGGGCCCGGCCGACCCGCCCGCCCAGGCGACCCCCGGTTGCCCGGTAGAGGGGCGCGTTCAGCTTGCCGACCCAGCGCAGGCCCGTCGCTCCGAGGGAGTGGGAGAGGCGCGAGTAGAAGTGGTCGCTCGGCACGCGCGTGAGTATCCCATCGAGTCGAGCTGAGCCCCTGTCCGAACGCCCCCGCGCACGCCTGGCGGCGCCGGACACTTCGCGGGGCGTTGTCCTCAGTCGGCCAAATGGCGCTGCTATTCGACCTCCCTGCGTCCTACCCCCGCTCGGTCCGGCACTCGCCAGCCGTACACGCGGGCCTTCGGACAGGGGCTAAAGTGGGCAGATGCCCGAGCCGCACCCGTTCCGCCGCGCCGCCGAGTCGAAGGACCTCGACCTGCTGGCGGAGACCCTCCGCGAGGACGTCGTTCTCCACAGCCCGGTCCTCTTCCGCGGCTTCGAAGGTCGCGACACCGTGACCACGGTCCTGACCCACGTCGCCGGCACCCTCGAGGATCTCACCTACACCGACGAGCTGCACGGGGGCAACACCGTCGCCCTCCGCTTCAAGGCCAAGGTCGCCGGCACCACCCGGGAGCTGGAGGGAATCGACTTCCTCGAGCTCGACGACGACGGCCGCGTCGCCGAGCTGACCGTCTTCATGCGCCCCTTCTCCGCCCTGACCGCCTTCAACGAACAGATGTCGGCGCGGCTGGGAGCGGCGGAAAGCTAGACCGAGCGGCGACCCTCGCAAGGGTCCCTTAGAATCCTCCCCTGCCTATCTCGGGGGAGTGTCCGAGTGGTTAAAGGAGACGCGCTGTAAACGCGTTGGCTATGCCTACGCAGGTTCGAATCCTGCCTCCCCCACTGAATCAACCTATCCGCCCAACGAGGGCCAAGATGCCGCCGGTCACTTGAGCACACCATCCTGTGCTTAAGTGACCAACCATGCCTCGTGAACACGTCAATCTAGAGGGCATACAGTGATTTCCACCCTCGATGACCGCGTGATCGCGATCGCTGGGGTTGGTGGCGGCCTCGGCCCGGTCGTCGCCCAGCGCCTCGCTGCCGCCGGCGCGACGGTTGCCGGCACCGACCGCAGCCAGGACCATCTCGACTCCCTCGCCGCCGACCTCGACCTCCCGTCCGAGCGCTGGGACGGCCGCGTCGTCGATCTCCTCGACGAGGACGCCACCCGCGGCTGGTGCGCGGCGCTGGTCGAGCGCTTCGGTCATGTCGACGGCCTCGTCCACCTCGTCGGCGGTTGGCGGGGCGGCCAGCCTTTGCATGAGGCGCCGCTCTCGGACTGGGACCTCCTGCACGACCTCCTCGTCCGCACCGTCCAGCACACCACCCGCGCCTTCCACGACCAGCTCGCCGCCGGCGAGCGCGGCCGCTTCGTCCTCGTCTCCGCCAAGCAGGCGCAGAACCCCAGCAACGCCAACGCCGCCTACGCCTCCGCCAAGGCTGCCGCCGAGGCCTGGACTCTCGCCCTCGCCGACGGCTTCGAGCCCGGCGGCGCCACCGCCAACATCATCGTCGTCGAGGCGATCCTCACCTCCCGCATGCGGGAGGAAAACTCCGACGAGGAGTACCCCACCTTCACCCCTGCCGAGGACATCGCCGAGGCGATCGCATATCTCTGTTCGGACGCCGCAAAGAAGATGAACGGCCAGCGCTTCGCGCTTACCATGAGGTGATGGCGAGCCGGAAAGGGCAGAAAGCGCCCGACGGCAAGATGACGATCGGGGAGCTGGCGCGGCGGACCGGGATGACGATCCGCAACATCCGCGCCCACCAGACCCGCGGCATCCTGCCGCCGCCCGAGGTCCACGGCCGCACCGGCTACTACAACGAGGATCACGTCGCGCGGATCGAACTGACGCGCGAAATGCAGGCCGAGGGCCTCAACCTGGAGGCGATCCGCCGGGTGGTGGAGAGCAGCGAAGGTTCCTCCCGGGAGATGGTCGACTTCGCCCGCGCCGTCCGCGCCCCCTTCGAGGACGAGACGCCGGAAATCTTCAGCCCCGAGGAGCTGGCCGCCGCCTGGGGGGTCGAGCGTTTCGACGCGGAGCTGCTGCGAAGGACCGAAGAGATGGGGATCGTGCGGCAGCTGCCCGATGGCAAGTTCGAGGTGATCAGCCCGCGCCTGCAGCGCGCCGGCACCGCCCTGATCGAACTCGGCGCCTCCCCACAGGCAGCGGTCGAGACCGCCGAGGAGCTGCGCCGCTGCTCCGAGGTCGTCTCCCGCACCTTCATCGAGCTCTTCGTCAAGGAGATCTGGGAGCCGTTCGACAAGGCGGGGCGCCCAGAGGAGGACTGGCCGAAGATGCGCGAAGCCCTCGAGCGGATGCGTCCCCTCGCCTCCGACGCGCTGCTGGCGATGTTCCAGATCGCGATGGGAGAGTCGACCGAGCGAGCCGGCGAACGCACCCTGCAGGGCACCGCCAAACCGGCGGCCGAGCGCCGTTCCTCGAAGGGCAAGCGTACGAAGAGCAGTTCGAGCTAACGCCGCACCCGGCGATCAGCCGGGCACGATCGTCCGCATCGCCTGTTCCAGTTCGCTCACCCCATAGGCCCCGTCGATGCGGTCGCGGATGACCCCATGGCGGTCGATCAAAAAGGTCCAGGGCTCCGTTTCCAGGTTGAAGGCCTGCAGCTGCGGGCGGATCCCCTTCGAAATTTCGTTGTCGTTGTAGACCTCCATGTGGATGAAGTCGGCCTTGCCCTTGTACTCGTCCGCCACCTGCTGGGCGACGTCCACCACCGGCCCGCAGACGCGGCTCTGACAGAGCGCCGGGGTCGCGAAGACGAGCACGATCGGCTGCTTGCCGACCACGTCGGCGAAGTCGACCTGGTGCATCTGGTCGTGGGGGATGCGGGTGTCGATCTTCGCCAGGTCGCCGCCGACGTCGGCGGCGGTGGGGGTGTGGATCAGCGGCGCCTTTTCGCCGACTTCCGGCACCGAGTTTTCCCCGGCCACCGGGCTCGGCACCCGCGAGGCTTCCAGGCCGCCCTTGCCCTTGATCATCGCGACGGCCTCCCAGGGGCCCTTGCGGTCGAAGTCGACCTTCGGCACGACATAGACGTTCTTCGCCTGGTCGGGATCTTCGCCCGCGGCCCGGTAGGCCGGCTTCACTTCGAGCGTTTCCATCCGCGCCGGCAGCGGCCCCGTGATCGGCCCCTCTTCGCCCTTGGCGAAGTAGAGGGCGACGTCGGCGTCGTCCACCTGTTCGTTGCCGCGGGTGAAGACGCCGAACGGGTAGCGGTTCACGCCGACGGCGAAGGACTGGGCCGCGGGGGCGATCACCAGCTTGGTCGGCTTCGCCCCCGAGTCCTTCAACAGCTCGGGGATGCTCTTCCCCTTCGCCGACGGGAACTCGTCGGCGGAGGGTGCCGGGCGCGAGGATTCGCCGCCCGCGTTACCGCAACCGCTCAGCAGCGCCAGGGTTAGGGCGAGGAGAAACAGAGAAAGGAGTCGCCGGGGTGAGCGCACGAACCGGGCACGCTACACATCCAGCCTTTCGAGCTCTTAAATCAGACGGAACGACTCGATAGCAACTGTGCCTGTAAACTGGCACTTTGAAGGAAAACTTTGTTAGCAGCCCGGAACAGGGAGGAACCGATGCCAGGGAAGAAGCTGATCGTCTCGTTTGCCGCCTTCGCAATGCTGCTCACCGCGGTCCCCGCGCCCGCGGCGGAAGTCACCCCGGAGGAATACAAGGAACAGGTCGAACCGATCTGCAAGACGGACACCGAAGCGAACGAAAAGATCCTCAAGGGCGTGCGCGCGAACGTGAAGGCGGGCAAGCTGAAGAAGGCATCGCGTCAGCTTGAAGGCGCCGCAAAGGCCTTGAAGCAGGCCTACGGGCAGCTCTCCAAGGTCCCGAAGCCGAGCGAAGACGCGGCGCGGCTGACGAAGTGGCTGAAGGGCGTCAAGACGGAGGCCGAACTGTTCGAAGCGACGGCGAGGAAGCTGGCTAAGGGCGAAAAGAACGCGGCCCAGAAGATGATCGTGCGCCTGCAGAGCAACGCCACGAAGACCAACAACCAGGTCCTCGACTACCAGTTCCGCTACTGCAAGTTCCAGCCGGCGAAGTTCATCTGATCCCCGGGCAATGAGATGGCGACGACGGTTGCCGCACAGACGCCGGAGGAGGTCACCCGCGCCCTTGCCGAGTCGGTGACCCGGGGCGACCTCAAGACGGCGATCCGCTGTTTCGCCAAGGACGCCTGCCTGGTCACGCCGGACGCGACCGCGGTGAGGGGGAGGGAGGACATCCGCCCGATCCTCCACCAGCTGATCGCTTCCGGCTCGCGGATCGAAGTGCGGGAGAGCTCGATGATCCTTGCCGGCGAGATCGCCTTCGGCACCGAGCTCTGGGTGGTCGCCACCCCTGGCTCCGACGGCCGACCCTTCACCCGCTCGCTGACGCCGACGATGGTCCTGCGGCAGCTGGAGGGCGCTTGGAAGCTCGCGGTCGCGATTCCCTGGGGGCGGCGCTAGTCGATCGGCAGCCACCGTCTAGAATCATCCTGAGCGCGCGGCACCACAGGGAGCCGACCCGCCCGGATAGCTCAGTTGGTAGAGCACTTCCATGGTAAGGAAGGGGTCACGAGTTCGAGTCTCGTTCCGGGCTTTCGCTGAAATCGCTGCAAATCGGCTACTTCTTCGGTCGATTCTGCGGCTGTTGGGAGCCCTCTCGAATGCGCCTATCTGCCACAAGTGGCAGATAGCGCCGCGATTGGCCCTGATTGCGCGCGATTGCCTCGATTTGTCGGGTTCCCCACTCAGGAGAAGTAGCGAATGGACCGGGGCAACTCGAGGGCCTCACCCTCGGCTACATAAAGAAGCACAACCGCGAGCTGCCGTCAGCAGGCAGGGAGAGTGCGGCTGGTCGAGAAGAAGCCCCGCCGCTATGACCTCGCCGGCAACACGAAGCGCTTCGTGGTCGATGTGCCCGGCCCCGGAGGTTGCATCCTCGATCATCCCTTCTTCCCAAACACAGCTAAGGTAGGCCAGATGCAAGCTGGGTTCCAAGGGCTCCCTTTCTCCGCTCTGAAGGATGCGGGTCCGGCACCCCTGTTGCTCTTTGGTGCCTAGGGGGCGGGTGTGGCCTCCGCCTTCAGGTCTCCGACGTCTATTGATCGAGAGGGCGACGGGGCGAGGGCCGTTGATCGACTCGAACTCCTGAACCTCGCAGAAAAGGCCGCCACCGTCGCGGTGGATCTTCTTCGGGACTCGAAGATGCCTGTCGAACCGTTTCCAGGGACAGGTGGGAAGGGTCTCGTGACCGCGCTGGACCGTGCTGTCGAAGAATGCATTCGGGAGGAGCTTGCCGCAAGCCGCCCCGACGACGGGTTTCTCGGAGAGGAGTCCCCTCCCCTCGATGGCGAGAGCGAGGTCGAGTGGATCATCGACCCGATCGATGGCACGAACAACTTCATCGCGGGCCTGCCGCACTGGTCGATCTCGATAGCGGCGAGAGCGAAGGGCGCGATCGAGGTCGGCGTAATTGATGCCCCGGCCCTGGGCCTGAGGTATGCAGCTTATGCGGGTGGGGGAGCGCGTCGAAACGGACACACTCTCTCCGCTCGATCGGAGCCTGGACCCGATCTCGCAGATGCGGTCGTGGCGACTGGATTTGCCTCTGGCGACGCGGCTCGTGCAGCGCAGATGAGCCGGCTGGACCGCGTGCTCGGCAAGGTCCGCGATGTTCGTTGCCATGGTGCCGCATCGCTCGAGCTGTGTGCCGTCGCCTCCGGCCAGCTCGACGCCTACTTCGAGTCCGACCTGCGTATCTGGGACGTGGCCGCTGCGGGATTGATCGCCAGCGAGGTCGGCGTCGAAGTCTCGGGGCAACCTTGGTCCGGCAACGGAGCCTTGCTCGCGGCGCCACCTGGGCTTGCCGAAACGCTGCGGCGCCTGATCGATCAGCGAGGGAAACGTGCTTCTTCGTGACCACCCGATAGGCGAAGTTCGACGTATAGCGGCAGTGGCCGAAGTCGCGATTGTCGCGGGTGACGGCTCCTATTTGATCGACGATCGGCAAAGTCGCTACCTCGACTTCGTCTCCGGCTACGGGGTCGCGGCGTTGGGCCATGGCAACCCTCACTGGGTTGATGCCGTTACGCAACAGGCGCGCCGCCTTTGCGTTACGCCGTTCCACAACCCGGTGCGGGTCGATTACCTTGAACAGCTGGCCCAGGCATTGCCGCCCGGGTTGGACCGCACGGTGCTCTTCTCAGGCGGTGCCGAGGCGGTAGAGGTCGCCGTCCGCATTGCTCAGCGAGCCACCGGGCGCAGCGGCATCCTCGCTTTCAAGTCCGCTTTTCACGGCAAGACCGCCGGTGTCAGGTTCGCCGGGGGCGGCGCCGAGGAGGAAAGGGCCAAGCTGGGAGTGGGCTGGCTGCGGCATGCCGAGTTTCCGGCCTGCGAGTCGCATTCAGCCTTTCGATACGGGGCCTGCGAAGAGTCGGCGGACCCGTTCTTCGAGCAGCTCGGCCGCCGCCGGGACCTCGGGGACGTCGGTTGCGTGATCGTCGAGCCGGTGCTCGGCACCGCCGGCAACATCCCCCCGCAGCGCTGCTTTCTCGGGGAGCTGCGCGCGGCCTGCGACGATTTCGGCTGGTTGCTGGTGTTCGACGAGTCTCAGACGGGGTTCGGCAGAACGGGCGAGATGTTCGCGTCTGACCTGTTCGGTGTTGTTCCGGACATCATGGTGACGGGCAAGGGCATGGGCGGTGGGTTCCCGCTCAGCGGTGTTGCCGCTTCGCCCGACCTCTGGTCCTCCGCCTACCTCGATCAGCCCTCGGCGACGTCGACCAGCTTCGGCGCCAATCCACTCGCCTGCGCGGCCGGCGCCGCGGTGCTCGAGGTGATCGCGCAGCCCGCATTTCTGCAAAGCCTGCGCGACGTCGGCCTCTTGCTCGCCGAGGGGCTCGAGGAGCTTGCGTCCGCGTCTCCGTACGTGTCCTGGTCGCGGGGAGTGGGAATGATGCTCGGCTTCGACCTGGTCGATCCCCAGACCGGCGAATTGGCCGATTCGAGCATCTGCAGGCAGATCATGCGGAGCTGCAGGGACAGGGGCCTGCTGCTCGCGGCGGACGTTCCCCGGGTCCGCCTGAGCCCCCCGCTGACCCTTTCCCAAGGAGAGGCACGGCAGGCGCTGGCTGTTCTGAGGGAGGTGCTGACTTGAGGGTGTCCATTATCGGACTGGGCGCTGCGGCAACCCGCGGGCATCTGCCCGCCCTCCGCAAGCTGGAACGCGAGGCTCGGGTGCAGGTGGTGGCGGCGTGCGATCCGGACGGCAGGCAGCGGATGGCAGCTCGCCGGGCGATGCGAGAGTTGCCGACGTTCGAGTCGGCCGAGGAGATGCTGGGCTCGGTTGACTCAGACCTCACGGTCATAGCCGCCCCTCCTCATGTGCATGCGAGCCTGGCGACCCTTGCGGCTGAACACCGACAACACATAGTTTGCGAGAAGCCGGCCGGGTGCACGCCGGCGGACGTGGAGGAGATGGTTGCTGTATGGCGGCAGCATCAGGATCGAGTGCTCTTCGCTTCGTATCAGTACCGCTTCTCCCGGCCGTGGCTGGCGATAGCTCGGATTGCGCGCGCTGCGGCACGGTCGGGATGGCGCATCGACATGTCCGTGGATGTTCAGCGGGACTCAACCGATCGGCACGCGATTTCGAACTGGCGTGCCGATCCGGCGATGGGGGGAGGGCTTGCTGATCATGCAGTGCATTTCCTCGCTTTGGCCCGGGAGATGGGCCGGCCCTTCGCGATCGATCTCGCGAGCCGCGAGTTCGACCCCGCGGGCCGCGAGAAGGTGAACGCGTGCCTGTTGGCGGGATCGAACCTTTTCGATCTCTCTGTTTCCTACCAGGCGGCGGTCCGGAGCACGACGTTGACGCTCTCGATCGGCGATAAGACGATTCGATGGAAGGATGGGCGCTTGGCGATCGAGCGAAAGGATCGGCCCACCCACTGGTTTTCGGTTCCGTCGCTGTCGGACCGCGCGCATGTTGACGCTCTTTATCTGCCTATGTACCGCGATTTCCTCGCGGGCTCGGGAAGCCTGCGATGGCGCCGTGATCGCGCCGAGGAGCTCACGGAGGTCGGTCGTTGCCTCGCCATGTTGCTTGCCGAGACGGAGCAGAGGGTGTCCGTCGAGCCGCCTGCGCTCGCAGCCTGACCCCGAGATGGGAATCCATCTAGGTACTTCAACGGTATATAAATACGCGCAGTGGAGAATAGGAACGATTTGGGTCCTAGCTTTTTTAAGCGCTTTCTTGAGCGCGCCTTTCGCATTCTTCGGATCGTGGCACCGCTACTTGCGATCGCGATCGGCGCAGGGCTGTCGTTTAGGGGGGGTACCTTCCTGGAAGGGGTCGGTGGCAGCATTCTCGCCGCCGGGGTCATCGGACTTATTGCCTTCTTGGTCTATGGCGATCTTTCCGGCCGGCACCGGCAGGCGCAGCTCGATTGGCATGAAGCCCTGCTGAACGATGTCAAGGACTCTTGCGCGCGGCTCGAGGACCACAAAAGGCGCGATGAAGTCGCCAAGAGGGTTGGTCTGGACGAATGCTATGAACGTCGGCCTGACCCTGACATAGAAAGGGAAGTGCTACAGGCAACGGACAGGGTGGACATCCTTGAGGTCTCGATGGACACCATGCGCGAGCTGGATAGGAGCGACTGGCTCAATTGCAGAGCGGAGGTCAGAATCATTTTGCTGGACCCTCTGTTCCCCAGGGGTCAAACAACGCTTGCGAGTCTGCGTGACGAGGAGGAGGAACAGGGCAAAAACGCGATCTTGAACGAGATTCGAAAGGTTCTGATGTCCCTGCCGAAGGAGTGGATGGGCGACGAGGAAGGGGACAGCGAGGAGGGTGCCAAGGAAAAAGCGAAGCCACGCGTAAAACTGGCGAGGGTGATGCCGACCATGAGCTATTTCCGCATCGACGATGTCGCGTACTTCGCGCCCTTGGTCTACCGGAAACTCGGCAACCGGACGATGCACATGCGGTTCCGGAAACACGGTGACTTCTTCGAGGTGCTCGAGAGAAACTTCAACAAGCTTTGGGAAGACACGGATCACCTGTTGCCCGCCGCGCCTTCGGACCTCTCGTCCAATCCCGCTCCTGAGCCTTGACGGCTAGTCCCAGGGATCGCCGTCGCGCCAGTCGCAGGCCAGCGAGCCGTCGAGATCGAGAGGGAAAGAGTGTTCGCGAACGAAAACCCGGCCGCGAAATCTAGGGTCCTCGCACACGCCCTCGGGGGTCAGGGTGGCGAGCGGACCGCGCCACGGCAGCCATCCGAGCTTCGTGTAGAAGGGCTTGGCGACGACGCCGGAGCAGAGGGCGGAGATCTCGTACGCATCGTCCAGCTTCGCCGCCAGCGCTGTCATCAGGGTGGCGCCGTGGCCGATCCCCCGCCGCTCGGAGTGGATGACGACGCATTCGTAGAAGCCCGCCCGCAGGGCCCGTTGCCGGTGCAAGAGGCGGCGCTGGATCACCGAGCCATGTCCGATCAACTCGCCTTCCTCCCAGAGGAGGGCGTGGATCCCGCCGAGGGCGTTCTCCCAGTCGTAGTTGGTGAACTCGCCGGCGAACTGCTCGGCCAGGAAGGTGCGGATCCGCGTCAGCTTCTCAGGCTCGATAAAGCCGGTATGCGCCAGCTGGAGGTCAGCCACCGCACAAGCCTAATCGGCGGCGGCTGTTGCTCGCGACCGCGATTCGCGAGAATCCCGCCCCGGAAATGAGAACGGTTTTGGGTGACACGCTTTCCATACCTTCGGTGACCGGCTTACTCGCGCTGATCGGCGGTGTCTTCGCCGTGGCCGCCAAATTCATCGAGTACCGGATCAAACTCCGCGAAGCGAGAGCGGGGCGCAAACAGGCGCCCGCGCCGGAGGTGAAGCTCGATGCGCCGATCTGTTCGCTGCCGGTTCAGTTCAAAGGCTTCGTCAACCGCACGCGGGAACTGAGCACAGCCGAAGAACGCGTCTACGAGGGTGGGGAGGCGGTCCTCGTGTTCGAGGGTGACAGGGGAATCGGCAAGAGCACCGCCGCCGTCGAGCTGGCACACAGGCTGCAGAAGGGGGAGCCGCGCGGTGCAAGGGACCTGCGGGAGCACGAGTACATCTGGGTGATGGGCGGCGGCGAATCCGACAGAGGCGTCACCCTCGCCGACATCGGTCGCGCCCTCAATGTCGCAACCGAAGACCAATCGGTCTCGGCCGGCTCCGAGTCGGTGAAGCTGGACCGGCTTCGCAGGCACCTGGTCAAGCGCAAGACGGCGCTGGTGCTGGACAGCCTCAAGCTCTCGGAGGACGACGAGTCGGACGGGATGCGGGCATTCCTCAACGTCATCCCCGAGGGCTCGCTGGTAATCGCCGCGGTGGACATCCGCGGCGACGGCCTCGACGCAGCCCACGTGGAACTGGCGAAGTTCGGCGTCGACGACGTCGAGGACCTCGTCGCAAAGCTGGTGGAGCGCCTCAACCTGAAGCCGGCCGAGCAGTTCGATCGCGCCCTGGCGGAGAGCCTGCACGAAATCGTCGGCGGCGATCCCCGCGCGATCACCTGGTTCATGCAGGCCTACAAGCGCAGCGGAGAAAGCCTCGCCGAGCGGCTCGCGGCGCTGCGCTCCGGTAGGGGCCTTGACCGGCTCTTCGCGCCGATCTGGAGATCCCTGGACGGTGGAGCGAGGGAGCTGCTCTCGGCCTGCGACTGCCTCGGCGGAAAAGCAACGGCGGGACAACTCGCCGCTGCCTGCGAAGTTTCCGAGCAGGCGGCGCTGCAGATGGCCGAGGCGCTGTACGACGAGGGGCTGCTCGGCGTCGCCCACTCGGCGGGCGCCACCACGTTCGTCTGCTCGCAGGCGCTGGCGCTCTACGTCGCCGGCGAGACGCCGCCGGAGGATCGCTACGCGCGCCTCCGCGCGGTGGCGGCTCACTACGTGTCCATGATGCGAGCCGATCCTGAGAACGCGCGCGCCCTGCTGTCCGAGGTGGATGCCCTGCGCGCTGTCTTCGACGGCCTCAACCGCCACCGGGACGATGACTTCGAGGATCCGCGAATCGAGGCGGCGATCCAGGATCTCTTCAGGGCCGCCGGCGGGGCCCTCCTGACCCTGGGCTTCTTCGACGACCGGATCGCCGCGGCGACCTACACCTACGAAAGCTCGATGCGGACCGGCAACTTCCCCCTTGCCTCGCTGGCCTGCGAGGTCCTGGCCAGCACCTACGCTCTGCGCGGCGAGTTCGAGCCCGCCGCATCCGCCCTTCGGCACGGCGAAATCGCCGCCGAGGAATCCGGCGAGGACGCGGAGACGGCGAGGCAGATGTACAGCGCAGCCTTCCTGCGCTACCGCGAACGGGCGCCGGAAGAGGCGCTCGCGCTGATCGAGGGGGCCGATGACCTGGCCCTTGCCGGCGACGACCTCGAAGGGCTGATCGACATCCTCGACATGCGCTCGGCGGCGCACCTGTACCTCGGGGACGTCGATTCCTGCGAGGCGGACGCGCGCCGCAGCCTGGCCCTTTGCGAGGAAATCAGGTGGGAACGCGCGAAGTCGTTCCCGCTGCGCTTCCTCGCTGAGGTGGAGATCAAGCGGGGCAACTCCAAGGCAGCCCACAGGGTCCTCGAGCGGGCTCGGGCCTTCGCGTACAAGTACGACGACCAGCGTCAGCTCGCCCGCATCTCGCTGACGACGGCGCGAAAGCACCTGCTCGACCGAGAGCTGGACACAGCCGAGGCGGCGGCCGCCGACGCCGTTGACGAAGCTCAACGTCTGGCCCTGCCGCCCGAGGAGGCGGAGGCGCTGGCATTGGTCGACGCGGTGGAGCTGTCCCGCAGGTCGCCGACCACCCTCGACCGTCTCGTCTCCGAACGGCCGACGCGGCTTACCGATGAGCCGGTCGCGGGCGATTAGTCGCTCCGCCCACGGAGACCCAGCGACCATCGCTTGCGCTCTCGGTCAGCGCTTCGAGGATGTGCAGGCCGCGGACGCCGTCGAGGAAGGTCGGGTGCTCGACCTCTTCACCGCGAACGCGGCCGTAGACCCTCCGAAAGAGGTTGAGCAGCGCTTCCGAGTGCCCCTCCGGTTGACCCACGGGCAGATGGGCCTGGATCCCCATCTCGACGACCGGGGCGCTCGCCCGCTCCAAAATCCTGACGGCGCCGCCCGGCTCGCGGACTATCAACCGGTTGGCGTCGCGGATGTCCCAGGCAGCGGTCGCTCTCTCCCCGATTACTTCCAGGGTGACGGTGTTGCCGTGGCCCGGTGCTGCCTGGCAGACGGTGGCGCTGCCGACCGCCCCACCCGACAGGCGCAGCGCAAGCACGGCGAGATCCTCGCCGGGTCCGCCCCCCGGCCGCGCGGTCCTGCTCTCGCAGAGGACTTCGACTATCTCGGTGGCGGTGACGTGCTCGACGAGGTCCCACCAATGGATGCCGACGTCGGCGAGCGAGAGCGAGGGGCCCATCTGGTCGCGGTCCAGCATCCAGTGCCCCGGTTCGATTGTCAACAGCTCGTCGTTCAGCCAGCTGCCGGTGACGGCGACGACCTCCCCCAGCTCCGCGTTCGCGACCAGCAGGCGCAGGGCGTCGACCATCGGGTAGTAGCGGTAGCCGTAGCAGACCGCGTGAATTACGCTCGCCTCCTCGGCCAGCCGCAGCAGCGCTTCCGCATCCGCCGCGGTGGTGCACAGCGGCTTCTCGGCGACCACGTGCTTCCCGGCGTTCAGCGCCGATCGGCAGATCGGCAGGTGCAGGTGGTTCGGTGCGCAGACGTGGACCACGTCGACCTCCTCGCTGGTCACGAGCGCCTCGGCCGAGGCGAAGGTCCGCTCGACGCCGAGCCGCAGGGCGTCGCGCTCGGTGATCTCGGGGGATTCGGAGACGACCCCCGTGATCGGCACGCCGAGCCGGCGCAGGGCATCCAGGTGGAAGCTCCCGACTCCGCCGGGGCCGACGATGCCCGCCCTGCTCAGCACTGCGAGGTCAATGCCTTGGTGAGCGCCGTCGCGGTCAGCTCCAGCTCCAGCTCGCTCAGCTGAGGTGGCACGTCGAGGTGGACCGCGCGCGACAGGAGGTCGAGGCTGCGGGGGCAGGAGTCGACCCGGTAGTCGATCTCGCGGCGGGCCTGGGAGAAGGGGTAGCCCTGCCGGTTCCAGGTGCGCTTGGCGAGGATGTCCCGCCAGCAGGCGTAGACGTGCCAGTCGTGCTCTCTCTCCGGGTACAGCACCCTCGCCGGGACGCCGTCGGCTGCGAGCGCCCAGACCACCTCTTGCGCTCGGATGGGGTCGGGGGCGAAGAAGACGAGCGCGGTGCCTGCCTCGCCGGGGTCGGTGACCGACCGCAGCGGGACCCGGCCGCTCGCCGCGACGACCTCGCGCAGGACCGCGTTGCGCGCGCGCATGCGTTCGAGCAGGGAGTCGAGCCGCCCGAGCTGGACCCGTCCCAGGGCGCCGGAGATCTCCGGCATCCGCAGGTTCATCCCCGGAAACGCGACGAAGGTCTCCCGCACCGCCGGGTCGGGGTCCTGCCAGGCGGCGCCGCGCCACTCGCTCGCGGAGTCGTGAAAGCACCGCGCCCGGAACAGCAGCTCGGGGTCATCCGTGATCACCATCCCGCCCTCGCCGGTGGTGATGATCTTGTGCATCTGCAGGCTGAAGGCGCCGACGTCGCCGAAGGAGCCGACCGGGCGACCGCGGTAGGAGGCGCCGGTGGCCTGGGCCGCGTCCTCGATCAGCTTCAGCCGGTGCCGGTCCGCGATCGCCTGCAGCTCGTCCAGTCGGGCGGGCATCCCGCGCATGTGGACCGGCATGATCGCTTTCGTGGTCTCGCTAATTGCCTCCTCGACCGAGGCGGGGTCGAGGGTCAGCGAGTCGTCGACCTCGGCGATCACCGGGATCCCCCCGACCGCGAGGACCGCGGAGGCGGAGGCGACGAAGGTGTAGGCGGGCACAATCACCTCGTCGCCGGGGCCGATGCCGAGCGCTGCCAGGCCGACGATCAGCGCCGCCGTGCCGGAGGTCACCCCGAGCGCGTGCTCGGAGCCCATGCGCTCGGCGAATTCGCACTCGAATTCGTCGACCTCGCCCAGTCGGTCGCCGTCGGGGTCGTCGGGCCCGTAGAACCGGATCAGCCGGCGGCTGTCCAGCACCCGCATCACCGCCTCGCGCTCCTCGTCGCCCACCTCCATCCCGCCCGGGAACATCGGCGGGTACCGCCACTCGGTCTTCACCGCGTGGCCTCCGCGATCACCTCGAAGAGGCGGTCCACTTCCTGCCGCGAGACCGACAAGGGCGGGGTAAGCGGCACCCGTGGCGTCGCGGCCGCGATCAGGACCCCCCGGTCGCGGCAGGTGCGGAAGACGGCCTCGCATTCCGAGCGCCTCGCCGGGGTGCCGCTTTCGGGCTCGACGAGGTCGAAGCCGAGCGCCAGGCCGATGCCGCGCGGGCGCGCAATCCGCGGGCCGGCGTCGGTCAGCTCGCGCAGGCGCCGGGCCGCGTGGGCGCCGGCGACGCGGACCCGCTCCAGGTAGCCGGGGTCGGTGAGGATCTCGAGCGCAGCCCGGCCCGCCGCGCAGGCCAGTGGCCCGCCCCGCTTCCCGCCCCCGGCCGCGGAAGGATCAGAGAGGGCGCTTGCCTCCCAGAGAGACGAGCCGGCGCCGACGGCCCCGGCGGGGAAACCTCCTCCCAGCCCGCTGCCGAGGACGACGACGTCGGGTTCGACCCCGAAGGCTTCCCAGGCGAAAGTCTTCCCGGTGCGGCCGAGGCCGAGGCTCGATTCGTCGAAGACGAGCAGCCAGCTGCGCTCGCGGCAGAGGCCCTGCAGCGCCGCCGCGAAGCGGCGCTGCGGCAGAAGATTGCCGGCGGACCGCAACACCGGCTCGACCACCACGGCGCCGACGTCGTCGAGGTCCGGGCGAGAGGCAATCGCTTTGATCACCTCGGTCACTGGCTCCTGGCAGGACCCGTAGTCGACCGCGTCGTGCTTTGCACAGAGCGGGACGGCGGCTTCGCGGAGGTCGGGATCGGGCCGGCGAGAGGCGCTTCCGAAAGTCAGAACCCCCGCCCGGCCGCTCGCGGTCCGGACCAGGCGCAGCGCCATCGCCACCGCCTCGGCGTCGGTCGGGGCGAGGGCGACGCGATCGACTCGCGGCGGCAGCTCCGCCGCGAGCAGCTCCAGGTATCTGCCTAGTTGGTTGCGGTCTTCGCGACGGGCTGCGGCGACCGCCGCGATCCAGCGGGGATGGCTGCCGCCGATCGAGGCGACGCCGTGACCGGCAGCGGCGTCGAGGGCCCTATCTGCAGGAGCGGGGGGGGGGGGGGGGGGCGCCGCCGCCGCGGCGGCGCGGGGGCGGCGGGACGCGGGGGGGGGGCGGGGGGGGAAAGCCCAGTCCCCCCGGGGGCGGGGGGGGGGAGCTCAGGGCGGCCGGAA
>Ga0157372_10000437_pt1 | contig 45952 bp, 36 predicted proteins | sample C55metaG_FD_115307 | JGI IMG/M metagenome (GOLD analysis project Ga0157372, IMG submission 115307) | Corn rhizosphere microbial communities from Kellogg Biological Station, Michigan, USA - C5-5 metaG | ecosystem: Host-associated > Plants > Roots > Rhizosphere > Soil | place: USA: Michigan...
TATGGCGACATGAGCTATAACCCCCAAACCACCGACCAGTTCTATAACGGTGTCGACCGCAGCTCCCCGAAATTCAAGCAGAACGATGTTCACCGCTTTTCGTACGTTGCACAGCTCCTCATGGCGCGCAAGTTCGGTTCCCGATTATCCATCGAGCTGATCCCGACCTACCAGCACCGGAACTTTGTACTCGCCAATGTGAACCCGGCTAACGGTGTTGAAGAAACAAATGACCTTTTTGCGATCGGCGGCGGATTCAGGCTGAAGATCACAAAGCGTGTGGCGCTGATCGCCGATTACTTTTACACCTTCTCGGAGTACCGCACCAACAACAGCGCAACGCCGTTCTTCAACCCGCTCGCGGTAGGAGTTGAGATTGAGACCGGCGGGCACGTGTTCCACCTTAATTTCACGAACGCTTCAGGCATCATCGAGAACAATTACATTCCGAATACCACCGACAACTGGCTGAAAGGCGGCTATAAGTTCGGCTTCAACATTTCAAGGGTGTTCAACCTTACGAAGAAAAAACATCACGCAGCGGTTCCGGGACCAAAAGGGTAAACGTCCCGCGCGGATGCTCTAACGACATTTCAACAGGCTATTCATTTTGGATAGCCTTTTTTCATTTAAAACGGCAAAAGAATTAACTTTGCCTTGTGCCTGAAACAAATCCAGCTATTCACGATACCATGTCCGTTTTGCCGGCAGCAGATACCACGTTGGCGCCGTCCATTTTTCAGCAGCACCAGCTTCAGCCGCGGCATGAGAAGCCCATCATTCACCTTACAGGCTACGATTATCTCGTAGCGATCATCCTTTTCGTTTCCTTCGCCGCCTTCGTGTGGCTGTATGTTTCCAACGCAAAAAAGCTCAACCAGCTGGTAAAGGGCTTTTATGTGAACCGTACCGGCGGACAACCCGCAAGGGATGAATATTCGGCATCCAACCGCGTCGGCTTCCTGTTGTCGCTGCTGTTCCTTTTTACCATTCCCTTGTTCCTGGGGCAGGCGGTTGAATATTGGGGGATCGACCTGCGGATGAGCCGTATTGCCATGTACAGCACCATTGCCGTCGGGCTTGCGCTCATGTACCTTGTGAAGTACATCACCATCCGCCTTTCCGGCTTTATCTTTAAGGTCAGCAAGGAAGCCCAGGAGTATGCCACTGCCATGCTCATCTTCGTGAACATGCTGGGCTTGTTCATGCTCCCGGTGGTGATCTGCCTCGAATTCGTAAAGCAGGTGAGCCCTCTCGTGTTCATTTATACCGGTGCTTTCTTTATCGCCGGTTTCCTGTGCATGCGCTTGCTGAGGGGAATTGTAATTGGCTTTAGCAGCAATAGAGTTTCTAAATTCTATTTATTTTTATATCTTTGCACCCTCGAAATAGTACCTTTTGTTATTCTGGTGAAATTATTTATGCGCTATACAGCATAGAGGCCGTTAAAAAGGATAAAGGTTTTGTTTGTTTAACATAAAACGCACAAAATTGAAAGTAAAAACTTTACTCGTTAGTCAGCCTAAGCCGGAGGGAGACAAATCCCCATACTTCGATCTTGCAAAGAAATGCAACGTAAAGATCGACTTTCGCCCTTTTATCCACGTGGAAGGCGTGCCCGCACAGGAGTTCCGAAAAGATAAAGTAAATATTCTCGACCATACCGCAGTGATCATGACCAGCCGTAACGCTGTGGATCACTATTTCCGCATGTGCCAGGAAATGCGCCTCACCGTTCCGGAAACAATGAAATATTTCTGCGTTTCGGAATCCACCGCCTATTACCTTCAGAAATACGTACTGTACCGCAAACGCAAGATCTTCCACGGAAAGCAAACCATCGCCGACCTGATGGAAGTTGTAAAGAAGCACAAGCAGGAAAATTTCCTGCTGCCCTGCTCCGATATCGCCAAGGAAGAGATGGCGGAGAAGCTCGACGAGCAGAAGATCAAATATTCCAAGGCCGTAATGTTTCGCACCGTAGCGAGCGACCTCAGCGACCTGGCGAATGTCAATTACGATGTATTGGTGTTCTTCAGTCCGGCCGGGATCCGCTCCCTCTTCAAGAACTTTCCTAAATTCAAGCAGAATAAAACACGCATTGCCTGCTTCGGGCCAACCACCGCAGAGGCGGTAAAAGAAGCCGGCCTGCGCCTCGATATCCATGCGCCGAACCCCAAGGCGCCTTCCATGACCATGGCCCTGGAACAGTACATCATGGCGGCTAACAAGGCAGCTAAATAACCTGCCGGCTTTTTGCCGCTCGTGTAATACAGTACTCATCCATCACAATTTTTGTGTTTTTTCGCTTTATTAATTCTACCTTTATAACAATGCAAACATTTACAAAATCCGAGCGCTTATGCAGCAAGGTGATCATTGATAAAGTGTTTGAAACAGGCAGGATTATTGCGGGCCCCTCATTTAAGCTCCTCTGGCTGGAAGCGCCTGAAAACGCGGAGCAGCCTGCACAGGTGGTGATCACGGTCCCGAAACGGACCTTTAAACGGGCGGTTGACCGCAACCTGCTGAAGAGGCGGATCAGGGAGGCATACCGGAAAAATAAGGGATCGATGTACGAGGCTATCAGTCCGAAGGCAATTTACCTCGTGCTGCTGTATACAGGCAGGAACATTGCGGAATACAAAGAAGTGGAAGAGAAAATAATAAAGATGCTGCAGCGTTTAACAGCGGAAATAAAGCCGGATGCAATACCTTAAGATCATTACAGTTCCTTTACATTACCTGTTCATTGGCCTGATCAAAGTATACCAGTACAGCATTTCCCCCTTGCTGGGCCCTGCATGCAGGTATACGCCGTCCTGCTCGGAGTACGGCATCCAGGCGATCAGGAAGCATGGCCCTTTCAAAGGGGGCTACCTGGCAGCCAGGCGCATTGCCTCCTGCCATCCCTGGGGAGGCCACGGGCACGATCCCGTTCCCTGATGGCGAGCACGATATTTTATAAAACACTTTCAGTAAACTACAGAATTATGAAAACATTCGTAAAAAAATTCAAGATCGTGATGATCACCGGCCTTATCGGTGGTTATGCTTTTCTGTCGTACAGCTTTGTCGACAATTATTTCGAGGTGTCCAAGAACCTCGACATCTTCGCAACCCTTTTCAGGGAACTGAACATTTATTATGTGGATGAGACGAACCCGGGCGACCTGATGAAAAAAGGCATCGACGACATGCTCAGCTCGCTCGACCCGTACACCAATTATATCCCGGAATCGGAGATCGAGGATTACCGCTACATGACCACCGGCCAGTATGGCGGCGTGGGTGCGCTCATCCGCCAGCAGGGCGATTACGTGGTGATCTCGGAGCCGTATGAAGGCTTCCCGGCACAGAAAGCCGATCTGCGTGCGGGCGACAAGATCCTGAAGATAAACGACATTGATGCGAAAGGCAAAAAGACCGACGACATCAGCAAGATCCTGAAAGGACAGCCGAGCACGGCGATCAAGCTCGTGATCGAGCGTGAAGGTGAAAAGAAGCCGCTCGAGAAAGTGGTGAACCGCGAAGAGATCAAGATCAAAAGCGTATCCTACTCGGGGATGATCAGCCAGAACGTGGGCTACATCAAGCTTACCGGATTCACTGAAAATGCGGCGGGCGAGGTGAAGGAAGCGCTGCTCGAATTAAAGAAGAATCCCGAGCTGAAATCGGTGGTATTCGACCTGCGCGGAAACCCCGGCGGATTGCTGAAAGAGGCGATCGACATTGTGAACATATTTGAGGAAAAAGGAACCGAGATCGTGAGCACACGCGGTAAGGTGAAGGATTGGGACAAAACACACAAGGCGCTGAACACGCCTATCGACCTCACCATCCCGATGACGATACTCGTCGACCGCGGATCGGCATCGGCTTCGGAGATCGTATCCGGCGCCCTGCAGGATCTCGACAGGGGTGTTGTGATCGGGCAGCGCTCCTACGGAAAAGGACTGGTGCAGCAAACAAGGCCGCTCAGCTATAATGCGCAGCTGAAAGTGACCGTTGCAAAATATTACATTCCGAGCGGAAGGTGTATCCAGGCGCTGGATTATTCGCACCGCAACGAGGACGGCAGCGTTGACAAGGTGCCGGATTCGCTCATCTCCGCATTCAAAACAAAGAACGGAAGGATCGTGTATGACGGCGGGGGCGTAACGCCCGACGTAACCGTGGAGCCGCGTAAATACAGCAACATCCTTGCGAGCCTTGTGTCGAAGAACCTGATCTTCGATTATGCGACCAAATACAGGATCGCACACCCAAGCATCGCTGCGGCGAGGGACTTCAGGCTTACTGATGCGGAATACGATGAGTTCGTGGCTTTCCTCAGCGGCAAGGAATACGACTACACCACTAAAACCGAAAAGAAGCTGGAAGAGCTGAAAGAAGATGCAAAGGCCGATAAAACACTGGATGCGATCAATAGCGACCTTGAAGCATTGAAAGCGAAGATCGCGCACAACAAGAAGGACGACCTTATGAAATTCAAGCCGGAGATCAGGCAGTTCCTTGAGGAGGAGATCGCATCGCGCTATTATTTCCAGAACGGAAGGCTTGAGGCATCCATGAAAGACGATGATGAGCTGAAAGAGGCGCTGGCTGTGCTGAGCGACAATGCCCGCTACACAAAGATCCTTACAACGGTCGGGAAAGCCGAGAAGCCTTTCTACGATTCAAAAAGGGAAGAGGAGCTGAATAAGAAAAGAAGCGGGGAAGGACAGAATTAAAGACGAGTTCTAAGCCGTCATTTCGAGTGTCCGCTTTTTCTGCGGACGTATCGAGAAAGACGGGATGGTTACCAATACAAAAGCATCCGTAAAACCGGGTGCTTTTTTTATTCAATAAATCGCGCGATAAGCAATTTATTTCCAACATTTGCGTTGCTCAATGTTAAGGCAAGGATAATGAGATCACTTTTACCCCGGAAGTACCATTCATACGTCTATATCTTTTCGCTCATCCTGCTGGTGATCGGTTTGCCTTTATCGAAATTCCTGCTCAGCCTTTCACAGATCATCCTGCTTGTCAACTGGATCCTCGAAGGCGATCTTAAAAATAAATTCAGGTCATTCTCAGGAAATAAGGCTGCATTGGCGGCAAGCTCCATTTTGCTGCTTCATTTTATCGGCCTGCTGTACACATCCGATTTTGCCTTTGGCTTCAATGATATCCGCATCAAGCTTCCATTGCTGGTGCTCCCGCTGATCCTTTCCACATCTGCGCCGCTCACACAGCAGGTGAAACATGCGATCTTAAAGTTCCTCGCTGCTGCCGTTACGATAAGCACCATCGTCAGCACGCTCATCCTTACCGATGTGATCCACCGTGAAATTGCCGATGTGCGTTACGTATCCGTTTTTATTTCCCATGTGCGCCTTGCGCTGCTCATCTGCGTGGTCATCTTCTCCTGCGTCTGGCTGTTCATGCAGCCTTCGGAGCGCAAATGGAAATGGGCCTACGCCGCATTGATCGCATGGCTGCTGATATTCCTGGTCCTTGTTGAATCCATCACAGGGATCTCGGTGCTCTTCCTGGCTACCGCGTTGTACCTGCTTTACCGGCTGATGCGTTCGCGCAGGCAGGCGTTGAAATACACGGTTGTGCTTGTTATCGTTGCCTGTGTTTCAGGTGCCGGCTATTTTGTGTATTCCACCTGGCAGCGCTACGCTGTTGCGGATGTGGTGGATGAGTCGGCGCTCGAAAAGCTCACTGCGCACGGACATCCGTACGTTCACGGGAAAACCTGGGATGCTCCCACAGAGAACGGGCATTATGTATGGCTGTATTACTGTGAGGAAGAGCTGCGGGAAGAATGGAACAAGCGCAGCACCTTCGCGTTTGATGGCAAGAACATGCGTGGCGATCCGATCAGGTACACCATTGCGCGTTTCATGACCTCGAAGAATCTGAGAAAGGATGCGGAAGGCGTAAAGCAGCTTTCAGACGCGGAGGTCAAGGCGATCGAAAAGGGAATTGCGAATGTGGATTATATGTCGAGGCTGAAAGGGCGCATCTGTGAAACCATCTGGGAGGCGCAGCTGTACAACAAAACCGGTGACGCCAACGGGCATTCCCTCACACAGCGCTTCGAGTACTGGAAGGCCGCGGCAGGCATCATTGAAAGGAATCCGCTGTTTGGAGTAGGCACGGGAGACCTTCAGCTTGCATTCACAGAACAATACGAAAAGCACGGCACCACGCTCGCAAAAGAATGGCGTTTACGCTCACACAATCAATACCTCTCCATTGCCGTTGGCTTCGGCTGCTTCGGGCTTGCATGGTTTCTCTTCTCGCTGATCTGCCCAGGTATCTGGCTGAGGCGCTTCGGCAGCTTCCTGTATTTTACATTCTTTATCGTCGCAGCCTGCTCTTTTTTTACCGAGGACACGCTCGAAACACAGGTCGGAGTTACCTTTTATGCTTTCTTCAATGCCTTCTTCCTGTTTGCTTTCCCTGCAAAGGAGGAACACAACTTGTAAAAAATGCCTAACTTTGCAGCTGTAAGACGAAGCTGACCATGCCTGCGAATGCCGAAATAAAAGTTTTTAAAAAAAGCAACATTGCCAATCCCCGCTTTTCCATCCTGATCCCCACCTGGAATAATCTTTCGTACCTGAAATTGTGCGTGGAGAGCATCCGCAAAAATTCGACGCACCGGCACCAGGTGATCCTTCATGTGAACGATGGCAGCGATGGAACGCTGGAATGGGTAAGGCAGCAGCCCGATATTGATTTTTCCTACAGCGAGGAGAACATCGGCATCTGCCATGCATTGAACAGCTGCCGCTCGCTTATGAACGCCGATTACCTCCTGTACATGAACGACGATATGTATGTATGCCCCCGCTGGGATGAAGCATTGTCGGAGGAGATAGAGCACATCGGCCATAACAGGTTCTTTATTTCCGCCACCTGTATCGAGCCTTTTTCCGGAAATCCCTGTATGATCAATGCGGATTACGGCAGGGACACCCGCAGCTTCAACGAGCAAAAGCTGCTCGCCGAGTTTGAAGAGCTGCCGATGCACGACTGGCAGGGGTCAACCTGGCCGCCCAACGTGGTGCACAAGGAGATCTGGGACCTCGTTGGCGGCTACAGCACAGAATTTTCTCCCGGCATGTATTCCGATCCCGATTTTTCAATGAAGCTCTGGAAGGCCGGCATCCGTTATTTTAAAGGCGTCAGCAAAAGCCGCATCTATCATTTCGGGTCGAAGTCGGTGAACCGCATCAAAAAAAATCCGGGCTATTATACGTTCCTGATGAAGTGGGGGATCACCGCCAGCACGCTTACCACGCATTACCTGAAGCGCGGTGAAAAATTCCTCGGCTATCTGCCCGAGGCGTCTGTTCCATTGAGAGTGAAGATCAAGAATGTGATCCGGAGGATCATGGCCGGCCTTAAGGCTCAGGAGATGGTTCCGGGAGCATAAAGCGCCCGCAGCTTCCTGTATTTTCCAAAGGTGGCGCTCGCCGCTATTTTACAAACCGTAAATCCCGCAACACCGTCGAGGAAACCAAGCCTGATCACGTAGCAGCTGATGAACTTTACAACAGGGCTCAGCCACAGCTTGAGCAGGGACGCTTTCTTTCCTTTTGCATAAAGGCTTTGCGCGGAGAGGGTCGAAAATTTATCGCTCTGCCTGTAATGCTCTTCTATCGTGTAATAGCTGTAATGCAGGCAGTCGCCCTTAAGCAGTTCCGGCTCGCCTTCCCTTACCACCAGCTTTTCATGGATCGTGCCTTCCCATGACGCAGTGCGCCTGTCGAAGATCCGCACTTTTGTATCCGGGTACCATCCGCAATGCCTGATCCATTTGCCGCAGTAATTGGTAAGGCGGTGAAATTTATAAGGCCTGGGTGCAGGTTGTTGCTTCACGAGCAGGATCGACTTTTTCAGCTCTTCCGATAAGGCTTCATCGGCATCCAGCGAAAGGATCCAGTCGTGCTTTGCCTGTGCATTCGCGTAATTTTTTGTCGCCGAATAACCTTCCCATTTCCGCTGCATAAAGGTGACAGGATATTTTTTGCAGATCGCTTCCGTTGCATCGCTGGAAAAGGAATCCAGCACCACGATATCGTCGGCGACACCCTGTATGGATTCAAGGCATCTCCCGATATTTTTTTCCTCGTTGAAGGTAATGATCACAACAGAAAGCTGGGGCATGTGGCGCTGAAGGAATTGTTTGCAGCCACAAAAGTACTAAAATTATCTTGCTATATTTGCGATGCAATGGCAGTAATAGAAACCCTACGGGCACAATTGATGCAAGGCGACAAGAAAGCGCTTGCCCGCTGCATCACCATTGTGGAGAACGAGCTCGAAGGCTACGAGGAGCTGCTCACTTCCCTTTCATTCAATGCAGCTATTCCTGTTGTTGGTGTTACGGGGCCTCCCGGCGCCGGTAAAAGCACGCTCATCAATTCACTGATAAAGAAATTAACGGAAGAGGGCAAGTCGGTCGGCATCATCGCCATCGATCCTACATCGCCTTTCAATTACGGCTCGCTGCTGGGCGACAGGCTGCGCATGGCGGAGCATTTCACCAACGAAAAAGTATTCATCCGCTCACTGGCTACACGCGGCTCGCTGGGCGGATTGTCGGCCAAAACGATCGAGATCGTGGATGTGATGCGCGCCTTTGCATTCGATTACATCATCGTGGAAACGGTGGGCGTGGGACAAAGCGAAGTGGAAGTGGTGGGCCTCGCCGATACAACGGTCCTGGTGCTGGTGCCCGAATCGGGTGACGATGTGCAGGCAATAAAATCGGGCGTGATGGAGATCGCGGATATTTTCGTTGTGAACAAGAGCGACCGCGACGGAGCGAATACATTCATCAGGAACATTGTGCAGCTGGTGCATTCGAAGCCTCTCAGCGGCTGGAGCATCCCGGTGGTAAAAGCGGTGGCAACAAAAAATGAAGGAGTGGATGAGCTCATCGCTGCGATCGTGCTGCATAAAAAAACAGCTGTAAATACAAAGCGTTCCTACCTGCTTGCTGAAAAGGCATACCGTCTCATTCAGAACAAGCGGATGAAGGATGTATCGAAGCAGGAATTAAAAGAGAACATAGAAGCTGCGATGGTGAAGGAAGGATTTAATTTGTATGCTTTCGTTAAAAAAGTTACAGATAACTAATCAATACGAATTTTACGAATTTGTGTGTGTAATACACCTTCTTTTTTTTACCATCCAGATTCGCAAATTCGTACAAATTCGCGATCTATTCCTGGTAATACACTCGCTTCACTCTTCTTGAAACATTCGTAAGCACTTCATACGGGATCGTCCCTACATCCTTCGCCACTTCCGTGATGGGGTAGGTTTCGCCGAAAACGATCACTTCATCATTTTCATTTACATTAATATCCGTGATGTCGATCATGCACATGTCCATGCACACGTTGCCGATGATCGGCGCGGGTTTTCCCTTCACGAACATTTTTCCTTTTCCGTTGCTGAGCTTCCTGCTGAGCCCGTCGGCATAGCCGATCGGCACGGTTGCTATCCTGGTGTCGCGCGTGGTAACGCCTTTCCTGCTGTAGCCGATGGTTTCATTGGCCGGAACGTTCTTGATCTGCGAGATGCTTGTTTTCAAGGTGCTCACATTTTGCAGGTGCGCCTGCTCCGAAGCGTTCACGCCGATGCCGTACAGGCCGATCCCAAGCCTTACCATGTCGAACTGTGCATCGGGGAAGCGCGAGATGCCCGCGGAATTCAGGATGTGCCGCAGCACGGGATAATCCACGTGCGACCGGATGCTGTCGCTCATCTCCGTGAACTTACGGATCTGCTGCCAGGTAAACTCATCGTGCTCCGCTTCATCCGATGCCACGAGGTGGGAGAAGATGGAGCGGATCGTGAGCTGCTTGTTGTTCTTGATCCGTACGATCAGCTCGTTGACCTCTTCGGGTGAAAATCCGAGGCGGTGCATGCCGGTGTCGAGCTTGATGTGGATCGGGATCTGCTTGTTGAGGTTCCGCTCGCTGCGCTTCAGTGTTTCTTCAAAGAGGCTCAGCACGCGGAAGCTGTAGATCTCCGGCTCCAGGTTGTACTGGATCATGGAATCGTAGCTCTGCTCTTCCGGGTTCATCACCATGATGGGCAGCGTGATGCCGGCCTTGCGCAGTTCGATCCCCTCATCTGCATAAGCCACGGCGAGGTAATCCACGCGATGGAATTGCAGGATGTTCGCGATCTCGAAGCTGCCGCTGCCGTAGGAAAATGCCTTCACCATCGCCATTACCTTTGTATCCGCTTTTATGCGGGAGCGGTAATAGTTGAGGTTGTTCACGATCGCATTGAGGTTGATCTCCAGCACGGTTTCATGCGCCTTTTGCTGGATCACTTTGCTGATGGCCTCAAAGCCGAATGCACGGGCGCCTTTCAGCAGGATGGTCTCATCCCTGAAAAGGGAATTGTTATAGCTCTGTAAAAATTCCGTGGTGGAATTGTAAAACGTTTTCTCGATGTTGAACAGGTGCGCCTGCCTTGAAATGGCTTCGCCGATGCCGATCAGGCGGGAAATACCCTTCTTATGAATGTTCTCCGCCACTTCCCTGTACAGGTTCTCTTCGTTCTTCCCGCTCTGCAGGATGTCGGAAAGGATCAGTGTTTTTTTCGGGTGCTGCTTTTGCTGGTTGAGAAAATCGAGCGCGATGCTCAGCGAGCCGAGGTCGGAATTGTAGCTGTCGTTGATGATCGAACAGTTGTTGATGCCTTCCTTCAGCTCGAGGCGCATCGCCACCGGGCTGAGGAATTTCATGCGCTCTGCAATGACCTTGTTCTCGTAGCCAAGGTGCAGCATCATCGCCCAGCAATGGATGGCATTCTCGATGCTCGCTTCATCGGTAAAAGGAATATGGATGCGGATGAAGTCATTGCGGAAAACCGCCTGGATCTCCGTATCGGATGCCTCTTTGGTAATGCGGCCCACCAGAAGGTCGGCGCGTGATCTCCGCGACCAGGTGAAGATCCCGAGGTCCGGAAAATGTTTGGTGTTGCTGATCTCTTCGTGGATGCTCAGGTAATCCTTGCAGTACACAAGTATTTCCGCATGTGCGAAGAGCTTTAATTTCTCGGTTACCTTCTGCTTCTGGTTCTCGAAATTTTCATCGTGTGCCTGCCCGATGTTGGTGATCAATCCGATAGTAGGCTGAATGATCTGCTGCAGGAGGCTCATTTCGTTGGGCTTGGAAATGCCCGCTTCAAAAATGGCAAGGTCGTGCTCTTCCTGCATTTGCCAAACCGACAAAGGAACACCCACCTGCGAGTTAAAGCTTTTCGGGCTGCGGACAATGTTCCTGTCTTCCCGCATCAATTGGAACAACCATTCCTTCACCAGTGTTTTTCCGTTGCTTCCCGTGATGCCGATCACCGGGATCTTAAAGCGGCTGCGGTGATAGGCGCAAAGCAGCTGAAGCGCGAAGAGCGTATCCTTCACGAGGATAAAGGCGGCATCTTTATAAAGAGAAAGGTCGGCAGGCACCGTAGATACCACAAAGGAGCGCACGCCTTTTTCGTACAAGTCGGCGATGAAAATATGCCCGTCGTTGCGCTCGCCGCGAATGGCAAAGAACAACGAGCTTTCAGCAGTAATGATCTTTCGGCTGTCGATCAGCAGGTTGCGGATCACAATGTTGTTCCCATTGTTCCCCTGGACGCTGCCGTTGATGATCTGAGCTATATTGGCAATGGAGTAGGTCATAGGTAGTTCGGGATCATGTGGGTGTGTTGCCGGAAAGGGCATCTGTAAAACAGCCCCTGCATAAAGGTTCGTAGTTGTTGGTTTCGCCCAGCAGCACCAGCGCCGATTCGTCGGTGATGCGGTGCGAGTGGTTGGCGAGGTTGCCGCAGCGCATGCAGATGGCATGCACCTTCGTTACATATTCCGCAACGGCGAGCAGTCCGGGGATCGGGCCGAACGGCTTCCCGAGGTAATCCATGTCGAGCCCCGCAACGATCACCCTGATGCCGCTTTCGGCAAGCTGGTTGCAAACGCCGATGAGTCCTTCGTCAAAGAATTGCGCTTCGTCGATGCCTACCACATCGCAATCGGCGGCAAGCAGTAAAATATTGGAAGAGGAAGGCACAGGCGTTGAGTGAATGGAAGTGCCGGTATGGGAAACTACCTTCACGAGATCGTACCGCGTATCGATGGCGGGCTTAAAGATCTCCACCTTCTGCCGGGCAAATTGCGCGCGTTTCATCCTGCGGATCAGCTCCTCCGTTTTGCCCGAGAACATGGAGCCGCAGATCACCTCGATGCAGCCTCTGCGTTTATGTGGATGGATGGTGTTCTCGAGAAACATTTTTTTTAAAGCTGGAAAAAATAATGTATTTTTAGTGTAAATAACGGGCCGGAAATTCACTCCCGAAAGCTAAAATAGCGCGCTTTTATCCGGAGTAAGTCGCGTTATTATTAGAACAAAATTAATCAAAAAAGCCGAGCAAATTTCTCCGGCTTAAATAATAGTTGGATGAACAAAAGTCAGATACGAAAAGAGATCGCAGCCCTGATCAACAGCATTAAGGAACATTCTGATAATATCGGGGAAAAGGAGCATATTCCCCAGCTGGAGCTGGAGCTCATCCTTCACAAGATCGAGAAGCTCTACCAGAAATCCATTGTGTACAATCACCTGAACTCGGTAACGGAAACGCCTGCGTTTAAGGCAGCAGCGCCTGTTGTTGCAGCGCCCGTGGCTGAAACAAAGCCCGAGCCGCCGAAGAAGGAAGAGCCGAAGCCGGAGCTGAAAGAAGAAACAAAGCCGGAAGTAAAGCCGGAGATCAAACAGGAAATAAAACCTGAGCCGAAGCAGGAACCTGTGAAGCCGGTGGACCTGTTCGGCACGGAAGTAACGCCTGCAGCAGAGAAGCCGAAGCCGGAAAAAAAGCCTGAGAAAAAGGAAGAGAAGAAAGAGGAGAAAGTCATCAGCATCCAGAAGCCTCCGATCAGCGACATCCGCGCAGCCATAGGCATCAACGATAAGTTCCAGTTTGCGAACGAATTGTTCGGCGGCAACATGCAGGAATATGAGATTGCCATCCAGCAGCTGAACACAGCCGGAACACTTGATTCGGCAACGGAATATTTCATGAGCATCCAGCAGCTTTACAGCTGGAACAATGACAATGAAACGGTGAAGCGCCTGTACGAACTTGTAGAAAGACGGTATAGTTAGCGCGTTGATCCGGAGCTGAATGTCATCCCGACCGCAGCGGAGGGATCTTTTTTATTAAACCTGAAATTATAGTAGAATACGTGAAAAGAATTCTTTTTCTGATTTCCATAGTTCACATAAGCTCCGCATTCTCACAGGAGATCACCAAAGGAGAAGTTTACACCTACGCCCGCAAAGTGGTTGATACCATGACCTCGCAAAGCATGCACGGCCGGGGCTACATCAACTACGGGACGAAGATCGCCGCGAACTATATCAAAGCGGAATACACAAAGGCCGGTTTAAAAACATTCGGCAAAGAGTACTATCAGTCCTTTTCGTTTCCCATCAATACCTTTCCTTCCGAAATGAGCGTAAGCATCGGAGCTCCGCTTGTATGCGGAAAAGATTACATTGTGCGGGGCGACTGCGGCAGCATAAAAGGCGAATTTCCGCTGGAGCGTATTGTCGTGAAAGACCTTGCCGGCAATAAAAAGGAGCTGAAAAAATTCTCGAAGAGGGATCTTTCCAACATCGTGATCATCATCGATAAGCAGGGCGCCGATCTCAAGGATGAAAAAGTAAAGCAGCTTGCGCAAGCTTTGCAGGGCAATGCCTTCAAGGCCAAAGGCATCATCGAGCTGGAGGAAACAAAGCTCACCGGCGATTTTTCCATGGAAGCAAGCGCATACCCGGCCTTGATCGTATTACGCAGCTCCATTCCAGCCGATGCAAAAACGATCAGCCTCGACATTGTGAATGAGCGCATCTCCAGCTATCCTTCCCAGAACGTGATCGGCTATGTGGAGGGCTCGCAATATCCGGATTCCTTCATTGTGTTCTCTGCGCATTACGACCATCTCGGACAGATGGGAAAAGCGGTTTACTTTCCTGGCGCCAACGACAATGCAAGCGGCTGCGCCATGCTGCTGAACCTTGTAAAGTATTATTCAATGCCGGAGCATAAGCCGAAGTGCTCCGTTGCATTTATGGCCTTCGGCGGTGAGGAAGTTGGATTGCTGGGCTCAAAATATTACACGGAGCATCCGCTGTTCCCGCTGAAGAATATAAAGTTCCTGCTGAACATGGACATCATGGGAACCGGTGAGGACGGCATCACGGTGGTGAACGGCACGCTCTTTAAAAATGAGTTCGGGAAGCTGCAGGAGATCAACACGGCAAACAGTTACATCCAGGATGTGAAGATCCGCGGAAAGGCTGCCAACAGCGACCATTACTTTTTTTCTGAAAACGGCGTGAAGGCTTTTTTTATTTACACCATGGGTGGCATCAAGGCTTATCATGATATTTACGACAGGTCGGAAACACTACCTTTGAATGAATTTGAGGACCTGTTTAAGCTGATCACGAAGTTTGGTGATTATCTGCAGTCAGTTAATTAACCAATATAACGAACAAGCAAATTGAAATTATACATCGTCCCTACCCCGATCGGAAACCTTGAAGACATTACCCTCCGGGCGATCCGTATACTGAAAGAAGTGGATCTTATCCTCGCGGAAGATACACGCACGAGCGGGAATTTATTGCGGCATCTCGGGATCGAAAAGCGCCTGTATGCGCATCACCAGCACAACGAGCATAAAACCGTTGTGATGATCGCCGAGCGGATCGCGAACGGCGAGAAGGTGGCGCTGGTGACCGATGCAGGAACTCCTGCCATTTCGGACCCCGGATTTTTACTGGTAAGGGAATGCATTGCGCAGGGCATTGAAGTGGAGTGCCTGCCGGGCCCGACCGCGTTTGTTCCGGCACTGGTGAATTCGGGTTTACCGAACGATACGTTTTGTTTTGAAGGTTTTTTGCCGCAGAAGAAAGGCAGGCAGACAAAAATAAAATCGCTGATAAAAGAATCGCGCACGATGATCTTTTATGAATCGCCGCACCGCCTCGTGAAGGCGCTGGAGCAGTTTGCGGAACATTTTGGCGAAGAGCGCCGGGCCTCCGTTTCGCGTGAGCTCACAAAAATGTTCGAGGAGAATAAAAGAGGAACATTGAGAGAGCTTGCCGATCATTTCAAAAGCAAGACCGTGAAAGGCGAGATCGTGATCGTGGTGGAAGGCGACAGGACTAAAAAAGGAAAAGAGGAGCAGGCCGAAGATGATGAAGAGTAATATAACTATTTGCTGAGCCAGATGAACGAACTGAAAAATAAGCTGGGTGCGCCTCCGGGAACTATTGTGTATTACGGGGAGGATCGTACCGATAAGGTAAAGATCACCCTCATCGAGTACAATGAAGGCGAGGTGATCGAGAAGGATTTTTATGATCTTTCCGAATGCGTGGAGCATGTAAATCCCAACATGGTGAAATGGATCAACGTGGACGGAATTCACGATGTATCGCTCATCGAGAAGATCGGGAAGCAGTTCAACATTCACCCGCTTACGCTCGAGGATATCGTGAACACGAACCAGCGCCCGAAGTTTGAAGACTATGATAATTACGTGGTGGCGATCATGAAAATGATCTATTACGATACCGAATTACGCTCCGAGCAATTGTCGGTAGTGCTGATGGAAGGCATGGTCATCTCCTTCCAGGAAGTGTATGGCGGCGATGCATTTGACCTTATCCGCACCCGCATCCGGCAGGGCAAAGGACGTATCCGCAGGATGGGCGCCGATTACCTTGCCTATGCGCTCATCGATGCGGTGGTGGATTGCTATTTTACCATCCTTGAAAAGATCGGCGATAAGATCGAGGTGCTGGAGGATGAACTCATCAGTGATCCTACAAAAGAGACCATGCAGCAATTGCACCACATGAAGCGCGAAATGATCTTCGTGCGCAAAGCCGTATGGCCGATGCGCGAGCTTATCAATAACCTCGAGCGCAGCGAAACCGAGCTCATCAGGCCCACTACCGATGTGTACCTCCGCGATGTGCACGATCATACTGTTCGCGTGATCGATACCGTGGAAACCTACCGCGACCTGCTCTCAGGCATGATGGACATTTACCTTTCGAGTGTGAGCAACCGGATGAACGAGGTGATGAAAGTGCTTACCATCATTACCACTATTTTTGTTCCCGTTACATTTATCGCCGGCGTTTACGGGATGAATTTCGACTACATGCCCGAGCTGCACAGCAAATGGGGATACCCGCTTACATGGGCGGTGATGATCGTGATTATTGTATGCCTGCTGATCTATTTCAGGAAGAAGAAATGGCTATAGGCTTAACAAATTTTAACAGCGCCGGTTTTGAAATGCTCCGGGGAATTTAAAAAATTTGCATAAAAAATATGAGTATGAAAAAGATCGGGTTCATTATGCTGATGCTTGTTTGCATCGGTAAATTCAGCATCGCAGGCGTTGTTTCAGACACGAACAGAACCGATGCCTCAGGCAAAAAAGTGGGGATCTGGAAAGAGAAGATCGGCCAGACCGACTGGTACGGCACTTATGAGAACGGGCAGCGCGACGGCGTTTGGCTGGGCTATTATCCGAATGGCGTGATCAGCAATATCGAGGAGTACCGTCAGGGGAAAAAGAACGGCTACAGCATTGCCGTGGATAAATCCGGCTTCTACTACCAGAAGGATTATTATGTGAATGATACGCTGAACGGATTGTCGGTGGCTTATTTCTCCGGCGCCAAGCTGCGCTCCGAGATCGAATATAAGATGGGAGTGGTGAACGGACTGAAGCGCTTGTATTATTCGGATGGCAAAAAACAGGAGGAAGGATACTTTAAGAACAATGTGCGCCACGGCGTTACGCGCTGGTACACTTCCGATGGAAATGTGAGCGTTGAATACACTTACGTGGACGGGAACATCAGCGGAAAGATGAAGACGTTCTTCCCGAACGGGAATATCAATTCGGAGGTGAATGCGGTGAACAGCCTGGAAGAGGGGGAATACCACGAGTTCTACGAGAACGGGAAATTAAAGATCACAGGGAAATACGTGCACGGCAAAAAGGAGGGTGTATGGAAGGAGCTTGATCCGGAAGGCAAGGTGATAAAAACGGAAACCTACAGGAACGGCGAGCTGAAAAAATAAAAGAGCCTCGCTTACATTTCGTATATTTGCAGCGCTTTGCGACCGATCGCAGGCGCTTTTTTTATGCTCTCCAGGAACAAGGATCTTCTTTTACTTCATTTTATCGTACTGATCTGGGGCTTTTCACCGATCCTCGGCAAGCTCATTAACCTGGAAGGGATCATTGCGTACCAGCTGGTTTGGTTCCGCATGCTCATCACGGTGGTGACTGTCGCTGTTTATCTGCTCATCACGCGGCAAAGCATCCGCCTTCCGCGAAAGGATATTTTAATGCTTGTAGGTGTTGGCGCCATCATCGCTTTTCACTGGTTCTGCTTTTACAACGCGATCAACGTTTCGAATGTGTCCGTAACGCTTGTTGCATTTGCAACAGGCACCCTGTTCACTTCCGTGATCGAGCCTTTGTTTTACAAGCGCAAGATCATCCGTTACGAGATCGCTTTCGGTATGGTGATTATCGGCGCCATCGCGATGATCTTCAAAGTGGAAACGCAGTATGCGCTCGGGATCATTTTCGGGATGCTGGCTGCGCTTACTTCTTCGCTGTTCACGGTGTTCAACGGTTTGCTGGTGAGGCGTATCTCTTCGCCGCTCATCGCATTTTATGAGCTCTCGGGGGGCTTTGTAGCGCTCAGCCTGTACCTGTTCCTGAGCGGTGAATTCCGCCCGGAATTTTTCGCGCTTACTCCCGAAGGATTGGGCTGGCTCGCTATTCTTTCCGTGGTCGGAACAGCTTATCCTTTTATCGCCAGCGTCAACCTGATGAAGCGGATCAGTCCGTACACCGTAACGCTCACCGTGAACCTCGAAACGGTTTACGGGATCATCATTGCATTCATCCTCTGGAAAAAGAACGAGGCCATGACGCCCGGCTTTTATCTCGGCACGCTGATCATCCTTGCCACAGTATTCGGTAACGGCATGCTCAAAGGTTACCTGAAGCGGAAAACAGAAAAAGCGCAGTAATTGCTCACTGCGCTTTGTTTTATTTCAAGCCCTGATCTTATTTTGTAAGGATCATTTTCTTCGTCAGGATATGGTTGTCTGTCTTCATCCTCAGCAGGTACATGCCCGGCGCAAGGCCTGAAGCACTCCAGCCCGTTGTGTAGCTGCCCGCAGTTCGCCTTCCGCTTTCCAGCGTTGCTACAGTGTTTCCGAGCAGGTCGGTAACAACCACTTCCACCTGCGCATCCGCGCTGAGCGAAAATTTCACAGTGGTGATCTCATTGAACGGGTTCGGGAAATTTTCCAGTGAGTAATCCGTTTCCGCATGCTGCGCTATTCCTGTGCCGAGAGGCGGAGGCACAACCGTCATGGTAATTCCGCCCGCAGAGCGTCCGGCATTGATCGTATCGCAGTAGGTATCATTGCATCCGCTCGGGTCGCTTACGGTGAGGCAAATGTAATACGACAGCGTATCGGCGTAAGTATGTGTCGGGTATTGTGTGGTGCTTGTTGTTCCGTCGCCGAAATCCCACAGGTAGCTGGCCATCGGGTTACCGTACACATAATTGTGGATCAGGTAATTCATCGGGTTGGTGGAGTCCTGCGAGATGTAGAAGGAAGCATTGCAAAGGCCACCTGCATAGATGTACTCCGAATGTGAGCTGGAGCAGGTGCTGTCGGTGCTCGACGTAGTGCTGAACGTCACATAAAAATATCCGTTGTACGGGAATACATGATACGGATTGGCGAGCGTTGACGTGTCGCCATCGCCGAAGTTCCAGAAATAGGTATCGGGAGATCCGGTAACGGAAGACGTGAAGCTGCAGCCGTTTCCGAATGTGTCAAATGTGTAGGAGTAATTCGCATGGCAGCTGGAAATGATGATCGTATCACAGTAAGTGCTGGTGCAGGTGGCGTCCGCGTTCGTCACCGTGAGGCAAACGGGGTATACGCCCGGTCCCGGGTATATATGCAGCTGCACGCCCGATGTAGTGCTGGTTGTTCCATCGCCAAAGTCCCAGGCATCGGTAAGCATATAGCCTGTGGAATTGTCGAAGATCATTGTGTATCCCATCGAATCAAGATTGCCCACAAAGAAATTGGCGTTGCAGAACGGGCTCAGGTTGCTCACATGAACCGTATCGCATTGTGTTATGCTGCAGCCGGAAGCAGAATCCTGCGCCGTCATACAGACGTAAAAGCTGCCGCTGCCGTTGTAATTGTGCACCGGGTTGCTTCCCCATCCGTAGTTGCCGTCGCCAAAATCCCAGGAAAATGTGGGGGCGTAGGCAGGTGACAGCGTGTCGTGGAAATAAACATTTCCGTTGCTGGCAGTGTCGGCCCAATAGCTGAATGAGCCGGTGCATTGCGCGTTCATCAATGCCGGGACAATGAGCACGGCAAGGAAAAGCAGGAATTTTTTCATGATCTGTATTTTATATAAATGTAGTTCATTAAACGGACAAAGTCAAAAAAAGAGAAGGATCAGCTCCTTCTCTTTTTTTGACATTTTTTTATTTTTAGTTCTTCACAAACTTCTTCGTCATCTTCTGTCCTTCTGTATTCTCGATCACCACAAAATAAAGTCCTTTCACAAGATTGCTGATGTCGAGCTTCTGAACGCCGGTGTTGCTTGTCCGTTCACGGCTTATCATACGGCCCTGGATGTCATAGATCGCAACCGAAGCAGCATTTACATGCGCGAGGTTCACGTTCAGCACATCGTTCGCAGGGTTCGGGTAGATCTGCAGATCCGCTGCCGCGCCTTGCTCTTCAACACCGGCAAGCAACTGGATCGTATTCACCGTTTGGTTGGTAAACACCGGCGCATTGTAATCAAAATAGATCGCTGCCGAATTTTTGATCTCTGTGCCCGGCGCTAAGTTCGGCTTTTGTTTGATGGAGTACGCAACCATGCCGCGGCTTGCCATGTCGTTGTGCGATTCCCAGTCGAGCTGGATGTTGTCAAATGTAAGCGTCAGCACGCCGTCTTCGCTCATCGAGGCGGTGTATGAATGATCGGCATATCCGGGGCGGAGCGACTGCCAGTCGAGGTCCGCATCAAGCGTATCGATCACCACCACTTTTTGCGCGAAGTAGGATCCCGTATTCTGGAAGTGTACCACGTAATCGAGAACGGAATCGCTGGTGGCGATATAGCCTTGTGGTCCCGTGCCTTTCGGCGATACTTCCTTAAAGTTCGGATCGTATGATCCTACAACCGTTGCCTGGTATTGCCCGATATTGTTCCATGGCGTATAGTCGGTAACCCAGGTGCTCAGCGGTGCTGCGGCCGTAGCCGTGTCCTTCGTGTTGATGAGGGTTGCAAGCGGCACATACGTTGGTACATAAAAGCTGTTGTAAAAAGCAAGACATGCGCCTGGCGTAAGCGCCGGAAATCCTGAAGTAACGCTGTACCAGTTTGGCTCGGCAACAGGATTCTGCTGTGTGTATGTAACCGGCGAAGAGCTTGTGTAGCTCAGCTGACCGTCGTGGCGGAATCCGAACTGGATGCCGGATTCGTTCACCGTTCCGTCGTTCTGAACGATCAGCGCTTCAGTATAAGTATTTCCGGGAACCGGGTTCATTACGCTTGTGCGGATGATGTGGATGTCGTGGATCGTGTTCACGTTGTTCGCGAAATTCACGATGTTGCTGCATCCCGACGCGGCCGTTACGCTTACCGGGATCGAGTTGCTCTGGCAGCTCGCCAGCGGATAGGCATATTGCACCGACTCGGAAAGCGTGTAGCTTCCCGTAGGCACCTGGAACGAATAGTCGCCGTTTGCATCCGTGAAGGCATAGCCAAAACCCGAGCAGTGGATCATAATGTTCTCGATGCCCTGTTCACCGGCATCCATGATACAATTGTTGTTTGCATCCGTGTATACCTTTCCGCTGATAGTACAGTAGCAGGAAGTGTTCGCAGGATTGTAGCCGACATACGTATATGATGTGCCGTTTGCACATCCGTTCGCATCCTGCACCGACAGGTAATAAGTACCGGTGGCAAGCCCTGTAGCCGTTGGTGTGGTTTGTCCGTTGCTCCAGTAATAAGCGTATGGCGCCGTTCCGCCGGTGACAGCGGAGCTGATGCTGCCGTCTGCTAAATATCTGCAGCTTGCCGGCGTGGTGCTCATTCCTACATTGACAGGGCTTGTCGGGTATACGTTTCCATATTTCGTTGTGGAGCATCCTGCATTATCGGTAATGATACAGGAGTAGGTTCCGGTGGTGCCGGTAATGGAAGTCGTTGTAGCACCGGTATTCCAGAGATATGTGAACGGCGGGGCGATACCGGTTGCATTCACATTCAGTGTGCCTGTTGTTGCGGGGCAAACGGGGTTGCTTACATTTATCGATGCATTGATCACAGTGGAAGGGGGGATCACAACAACGCCGGATTGCACGCAGCCAACCGCATCGGTTACAGTGAAATGATAGGAGCCTACCGGCATTCCGCTGATGGTGGCGCCCGACAATGCCGGTGAAGTTGTCCAGTTTACCGTGTAGGGCGCGGTTCCGCCGGATATTGACAGGCTTGCGCTTCCCGTAGGCGCAGTACAGGAGCTGGGAGTGCTGGTGTAGGTTACAACAACGGGTGTGGTCACCGGAATATAAACATACCCAAAGCCTGTGCATCCGTTCGCATCGGTCGCGATCACGTTCATAGAGGTGCCGCCGCTGAGGCCGCTTGCCGTTTGTCCGGCAAAGCCGTTGCTGTATATGTACGTGTAAGGAGGTGTTCCGCCGGAGGCAAAGGTGATCACGCTTCCGTCGTTCTGAAGGCAGGTGGCAGCGCTTTCAACCGGGTTCACACCGATATATGTGGGCTGGCTCACGTACGTGGAATTGCTGGAATGGCAACCCTGTGCATCAGTAACGGTAACGGTATAGCTTCCCTGCGATAACCCCGAAATTGCAGCGCTTGCGGCACCGTTCGACCATAAATAAGTATAGGGTGCCATTCCGCCGCTTACACCGCTTACAAAAGCAGTTCCGTTGGTACAGTTGGCCGGTGTTGCAGTGATCGCGAAGCCGATCCCGGAAATATTCTGGATCGTAAACTGTGAAAGGCTGTCATGTTCCGTGAATACAGTGCATCCGCTGGCATCCGTCACCAGCGCGCTGTAATCGCCGGGTGGCAATGTAATGGGATTGCCGCTCGAATTGTAAACATCCGGCCCGAACATCACCGAGTTATACCAGTCTACGGAAACCGGACTTGTTCCACCATTGATGGTTAACTGTATTGTTCCCGTGAGGCTCGGACAAACCGCGTCGGTGATCACAGGCGGATCAATTGTGAACGGCGTCACCATGCCTGTTGATGGGGTATAATAAGTAGAGCCTGTTCCATCGCTTATGTATACCCCGCCGATCGGGTTGGAAACAGAAAAAATGGTATCGTTAAAGGAGAGTACTCCCGCATGGGTTGCCACGTGATTTCCCGAGACATCATAATAGTAGTAGGTGAGCGGAAGCGTGAATCCGCTGGTGACGTTCACGGCAAGGATGCCATTTCCGTTGCAGGGCTGCTGTACCACGGTAGTGGTGATCGTCGGGGTTTGGGCGTGTGTGGTGATCCCCCAGCCTAAGAGGCAGGAGAAAACCAATAAACTTATACGTTTCATGGTCTTGTTTTTTTAATGAAGGGGATGTGGTCGGGCTGAAATAAAAATCCCGGATGAAAAAATCGAATGCCTTTTCATCCGGGATTTATGTTATTCTTATTTGTTCAGGATGATCTTTTTAGTGCTCACCTGGTTGTTCACTTTCATCTGCAGCAGGTACATGCCACCCGCTACATTGTCGGCATTCCATACCGTGGAATAATTACCGGATGCCCTCCTGCCGTTTTCAATCTCGGCAACTTTATTTCCTAAGAGGTCAAATACATTCAGCTCAACGGCCGCATCTTTTGCAAGGGAGTAGCGGATGGTTGTGCTTCCGCTAAAAGGGTTCGGATAATTTTCAAGCGTGGAAGCGATGGTCGCTTCGCTGATCCCTGTCGTGGTATTTACAACGGTAACGGTAATTCCCGAAGAAGAGCGTCCTGCAGCGATCGTATCACAATACGTGTCGGTGCAGCTGATCATTGGAGAAGAATCGGTAACCGTTAAGCAGAGGTAATACGAAACAGTATCGGCATAGGTATGCGTCGGGTACTGCGCAGTGGACGTTGACCCGTCGCCGAAATCCCAGAAATAGGTCATTGTAGGGCTGCCGCTTGTGTAGTTGTTGTATACATAATAGTTGTACAGGTTGCTGGAATCCTGTACCACCGTGAACGATGCGTCGCACGGCCCGGAAGGCGGAACACCCACGGTAACGTAGTTGCAGTACTGGCATGAATCGTAGGTTCCGCCTGTTTCATAAACGGTGAGGCAAACATAATACGTTCCCGGTGATGTGTAGGTGTGCGATGTGTTACCAACAACGGAGCTGTGCGATCCGTCACCGAAATCCCAGAAATAAACAGGTCCTGTTCCCGAAGGCGTATTGTTGAAATACGTTGTGCCGGCCGCTTCATACGTGGTGAAGGAGCTGTTCACCGAGCCAAGGCACATTCCTGATGAGGAGGGATTGAAGTAAATGGAATCGCAGTACGAGTCGGTGCAGGTGCCCAATGCATTTGTAATGGAAAGGCATACATAATAGTAGCCTGGTGACGCGTAGTAATGCGTTGCATCGCCGCTTGTGGTTGCAGCTATACCGTCGCCGAAGGTCCAGGTAGATGTTAAGCCGGTTCCGTACGACAGGTTATAAAAATGCACATAGTTGGAAGTATCGAACCCGGCTGAGAAGGCTGCGCTGCACCCGCCGGCCGGAGAAGAGTTGATAACGCTCACCGCGTGACAGGTGCTGTCGGAGCAGGTTGAAAGCGAGTCGACCATGCTAAGGCATACGTTATAAGTTCCCGTGGTCATATACGTATAAGAAGGAGATGCTGCGTAGGCATATCCGCCGTCGCCGAACGACCATTGATAAGAGGCTCCCGGAGCTGCGATAGATGTGTTGGTAAACACAACAATTCCGTTGTTGGCGGTATCAGCTGCAAAAGTGAAGTCGGCGGCGCATTGTGCTCCCGCTTTGGCGCCAAATCCTAATAGCGCTGCGAGCATAAAAACCCATTTGAGTTTCAGGGTGCTCCCGGTTTGTGTGAGTGTTGTTTTCATATCTTGTTTTTTTATTTGTTTTTAATTCGGTTGATTTAACGGTACAAAGATGAAGCGGAAAGATCCTGCAGGGAAATCAAAATTTGATTTTCTTACCTGTCCACCTTACTTTTTACCCTTCACGATTTTAACCATATAGCGCTTGTTGTCCGACAGGATCACTTCCACGTGGTATGTTCCTGCAGCCAGCGCTTCAATGTTGATGGTGCTTTCGTCCCTGTTGGCGAGGATCATCCTGCCGCTGAGATCGTAGATCGTGATGGACCGGATATCGGTAACATCCGGGTGCGTGATGGACAGCCTGCCCAGGGCGGGATTCGGATAGGCTTTTATCAGCTCCCTTGCATCCAGCTCGCTGATGCCGGTATGGTCCTCGATGAACACTGTGAACTCAAGTGAATCCACCGTGTTTGCCATGCCCGAGATGGATACCGGCCAGATCACGATCACGTCTATCCCATAGCGGTAGCCGCCCGTTGAAACGGTATAATCGGCAGTGAGCGTGAACAGCGCGCTGTCGCCCGGGCTAAGAGTTGTTATCGTTCCTGTGTTGTAGTTGTCCACGGTGTCGTACATGGATGGCGCCGTCGAATCCTGCACGGCCGTGACTATCGTCACCGCATCGCTGAACACCCCGGGGCCGTAGTTCTTTACCCAAACATCGTATGTATCCGTGGAGCCGCCTGCAACGGTATCGTTGGCGGTGAAGAATCCGAAGCTGCTGATTCCTATGCTTGTTTGTGCCATGGAGCCCAGTGAGAGCAGCATTGTGGCGATGAAGAAGATCCTTTTCATGGTCATTTTTTTATTACTCTACCAAAAGTATCCATTTAATAGTGTCAATTCCAATAAAATTTGTAACTTTCTTACGCGTTCAAAACCTTATTTTAAATGCAGATACTACAAAATATCATCGGTGTGATGAACAAGGAAGAAGTGAGGCACTTCAAATTATTCATCAACCGCACCGAAAAAGAAAGCCGCAAGGATGAGGTTCTTTTTGACCAGATCCGCAGGCAGTACCCGGAGTATGACGAGGAGAAGATCCTGAGAAAGCTTTACCAGACGGACGACAAGAATGCCTTGTACCGCCTGAAGAACAGGCTGCTCGAAGACATCGGCAAAAGCCTTACGCTGAATTATTACGACGATTCGGTGCTGAATTACATTTCTTCCAACCTTGCGCTGGCAAGGCTGTTCCGCCGGAAGGGACAATTTAAGATCGCGTTCTATTATCTGAACAAGGCGGAAAAAAAAGCGACGGAGAAGGAGAACCTCGACTGGCTCGATATCATTTACGGTGATTTCATCCAGCTCTCGCACGAAACGCTGGATGTCGATCCGGAAGCATACATCCGCAAAAGAAAGGCGAACAGGTCGAAGCTGAACAAGGTGAACGAGATCGACGATATTCTTGCAGCGCTTATTTACAGGATCCGCTCCTCCCAGAACTTTGCAAAGCAGAATACCGAGATCCTCGAGCTGCTGCAAAAAACGGTGAACGATTTCTCGAAAAGCAAAGAGGTGAAGACCAGCCCGGTGCTGCGCTTCAAGATCTACGATTCGGTAAGCCGCATCTTGTTGCAGCAGCAGAATTTTGCCGCGCTTGAAAAATACCTGTTGAAAACCTACGATGAATTTTCGCGTGAGAAGCTGTTCGGCAGGAACAACCACGACACCAAGCTGCAGATGCTTACCTATCTTATCAATTCCTTGTTCAAGAACGGAAAGATTGACCTCTCGCTGGAATATGCGCAGCGCCTGAAGCTGGCGATGCAGGAGTTCAACGGAATGCTGAAGGATAAGTACCAGTTCTATTACTACAATTCGCTGGTGATCAATTATTCGGTGAAGGACATCGGCAAAGCCATCGAGATCCTGCACGAAGCCAAAGGAAACGAGGTGATCAAAAAGCTGCCGATGTACAATGTGTTCGTGCATTTGAATTTATCGGTGCTTAATTTCGGAAGGGAGAATTTTAAGGAAGCACTGAAGCATCTCGTGAAGCCCTTGCTGGAAGATGCCTTCAGCAATCTCGACGAAGCGTTCCGCCTTAAGCTCGCCGTGTTTGAGCTGATGATCCGCTATGAGCTGAATGACTATGATTATCTTGAGCACAAGACCGAGCGACTCAAAAAGGAATACAGGCTCATTCTCAAAAAGCCGGAATACAGTCACCAGCTGCAGATGATGGCCATTCTCGAAAAAATGGTGAGCTCGGCAGGCATCAGGCGTGACAAGGCACTCCTGAAGCAGATCCAGCTCCTTATCGCGGAGAAAGAACGGTCGCAGGATTCCGATATTGTGAGCTATTCCAACTGGCTGAAGAAAAGAATAAGCTGATAACAAAAACGCCCCGGAATAGATCCGGGGCGTTCTTATGTCAGTTCGGGTGTTCGCCTTTCGGTGAAGTTCCCCTTCGTTTTTTTATTTCGCGATCACGATCTTCTTCGTCTCCGTTCTTCCGTTCACGCTGATCTGCAGCAGGTAGATGCCGCTTTCGAGGCTTTCCGCATCAAGGGAAGCGCTGTGTTTTCCTCTCGCTTTATTTCCGCTCTCGATCACGCTGATGGTTTTTCCAAGCACATCCGATACACTCAGTTGAATGTCGGCATCCGTTGCAAGGTAATAAGAGATCGATGCAGTATTGCCTGCCGGGTTTGGCGCGCTCGAGAGGTTAAAGCTGCTTTGCTGGCTCTCCTCGATGCCCGCGATCACTACCACCACCGAATCGCAGAAGGTTGCCGTGCAAACATCAAATGCGTTATTGGTTGTTAAGCACACATAATACGTTCCCGATGTCATGTACGTATTGCTGGTTGCCGGGCCGGTTCCGGTGTTACCGTCGCCAAAATCCCAGGTGTAGGAGTTGTTGGTGGAAGTGGAGTTTACAATAAATCCAACCTGTCCGTTATTGTCGAAATTGTTAAAGCCCACATTGCAGCTTGCGGTATCCTGCGTAAGCACAAGCGTATCGCAGAAGGTGCTCGTGCACATGGTACCCGAATCAACCGCGGTCAGGCAAACAATATACGTTCCGTAGGTCGGATAGGTGTGGAGCGAAAATCCGCCTGTGCCGTTGCTGCCATCGCCGTAGTTCCAGTTGTAGGTCATCCCGAAATTGAACGGCGCTGCCTGGAAGGTGATGTTCCCGTTCCCGTTGTCGTTCCACGTGAATGTGGTGGTGCAGGGCGGAGGCGTTACGGTAACTGTCACCGTATCGCATACGGTTGCGCTGCAAATGCCGGTATTGTCGCCCACTGTAAGGCAGACGTTGTACGTGCCTGCCGGGTAGGTGTGGTTCACAAACGCGGCGCTGTCGTAAGTGCCGTCACCGAAGCTCCAAACGTAATTGAGGTTCAGCCCCAGCGGTGATGCCTGGTAGCTGACATTTCCGTTGGTCGTATCAACGGTATAGGTAAACGTGGGAGTGATCCCGCCATTCACCGTTACTGTGCCGGTGTATGTGTTGGTGCAGAAAGCGGTGGTTCCGATCGTGAGGGTAACGGTGTACACGCCGCACGATGCGTAGGTATGCGTGGGGTTTTGGGAGCCGCTGAAGCCGCCGTCGCCGAAGTTCCATCCCCAGGTAACAACCGATCCGGGGCTTGCAGTTGAAAGGTCGGTGAAGGTTGCCGTGTTCCCGGCAGCGGTATACGAAAAGTTAGCGGCGCACTGTGCCTTGCTTTCGCTGGCAGAAAAGGCTGCTGTTACTGCCAGCAGCAGGAGCATGTAGATTTTTTTCATGAAGTTCCGGATTAGGTTTTATCAGATCAAAAATATGAATTTTATGGATTGGTTCGCAGCATTTATCATAACTTTGCAGTCCCAATTCATCCTCATGAACGTTCAGCCCTATTGCAACAGCCTTACAAGGTATTCAAGATACAAAACCCGCGTCGTTAATATCGGTGATGTGCCTCTTGGCGGCGATCACCCGATCCGCCTGCAATCCATGACCACCACCGATACCATGGACACGCTTGCCACCGTGGAGCAAAGCATCCGCATGATCGATGCCGGCTGCGAATACGTCAGGATCACGGCGCCCAGCCTGAAAGAGGCGCAAAACCTGGAAAATATCAAGAATGAGCTGCGCAAAAGAGGCTACAGGGCGCCATTGATCGCCGACATTCATTTCACCCCGAATGCAGCCGAATTGGCGGCACGCATCGTGGAAAAGGTGCGGGTGAACCCGGGGAATTATGCCGACAAGAAAAAGTTTGAGACCCTTGAATATACCGATGATGCCTATGTTGCGGAGCTCGACCGCATCCGCCAGCGCTTTACCCCGCTCGTGAAGATCTGCAAGGAATACGGCACCGCCATGCGCATCGGCACCAATCACGGCTCCCTGAGCGACCGCATCCTGAGCCGTTACGGCGATACGCCCCTCGGAATGGTGGAGAGCGCGCTCGAATTTCTGAGGATCTGCGAGGACAACAATTACTACAACATCGTGCTTTCCATGAAGGCCAGCAACCCGCAGGTAATGGTACAGGCCTACCGCCTGCTGATCCGCAAAATGCAGGAGCTGAACATGAATTACCCGCTGCACCTGGGTGTCACCGAGGCGGGCGAAGGCGAGGACGGGCGCATCAAATCGGCTGTAGGTATCGGTGCCTTGCTGGAAGACGGCATTGGCGACACCGTGCGTGTTTCCCTTACGGAAGACCCTGAATTCGAGATCCCGGTGGCAAAAGCGCTGGTCGACAGGTACAGCAACAGGTCCAATCACAGGGAGATCCGGGAAGTGATCACGCTTCCTTATTCACCGTATGATTACCAGCGAAGAAAAACCACCGAGGCGCTGAACATCGGCGGCAGCAACGTGCCGAGAGTGATCGCCGACTTCGGGGAAAAGCAATCCATCAGCCCCGCTTCGCTTTTTGCCGTCGGATATAATTATTCGGTTCCCCTCGATAAATGGAATATATCGGACCAGGCCTGCGACTACATTTTTGTGGGCGATAACGTGGTGAATTTTGCGATCCCGGGCACGCTCGGACTGATCTACAATGCAGAGAAGTGGAAAACGCTCAGCGATAAAACAAGAAGCTACCCGCTCTTTTCTTTCGAAGGATTTATCAATGCCTCTGAACGTTCGCAGGAGCTGAACTTTGTAACGCTGAACATCGACAATGTGTTCGACCTAAAAAGATCGGGGATCATGGAATTTAAGGATTACCTCGTTTTTGTGCTCGAAACCGACAACGGGCATGGCATGGCGGAGCAGCGCCGTGCTTTCATAGAGCTGATGACGCTGCAGAGCGGCACGCCCGTGATCATCAAAAGAAAGTATGCTGATCTGAGCGAAGATAAGTTTCAGCTGCAGGCTTCCACCGATGCCGGCGCATTGCTGCTCGACGGCTTTGGCGACGGACTCTGGCTCCAAGCTCCGGGCATCCCTTCAAAAAGTGTGAACTCAACTGCCTTCGGAATTTTACAGGCAACACGCACCCGCATTTCAAAAACGGAATATATTTCATGCCCTTCCTGCGGTCGTACCCTGTTCGACCTCCAGGAAACAACAGCGAAGATAAGAGTGAGGACCGATCACCTGAAAGGCGTGAAGATCGGCATCATGGGCTGCATCGTGAACGGCCCCGGCGAAATGGCCGATGCCGATTACGGCTATGTAGGCACCGGTATCGGCAAAATCACACTGTACAAAGGCCGCGAAGTAGTGGAGCGCAACATCAGCTCCGAGAAGGCTGTGGATGCGCTGATCGAGCTCATCAAGAAGCATGGCGATTGGGTGGAAAAAGACAATGCTTAACGGATCTATGCAACGGTTTCTTATACTCACGCTTTTTTTCTTTCTCTTTTTACAGGCTTCCGCGCAGGACCCGAAGCAGGTGGATTCGCTCCGCCAGGTGCTGAAGCAGCATACCGCCGATACTACCGCGGTGAAAGCGCTCAATGAAATGGGCATTCAATACGAGAGCTCGAGCGACAGCACTTCACTTTATTATTATAACTCGGCGATCGCGCTGGCGTCGAAGGTCGGTTACAAGGCAGGCGAGGGAGACGCTACGCAAAGCAAGGCCATCGCCTATTTTAATATCGGGCAGATGGACTCCTCGCTTGTGCACTACAAGAAGGCGCTCGCGATCTTCAAAGAGATCGACAATGCAAGGGGCATTGCCGTATGCTACTCCAATCTCGGGATCGCCTACCGCCAGCTTGGAAACTGGTCGGAAGCGCTGAACTGCCTGATCACCGCTTTAAAATATTCCGAGAAGATCAATTATATCACCCTGAATGGCAATTGCAAATTGTCGATCGGAAATATATACCGGCAGAAGCAGAACCTTGTGCTTGCCGAAAAATATTACTCCGAAGCGCTTACAGACTTCAATAAGTCGGGTAATCCCACATCCATTGCAATGGCGCTGAATAACCTCGGGCTGGTGTATTCCGATAAGAAAGTGCACCGGAAAGCGCTGGAATATTTCTTCATGGCGCTGCGGGTGCGCGACAGTCTTTCACTGCACCGCAGCGTTGCCAACTCCTACGACAACATTGCCTGCGAATACAACGCGATGAATGATTACAAGATGGCGCTGCAATATCACCAGAAGGCGATCGCGATCCAGCAAAAGATCAATGATAAAAAAGGCTTTGCAACATCGCTGATCAATATCAGCGCAGTGTATACAAAGCAGGGAAAATATGCGCTGGCTATCGCTAATCTTGAAAAGGCGAAGGTGCTTGCGATGGAGATCCAGCACAAGGACATGCTGAAGGAGATCTACCTTTCGCTTTCAGAGAACTATGCAGCATCCGGGCAATACAAAACCTCCCTCGACTATCATAAAAGATTCAGCGACTTGAAGGATTCGCTGCTCAATGAGAATGAAAGCATGCAGATCGCGCAGCTGCAAACCCAATATGATACCGGGAAAAAAGATGCGGAGATCCTGCTCTTGAATAAGAACAAGGAAGTGCAGGAAGCCGATCTGAAAAGAAAATCGGTGATCATCTGGGCTGCGCTCATCGGCATCCTGCTGCTGCTGTTCCTTGCATTTTATATTTACCGCGGATACCGCCTCAAGCGTAAGGCTAACGAGGTCATCAGCCGTCAGAAGCACGAGGTGGAAAAGCAGAAGGAGATCATCGAAGAGAAGCAGAAGGAGATCACCGACAGCATCCAGTATGCAAAAAGGATCCAGGGCGCCCTGCTTGCTTCCGATGCTTTTCTGAAAAAGAACTTACGCGATCATTTTATCCTGTACAAGCCAAAGGATATTGTGAGCGGCGATTTTTACTGGGCGGCGAAAACACCGGAAGGCCGGTTCCTGCTGGCTACGGCCGACTGTACAGGCCACGGCGTTCCGGGAGCTTTCATGAGCCTGCTCGGCGTGAACTTCCTTAACGAGATCATCACCGGCAGGCAGGTTGTTGAGCCGCACAGGATCCTCGACCAGCTCAGAAAACATATCATCGATGCGCTTAACCCGGAAGGAACGGAAACCGAAGCACGGGACGGAATGGACGGCGTGCTCTGCAGTTATGACTTTGCAGCAATGGAGCTGCAGTTTGCCGCTGCCAACAACCCGCTCTGGCTGATCCGCGATAATGCGATCCTCGAGTTTGCTGCCGATAAAATGCCGGTGGGAAAATATTTTGAGGACCAGCGCGAGTTCCGCCTGCAGACCATCGCCCTGCAAAAGGATGATATCGTATACACATTTACCGATGGCTATGCCGACCAGTTCGGCGGCGAAAAAGGCAAAAAATTCAAGTACAAATCCCTCCAGCAATTATTGCTTTCCATTCACAGCCTTCCCATGGAGGAGCAGCGGCAGCGCCTCGACCAGGCGATCGAAAGCTGGAAAGGCGATCATGAGCAGATCGACGACATCCTCATTATCGGCGTGAAAATATAAAGCCCGTTATTCATTTTTTTCTATATTTGTTATACAGAACTAAACCAAGGAGCCGGATCCTTTTCCGTGCTTCCCGCACTAAAATTTTACAGATGAAAAAAATTTACTCTTTGCTTTCGGTAGCACTATTGTCTTCCGGCTCATTTGCGCAAACGCAGATCCTCAACGGCGGATTTGAAACATGGGATGGCGTAGGTACGGCAACCGAAGAGCCTACTTATTTCAATTCCAATAAAACCGGTACCGACTGGGCGCCGAACGGCCCGCAGACCTGCTACCGCGATAACAGCACCTATCACTCAGGCTCTTATTCCGTACGCATGGAAACAAAAACATTCGTATTTGCCGTAGTGAACGGATCGGTGGTAACCGGAATTGTGAATGCTCCTACTACAAATAAATCCGACGGCTACATCGGAACAATGAAAGGTACCGATGCGAGCGACATCCGCCGCATGGCTTTCATTGGCCGTCCCGACAGCCTTGTAGGCTGGTATAAATACACACAGGGCGGCGCCGCTGAAAAAGGGAAAGTGCGTGCGATCCTGCATACCGGAAATTACTATGACCCGGAAGCTGCAACATCGTATCATCCCGATTCTTCCGCAAACAAAATTGCTTCGGCATTATTTCTTACGCCAACAGCAAACGTGAGCACATGGACGCGCTTCAGCGTTCCCTTCGTGTACGCCGATGGAAGAACACCGCAGTACATCATGATCAATACAACTTCTTCGAACGATCAGCTTACTTCCGTTGCAGGCAGCAAGCTGTGGCTCGACGACCTTGCGGTTGTTTACAATTCGGGCGTTGGGATCGATGAAGCGGCTGTTGCGAAGCAAAGCGCAAAAGTGTATTATTTCGACAGCAACATTTACGTGGATTTCCTGCTGCACAATGAAGGCCAGTCGGTGATCTCCGTTTACGACGTGACAGGAAAAGTGGTGGCATCACAGAAAATAGCTACCAACAGGCAAACAACGCTGAATGTTTCCGGCCTTGTACCGGGCTTATACCTCTACCAGGTAAGCGGAGCTGATTTCCAAAAAACAGGAAAATTTTTCGTTGAATAATAATTCACCTCATTTATTAAACCCTGGCCTTTAAGCCGGGGTTTTATTTTTTTAAGCATGTTTTCAAAAAAAGCCCTTTCTTATTTTATCCTGTTCCTTTCAGTAACCGCGGCCTTCTCCCAATCAACAGGCGTATTAAGAGGCAAGGTCTCCGATCCGGCAGGTGAGCTGCTGCCGGGGGCCACTATTCGCCTCCTGTCGAACCTCAACAAAGGAACCGCCACCGATATCGACGGGAATTATTCCATGGTGCTCGATACCGGGATGCACAGGCTCATCTGTAATTACGTGGGATTTAATACGGATACGTTTACTGTTCAGATCCGTGCAAATGAGATCACGGAAAAAAATATCGGGCTGGTAGCGGCCGCAAAGTTCCTGGAGACCATTGTCGTTTCTTCGGGGAAGTTTGATCAGAAGCTCGAAGAGATGACCGTGTCGATGGAAGTGATCAGGCCGAACCTGATCAATAACAAAAATACCACATCCGTGGAAACGGCGCTGGAACAAGTGCCCGGACTTACGATCATCGACAATGATCCGCAGATCCGCGGCGGCAGCGGCTTTACATTCGGTGTGGGGAGCAGGGTGGCGATCGTGGTAGACGGGATCCCGCTGCTGAGCGGCGATGCCGGCCGGCCCGAGTGGAGCTATATTCCCGTGGAGAACATCGAGCAGATCGAGATCATCAAAGGTGCATCGTCCGTACTTTACGGCTCTTCCGCGCTCAGCGGCGTGATCAATGTGCGCTCCGCTTATCCACGCGCCAAGCCGAAAACATCCATCAATTATTCTGTGGGATATTACGATCCGGGAAAATATCCCGCCTACAACTGGTACAATAAATCATTGCCCGGCTTCAGCAACCTTAACTTTCTGCACTCGCGCATCAGCCGGAAAAACCTCGATTTTGTGATCGGCGGGAACTTTAACGTCGACCAGGGTTATATCGGTCCGCCACCGCCGCAGCCCGAGGTTCCCGACTATGCAAAAAGCGTGATCGGCGAGATCCCTACATTCACGAACGATGATATGCGGAAAGTGCGCGGAAGGCTCAACTTCAATCTTCGCTACCGCGCTAAAAAAATAGCCGGACTTAATTTCGGCCTCAACGGCAACGGGATGTATAACAAAACGAACATGGTGCTTGCCTGGAGCGATGATTCCACGGGGCTTTACCGCGGTTATCCCGGCGCGGTCTTCCTCGAGGAGCAAACATTGTTCAACCTCGATCCTTTCATCAAATACAGCAACGGAAAGGGATTAAGCCACAGCCTTGTGGGAAGGATGTTCCATAGCGATAACCACATCACCAATAACCAGTCGAACAACGGCACATTGTATTATGGCGAATACCAGCTGCAGCGCCTTTTCCGGAACATTGATTTTACGTTCACCGGCGGCATCGTTGGCAGCCTTTCAGAGTCGCATGCGCAGCTGTATAAGTCGAGCGGCTCACCCGATAACCGCATCGTGAATGCTTCCGGGTATGCGCAGATCGATAAGAAGCTCTGGGACATCCTGAATATTTCCGGCGGCTTCCGCTATGAATATTTTAAGATGAACGATTTTCAAAGCGTGGTAGCGCCCATCTACAGGGCGGGAGCGAGCCTGCAGCTGCTGAAGGCGACGTATGTGCGCGCTTCGTACGGACAAGGCTTCAGGTATCCCACCATTACCGAGCGTTATATTTCCACAAAGGCCGGACTGTTCGGTGTGTTCCCGAATGATAAGCTGAAGCCGGAAACGAGCAATAATTTTGAAGTGGGAGTTAAGCAGGGCTTCAAGGTGGGCGGTGTAATGGGCTATCTGGATGTTGCAGGTTTTTACCAGCGTTATAAGAATACTATCGAATATCTTTTCGGGCAGTGGCAGCCTTCCATTGCGCTGCTCGGCTTTAAGTTCGTGAACACCGGGAATTCCCAGGTGCGCGGTGTTGACATGTCGCTGGTGGTTTCCACCGATGAGAAGAATAAGAAATTTGGTGTCACCGCTTTGATCGGCTACACCTACGTGGAACCGGTGACGCTTACGCCCGACAGCATTTACGCGGTCGACAGCGCATTCGGTGGCGCGGGAAAACCGCTGAGCTATAAGAACAGCAGCATGGACACCACAGGCAATGTTTTGAAGTATCGCTTCAAGCACATGTTCAAAGGAGACATCGAAATTAAGATCTACCGCTTCGGCATCGGCTGCAGCTACCGTTATTACAGCAAGATGCAGAACATCGACAAGGCCTTTGAAGACATTGAAACGTTAACTGCCGCGCTTCCCTTCGTGGACGACATAAAGGCGCTGGATTACTGGAAATCACATTACGGCTTCCATATCTGGGATGCCCGCCTGAGTTGCCAGATCACGGAGCGGCAGAAGGTTTCGGTGATCTGCAACAACCTGCTGAACGTTGATTACTCGTTGCGGCCGATGAAGATCGAGTCGCCACGCACCACGGCGATCCAGTACGTGCTTACGTTTTAGGATTTTTATCTTCCGTCTTCCTTGTCCTTCAGCTTCTGGTATTCGCGCATGGTATCGCTCTCGCGGTTATCCATGTAGGCGCCGTAATAGCTGAACGCCAGCCCGATGCCCCAGCCCAGCGTGCTCCAGACAGGCCACGGCACGTTGTTGTATTCCGAATCGTATCCTCTTTCGGTGAAAAACCAAAGCGCCCAGAGAAACCCGTTGATGATGAGATAGGATGCCAGATGTTTTTTGAATTTCGCGCGCTTTTTTGCAATGCGCCATAATTGTTCGTCCCTGTTTTCCATTTTTTTAATTGTTGACTTGGTGAATTTTTTAAAGAATTTGTTTACTGTTTAAAATTGTAATGATAGTTCAGCAGAATTATAAAAATTTAATTTTTTCTCTTCCCTTCTCCATCTCTCTGATTCACCAACTCTCTAATTCTTTTTAATGTATGCCTGTAATGCCGCAACATAATCCTCGAAGGCTTTTATTCCTTTTTTAGTAATGATGCAGCTTGTAAGCGGGTAATTATCCCTGAATTCTTTTTTAACGGTAATGTAATCCGCCTCCGCCAGCTTGGAGATCTGTACGCTCAGGTTGCCCGCGGTGGCGCCAGTCTTCTCCTTTAAGAAAGAAAAATCCGCTTCCTTTACGCTGATCAGCAGGCTCATCACCGACAAGCGTAATTGTGAATGTAATATCGGATCGAGGTCCTTGAACATGAGTGAAACTCCTATTGATGTTTTTATTGCAGTAAATATGATGTTAATGTCAGTTCGAGTTTTCGCCTTTTTCGGCGAAAGTATCGAGAACTGTCTACTTCTCGATACGCTTCACTGCGTTACGCACTCGAAGTGACAGTCCTTTACTTCCTGTTATTCATCTTCAGCAGATGTCCCGGAATAATGTACCCGCCAAGCACCGCAGCGGCGAGGATCAGCAGCAAGTACATGTTCTGCACTTCGAAGCCGGCGATGGCGCAGAGCCAGCAGAAAATGCCGCCGTAGATCAATGGCTTGAAGCGCAATGCCCCTCCCGAAAGGAACAGGCCCATTCCATACAGCACCATGATGCACGGCAGGATCTGCAGGTACTCCATGGAATTAAAGAACATGATGATTAGCATAGCTGCCGTAAATGCGATCCATGTATACTTCAGCGATTCGGTGACGTTGGTCTTTGTCTTGTTCTTTTTCCCTTTCCGGATCGAGTAGATCACTGTAACCACGCCTCCGAGCGGCATCAGCAGCCAGGGCGCGGAATTCCATTCGATCTGCATGTTCACGAGAACGAACTGTGCAATGCTGGCAACGAACACCAGCCAGCCCCAGAGCAAAAAGATAAACGCATCCGCTTTTACATCGTTTTTTGCTGCGCTGATCATTTCATGAATGATCCTGAGACTTTCCTCCTGCGTTAATTGTTTTTCTTCGGTTTCCATGGTCCCTGTAATTATTTTTTGTCGCATTCACTTAAGAAGTACATGGTCGAGCGCTTGCCCCAGTTCGGTGCGATGCTGCTTGCCGGCTTGAAGGTCTCGAACATCGCCAGCGCTTTCTCGAAGGATGGTTTTGCCTTGTCCTTTCCGCCGCCGAACATCGGGGGAGTGTAAAAATAGGCGGTGCCTTCCAGGTAGTACGGACGCGGATTTGTTTTGTCGAGCGATTTCGCCTTTTCACGCAGCTCGGCCGATTCCGTGCCGTATTTTTGTCCGCGCGACATAGGATTTACACTGATGCGTGCCGAAGCTATCTGCGCTTTCAGCGTGTAGATCTCGGAGTTGTTCGGGGAGATGGAATCCGCTCTTTTAATGAATGTTTCCGCTTTGTCGCAATACGTGTCGATCATGTCGCCCTTGGTGGTATAGGTCATGTTCACGTAGCAATACGCCGCATAATAGCAGGGCAGCCATTCCGATTTTTCAGCGCCCGCAATGCGCTCGAAGTTGTTAGCGAGGTTTTGAAGCTTCGCGCCGTCTCTTGTGGTGTCAAGCTCCGCAACGTTCTTTTCCATTGCTGCGATGTACTTTTTATTCTGTGCTGAAGCGCTGAATCCTGCGAGGGAAAGAAGCGCGATGAAGATTGTTTTTTTCATGTGTTATTGGTTGGTTGAGTTGAAGATTATAAAATTGAATATTGATTATTGAATATTGAATATTGTAAGATTACCACCCCCGACCCCTCCTCAAAGGAGGGGAGCAGGACATTTGAGCTTGTTTTTTAACACACACAGATTCGTAAATTCGTACGTATTCGCGATCTGCACTAATTATTATTATCGATCACTTCTTTCGACCTGTCCTGTCCGAATGAAAGGAACAAGCCTACGAAGAAAAAGCGTTTTGCCGGCGGACCTACGGCGCTCCTGCGCATTCCGTCATAGGAATAACGGTAGCTGTACACCTGCTCGTTCCCGATCACGTTGCCAACCGATACCGCGAGCACTGCAAAGCAGCGGCCGATCTGGCGCAGGTACGCGGCATTCACTCCCACCGTGTGGAAGTCGATCGTGCGGTCGCTCATGAAATCCGCGTTGTTCGGGTTGTAATAAGGCCTTCCCGTTGCATAGCTGTATGTTAATCCCGTGCTCAGGTTCAGCTTGGTGAAAAATTTCTTGAACACCAGTGTCGCAGTGTGGGTTGCTGCAAAGGGCGGAGTTACTTCCTTCGGGTAGTTCAGCCATTTGCGCTTCGTGTCGAGGTAGGTGTAGGAGATCCAGTAGTCAACGCCCTTGAAGGTTTTTTTATCTCTCCAGAAAATATCAAGTCCCTGCGCATATCCTCTTCCGCTGTTGGAAGTGTCGCTGAGCGTGCTCGTGAGGTTGTCGTATTTTTTGTAATAGACCTCCGCACGCAGCGTGTGATAATCATCCACGCGCTGGATGTTGAAGATGTAATGGCTGGCTTTGCTGTATCCCGGAACCTTCGGGTAGAATAAATAATCGCGGTCGGGCTTCTGGTAAAATTGTCCGTAAGCCACCGATACCTGGCTGAACTCGCCGATCTTGTAAGCTACGGATGTTCTTGGCGAAACCACGAGCTTACTGATCAGCGTTGAATTCTCTGCGCGCACTCCTGCACGCCACACCAGCCTTGGCGTGATGTAAATATCCGCTTCGGTGAAGCCGGCGGTGTAGTTATCAAACACGTTCACCGTTTTCTCGAAATGGTAATAAGCATTTCCGCTGCTGATCTTAAAGCCGTCGAACGCATATTGGTATTCGGCGCCGATGCGGATAATGGAAAGTCTGCCGATACCGCGGCTCAGTACCACGCGGCCCTGTGTGAGGTCGCTTTGTGAGCGGATGGTATCCGTCCATGTTTTTATTTTATCAACGTTGCTGCTGTAGGATGCGCCGATGTTGAGAACGAACTTTTCCCCGAGGCGTTCCTTGTAAGTGAGGTTTGTATAAATGTTATTGTTGTTCAGGTCGAACAGGTTCTTAAATCCGTTGGTGCTGTCGATGCTGAGTGTTTTAATTCCCATGTCGCCATAGTTAAAATAGCCGTAAAATTTGATGATCCCGGTAGAAGAAGTTTTTTTACGGAAGTTCATCGAGCCTCCGGCAAACTGCGGGGCGCGGGTGTATTCGGGCGTTTGCTTCACCAGCTGAAAATAAGGGAGCAGGTTGGTGTAGTTCACATCAAAGCCCGCGCTCATGTTCTTTTCCTTCCAGAGCTTGTTGTAGCCTCCGCCAACTCCTACGGAAGAAATAGCGAGCGTGGAGGAAGTACGGTCGGCAAGGTCCTGCGTTTCCAGGGCAAGCACGGAAGAGATGCCTTGTCCGTATTGCGCGGAATATCCGCCGGTGCTGAAAATGGTTCCTTTGAAAAGGAAAGGCGAGAAGCGGCCGCGGGTGGCGATGTCGGGCACGGAGCTGAAGAACGGATTGTTCACCACCATCCCGTCGATCAGGGTTTTGGTTTCGGAGCCGGTGCCGCCGCGTACGAACAGCCCTTCCGATTCACCTACCTGCTGTGCGCCGGGCAGTGTTTTCAATGCGCCTACAATATCGCCCTGTGCGCTGGCGGTGGTTACGATGTCGAGCGGCTTTAATACGGTGGTTCTTTTCTCGTCGCTGGCTTCGATGGTTCCTGCGGAGATGGTCACTACCTTTAATTCGTTGAGCGATTCTTTCATCACCGGGCTGTAGCTGAATTCGCCGCCTTTCAGATGCACTTTCTTTTCAACGGGCTCAAAGCCGATCATGGTAGCGACCAATATGACCTCACCTGTATCGCTGGCGGTGAACGAATAATTTCCGTTCGCATCCGTAGTAGATCCGTCATAGCTGTCCTTGATCAAAATGTTCACTCCCGGTACCGGCTGTTTCTTCTGGTCGGTTATTCTGCCCGAGATCTTCGTTTGGGCCGTAAGTCCCTGGAACATCAGTGTAATCAATAAGCTCAGCGTAAAAATCTTTTTCATAGAAGTAAGATATGATATAAATATGTCGCAAATATAAACTGGTTTATAGTATAAACCAAATTTATTTTTGGAAATCTATTCTTATATATAAGGACAAGCTTTGTGGAAATGAACAGGCCGCTCCTACGGAGCTTGGGGGTGTGCAGACGGGCTCGTATTATTAATAAGGTACTCCTCCGGAGTATATGGCAGTTAAAAAGGAACATGCTGCTCTGCTCCGGAGGAGCCTATTATAAATAGCACCAAAAGAAATGGAGAAAAATAGAGCTCCGGAGGAGCGAATTATTAATAACAGTAGACAGCGGGTTAAAGGGGAACCTTCTTCCCCTGCCCAAGCACCTGCAAAAGCGGCAATCCTACAGCCTTGCTCTTCTGCCAGGCGAACACATCAAAGTATTCCAGGATCTTATTCTCCATCGGGTTGAAATTATCCTGCAGGTCTTTATCCAGGGACGGAAACAATTCGGGTGTAGTTGTTTTGTCTTTCTGCGAAAGGTAATTTCTAAAGAAGCGGATGAGGATGCTTTCCAGCGAATACATTTTATCGTGCTTGATCAGCAGGCGCTCCGTGGCGTTCAGCAGGGGCTTCAATGCGGCGATATCGCCCATTTCAAAATAACAAACCAGCGTCAGGATCCTTGCAAAGCTGTGGAAGAATAATGTATCCGCCGCCAATGGTGAGTTGATCACCTTGTTTGCCCAGAAGGCCGCTTTTTTAAAATTGCCGTGTATAAAATTGATGTAAGCCACCTGGTAAAAGAAGATCATCTGGTGTGTGCTGCTGATGAGTGCGTGATGCTCGCCAACCTGCTTCTCAAGAATATTAGCCCATTCGAGCGCCTTGTGATAATCCAGCGTATTCCTTGCATGAAAGTACCCGCGGATGGTAACGCGAAGATGGATAATGGAGCGTACAATATTCTTTTGTGCGGAATCATACAGCGCGGGGATCTGCTGCAGTTTTTTCATTCCCTGCTCAAACTCGCTTTGCAGCCCGTTCTCGCTGGCGCTCGCAAGGAAATTGTTCAGGAGCCTGATATATTGCAGGATGTTCTCTGAGATATAATGCGGGTTCTTCTCCGCCAGCAGCATCGCAGCCCTCGCATTGGGCAGGTAATTTTTTTCATCGTCGAGGGCAGCGTAATACTTGCACAGCGTTTTATAATAAATGATCTTGGCCTGCAATGACTTTGCTTCCCTGATATTGGAAAAATAAGGATGCGAGATTATTTTCATCAATGCCTCTTCCTCTTTTTCGGTGCGGGTATAAATGATCTCCGTATACAGCTTGGAAATTTCCTCATACCGCGATTTATAAAACGAAAGGTTATGGATCTGCCCGATCGTGCGCTCTTCCTCTTCCTGCACCTTACGGGCAGCAGAGATCTGCTGCTTCTCGATCAGCAGCATCCGCTGGAGGTCGTAGATCTCCAGCAGGATCGTGAACTTCTCGTGTCGCAATGCAAGCTCCTTCGCTTTGTACAATTGCTTGATCGCCTGGTCGTACAACCCTTTCGGCAGCAGCACATACACCCGGCTCAGCATTTTTTGCAGGGAAATGTTGATGTTCTTTTTTGAATAATAGGAGTCGAGCGAAGAGAGGATGCGCTCATACAGGTAGATCTTGAGGCGCGGCAGCTGCTTGATGTACTTTTCTTTTCTCAGGAGCTCGGCTTCGTTGTACACTTCCTGGTTGTCGATCGCAGTGAAAAGTCGAAGAAAGTTCGTGTTCTTTTCCTGGTGCTGAAAGGACATTTTCGTAATGTATCCTTTTTCGCTTTTGTTCAAAGATTTAATGAGCAGGAACAGGTCCCTGGAGTTTTTGCGTGACATAAATCAATTGGTTAATAGCTTAGATGCCTTTTGCAGTCAAAGGTTGCAGCCTTCCGGAGATTCTCAGAATGAAATCTATTTTACCTGTTTTTAGGGTTCAAAGCGCGTGAAATCAACAGGTTGAGGGTAAAGGATACCTGCCGGCGCCTGCATCAGAATGAAATTAACTCCCGCTTTTAATCAGCCTCCATGCAACTCTGGTGGCTCATTTTGCATTGTTAGTAGCAAATCATTCTACTCAACATTATGCTTAACGCTCCGAATCCATACGACATCGATCTGGTAAGACTATATCATCTTGCTAAATACCAGGTCGATTTTCTGAACATCTCTGCGGCCGAAAAGCTGAAATACAAGAATACGCTGCTCAGGCACATCAAGCAGTATTGCCGGCTGAGCAGCTCTAACTTCAAGCTGCACCTGTTCGGGCCCGTTCCATTGGTGATCCGCTCCGGCGATCACCTCTATCACCAGTTTTTGCCTTATGCATTACTGCACATGGACCTTGATAAGATCCGCTTTTTCCTCAATCATCACAAGCGCATGCACAAGGGCAATTACCTGATCCCGCGCGATGGCTTCGCCGATTATATCGAGCGCGATGTATGCAGGCAGATCGAAAAGCTTTCACTGGTAGATACAAAGGAGCGGCTGCAGGAGATCAGCGACTGGTTGGAGTTTCACCGCACGCAGCAACCAAAGCATGCGAAGCTCGTATGGTCCGATCATGATAAATACGACCTCGAGAAATTATCGGAAAAATTATGTTGCCTCGGATTTATGGAAAGGCCGGATGATTTTAAAAATATATTCATCCTGAATAAAAAAACAAAATGGCTGAAGAGCCTCGAGGAGCTTGCGTATCTTTTTTATTACCTGAAGTGCAAAGGAATTATAAAGCCGGAGGCAACGCGGGGCTATCTCAAGCACCTCGAATATATTTTTGATCACCTGCACATTCGCCTTACCGACAGGTACGGACTGAATGGCATTCTTATCAAAATGAAAGGCCGGCGGCATTTTATGAAAATGGAGATCGAGGAGCTGGTGAACAACGCCGTGTTTACTTCGCAGCAAAAAGCGGGATGATCTTAGGGTCACTTCGAGTGCGTAATGCAGTGGAGTGTATCGAGAAGTAGACCAGTTCTCGATACTTTCGCCGAAAGGGCGAAAACTCGAACTGACTTAGCAATTCAGCTTACCACTTCTCCTGGATAGCGCCTTCCTTGATCGGGCGGAATGCGGTACGGCGGTTCTTCTGGTGCTCTTCCTCCGTTTGTGCATTCGGGATCAGCAGCTTGCTTTCGCCATAACCCTGCGCAATAAGACGCTCAGCCTTGATGCCTTTTTCCACCAGGTAATCCACCACCGATTTGGCGCGGTCCTGTGAAAGCTTCAGGTTGTACACATCGCTTCCGCGTGCATCGGTATGCGAGCTGATCTCCACGCTTAAGTTGTTGTTCAGGTTAAGGAAGTCAACAAGGTCGTCCAGGATCTTTTTGGAAGCCGGGCGTAAGGTCGCTTTGTCGTAATCATACTCGATCCCCGGGATCACAATGTCTCCCTGCGGAATTGGCGATAAGAAAAAGTCCTTCACAAAGTGCTGCGACTCTGTCAGTCCAAGCGTTGAAATATTTCCGGCATCACCGAAGTATTTATTCTTCTGCGCTTTGATGTAAAGCTCCCAGCCTTCTTCCAGCGGAGTGGCGTAATTACCCAGCGAATCGGTGATCAGGTAGAACGGCTCTTTATCACCGCGGATGTCTTTGAACGTTAATAAGGCATTCGGGATCACCTGGTTGTTATCAGCATTGTAAACGGTTCCCGAAAGGTCGTACACGTTCGGCTCTTTATCCAGTGCGTAAACTTTGTAGCAGGTTCCTCCGCAATCAGCACAGTCTTTTCTGTCGGATGTAACAAAGCCCTGGCGCTGGCTGCGCTCCATTACAAAATAAGCATCGTCCTTTGCAGAGTTAACCGGCGCGCCCATGTTCTTCGGTGCGCTCCACAGCGAATCGCTGTTGAAGGTGGATTTGAAAACATCGAGTCCGCCGTAGCCTGCTAAGCCGTTCGAGCTGAAATACAATGTCGAAGTGTAATAGTGAAAGAACGGTGTTACCTCGTCCTCGGCCGTATTGAACATCTTACCCATATTGATCGGCTTGCCGGATGGCTTGCCTTCCTCGTCGATGTTCACATACCAGAGGTCCATCTTGCCGAAGCCTCCAGGACGGTTGGAGGAGAAATACAAAATGCTTCCGTCGGGCGATAATGCCGGGTGCATGGATTTGTAGCCTTCAAGGTTGATGTTGTCGTTCAGCTTTTCAGCAGGCGCCCATTTGTCGTTGAACAATTTCGAAAGGTAAATGGCGCATTCGTTCTTGTTCGTGGTCGACCAGCGGGTGAAATAATAATTTGACTTATCGAGGGTAAGGAATCCCGCGCCTTCATTCATATCCGTGTCGGCTGGCCCGTCTACTTTTTTCAGCTCTGTCCAGCCATCGTTCGATTTTTTCAGCGTGTAAATGTCCGCAGTGTATTTTGCCTTGTCGGCATCTTTTTTCGGATCACCCACGGTGTTGGAGTTACGTCCCGAAGTGAACTGCACCGTGCTTGCATCGCCGTAATAATTTACCGCAAAGGTGGATGTTCCTGAGTTGAACACCGAATCAAGCTCCTTGATCAGGATCTCTTTCCGTACATAGTTGGTATCCGTTGCAAGGTAGCAGCCCGCTGTTTTTACCTGCGCCAGCTTAAAATAGGTAGAATCTTTTTTCTCCGCTTCGCTCATTACGGCATCGAACTCGATCAGCGCTGCAGGATATTTTTTGTTCTTCATCAGTGCATCGCCATACCAGAAACGCTCGTAGGGATAATCAACAGGCTTGTTCTCCACCGACTTTTTGAACCAGATCTCGGCATTCGCGTAATCGCGGTTCAGTCGGTACGCATCGGCCACCTGGTGTGTAACGTATTGCTCCATCGGGCTTACCGGGGAGATCTTTCTCAGCGTGTCTTTCTGTGCTGCTGCAAGGCTGTCCTTATTCACCTTGCGCGGCGGAATGTAGGGCTTCGGTGTGTACGGATATACAAGGTCCACGCTGGTGCTCTTGTCAAGCACCTTCAGGTAATAACTGATCGCCGATTTATAATCTTCATTTTTGAATGCAATATCCCCGTATCCCATCCATTCTCTCTTGCTCTGAGAGAAGGTGCTTACAGATAAGGCACATAAGAATAATAACAGTAGACTACGCTTTATCATAATTATAATCTCGGACAATTAGCTAATGGGTTTGGTTTGCTTCTGCGTGCAACGTAGGTGAACGATATTTCAAATCCGCCGCGGTGGTTCGATACTTCCTTCAGTGAAGATGTGTTCACGTCATAGCTTACGCGACAGGTGTACTGTCCTTTTTTGATGCCCGCTTCAATAATTCCGGCATCCTTGCTCCTGTACGTTGGCCCGAAGATCAGGTAAGTGTCGTCTTTCAGGTAATAGTGCAGCAGCAGGGTAGCAGTGTACTCGCTTGCATTCACCTCGCGCATGTAAATTCCTTTCGGAAGAAGCTGGATCTTTTCATTGATGTTGATCTTCAGTCCGCCGTGAACATAATAACGCAAGGGAAGCTTGTTATCCTTGTCGTAGAACGATTCATTCGGCTGTGTTAAGTGAAAGGCGGAGAATCCCACAAAAGGATTGATCCTCACATTTTCTTTTGCATAGTAGTAAAGAAGTCCTGCATTGATGTCGTGGATGAGGATGCTCGGGTTCGCGAAAGTTTCACCGTTGGGAATGGATGTATCGAATGTGCCGTCGCCCGCAGTGGTGTACTGGTTCCCGAAGGTAAGCTTGTTCATGTCAACGCTCTTATGAACGATGCCGCCCTGCACGCCCAATGCGAGGTGATGATTTTTTGCCTTGTCGA
>Ga0157372_10000438_pt1 | contig 45862 bp, 33 predicted proteins | sample C55metaG_FD_115307 | JGI IMG/M metagenome (GOLD analysis project Ga0157372, IMG submission 115307) | Corn rhizosphere microbial communities from Kellogg Biological Station, Michigan, USA - C5-5 metaG | ecosystem: Host-associated > Plants > Roots > Rhizosphere > Soil | place: USA: Michigan...
AAGGCTTTGGATCTTTATATTTTGCGGCAGATAATTGTGCTGGGGCAAATAAGCTACCCGACCATCGTCATAACCTTTATAAATGTGTTTATCGTCGATGCTGACGTGCTTGTAAGTTGGCTTCAGGCTACCGAAAATAACCCGCAGCAGCGATGACTTGCCACAGCCGTTGCGGCCAAGCAAGCCTACCACCTCGCCCTGGCGGCAATCGAGATAAATATCCTGTAAAATTTTGCGTCCATCAAACTCGAGGTGAACGCTGTCGGTTTTTAAAATATACTGACCCAATATTTTACCAGTTTTAAGAGTGATAGCAGTATTCCGTAGGCCATGGCATCGCACGTAAGGGCGTACAGGTATAACTTGTCGATCCCGTAACCTGCATTACGGAAGTAGAAGAAGGTTTTAGTTGAGTTGTAATTATAATACCGGAACCCGATGATTAAACCATAACTCATTATTTTAAAAATGTATGATTCTACAATATTAACCTCTCCGCGAAGCAAATAGTAGATGCAGATCATGTTGATGGTCATGCACCATAACGACATCGATTTATAAAAATACCAGGTAATTTTTATGGTGTTACGCATTCAGCTAATCATGACAGGTGAGCTAAAATAACGCAGGTTATGGCTTAAAATTTTCCCCGTAGATATTTCTATTTTATTCACCTGCAGATTCTCCTGGCGGATGGGTTCAGCGATGCAGCAACTGCAGACACAGTTTTTGATGAGCCAGCACTTACTCCATACTGATGTGTTGTTCCACCTGCAAAACGGGAAATGCTCATTTTCATGTTTACGTCCACGCTTATTTTAGCGTTGCTATGTGAGCGCGGATGCTTGAAGGGAATTGCATATTCCCCTTGCTCACAAACCTTATTCAACCCGATCCTTTAGCGCTGCTTCCCAGCCTATTATTGCGTTTTTACGAGTACTGCCCCAATGATATTGACCGATTTCGCCGGTTGATTTGATTACCCGGTGGCAAGGGATCAGGAACGCTACGGGGTTATTACCTACCGCTGTGCCGACTGCGCGATAAGCATTTTCGCTACCTGCTTTTCTGGCAAGTGAGGCATAAGTGGTCAATCCGCCGGGAGGTACTTTCAATAACGTCTCCCACACCTTGATCTGGAAATCGGTTCCTTTTAAATGCAGCTTGATCTCATCCAAACGACTCCAATCCTGGGTAAAAATAAACAAGGCGTTCTGCTGGATCCTGTCAACTAACTGGTTGAATACCGCGTTAGGAAAACTTATCTTCAGTTGCTCCAATGCCTTCTCTTCGCACTCATCAACAAAAGCCATATGGCAAATCCCCTTAGCGGTCGATGCTACAATCACCTTACCAAATGGTGTATCAGCAAACGAATAGTTGATGTGCAGCATGGCTCCGCCGTTGCGGTATTCGCCAGGGGTCATACCTTCTACCTTAATAAAAAGGTCATGCAGCCGGCCACCTCCCGAAAAACCTGTCTCCAGCGCGGTATTAAAAACATTCGCGTCTTCATGTTTCAAGATTTCCTTGGCGTGCTCCACACTCAAATATTGCAGAAATTGTTTTGGGGTTACCCCTGCCCAGTCCTTAAACATCCGCTGAAAATGGAAGGGACTTAAATTAACATGTTCCGCAACTTCATCCAGTTTAGGCTGTGCCTTAAAATTCTCCCTAAAAAAGCCAATCGCGTCGGCTATGCGGGTATAATCTATCTGTTGTTGAGTTTTCATAAAGCCTTATATTTAAATAATTCAATTGTGTTTTTTATATTTTATAACACAAAGGTACCGGCCCTGCCTACGCTCAACAATCCGATTCTTGCGGAGTTTTTAAGTAATATGCTCATCAATAATCTTTTTCAATACTACCGCATTATTCAATTTCGGCTCCTTTGAAGAAAACAGCAATGTCACTGTTTTATGCTGCCTGATATAATCTACTAATTCATCCAAAGCCTTTGCACCCTCAATTTCGGCGCGGTATTTTTGGTTAAAGGCTTCAAATTTTTCAGGATCATGGTTATACCATTTTCTTAGCTCGTTAGATGGTGCTACATCTTTAAACCACTTGTCAATCCGTTGGTCTTCCTTTTTTATCCCCCGCGGCCAAAGGCGGTCCACCAAAACTCTAACACCATCTGCCTTGGCATAAGGCTCATAAACCCGTTTAAGTTTAATCTCCATGATATGTATTTAATAATTTCTCTTCGATGGAACCGAAAGTATAAATTCCGCAAGAATCGGATTGCCCGCCAATCTTCCTAATGATAGTTTTGATACTATTCAAAATAACAAAAATGACACCGGAACAAACACTTAAAGATCGCATCAAAAATCTTGATTGGGATCAAATTAATAAAACATTACATGACAACGGTTTTGCAATTGTTAAACAGGTTTTAGGTGAACGCTACTGCGATACATTAATCAGCGAATATGACGCAGATGCTTACCGCAAAGCCGTCAACATGGAGCGCTACAGATTTGGATATGGCGAATACAAATATTATAAATACCCGCTGCCTGCAATTATAACCGATTTAAGGGAGAGTGTTTATCCGTACATCGTACCTGTCGCCAATAAATGGATGAATGAACTTGGTTTTGACAAACGATTCCCCGGCACCCATGAAGAAATGAAACAGTTAAGCCATGAAGCCGGGCAAACCAAACCCACAGCCCTGATATTGCAATACACAGAAGGCGGATTTAACACCCTGCACCAGGACCTTTACGGCGAAGTATATTTCCCCATCCAAATGGTTTTCATGCTCGACCAACATGACAGAGACTATACCGGCGGCGAATTTGTAATCACCGAGCAAATTCCACGGGCACAATCAAAAGTTAATGTACTTACTCCTGACATGGGTGATATGGTTTTATTTACCACTAACTTTAGGCCGGTAAAAGGCAGCAAAGGTTATTACAGGGTAAATATGAAACATGGAGTAAGCCCGGTTCACAGCGGTAAGCGCCATAGCCTGGGCATTATATTTCATGATGCACTTTCTTAAACACATTGATGTAATTTTAACCGATGCTGCAGAACCGCGTAAATCCATTTGGCCAACTCATTAAAACTCCCGAACGTGGCGCCTGGCTCGGTAACCGCGGCGTAATACATAATGAGTGCAAGGAGATAGTACGCCCCTTTAAAATCAAAGCATGGATAACCTGCGTTTTGGAGTTCAGGGGCCGCCATCGGGAAATCATGCAGCCCAACCGGTGGACGGAACTATTCTTCCTTGACGAAGCTACCGCATTTTCGGCCGGGCACCGCCCTTGCTTTCAATGCCGGTATAAAGACCATCAAAAGTTCAAACAGTTTTGGCTAAAAGGAAACCCGCAATATGGTTTCGATATGAAAACACCAGTATCCAAAATAGATGACATTTTACAGGCCGAGCGAATTACCGCCGATAAGTCAAAAGTTACTTATGACGAAAATATAAGGGCATTGCCAAACGGAACTTTTGTGATTCATGAGGGGCGGCCATATTTGCTTAAAGATGACGAGTTGCACTTGTGGAGCGCCGTGGGATATGAAGAAGGAATAGCATTACCCCATGTGGATAAACTGCAGGTGTTAACTCCCCGTTCTTTTGTGAATATGTTTAAAGCAGGATATGCACCGCAAATGAGTATTTAACTTATAATGCTAACAAATATCAGGGATTAAATAATTTCCAATGTCCTTCGGTAACAACCTCAATTACTCCATCGACAACTTTAATGGCGGTTTGATCGTCAATAGCGTATGATGGTACAGGTATGGAAGCAGCCAGTTTCTCAATATTTGCCAGTGAATTCTCAGGGAACCATTCGTAGTCTAAATGAGGGTGAATAGCAAAATCAACAAGATTCAGCGACTTATCACTGTTAGCCGGTAACACATGGTTGCCATAGGTTGTGCCAAACCGGGTCATGATCATACTGCCGGCACTTAAACCTACGTATACCATTTTATGCAATAACGATGGCAACAGCTCTGCCAGGCCGGATTGCTGCATCCAATAGGTCAGATATTGGCAGTCGCCTCCACCTACCAACAAGGCATCAGTTTCATTGAGCATATTAACCCAAAGTTCTTGTTTGATGCTTGGCAGCGCCGTTAGCTCCAGCAACCCCAGCGATTTCCAGCCTAATTCGCAAAAAGGATCGCCTAACGATCCTCGAATTACTCTTCGTACTATGTCGCCGCCATTAGGAATGGCATATATCGCCGTAGGGACAAAAAGGGCATTCGATTCAGCAATTGGCTTGCCCAATAGTTCAATGAGCGCATTTTGAATGCTCATATTGCTTATACCGGCAGAAGTGAGAAGCAGCTTCATATTTGTTTATATCGTGATTGTGCGCAATAAGCTTAAGGTTAACAATGTAATTCAAAAAGTAACCGGGCTTATAAATAATTCATTTGATTATTTCACCCATTATAATGTAGCCGCACACCCGCATGCCGGCTTTCAGAAGAAGTGCCTTAGAAGCGTGATTATTGACGTTGCACCGGGCTGCAGGAACCCTATTTAACCGGTAGGCTTCCTTTTTCAACTCCTGCATAAGGAAAACGCCATATCCTTGTCTTCTTAAATCTTCCTTTACTTCATAGTAAATATCGATATAAGGGAAATTATAATTCCAGATAAAACCACCTGTAGCAATAACTTCACCATCTTTTTGTATACTGTAAGCATTCCATTCGTCTGCATTTTTACTTTTTACAAACTGCGCATCATCTATTGCAAATGCCGTTTCAAAAGCCGTTTCGAACAGAATAGCCTCGGCATTGATGTTTTTTGTTAGTTCAAACGCCATACCCGCAAGTAAGATATCATTGGTTTGGCATTCTACAAAACTGGCACCCGAGGCTTTTATAAATTGCTGAAAGATCTGCCTGGCATGCTTTCTGAAAGGTTTATCTAAAAAGAACTCACATATAGTATCCCTTTCCTCGCGTTTATCTTTTCCCCATACCGAACCATAACCAATGGGGATGTCGTTATCCTTAAAAAGATAAGTGTCTACCCAGCCTGCACCATGACATTTGTTATACACAAATTGAAATTTTGCTTCTGCAAGAAATAACCGGCGATGCGATTCAATATCTATCTCCTGTACTTTTACAACGTCAAATTTCATTTGCACATTAAAATTAAACTACTAAGCATAAATATACCAAATAACAAGAATTAGTAGTATCGAAGCCGGTAAGGAATTCATGTTCTAAACCATATTTCGATATCAAACTAACAGTGTTTTCAGATACAAAAAGCTTGCAAAGCCTCTTCCATCCATTCAATCCCGCAATTCGTCGGTACAAAATTTCAAATTAAGGCCGCGCGACTACCTTTACACCGTCAAATAATAATTTGATCAGTGATAAGGTTTAGGTGACAGCCCCCAAGCAGCGAGTGCAAGGGGGCTTTCTTGTATAATCCACTCATTCTTATTTTTTGGTAAAACGCGCCGCTTCCCTCCGTTTATCTATACAATTTCCCAATTCACCGACACATGGTTGTTAAAACTCCCGCTCATCTTCACCTTTGATTTATAATTCAGAAGCAGGGACACTGAATTATAGTTTTTTTCGTATAAGATGAAGCACCTGTGCAATGTACAGGTGCTTTTTTTAAATTAGATGCTGAAATATGTGCCAGCCAGTAGCTTCGGCATTGATGAATAAAAGAATCTTAAAATAAAATGATCCGCTCAAAAGCAACCACTTTTTTCATTCATGCTGCAGGCTGGCTTGTGTTTTTAGGGTTCCCGCTATTATTCATGAACCGCACACAGCAAAGCAGCGCCGGCACCTATGCCGTCCTGTTTTCACCTTACTACTGGCTGTTTTGTCTCACCTATATTTTTATGTTTTACCTGAACGCCTGGTACCTGGTGCCTAAGTTCGTGTTCCGTAAAAGATATGTCTGGTATGGGCTTATTGTGCTATTACTTTCAGGCTGTGTTTACTTTTTGCAGCCTTTTGATAACCTGCTTCTTCACAATCTCATTAAAGGGAATAAACCTGTAGCAACAACAGCCCCCAATCCGCAGCCTATAGGGCCGCAAATTACGCCTACAGGTATTGACAGCTCAGCTCCCAATCAGCAAAACATGCCTTTTGGCCCGTTGCCACACGAGGACCTGCGGATGCAGGACCCCAGCCTTAAACCCGCCAACCGCATTATTTTCATTCACCAATCAGCTAATATTGATATGGTAGGCTTATTTATTTTTATCATTGTGATGGGACTGAGCGTTGCCATTGCCACGGTTCAAAAATGGCAACTTACCGAGCAGATGGTTACCCGCGCCGAGGCCGAAAAAGCCCATGCCGAACTCTCTTTTCTTAAAGCCCAGATCAATCCTCATTTTTTATTCAATACCCTGAATAATATTTATGCCTTATCGGTTACCAATAGTGCGCATACTTCCGAAAGTATCATGAAACTCTCCAATATCATGCGCTACGTAACCGATGAGGTAACGGAGGATTTTGTTTTGCTGCAAAACGAAGTTGATTGTATCAACGATTATATCGATCTGCAACGCCTGCGACTCGGCAAAAAAACAAAGCTTGATTTTGAAGTTTCGGGCAAGATAGACAATCAAAAAATTCCGCCCCTGATACTGATGACCTTTATTGAAAATGTTTTTAAGTACGGCGTAAGTAAACATCAGCCATCAGTTATCAATATCTGCTTAAGGGTAAACGGCAACCAAATGCTGTTCATCTGCAAAAATACCATTTTCGAAAAACGACCTGACACCGAACGGAAAGGGATTGGCATTGCCAATAACCGTCAGCGCCTGCAACATATTTACCCTAACAAACACCGGCTTGACATCAGCTCGGCCGATGGCAATTTCACTGTCGAACTGGAGATTAACGCTTAAAACTATCTATTATGCAGTTAAAATGTGTAGCTATTGATGATGAGCCACTGGCCCTTCAGATAATTGAAAAATATGTAGCTGGCTATCCCGCGTTAACATTGGTCAATACTTTTGAGGATGCTATATCGGGCGGGGAATACCTGAAAATGAACAAGGTAGATGTGCTGTTCATAGATATTAACATGCCTGATATTACAGGTATCGACCTGGTAAAATCATTGACTGATAAACCAATGATCATTTTTACCACTGCCTACAAAAATTATGCATATGAAGGTTACGAACTGGAGGCGGTTGATTACCTGCTGAAACCGATCAATAACCTGCGCTTTGACACAGCGGTTCAAAAGGCAATTGGCTATTACCAGTACAAACATACCGATACCCCGAATGAAAGCGATTTCCTGTATGTGCATTCAGAATACAGACTGATCAAGATCAACATTAAAGACATTGAATATATTGAAAGCATGCAGGATTACATCAAGATCCATATGCTGGGCGTAGCCAAACCCATACTAACGCTTATGCCCCTGAAAAGTGCAATTGAAAAACTGCCTGCATCAAAGTTTATCCGTATTCACCGCAGCTTCGTGGTAGCGCGCGATCTGATCAGGTCTATCCACAACCGCAAGGTAAAACTAACCGACGTAGAGCTTCCTGTAGGTACAAACTATACCGATTTTATCAAAAACTGGCACAAATAATCAATTCATCGGCACATTAAAGGCGTTGAACGACACATTATTTTATAGCCCCTTAAATAGCCTCAACTTTATATTATTAAAATTGGCACTAATCCTTAAGTCATGAAAACAGCAGGCGATAAAAAAACCATCTTAGTACTTGATAAAAACAGCCGGATGTTATCGGTAATTGATGACATTATGTACTATGGCGATTTTAATGTGCATTTAACTTTTGACCCCAATGCTATATATGATAAAGCTAAAATGATTAATCCGGATTTGATCATTTTGGATTATTTGTTGGTAGATAACGATTGTGAACTGGTTTGCCGGGACTTTAAGGATGATAAGCAGCTATGCAACGTACCTATCATTATTGTAACCGCTTTTAAAACAAAAAAAGCACAGGCCGACTCCTATAAATGCGATGCCTTGTTTGTAAAACCGCTGGATATGGAAGTGCTTGCATCAAGGATAGAATACCTGATGGCATCCTGAAGCTGGTTTTGTAAACTCATATAAACCTGCTAAGTTTAGCTTTTATTAATTAAACAACTCTGCACTTATAAAATGAAACTCAAGAGCAACATAGCCACCAGCGAAAACGGGTTTATTTTTAACCCTGCCACCGGCGATTCATTTTCCGGTAACGGTATGGCGGCAAAACTGCTTGAGGCTATGAAAAGCGGCAAAACCGAAGATGATATCAAGCAGGATATTCTGAGCAGGTATGAAGTGAGCGAAAGCCAGCTTAACTTGGATTGGGATAATTGGATGCTGCAGCTAAAAGAAGCAAACCTGCTCGAAATTTAAGGATGATGCCAAACAAGTACGCTAATTTATGTATTGCCGTCACCGGGCTTAATGCCAATGACAATCCGGGTCCTGGGATGGCGGTCATCCGTTCTTTAAAAGAGTGTTTTGGAGATGGCTTGCGCATAATTGGCCTATCGTATGAGTCGCTGGAGCCCGGGATTTATCTGCGGGGGTGGGTAAATAAAACTTACCAGATCCCCTATCCAACCGAAGGTACGGCAGCCCTCGTTGAACGTTTGACATATATCAACGAACAGGACAAACTTGATCTCATTATCCCCAACTTTGATTCGGAGCTGTTCAATTTTATAAAGATAGCGCCTCAATTGCAGCAAATGGGCATAGCAACTTATCTCCCAACACACCAGCAACTGGCGTTAAGAGATAAGGTGAACCTAAAAAATTTCGGCACAAAAAATGGCTTTTATGTGCCTGCCGATCATAAGCTTTACACTACCGACGATATTAAAAAAGCGGCTGATGAGTTCAACTTTCCTATGGTAATAAAAGGTAAGTTTTATGATGCTTATGTTGTATATACGATGGATCAGGCATTGAAAGCCTTTCATCAATTATATGCAGCCTGGGGCATACCGGTAATAGCTCAGCAATACATTAAGGGCAACGAAATCAACATTGCGGCACTTGGCGACGGCAATGGCAACAACATCGGCTTGGTGGCTATGCGCAAACTTTATATTACCGATAAAGGGAAAGCCTGGGCGGGCGTTACGGTTAAAGATGACAAGCTTACCCAGTTGGCCAATCATTTTGCAAGTGCCACCAACTGGAAAGGCGGTTACGAAATGGAGATCATGAGCACCGTCGAAGGGCATTTATACATACTGGAAATTAACCCGCGGTTTCCGGCATGGATTTACTTAACCGTGGCCGCCGGGCAAAATCAACCTGCAGCATTAACTAAAATGGCATTGGGCGAAGTTATTAAACCCTTTACCGATTACCAGGCCGGCAAGTTATTTGTCCGCTATTCGTGGGACCATATTGCTGACATTGCCGATTTTCAGCAGATCTCGGCGTTTGGCGAATTATAATTTATAACAATGGAAAAGCTGCCATATCAAAAACCATATATAAAAAAACTCCATGCCGGGGCCATGAATAAATTTGGCACCCGCACCGGTGTGCAGCCTGTTAAAAGCATTGATGGCGTTTCGGTTAAAAGTTTGATCGAAAACTATGGCTCGCCGGTTTTTGTGCTGTCCGAAAAACAGATCCGCAAAAACTACCGGGCTGCATACCGCGCTTTTAGCACCCGCTACCCAAAAGTACAATTTGCATGGAGCTACAAAACCAATTACCTCAACGCCGTTTGTCAGATTTTTCACCAGGAAGGCAGTTGGGCCGAGGTAGTTTCGGGCTTTGAATATCGTAAAGCTTTAGGTAATGGCGTACCTGGCAACAAGATCATTTTTAACGGACCGGGCAAGTCCATCAATGATTTACAGCTGGCCATCGAACATGATTCGCTAATCCATATTGATCATTTCGATGAGCTTAACCTACTGCTTACATTAAGTAAAAACCTGGTCAATAAACCGCGTGTGGCCATCCGTATAAATATGGATACCGGCGTTTACCCACTTTGGGACCGCTTTGGTTTTAACTATGAAAATGGAGAAGCCTGGTCGGCAGTTACAAAGATCACAGGCTCGGGAAGTCTGCAATTGGTGGGCTTGCATTGCCATATCGGTACCTATATGCTCTCTGCCGATGCTTATGGTATAGCGGCTAATAAACTGGCAGAACTGGCTGTTCGCTGCCAGACCGAGCTTAATCATAAAATAGAATATCTTGATCTGGGAGGCGGCTTCCCCTCAACCAATACGTTGAAAGGTGCTTACCTGCCGGGAAATGACACTGTACCAACTATTGATGATTTTGCCGAAGTGATAACTTCAGCCCTGCTCAATTTTGGCTTTGCTAATGATAACCTACCTCTGCTGATATTAGAAAGCGGCCGTGTTTTAATAGATGACGCCGGTTACCTGCTGGGCACCGTTATTGCCAACAAACGTTTGGCAAATGGCAAAGGCGCCATTATTGTTGATTTTGGGGTTAATATCCTGTTTACATCTTTTTGGTACGAACACAAGGTAAGCCCGGCACAGGATTTTGTAGCCCATAGCGAAAACATGGTGATCTACGGCCCCCTTTGCATGAACATCGATGTGATCAGAGAAAGTATTAACCTGCCAGCGCTAAACCCCGGCGATCAGGTTGTAGTACACAAGGTTGGCGCTTATAATATGACCCAATGGATGCAGTTCATTACCCTGAGGCCCGCTGTTGTTTTGATAGATGAAAAGTTGCGCACCCACCTCATCCGCCAAAACGAAACATTGGAATATACCGCCGAACCCGAGTTAGTACCTGCTCATTTAACTAACACCAAATGAAGCAAATTCCAGCATTTATAAAAACCATTATCAATTCTTATTCAGTGCTGTTTTTTTCTCAAAACCGGGTATTGGGGGTTATTTTGCTGCTGGTATCTTTCTTTAACCCGGTGTCTGGCTTTGCAGGGTTGGGTTGCGTTATTTTTTCATTGCTGATAACAAAACCATTAAAGCAAAATAGCGAAGACCACCGCATAGGTACCTACAACTTTAACAGTTTATTACTTGGGATTGCATTTGGCGCTTTTTTTCAGGTTAACCTGATGTTTGTATGCTGGCTGCTGATTGCCTGCTTCATGGTAGTGCTTGCTACTGTTATCATATCAAAGCGCATGGGCAAGCCAGGTTTACCCATGCTCTCGCTGCCGTTTATATTGGTGTTTTGGCTTGTACTCCTGGCATCTAACAGCATTTTCAACACAGGTATTTTGCAAAAAAGCAGTTCCCTGCTCGAAGAAATTCACACCGGGCCGGGCAACCTGGCCGGGGCCGAAGGTTATCTGGCCACAGCATTGCCAAAACTGCTGAGCTTATTTTTTCGCTCATTAAGTGCAGTATTGTTTCAGCATAATATCATAGCAGGGATCCTTATTGCTACAGGTATGCTAATTCACTCGCGCATAGCATTCAGTTTGCTTATCATTAGCTTTTTGGCAGCTTGTGGCTTTAACAGCATCACCCATACTTACCCCGAGGGCATCAGTTATTACCATTTGGGCGCCAATTTAATGATGGGCGCCATGGCAATCGGGAGCTTTTTTACCATCCCTTCGCTGCGCTCTTATTTGTTGGCAGTTCTTTGCATCCCGGTGGGTTTCGTACTTATTAATGCACTAACAACCCTAATGGCCCTGCATGCGTTGCCTATATTTTCGCTGCCGTTTTGTGTGCTTAATATCAGCCTGCTTTATTTTTTAATGCTGATAGGCTTTCAGCCCAAATTGCAGCTAATTACGGTTCAGTATTACTCGCCCGAAAAAAACCTTTACCATGTTTTAAACCTGCAAAACAGGTTGAACGACCTCAAATACATCAGGCTCAATTTACCATTTATGGGTTACTGGACAGTATCACAAGGCTATAACGGAGCCATAACCCACAAAGGCGAATGGGGCCAGGCACTTGATTTTGTAATCACCGATGATGAGCAGAAAACATTTAAATATCCGGGTACATTGCCCGAACACTTTTACTGTTTCAACAAACCGGTACTGGCCTGCGGTGATGGTATTGTGGAACTGGTGGTAAACCATGTAGAAGATAACGATATAGGTGAAGAAAACCTGAAAGAAAACTGGGGAAATACTGTAGTGATACGTCATGCCGAAGGCCTCTACTCCAAGCTCTCGCACCTCAAAAAAAATTCTGTAAAAGTTAAACCAGGCGATACTGTAAAACAAGGTGACCTGCTGGGTTTCTGTGGTAATTCGGGCCGGTCACCGGAGCCGCATTTGCATTTTCAGTTGCAGGCAACGCCTTATATCGGGTCCAAAACGCTGCCATATCCATTTGCTTATTATTTTAACAAAAAGAAAAATCAAAACTGTCTTGAAAGCTACACTGTTCCTAATGAAGCTGAGCTAATAAGCAACCCGGAAATAAATGCATCGCTCAAAAAAGCCTTCGACCTTCAACCTGGTTTTGTGGCTAAATTAACAACCGAAAATGGCATAACCGAAGATTGGGAAGTTTTTAAGGATGCTTTGAACCAATCATACATTTATAGCAAAACAACAGGTGCTGTTGCTTATTTTATCAATAACGGTACTATGTTTTATTTCACCAGTTTTTATGGCGATAAAACGTCGTTGCTTTACTACTTTTATCTTGCTGCCTATAAAGTTATTTTTAACGATACAGCATATATCCAGGCAAATGATGAGTTCCCGGTACCGCTTACCGACAATAAAATACTGCTTTGGTTGCAGGATTTTATTGCGCCGTTTTACCGGTTTATCAGCATAAAATATAAAAGCGGCATTCAGGTAAAAAAAATGGGGCTAAATATTGTATCAAAACAATACCAGGAAATTGCAGGGACAACAGTACCACTTGCCGAATCAACAGTTTTTGTTGATCATGGCAGCCTGCAGGCCTTCGTCATCAATATAAACGGAAAGCCTATTGAAGCACAATGGAGTACAGAAAATTAACCCTTCTTTTTGCCCTGCTATTTGCTGTTCTTGTAAGCCATGCACAGGATCATAAACTTGCTGTGGCCGATAGCACCGCAGAACAGCTATACGATGCCGGCGACTGGAAACAGCTTATCAGCTTTGTGAACAATGCAGTTGCCGATAATGCTGATTCCCCTGCTTTGCGTTTTAAATGCGGATATGCTTATATGCTTACCGGCAGCTACAAAGCGGCCATCAGCCAGTTTAACCGGGTTTTGCTTAAAGATCCACATAATACCACCGCACGTTTATATGCTTATTATTGCAATACCTATATCAACAATAATAGCACAGCGTTTTATAATGCATCACATTTAGACACCGCAACCCTACATGCTATCAAGTTATCACCCTTTAGTTTAACTGATGCTGTTTTGGAAAGCGGCATAAAATTGCCGAATAACCACGAACGCGACAACGGCTTTTTTGAACGTGCGGGCATCGGTTTAAGGTTATCATGGCGTTTGCAGTTGGATCAATCATTTATGTTTTTCAAACAGAATATATTCAGATCGGGCTATATTGATTACATTAACCAAACAGGCAAAACCGACCGCCAGCTTGAATATTATGCTAAAGTGAAATATTCTTTGACTAAAAACATAAGTTTACTTGGCGCGTACCATTATTTACATACCAGCTACCGGAGCAATATTTACCAAAGCAACCTGGGCTTGTTTGGAGTAAAATATGATACCCGTTATGTTGATTTGCAGGCAGATGTTAACTTTGGAAAACTTATTACCAAAACTTTGAAACAATACGATGCCCGCGTAGATTTTTACCCTTTGGGCAACCTGAATTTATATACTATAAGCAAAGCGTCTGTATCAAATTTAAGCGGGGCTCATAGTTTCATATATAGCCAGTCGATAGGGTTTAAAGTACTGGATAAAACCTGGCTGGAGACAGCCGCAACTTTCGGCAACCAGGATGATTACCTGGATGCAGACGGGCTTTATGTGTATAACGCTATCGATCCTACAAAATTTAAATGCGGTGAAAGCGTTTTTTATCAGTTAGGTAACCATGCCTTATTGAATTTAAATTACTTTTATGAAAAGAAAACAGACATTTACCGGGCTGTTAACTATAACCAAAACTCTGTTACGTTAGGTATAACATGGAAATTTTAAAGAAGACGTTTACAGCCTTGTTTTTACTTGCATTTACAGCACAACTGCGGGCACAAACCAATGCTGTGCTTCAAAAAGCCTTTCACAACAGCTACACCGACGAGTTAAACAAAAACTACGTTGCCGCAATCGCCGACATTTATCCCTACTATTCGGAAAATAATTATGAAATAACCATCAGGCTTGGCTGGCTCAATTACCTCAATAAAAACTATCCGGCTTCACAAACTTATTATCAAAAAGCAGTAAACCTTAAGCCCGGTGCTATCGAAGCCAAATTTGGCTACGTAAAACCCCTTTCCTTTTTGCAAAACTGGGATAAGGTTCTTGAACAATATCTCGCTATCCTTAAAATAGACCCTCAAAACACACAGGCCAATTATTGGGCCGGCGTAATTTATTATAACCGTAAGCAATACGAACCCGCTATTAAGCTTTTTAGGGTAGTAGTAACGCTTTACCCCTTTGATTACGACGGCAACCATATGCTGGCCTGGTCGATGCTTATGGCTGGAAAAAAAGCGGAAGCGAAACCTTTTTTTGAAAAAGCGCTAATCATTAAACCTGCAGATGCCTCGAGTACAGATGGCTTAGCGAGGTGTAATTAACCGGTGTTTAAATTTTTCGCGTAGAGACGCATCACATGCGTCTCCGACAGCAAATTTGCGCATTAAATAACTTCATGCGTAAGACGCATGTGATGCGTCTCTACGGCTAAGACAATTATCCTCATATATCGATTTAAATCCGCTGTTTGTCGACACATTGCCCGGAAGTTTCATTTTCCAAATTAATTTTAATTAAACCTGTCCGAAAAAAGGCAGCGCTAATTATCAATTAAATTAATTCTATGAAAATGAAATCATTTTACGCCTCATTATTGATGCTGGGCACAATAATTGGCCTGGCATCATGTAAAAAGGAGAACGCTTCAAAATCAGTTTCGGCCGGCAGCGTTTCGTCATCAGCCGTTACATCAACCGGCGCCATCGCTATCAGCCTTGCATCGTCCGGAACTACTACCGACAGCGTTTATATGGTTGGCTGCTATGGCAAGCATGATACCAAAGACTCGGTTGCTTTTAGCGCATTACCTACAGCTATCGGCACTTACCTTACAGCTAATTACAGCGGTTATACATTCAAAAAAGCGTACTCCATTACTGATAGTACCAAAACAGTTACCAACTACATTGTGGTTATCAAATACAACAGCGCTTTGGTTGGCCTCAAATTCACTGCGTCGGGTACGTTTGTAAGCATCCTTGAGCAACGCGAAGGTGTTGACCTTAAAGGACCAGGATGGCACTTAGGCGGATTCTTTGATAATCGTGACAGTAAACACCGCGATACCATTGCTATTTCGGCCCTTCCTACTGCTGTGAGCAGCTATTTTTCAACAACCTATCCAACAGATACTTTGTTGCATGCCTCTATCGCACCTGATAACGTATACATTTTGATAAGCCAGAACGGTGTACTTTACTCAACAACGGTGACCGCGGCAGGCAAACTTGTAAAACGTATTCAGATAGAAAGACACGATTTAAAACATGCTGTAGTAGCTGAAGCTAACTTACCGGCTGCTATTACCACTTATCTTACTGCTACTTATCCGGGCTACGTATTTGATAAAGCTTTTTCTGAAAGCCCCGGCGGAACCCTGCAAGGTTACGTTGTGTTGATTACATCAAACAATACCAAATACGCATTAATTTTTAATGCGTCGGGTACATTTGTCAGAGTCCTGCCCATCCACTAAACAATCGAGATCATAGCGCTGTTGGTGAGCCATGTTTTTAATTAAACATGGCTTACTTGCTTAGTTTCGGAGCCAAAACAGCGGTTACATATTTATTTCCTGCTGATGAGTTTAAAATTAGAGAATTTAGCATATGAACGGTGCGGGCCATAGGTACTGTGATAAAGCCCTATTTGCAGATCGGCACTATTTAAATCAGGCCTTAATACCGGGCTTCCGGGCAGATCAGTCCAATGTATGCCGTCACTACTGCTCCTGATGTAAAACACATCACCCGATTTTTGGATCTGCAGGTGGCGGTTGTAATTCCAGCCGGTTTGAGTATTGGTTTGCATGCGGTCGCCGGTTTTAAAATTGGTGAGCATATTGCCACAGTTCCAGGCCGGGAAAATACTGTTCTGGATCAGGTTTTCGCTTCCTTCAGTACCGGGTTGTTTGACTTTCCGTACCATTAATCCCATATCACTGTTGCCGGCCACCTTTTTTTCTTTTAAACCGCTTACGTCGGCTGCTTCTACTTCGGCTACGAAATCGCCCGAAATATTACTGTACAAAAACGGGCCATAAGGCAGATTGCCATCCCAGTTTGAGCCTTTTGATTCCAGGGTTAGCACGCTGTCTCCTGTAAATACATTATCTTCCTGCTTATCTCCACCGCTAATTAAACTATTCCATATAGTGCCGGCTGTGCCATCGGTTACGAAATTCCGTTTAGTTGCAAACCCATCCGCAATAACATTAAATAAGGACGAAGTCGTATTTACAGGCAATGCCGCGGTTTTTGGGCTTACATTACCATAATTGTCTTTAACTTTAAAAGAGTAGCTATAATTTTTACCGGCTGCAAGCCCATAACTCACATAATGCGGATCGGCCTGCCAACCGCTTGATTTGCTGCTGTCTGCCTCGTTAATAAAATCATACTGAAGATTTGATTTTATTAACGAGGCATATTCCGGCGCCTCCATTTCAACCATACCGGGCGTCACAGCCTTCGGAATAGTTTTGAACGCAAACGAACCTGCTACGGGCGAATGATAGTTTTGTTTCCAACCAAGGCTTAACTGTTTAATTTCCGTCGATGATAAACGATGTTTAAAGAATACAAGATTGGCTATTGCACCATTAAAACCATCGCCCAGCAAAAGCTCGCCAATAAGCTTATCTGCATTTGACATTGTTGAAACCAGGACGCCATCCACATATAATTTAGCGGCATTGCCGCTAACAGTTTTTATGACGTAATACCAATTTCCTCCGCTTAAATATTTACCGGCATTAACTAAAGGTTCTGCGGATGATTTTGATTTTAGTATTGCCCCATTTTGGGAAGATGTGCTTTGATAAACACTTAAAGCTATGCTATAACCATCTTTGCTATTGACCGAATGATCGTTCTTGAATACGAGTGAGCTTTTATCATTAAAATTAACGGCTATTTTCCCTTTAATATCAGTTACTACCGCGGCTTGTCCGGTAGCGGATAGGAAAGCACCGCCCGCATCGCCATTATTTGCCCATTTTTGAAGCGGCCCGTAACTTAGTTTGGAAGCATCGAGGTAAACGGAGATATCTGACTTTGCAGGATGTAAAGCCCATTGTTTAATAACGCTATCGGCCACCGGCTTGTTATAAACTTTAACTGATGAAATAGCACCTGAAAAATATGCTGAACGGTTTGTTTTTGCCCCGATAATGAATTTATCTGCAAGCTGTAAGAAAAGCATTTTGTTTTCTGTATTGTTAAGTTCACCGTCAACAAACACCTTTTCGAACGAACCATCAAAAGTAACCACTACCTGGTGCCATTTCCCGGCGGCAGGCATGCTTTTGTATTGAAAGTCAGAAACGCCAAAATGTTGTACGGCACCGGCTGTTTTATTGTTTCCGTAGCCAAAAGTAGCGGTGCGATGATCCGATTCGCCGTTTGTCCAGCTTAATACCGGGTTTTCGTCTTCGATCTGGTCGGTGTAAACCTCATACGATACAGTATAGCTGTTATTACCAGCAAGTGAACGGGGTACGGGCACCGTTGATTCGAGTGATTGCGTACCATTAAACACCAAAGCTTTTTTTCCCGCAATAATATCGATAACCGGAGGTTTACCAGTTGCAGTAAAATTACCACCCAACACACCTTTATTAGCCCACTGAGATACTGCTTCGCCGGCCTGAAAATTATCGGCATTTAGGTTTACCAATAAGCCTTCTCTCTCCTTTGGAGCTACCGCTTTTGATATTTCTTTTTTATCGGCAGAAGTAACGTCTCCGGTTACTACCCGTTCGCCGTAAATTTTCACGTTCCAAATTGCTTTGTATAACCCCGGATATTCCGTCCCGGTAATTGTTAAGCGGATAAAGCGGGCCTGGGCATTTCCTAAATCTACCATCGGCGAACCATGCTGTTTGTTCTCCCTCCTGTCGGCAAACAACTTCCAGGTTTTACCATCTACCGATGATTCTACCAGGTATTGATAGTACCATGTTGCATATTCAAATTGAGTTAATACCTGCTGTACTGTTTTCACCGAGCCCAGATCAATAGTTAACCATGCCGGCTGGCGACTGTTATCCGCGGGCTTCCATAAGGTGCCGTTATTGTTATCAACCGCAAATAAGGGTTTATAATTCTCGTTGTAAAAAGATGAAGCTGTCACCTTTTTTTGATAAGCTTCGTTGGGAGCATTAATGGTACTTTTTCCTAATAGCCCGACGCCAAGATGGGTAGGAACAATCTTTTCAATATTACCATCTGCATCAAACACGATCTTATCTGCGCAAACCTGCCGGTGATAGCCCCCGTTGGAGTGCGGGTTATTGTGGCGGTGATACACCATATAAAAATCATCCCCAACCTGCACTACCGACTCATGCCCGGGCCCATGGATGGTTCCGTCATGATTGGTACTTAGTACAGGGTTGTTTTTGCCGAACTCAAACGGCCCCATTGGCCCTGTTTTGCTAATGGCGTATTGAACCCGATAAGTAGAATCCTCACAAAGACCGGATGAATAGGTAAAGTAGTAGATGCCCTTGCGTTTAAACATAAAGGGTGCTTCAAAAAAATCTTTAGCAATAGTGTTGGGGATCTTTGCTGTTTTGGCAAAAGTGTGCATATCTGCGTTTAGCAAACCCACGCCGCAACCATGATCGGGGTAGATGCCCCAGGTACCCCAAAACATATAGATCTTACCGTCGTCATCTTTAAAAGTTTGTCCATCCAGCGTAATTACTCCCGGGATAAAATAGTTAGGGATCATTGATTTGCCATCGGGCAGTAGGGATGTCCAAGGCCCGGTAGGGCTTGTTGATGACGCGCCATAGATATCAACCGGCTGACAGTAGTACATGTAATACTTGCCATCGTTTCCGTTAATCACATCGGGTGCCCAATAGTAATTGGAGGTTGGCCAGTTCATATCATGCATGGTCCAGTTCACGAAATCTTTGGATGTCCAAACCTGTGATGGGCCGTGCCCGCCACCGTTGCCGTCGGTGGTAGCATAAATATAGTAGGTATCGCCAAACTTGCGTACAGTTGGGTCGGCAAAGTAGCCGGGAATTAGGGGATTACCATTACCCGGCACTGTTGCTGATTGTTGCTGTGCAAAACTGTTTAAAACAGCCATACACAAGGAAAAGAAAACTATTAACTGAAATTTTCGCATTGTGTTACCTACCCGGCAAAATTAATTATGTGCTAACTCATCTGTATTTCTTGCAGGCGGTTCGGCGTTAAGCAGGTGCTTTACAAAAAAGTCGCGTTTCTTTTTACGACCATAAGGGCCGCCATCGCTATGGCCCATACCCGGTACCACCAGCAGATCAAACATTTTGTTGCTTTTGATCAATGCATCCGCAAAACGGAAAGTTGACTCAGGCGGAACATTATTATCGGCTTCGCCTACAATCAGCATTAGGTCGCCCTGTAATTTGCCCGCGTTGGTGATGTTTGATTGCTGCTCGTAATGCGGGCCAACCGGGTAGCCCATCCATTGCTCGTTCCACCATTGTTTGTCGATACGATTATCATGACAGCCACAGGCAGATACGGCCGCTTTATAAAATTCAGGGTGGAACAATAAGGCACCTGCCGAATTTTGCCCGCCTGCCGATGTGCCATAAACACCTATCCTGCTGATATCAACCTGCGGATATTTGGCAGCAAGCGCCTGCATCCATAAAATACGATCGGCAAAACCGGCATCAGCAAGGTTATGCCAGCATACATCATGAAAAGCCTTAGAGCGGTTGGCTGTACCCATGCCGTCCATTTGTACCACAATAAAACCCAGCTGGGCTATGCTTTGCATTTCATTTACAACCGAAAAGCTTTTAGGTACAAATGAATCCTGCGGACCGGCATAAATGTTTTCAATTACCGGATAGCTTTTATTGGGATCCATATTGGCCGGGCGATATACCACGCCCCAGATATCCGTCTTTCCATCCCTTGCCTTGGCAACAAACACTTCAGGGAGTTTGACGCCGGCAGCTAAAAGACCGGTCAAATCGGCATGTTCAAGCGCCATAAGCGTTTTCAGGTCGGCAGTGTTTTTGATCACAATGCGGGGAGCTATATTAACTTCCGAATACGTATCGATGTAATATTTTCTATCGGGCGAAAAGCTTAGGCTATGGTTGCCCTTTTCGGGCGTTAGGTCAACAAGGTTTTTACCATCAAAACCAATGCGGTAATAGTGCATGAAATAAGGATCTTCACCTGCATTTTTACCGCTTCCCTTAAACCAGATCTGCCTTTTCTTAACGTCAACGCTGTCAATATCACGTACTACCCAATCGCCTTTGGTTACCAGCTTTTCTTTGCCGCTCAATTCATCAACCAGGTAAATATGACGCCATCCGTCCTTCTCGGTGATCCACACAATCTCATGCATTTTCGAGGCATAATAAGTGTAGATCCTTTGTTCATAAATAAAAGTATTTGTTTTTTCATCAATGATGCTGCGGGTTTTGCCGGTAGTAATATCTACCTCAATAACCCTGAAACGCTGGTGGCCCCGATCTGCTTTTTCATAGGTAAAATAACGGCTGTCGCCATCGCGCCAATGCAATCGAGGCGCACCAAAAAAATCTATCTTTTCAGCATCGGTTTTTATCGCGCTTTTATCGGTGATATTGAATATATACTGCTGATACGCGGTAAACTCATCGCCCGGCTGGTCATACTCGTGCGATTTCAGTACCGCCCGCGTAGTCCCCGGCACCGAACTGAGCAGGTAATAAACTTCTTTTGTTTTTTTTGGGTCGATACGATAGCCGACAATGTGCTTACTATCCGGCGACCAGCTCAATTCGCCGTAAGGTTTATCTAAATTACCATCAGTAGTTAACTTGATTTCAGTTGCGTTCTTTAACGACTTAACAATAATGTTTCCGCCTTTTACAAAGGCTGTCCATTGCTTATCGGGCGATACAGAATCGGTAGTAGCATTTTCCCAACGGTAATGGCGCTCCTGCAGCGGTTTCTCGTTATCATAACTTTGGTGTATCGTATCTGTAGTTTTGCTGCATTGCAGTGTGCTCAGATTGCACTTAAGCCAGGTATTACCTGTTTTAAATGTAGCCTGCTTTTTATCGGCACTAAAAAACATATCTTCAATCCGGAAGCTGCCATCTTTTACAGGTTTGCCTGTTGCTTTGCTTACCTCATTACTTAGCTGGGCACTTTCAAAAATGGTTTTCCTTGTTCCTTTTTCAGGATTAACCAAAACATAAGCCGTTTGATTGTTAGCAATCTTTTTACCATACCAGAATTCATTGCCTCCTGCCTGCCAGTTGGGCCTGATGCCGGTAATAATCGGGATCTTTTTTAAGGCAGAATCAAGGGCATCGGCTGTTTTATAGTTTTGCAGCACTTCTGCGTGGGTGGGATAATATGGAGTAGCTTTTTGTTGTGCGCTGGCTGATTTACCCGCGGCTGCCAAAAAAACGGTTAACAGTAAATATTGGTGGTACCTTGTCATAAGTTATAGTGTTAGGTAAAGTTACTCAACACCCAATGATTTGTGTTTCCATAAATTAACACATCATAGCAGGCATTTAACAAAAGGGCCTGCATCGGGAAAGATGCAGGCCCTTTTGTTTCGTTAATTCATTGTCGTTGCTCTACTAAACTAACATTTTTAAAATTCCCCTCTTGAGAGGGGGCGCGGTGGAAAGAGCGGTGACAGGGGTGTGTTATACGATTGACTTATCAAAGTAGAAACACACCCTTCCGCCCCTCTCAAGAGGGGAATCGCACATTCCCACGCTTTTTATTTGCTCAATCACTAACATCCTACCCTCTTAACGTCTCTATTTCCTGGCGTGTTTTAGGCAGATATTTACCTAATAACTGGCTGCCGGTATCGGTTATCAAAAAGTTATCCTCAATACGGATACCGCCGAAATCACGATAGGTGTTCAGCACATCGTAATTAATAAATTCGGTGAATTTCTTTTCGGCCTGCCAACGATCTATCAGTTCGGGGATGATATAGATACCCGGCTCTACGGTAAGCACATAACCTGCTTCCAGTTCGCGGCCTAACCTCAATGATTTTAGACCGAAAACAGCAGTTTCCTTTTTCAAGGTATCGGTATAGCCAACGTATTGCTCGCCTAAATCTTCCATATCGTGGGTATCCATACCCAGCATGTGACCTAAGCCGCATTGAAAAAACATAGCATGTGCCCCGGCAGCAACAGCCTCTGCAGGATCACCTTTCATCAGGTTTACCGCTTTCAAGCCTTCGGCCAGTTTTTGACAGGCTTGTATATGCACATCTTTGTAGCGTACACCGGGTTTCAGCATGCTGATGGCATGATCCATTGAATTTAAAACCACATCATACAACTCCCTTTGGCGGGTACTGAACTGCTTGCCTACCGGGAAGGTACGCGTCAAGTCTCCACCGTAGTGCATGGCGTTTTCGGCACCGATATCGCTTAATACCATATCGCCCTCTTCCAGGATATTGCCGTAGTAATGCGTATGCAGCGTTTGACCGTGTTTAGTGATGATAGCCGGGTAACCTAAGCGTGAATCATTGGCTATGGCCACTTCATGCGCTTTGGCAACCAGTTCATACTCCCTGATACCCGGACGGGCATATTTCATTACTGCCAGTTCCATGTCAACGCTTATGGATACGGCTTTCTCTATCTCGGCAACCTCAAGCGGGGTTTTGATCACCCTTTGGGCTATTACGGCTTTCACCAGTTGCAATGAAACGCGACCAGCCACATCTTCCAGACTGGTATTTAACCAATCGGCCAGTTTGATTTTATTTTCCGGGCGATAAGGCGGCAGGATATGAACCGGGCGGCTACCAGTAACCGCCTTGTGGATATAATGCTTTACATCGGCATAAGGCCTTGTTTGAGAAACGCCAACCAGCGCGGCCATTTCACTAACAGATGGCAAAGTACCTGTCCAGACGATATCATCAATGGTAAGGTCGTTTCCAAATATCACTTCCTCACCTGTATCGGTGTCAATGATAGCTGCTAAACCCGCTACATCAAGCCCGAAGTAATATAAAAAGCTGCTATCCTGCCTAAACAGGTAGGTATTGTCTTTATAGTTCATGCTGCTATCCTCGTTCCCTAACAAAACGATGATACCGTTGGCACCCGTGCTCTGTTTTAAAACATTGCGGCGCTGTACGTAAACCTGCTGATCAAAAAGTTGAAGTTTCATAATGCAAAATTAAACATGCCGGCTCTGTTCAGGAACCGGCATGTGCAAGTATAATTTAAATTTGATTATCTGATGATGATTAACGGCTCACTATTTCTTCCATTCGCCATCACACAAGCGCCAGATATTTGTTGGGTTGGCCTGTTGTAAAGCTAAAGGCAATAATGAATCCGGGCAGTTTTGGTAGCAAACCGGGCGAACCCATCGCTTAGCAGCATTGACACCTACGGCAGTGAAACGGGTATCGGTAGTGGCCGGGAACGGACCACCATGCACCATACTGGCACAAACTTCAACACCTGTTGGTACGCCGTTAAACAATACCCTGCCCGCTATGGTCGGCAATAATTGCAATAGGTTGGAGTGGCCCGCAAAATCCTCATCGGTGCCCATTACAGTGGTAGTGAGTTGACCTGATACTGATTTTAATACTTTGATCAGTTCCTGCTCATCTTTGCAAACTACCATTAATGAATATGGCCCGAACACCTCTTCGTGCAATAAATGATTTTCAAGGAAAGTTTCGGCGCTTACGAGGGCGATGGTTGGCTGAGCCTCAATGTCAATAGCTTCAGTAGCTGATTTTACTACGCTCGTTATGCCTTCCTGCTCCAAAGCAGCATGGCTCTTTTTTTCGTAAGCAGAATGGATGCCGGCATGCAGCATCTTGGCTGGTTTAATACCTTCGATACCATTACCCAACGACTTATAAAAATTATCAAGGCCTTCACCTTCAATAGCAAGCATTAAGCCCGGATTGGTACAAAACTGACCAACACCTAAAGTAATGGAACCTGCATATTGTGCAGCCAGATCGGCGGCATTTTTATTTAGAGTATCCGGTAAAAATATAACCGGGTTTATGCTGCCCATTTCTGAAAATACCGGGATAGGCTTTTTGCGTTCTGATGAATATTGCAGCAATGCCAGTCCGCCAACAGTTGAACCTGTAAAGCCAACGGCAGCGGTATCATCTGCCTGAACCAATGCTTTACCGCTTTCAAACGAAGTGCCGTGCACATGTTGAAAAACATGCTCGGGCATATTGCTGCTCGCTATCGCTTTTTTAATAGCCTGGTAAACCATTTCAGACGTTTCGGCATGGGCAGGGTGGGCTTTTACCACTACCGAACAACCTGCACCCAGCGCGCTTGCAGTATCGCCACCGGCGGTTGAATAAGCGAATGGGAAATTACTTGCACCAAAAACAACTACCGGCCCCAGCGGAACAAGCATTTTTCGGAGATCCGGGCGTGGCAATGGTTTTCTATCAGGTAAGGCGGTATCAATACTCGCCTCAACCCAGCTGCCTTCGCGCAGCATCCCTGCAAACATGCGCAGCTGACCTGTGGTACGGGCACGCTCGCCGGTTAAACGGGGTAGCGGGAGGTTGGTTTCTTCGGATGCTTTTTGCAGCAGGGCGTCGCCTACTGCTTCTATTTCATCAGCAATAGCTTCTAAAAACAGGGCCTTTTGTTCGGCGCTTGTTTTTTGGTAAGCCTCAAACGCGCTTTGCGATTGCTGCATGATGATATTTATTTCTTCGGTGCTTTCTTCTTTAAAGTTGTTAGCCATGGCAGATATTTTAGTAAAAAACGAGGGCTTACGCCACTATTTTGCGCAAGCAAATATATTTAACCTTTTTATGATGTGCACTGAACATTCCTAACCAGTTATAGCAGGATTTTATCTTATTTACACATCGCAATCTCAAAACAGATTAAAAAACGGTCAAGACGTCCGGTATTCAACAAGCAGATAATAGTCTTGTTTACATCAATTTATAAAACCTTACCCCATGCGCGGGGATATTACATGATATAGCGGTAATATTTTTGGCGAGATCCTTTTGCTGCCAGAGATCCCGCACTATTTTAACCTTGCCCATATGGATCTTCTTAAAATCAAGCGTATACTTCGTGTATTTTTTTCTAAGATTAAAAATACCTACAGCCTTACTCCCATCTGCCAGTTTCTTAACCCAAACCTGAATTTGCTTATCATTAATCATGCGTACGGCCTGCTTGCCTGCCACATCCTGATCAATGGCAATTACCTCTCGATTTTTTAACAGGTTGAGGGTAAACTCATCAAGCTTATCCATGTCACAGCCAATAAGCAGGGGTGCCGATAAAAGGCTCCATAAGCTCATGTGGGTATATTGCTCATAAGGGGTCAGATTGGTTTGGTGCAGATTTTCGCCCCAGCCCACACTGCCTAAAATAAGCATATCGGGGTCGTTCCAGCCTCCCGGCCCGGCATAGGCCGCGTTATTGGTTTGGCTAAAACCGATGCCGTAAAGGCTTTCCCAGGTATCGGTAATGTCCTCGGTTGTACGCCATAGGTTGCCATTCATTTTTGTGCCCCACTTCCAAACATCTTTGATACCGTACTGGCAAATGCTGTAAATAATATCCCGTGGTTGCTTTGCCAGTTCATCGCGCATGACCATGTATGGCTTTTGCTGGACGAACAGCGTTGTGTCACCTGCCGTTTGGTCGGAATAGCTGCACAGATCGTACTTCAAATAATCAACGCCCCAGTTAAAATAGGTAGCTGCATCCTGCCCTTCATGCCCTAACGAGCCCAGGTATCCGCCACAGGTTTTAGCCCCCGGCGATGAATAAATACCAAACTTTAATCCCTGTTGATGCAGGTGCGCACCAAGGGCTTTCATGTCCGGAAATTTTTCGTTTGCGGCTATTTCTCCGCTTTGTAGCCTTGCGGGCGCCTGCCAGCCATCATCCACATTAATAAAATTCCAACCGTAATCGGTAAGGCCTTTATCAACCATGGCTTTAGCCGAAAGCCTTACCTTTTCATCGCTTACATTTAATCCCCAGCAATTCCAACTGTTCCAGCCCATGGGCGGGGTAAGCGCTAATAATTTGCCCGATTTAATAGTTAGCATTCGTTCGCTTTTTCCTAAAGTATTGCTTACGGAAACGGATAACTGATACTCCCCTACGCTCGGTGCGATGCCCGTTATAATGCCTGTTTTACCATCAAGTGCTAAACCTTGCGGCAAATTCTTAACCGCATATCTTAACGGCTTTTGCCCGCTTGCCGCAATCTTATAAAGTACCGGTGAGCCGGGATGTACGCCTAAAACAGCGGTTCCGTTAATCATTGGTTTAAGTGACGCTTTGGGCGTAAGCAGATAGGGTGCTATCTCGGCAAAGGTTTTGGTTTTTCCCAACGCCGTTTCGATAAATTCATAAAACAGTTTGATGCCCTCACGATGCGGGAAGGTAAGCGTATAGGTTTCCTTACCCAACGGTGGCAGATTTGCGTTTACAGTTTTTTCGGCGATTGTTTTTTCAGTAACCTCATCGATTATCTTATAGTGAAACTTACCAGTGATATTAGTTTTAAAGCTATTGCCTACAGTTAATTTCCGAACAGATTGTGCATTGGGTAAAAAGCTGATATCCGTTTGGGTGAAAACAATACCGTCAAATTTTTCCAGCATATCAATAAAAGGAGCGCCCATAAAAATCCCCCCTGAGCCTCCGCCATCGTATACCTTGATGGCGATGATATTTTCCGCATCCCATTTAATAGCCGGATCATTTGCTGCAACACAATAATTGCGCACGGCAGGCCATTTGCTTACGTAACCTCCTTTATCTTCAGGGAAAGCACCTGTTTTACCAATCAGTTTGCCGTTAAAATAAGTTTCATCAACATCGTTAACATGGGCAAGAAATACCCGTAAACTGTCGCCCCAAACCGCCTGCTTTTTTAACGATGATGGGATAACCACATGAATGCGGTACCAGGCAAAGCCATGATAATCCGGGTAGCCCTGCTCCTGCCATACATCGCCAACTTTAATGTCTTTCCAATTGCTATCGTTGAAGCCGGTTTCCTTCCAGTCGGCATCATTACCGGTAGAGAACTTTGCAGTGCCCAGCTTAATAAAATTTCCGTTTTGGGCGAAAGCTGCTATGGCGATAGTTATAAGCCATAGCAGCGATAAGATCTTTTTCATGAATTGATATAATGAATGTCCCCGGTCTACAAACTTTCAACCGGGAGTTCGGCGCTTTTGCGTTGCTTGCTGCCGCCAATCAGGTAGTAAACCGGAATGCCCGTTAAAGTAATGATTAAGCCAGGGTAAGTATACGCTGGTTTATATTTGATAAGCAATAAGCAAAACGCAATGCCCATGATGATATAAATAACCGGCAGCACCGGGTATCCAAATGCTTTATAAGGCCGCTCGGCATTGGGCATTTTTTTGCGGAGGATAAAGATCCCGATGATGGTAAGCACGTAAAAAACAACCACCACAAACGAGATCATATCCAGCAAATCACCATACTTGCCGCTCAGGCTCCACAAACAGGCAAAAACACACTGCAACCACAAACCAAAACCGGGTACCGAATTTTTATTCAGCGTTCCCACTTTTTTGAAGAAAAGCCTGTCTTTAGCCATAGAGTAATAAACCCTTGCACCCGACATGATAAGCCCGTTATTACAGCCAAAGGTTGACACCATGATGAGCAGCGCAATGATCACCGTACCCGAACTGCCAAAAATATGCTGTGATGCAACTACGCCCACCCTGTCCTTATCGGCACTGGCAATGTCATGCAGGGAGAGCACGCCGGTATACATTACATTGGTTAAAATGTAGATCACCGTTACGATCAACGTACCCAGCGCCAGGCTTAAACCGATATTCCTTTTCGGGTTTTTGATCTCGCCGGCAATAAAAGTTACATTATTCCACGAATCGCTGCTGAATATGGAGCCCACCATAGCCGATGCTATTGCACCCAGGGCAGCAATGGTGGTGTACGAAGCAATGGAACCATTGGTGCTGAGGCTATGCATGCTCCAGGCGTTTTTCCAGTTCTCATTCCATACCGAAGCTTTTAAAGCAAATAAGCCAAACACAATTAAACCCAGCAAGCTCAGCAGCTTGGCCATGGTGAAAATAGTTTGCACAATTTTGCCGCTGTTAACGCCCCGGGTATTGATATAAGTTAAAAATACGATCACTAAAATGGAAAGCAGTTGCGCCGGTGATATGGTAACGAAACCCAGATCAATAGCAACAAGGCTTTCACTTAATTGGGGAATGAGGTAAGCTGTAAACTTGGCGAAGGCCACGCCCACGGCCGCAATAGTAGCCGTCTGGATCACCGTGAAAAAACTCCATCCGTATAAAAAACCAACTAACGGACTGTAAGCTTCCTTCAGGTAAACATACTGGCCGCCCGCCCTTGGGAACATCGCACTCAATTCGCCATAACTTAAGGCAGCAGTGAGGGTCATAAAACCGGTGATAAGCCAAACAAATAGCAGCCAGCCCGCACTGCCCACATTGCGGGTAATATCCGCGCTCACAATAAAAATACCGGAACCTATCATACTGCCCGCCACCAGCATGGTGGCATCCATTAACCGCAACGAAGGCTTAAAAGAAGTGCTGTTCTCCATAATTTTTTTTAGCTAAAAGCTGAAAGCATAAAGCTTAAAGCTTACCATTAATGCTGTTTTATTTACTATTTGCCTCTGAAGTCGTAGAACTTCCAGCTTGTTGTGAAATCTTTAGTTAAAGCCTGTTTGGTCAATGTGGCGCGCAGCATTTCAACCGGGATCAGGTTTTCTTTGATGGCAGCATCATGAAACTGCTTATAGGTCATTTTTCCACTGTCAACCAGTTCTTTCCTCAATTCTGTCAACTGTAAACCACCCAGTAGGTAGGCTACCTGGTAAAGCGGACTATAGCCGCCTTCAAACGAGCGCCTTACCTCGCCCGCAGCGTTGGCACGTTCATGTCCCACACGGTCAACCAAAAAGTCGATACATTGCTGCGGTGTCCAGTTGCCTAAATGGTAGTTGAGCGAAAATATGATCCTCGCGCAACGGTGCATGCGCCAGAATAGCATACCAACACGTTCTTCGGGGGTTTTAGCAAAACCTTTATCATATAACAACAGCTCCCAGTACAACGCCCAGCCTTCAACCGCGAATGGGGTACCGAAATCCTGACGATAGGCTTTGTAGCGGCTGTTCATAAAATATTGCAGGTTATGACCGGGGATCAATTCATGCTGCACAGTTCCTCTTGAAAAATATGGATTGTTGCCGCGCATGCTCATCAGTCTGTCGTCATATTGCATGGTATTGGTTGGGTACGAGATACTGATTTCCTTTCCGCCTGTAAAAAACGGGTTAACCAATTGCCTTTGCGGCGACATCATTACCATGCCCCAGGTTTCTTCGGCCAGTGGCGGTATCGTGATCAAGTCGCGCTCTTTGATAAAGCTTAGCGCATCATTATATAATTTAACAATTAGTTCAGGCTGATGGCCTACCGGTACATAACTATTCTTTACTTTTTCGAGGGCCTTTTTCCAGTCGCTGCCAAAACCCATCTCCTGCGATGCTTTCAACATTTCCTTATCGCACCAGGCAAACTCCTTGTTGGCAAGCTTGATAAGCTCTTCGGGCGTATAAGGGATCATTTCGGCTTGCAGCTGGTTAATCAGCTCTTGCCTGCCAATGGGTACGCCTTTGATACCGCTGCTATCGCTTTTTTGGCTGGTGTTCAGCTTTCCTTTACTAATGGCTAACTCGCTGTACCTTTCCAGCGCATTATCAACGGCCTTATACGGCTCAGGCACCCACCAGGTAAACGACGGATCGTATTTATTATAGAAACCAAAAAAGTCCTTTAAACGGCCTTTTAAGCCTAATAAAGCAGCTTTGGTTACTTTAGCCACCGGCATATCCACAAATGGAAGTTTACGATACGCTGTGGTATCTGCTTTGAGTTCTTTCAAGATCTTATTCAGATCCCCTGCAACTTTTTCGCCATCCACAAATGTTCCGCGGCGGCGTTTTTGTTCAAGCGCGTAAATCTCATCGGCAAACGAGATGTATTTAGCTGCCTGGCTGTACAGGTCTTCTTCCTTCTTCAGATCTTTCAGATCAAAGTTAATGCGCTTTTTCAGCAGGATATAATCAACCTTGCCGTATATGCTCAGGGCATTAAAATCTGTTTGCTCCAGTTGTTTCAGATAATCGTTATCAACTTCAATGAGTCTTTTGCGCTGCTCAGGTGAATTAATGACATCTTGTTTGTACTGTTCTTCAGCACGGTCATTAACATTATACGGCGAATAAAAATCATGAATAGCGTTCATATCCTGCCCATACCTGATAATGGTGCCGGCTACTTCGCTGCTTTGCTCATACAAATTGCCGGCCGGAGCAGTTTGCGCATTTGCAGTTAAGGCACCAAAAGTAAGGGCATAAAGGGCTAAACCTTTTATGGTTGTTTTAGTATTAATAAGCACGATATATTTGGGTTTGAGGTAAGAAAATTAAAGTAGCAATTAGCTTGCAGCCCTGTTAAGGCTGATAAGATTGTTGTTGTATGAGTCGAGATAGCCCCGCGGCGAGTTGCCTATGACACATTTGAACACCCGGTTAAAGTTGGTGATACTTTTGAAGCCGCATTTATAGGCCACCGTGTTGATACTTTCAAATTTATGGGCAATCAATTTTTTGCAGGCCTCGTTGATCCTGATCTCGTTCAGGAACGAAATAAAAGTATGACCAGTATGCTTTTTGAAATATCTGCAAAACGACTCCGGCGTCATATAGGCTACCTTAGCAACATCCTCAAGCGTAATAGGCTCGCTGTAGTGCTGCATGATGTAGTTATAGATATTACCAATCCTGATCCCCTCGTTTTCTGTGATGCCCGGCAGGTTACCATATGTTGATAAAGGATCCAACTTGCTCTTGATATTGGTAAGCCCTTTGAGCAGATGAAAAAACTGGATCAGCTGATCGGGACCTGAAGCCTTTTGCAGCGCGATCATAATCTGCGATACTTTGTCAACAACAGAATGCGGCAATTTAAACCCCTGCTGGTGCTGCTGCATAAATATCAGGCTTGGCTTTAACTCAGGTAAATTAAACAGCGGCGCCAAAGCCCCTTCCGGGTTAAAAAATATGGTAAGCGCTTCTATTTGTTTGTTGGCATTGGGCGCAAAGTATTCGGGGTTACTTTTAAACACATGCGGCAGGTTAGCCCCTATTAAAAACAAATCGCCTGCAGAGTAATCATGCATGTTATTTCCTGCAATCAAAGTCCCCTCACCCTGCTGGATCCAGGTGAGCTGAATTTCTTTATGACGGTGCAGGTAGGGGTAATGGTAAGGCAAGCTAACCTTTTCTGCTATCACACTTTTATCGTGCGGAACCGGGATAGTAAATTGTAAAACTTTCATCTGCTACTTGATTATCACTTGTTGAATTTACAATTACTTAACTTAATTTGCTAATAAATGAAGTTAAAAGGATAAAATACGGGCAATATTTGATAATTTATGGTTGATACAGGTGCCAAAATTGACCGAAAAACCCTTTTTTATCCAACAAATACAAAGTAAATTAAATGTTATATAAACAATTAAAATCAAAATTATAGGCACTACAGCCAGTATTTGACCGAATAAAATATTTTTAATTGTAAAGAATACAACTATTGTACATTTTACAATAACCACACATTTTACGCAGAAAACCCATTTTTTAACCTGTTTTTTATGATGCAGGTAATAAAACGTGCTCCTGTTAAAACAAAAAACCGCTCATCAGGGGTGAATGAGCGGTTCCGTTTTCCGGCAAACCGGAAGGGTAATCAATTGTTTAAATTAAGATCTTTCAGGGGCAAATTCTTTAATATCAATAGAGGTTGGTTTGCCCGAAATAATTTCATTTGCCAGCAATCCGGTTGCCGCACCCAGGCTAAGCCCCATCATACCATGACCGGTAGCCACAGTAAGGTTGTTATATTGTTTGCTCCTGCCGATGTATGGCAATCCATCTGCAGATGAAGGGCGGAAACCGAACCAGATATCCTTTTGTTCGGGAACAGCAGGTTTTAAACCAGGAAAGTATTTCGGCACCGATTCAACAATACCTTTCACACGGTTCATGTTGATACGGTCGTTGATTTTATCAAGTTCCATAGTACCACCATAGCGTAAACCGCCATTCATTGGGGTAATGGCAACCCGTGCTTCGGCTAACAATGCGGGGATTTCCATAACATCGCTATTGTCCTTTACATTAAAAGAATAGCCTTTACCCGGCATTAGCAGTATTTTCACACCCAACAACCTGCCAATAGCTGGCGACCATGAGCCACCTGCAATAATGTATTCATCGGCAGTGAACTCCTCATTACCTGATAATACACTGCTTACCTTACCGCCTTTGGTTTCAATTTTAGTGACCTCTTTATTGGTAAGCAATTTTACGCCGACAGCCTTCAAATGCTTAATTAATGCGGCCATCAGTTTATTGGGCGATAAGTGCGCATCGCAACGGTAATGAACCGCGCCTAACACATCAAGCTCAAGCTTTGGCTGCAACTTTTTACAATCGTCAACACTAAGCACAGCCATATCCAGACCTAATTCCCTGCCTTTTTCGGCCATATGCGCTTCTTCCTCGCCGGCCTTTTCGGTTTTATAAAACATCAGGATGCCTTTTTCAACCAGGTCAAAATCAAAGCCGGGCTCTTTACTCAGATCTTCATAAAGCTTTTTGCTAAGCAAGGAAAGCTCCGTTAAAGGAACTGCCGATTTTTCAACGTGCGCGGCATTGGCTTTCTTTAAAAATTTCAATCCCCATGAAATAAGTTCGGGGTTTAAGGATGGCTTTACGTAGAACGGGCTTTTGCTGTTAAACATCCACTTAATACCCTGCGAAACCATACCCGGCGTTGCCAGCGGGATAAAATGGCTTGGCACTATCATACCAGCGTTGCCATATGAGCAACTATCGGTCATATCGCCCTTATCCAGCACAGTAACCTCGTGTCCGGCCTTTTGTAAATAATAAGCCGAACTAAGCCCTACTATCCCACCTCCTATTATCAGCACCTTTGCCATTTTTATTTTAAGCTGAAAGCTTAAGGCGAAAAGCCGAAAGCTTTTATTTAGAAAATTATTTAATTAAAAAATCAGGGCTATAAACTTAAGCAATAAAAGGGAGGATTGTGCGATTCCCCTCTCGAGAGGGGTGGAGGGGTGTGTTTCTGCTTCGATAAATCAATCGCATAAACACACCCCTGCCAACACGCTTTCCTCCGCTCCCCCTCTCAAGAGGGGATTTTGATAGCCTTTTGTTTACTACTCCAGTTATATCACCTGGAAACCATGAGCATACGGATCGTCATCATCTATTTTGATGGTATTGTAGCCATAAACTTTAGCCCAGCCTTCTACACTTGGTATAATGGCGTCGATATCATTGATCTTCACCACGTCCTCAACCCTGCCGGTAAATTTACTGCCTATTATGCTTTCATGAATAAAAGACTCACCTACTTTCAATTTACCTTTGGCAAACCACTGCGCCATACGGGCCGAAGTACCGGTTCCGCAAGGCGACCTGTCGATAGCTTTATCACCGTAAAACACGGCGTTACGTGCAGTAGCATCTTCAGATAGTGTAGCACCCGCCCAAAGGATATGTGTACAGGTATTAATTGTAGGATCCTGTGGATGCACAAACTGGTATTTTTCGTTAATACGTTTACGCAACACCTGGCTCCAGGCAATCAGTTGACCAGCTGTATAATGCTCGATGCCTTTAAAATTAGGCTGAGGATCAACAATGGCGTAATAGTTACCACCATACGAAACGTCGATAGTAAGTGTGCCAAGGTCAGGGCACTCAACCTCTAAATCAGTCGCAGCAAGATATGCGGCCACATTTCTGAGTTTTACCGAAGTTACCTTTTTGCCCTCCTGCTTGTACTCAATCAATACAAGCCCGGCAGGTGCTTCCATGCGTACAATACCCGGAGTTTTAGGTTGGATCAACCCTTCCTCAATAGCTATGGTAATTGTGCCGATAGTTCCGTGACCGCACATTGGCAAACAGCCGCTTGTTTCGATAAACAAAACAGCAACGTCATTTTCCGGGTCATGAGGCGGATACAGGATACTGCCCGACATCATATCATGACCGCGGGGTTCAAACATCAGGCCCGTCCTGATCCAGTCGTACTCCTTTAAAAAGTGCTGACGTTTCTGGCTCATGTTGTCGCCTTTTAGCGTTGGGCCGCCGCCGGCCACCAACCTTACGGGATTACCGCAGGTGTGTGCATCAACACAAAAGAAAGTTTTACTTGCCATATGCAATTATAACGCTACCTCAGTCAATTTACCCCAGCTTCCAACAGGCAATTCGGGCCTTGCAGCAAGTGCATCATTAATAATTTTTTGAACTTTTTCGCGCTCAGCACCAATTAACGGCAAACGTGGCGCACGTACATTTTCGGTACCTATACCGGTTGCAACCTCGGCCAGTTTAATGTATTGCACCAATTTAGGGTGGATATCCAGCTCAAGCACAGGTAAAAACCAACGGTAAATGGCCAAAGCCTCATCATACCTTTTTGCTTTAACCAAACGGTAAATAGCAACAGTTTCTTTAGGGAAAGCGTCAACCAAACCGGCAACCCAACCATCAGCGCCCATCACAAGACTTTCCATAGCCAGGGGATCAACACCGGTAAAGATCTTGAACCTTTCGCCAAAACGGTTGATCATACGGGTAACGTTTGATACATCGCGGGTTGATTCTTTTACCGCCTGGATATTATCATAAGCAGCAAGTTGTTCAAACATATCTAAAGTAACCTCAATCTTATAATCAACAGGGTTATTGTAGATCATGATCGGCAGTTCGGTACTTTTTGCAATAGTTGTAAGGTAAGCAACGGTTTCGCGGGCTTCGCTATTATAACGCATAGGCGGCAGCAACATCAGGCCGTCGGCACCTTTATCAAATGCTTTTTGAGCATAAGCAACAGCCGCTTTAGTGGTTTGCTCGGCTATGTTTAATATAACCGGAACTTTTCCTTTAACAAACTCAACGGTGTGGGCAAGCAGCGCGAATTTTTCGTCGTCGCTTAAAACGCTTGCTTCGCCTAATGAGCCGCCTAATATAAATCCGTCAACACCGGCCTCAAGCTGGGCGTTCAAGTTTATATCAAAAGCATCAAAATCAAGTTCGTCATTATCTGTAAATTTAGTAGTTACTGCAGGGAGTACGCCTTTCCAATCAAAAGTTATCATTGTATATTATTTTTCACAAAATTAAGATAGTACTTATTATCGTTTATTTAACAATTTAGCAGACACTAACCGTATTTTAACCTATAATGTCACTTACCGGCAAAGTGCCTGCTAAATAATGCCTATTGTGCATCCCACCAAACCCTGTCGGTAAGCTTAGCGCTTTGTACCGGCTGCGGGTTTGAGGTCATTTCCGACTGCGGATACAACACCCTGCGCGGAATATCCGACAATGCATTTTTTACTTTGGTTAAGGCCGGATAGCCTGTACGCCTCCAATCGGTATAGTTCTCCATCGACAGGAAGTTAGCTATAACCTTTTCTTCAATAATAAGCTGCATGGCATTGGCACTGGTCAATGTTCCTCTTGAAGCTAAATAAGTATTTACATCAGCATCAGCAATACCCAATTTTGACATGTGCGATTTAACAGCAAGCAAATAAACCGGTTGCGCCGCAGTTGCTCCTGATAATACAAATGTAGCTTCGGCTTTTAAAAATAACGCTTCGGAGTAAGTAACAATATAGTTATTTGAGCTTGCGCTTGCATAAAAAGCCCCACCCAAAGAGTATGATTCCAAACTGCCAATATCTTCTGAACCAATTACCCTTCCGGTATATAACCCACCTTCAATTGCCGGAGCTACCATTTTTGATACGCGGGGATCTTTCCGGGCTGCAAAACCATCAACAAATGTTGAAGCTAATACAAGTGTTGAGCCAGGCAGGAAGTTCTGCTGCCATGGGTTTTCGGCGCCAGCACCGCCGGTAAAAGGCATTTTCATATCATCATCATTACTTACCATGCCATTTTCAAGAGCAGTAAGCGCCAGCTGTGCCTGTGCAGCAGCTGTATGCCCCGGAGCTTTGGTTAGGTGCATGTAATAACGTGCCTTTAAGGTATAAGCTGCCTTTTTCCATTTGCTCATATCGCCTGCATAGTAAAAGTCATCACCTGTAGGTACGGTGGTAGTGTTTTTGGCAATATCGGCAATGGCGTTATCAAGCAGGGTTTGGATTTGTGCATACACAGATTCCTGGCTGTCATAAGTTGGGGTAAGGTTACTTACACCCTGAAAACCTTTTGAAAACGGAACATCGCCCCAAACATCAGTAGCTGAACCAAGTGTATAAGCCAGCAGGATCTTTGATATGCCTGCGTAATTTGCATTACCATCGGCCTCAGCTTTTTTATTTAGCAAAACAAGGTTGTTCATTACCTGCGTATAAAAGTTGTACCAATCGCTGTCCATGTCCTGGTGGTACATGAGGTAGGTACCAAAGTTTGGCGGTACCTGGTTTAAAGCTATTACCTGCAGGTATTGCTGCAATACTATAGCAAGATTGGCGCCGCCCGCAGCAGTAATATTTTGTGATATGGCAGCTTCAACGGGTGCAAGGATCAGAGATTCTTTAACATCTATAGGCCTGTTAGGATCGTGGTTTACATCAATGTATTTTTTACAACCCGTAAAACTTACCAACGCGCATGTTACTAACGTGATATATTTATTTTTCATGACAATTTCTTATTAATGATTTAAATTATAGGGTAACTTTCAGACTAAAATCAACAGACTTTGAGGTTGGGGTTGAGAATGAATAGATACCCTGTGAGCCGTTTGCTGCGCCAAATGAGCTAACTTCGGGATCACCGCCGGTAAAGTGTGGTGCGTGGATCCAAAGGTTACGGCCGGTTACACTAAATGTTGCCGACTTGAAAGGGCTTTTACTTAACCATGATGGATTTAAAGTATAGCCTAAGCTAATATTACGCAGTTTAACATAGCTGCCATCCTGAATAACTGACTCTAATACGCTATTTGCGCGCTGATAGTAGGCCTGGCCGTTTACAGCTATTGTATTAGGCTGACCTGTAGTTGCGTTTACACCGTCAACCACGCGGGGACCGCGGTTTTCTGTAACTTTTGGTGTTCCGTAAAAGTAGCCGTAGCCATCAACATTGTTCTGGATGTCGCCGCCTCGCTTGATATCAAAGAAAAAACTAAAGTTGAATTGTTTATACCTGAAATTATTATTGATACCACCAAGCCAGTTAGGGTTAATATTACCTACTATGCCCTGGCTATCATCAGCGTATGGCAAGCCCGACTCATCAATTAATAATTTTCCTGCCGCATTACGTGCATAACGTGTACCGTAAATAACGCCGTAAGGCTGCCCAACTATAACATTGGTAAAGCCATTGCCAATTAATTTCAGGTCTTGATAAATAGACAACACTTTGTTCCTGTTACGGGTAAAGTTTAAAGTGAGGTCCCAGTTAAAGTCGCGGCTTTTTATAGGCGTAACATTTAATAGTATCTCAATCCCCCTGTTACGCATCACAGCTGAATTTACACTGGTTGCAGAATAACCGGTTGACGGGGCAAGTGCTACGTTAGGTATAATACCATCAATGGTTTTTTTGCTGTAGAATGAAGCCTCAAGGCTGATCCTGTTATTAAAGAATCCTGCTTCAAAACCGGCTTCAAATTCGTTGATACGCTCGTTTTTAAGATTGGGGTTGCCAAGCACATCGCTGATTAAAAAACCAGCCTGCTGGCTGTAAGGGAAAGTAAGGTTCCGGATGGTGGCTTTGTTATAAGGCGTTTGCAAACTATATGCACCAATGCTGCCATCATTACCTACCGTACCATATGAAACCCTCACTTTACCCAGGTTCATAACTTTTGAAAGTTCAGGGCTAAAAAACTCTGAAAATATAAAACTGCCCGCGGCAGAACCATATGGGTAAAAGCTATGATCTATTGAAAGTACCGAGTTACCATCATACCTGCCGGTTAATGATAATAACAGGAACCGCTTATATTCAATATTTGATTGCAGGTAAAAACCAACTTTTCGCTGCAATGATGATCCCTCACTATAGCTAACTGTTGATGCAGAAGCCATATTATACAAACCTGGTACAGTTAACCCAACACCATTTGCGTAAGTGTTTTCATTATAGGTGGAGATAAGGTTATTACCCAAAACAACATCTACATTGAAATTGCCAAACTGCTTGTTAGCACTGATCAATAAATCATTATTGTACTGGCGATAAGTAAGATTCTGATCAACCAACCTGCCATTAGGATTTGATACCGATTGAGTTGACTCATGGTACCGGTCCATTTCGGTATAAACGTCAGCACCGAACCTTTCAGTAATAGTTAGCCATGATAAGGGCTTATAGTCGGCAGTGAAGGTTGGTAAAAACCTGTTAACACCAGAGTGGTTTTTGATATTGTCCAAAACCCAATATGGATTATTACGTGAAAAACGGTAAAGGCGCTGTGTACCATCGGCATTTAAATAAGGTTGCAGATTGTATGATACCGGCGCAGTAAAAATTGTCCAAACAGGGCTTTCCAGTGCATAGCCCTCAGGCATTCTGTCGTTTTGCGAATTAGAGTAATTTAACTGAAACGTTGTATTAAGATTTTTAAGCACCTGTGTGCTATATTTTGCAAAGAACGTATTACGTAAAAATTTGGTTGTTGGCACCGTGCCCTGCTGGTTAAAATTAGAGTATGAAACCAAGTAGGTTGAATTACTACCGCCACCGCCTATGTTTACAGTATTATTGTAGGTGTGCCCCGTTTTAAAAAACAAATCGGACTGATTATAAACTTTTGCAGGCTGTCCGTTTATTTTTAAGGTATCCATACGTGCGCCCCATGATGTACTTGTTTTGTTACTACCCTCGCCGTTAAAGTAAGTTCCATTTGTACCTAATGAATATTTATTTTGGATTTGTGGCAGTAAAGGATTTTCATAAGAAAAATCAGAAGAAAAAGTTATCAGCGGTTTTTTATTCAAGGCGCCATTTTTAGTAGTAATGATAACAACCCCATTAGCGCCCTTTGAACCATATAAGGCTGTCGCTGCCGCGCCCTTCAACACGTTCATGCTGGCAATTATTGATGGATCAATATCGGCTATCCTGCTTGTACCAGGACCAGTATTAAGGTTACCTGTTTCTGAGTTATCAACAGGCACGCCATCAATAACCATCAAGGGCTCATTAGTACCATAAATTGAAGATCCGCCCCTGATTACGATCCTTGCCGAACTACCAGGTGTACCAGATGAGCTTGTAACCTGAACACCGGCAACCTTACCAGCTATCGCGTTTACCAGGTTTGGCTCTTTTGATTGTGTTATCGATTCTGCCTTTACCTCTTGTGAGCTATAAGTTAAGATCCTTTTGTCGCGTTTTATACCAAGTGCAGTTACAACTACTTCGTTCAGCACTTTGTTATCTTCGGCCAAAGCTATGTTAATCTGCGCCTGGCCTGTAAGTTTAACTTCCTGTGTAGTAAAACCAATTGCAGTAACAATTAATGTCCCCTGCCCGGTATAGTTAAGGTTAAACATACCGCTGCCATTGGTAACAGCGCCTGCGCTTGTATTTTTTATTTTAACGGAAGCGCCAACTATAGGCTCGCCCTTCCCGTCGGTTACCTTTCCTTTTAATGTTACCGTTTGCGCGTATGTGCTGTAACAAAACACAAACACACTTAGTAAAGGCAAAATGAACCTCTTTAGTAATTGTTTAAACTTCATAAATTAAATTTTGGGGTTAAAAACTATATATTACATGCTGTATTTCAGACACGTAAAACTATCCGCGAGCCGCCCCTTGTTTTTTTATGAAATTTGCCAATACTGCCCGTATCTTAACATTACTGTTACAATAGCATTAATTTGATATTATATTTATATAAAAAGCCATTAAAACGTTAATATATTGATAGTTAATTCGCAATAACACTAATAAACTTACTGTAAATAATCCGCACGTTAAAAAAACGGATAAAATCCTGCTATCAACTGCAAAATATTATTCAAAATAATTGTGCAAAGCACACTAATTTAGTTGAAAGTTATTCTTACCGTTACACAAACATATCATGCTAATAAAAAAGTGGTTTAAATTGAACTTATGCCTCGTAGCCTGCTTAGCAGGGGCACAAACTATCCAGGCACAATCCTACGTACCCGAATTGAACGATACCCGGGTAAAGATAAAACCGGTAGTTCCGGTTAAAGCCTATTCTTTTAATTTAAAGGACGTTCAATTACTGGAAAGCCCTTTTAAGAAAGCGATGGAGGTTGATGCTGCTTACTTATTATCTATAGAACCAAACAGGCTGCTTTCGGCCTTCCGTTCGCACTCAGGACTTACACCTAAAGGTAAAATGTACGAAGGCTGGGAATCATCAGGTCTGGCTGGCCACACCTTGGGGCATTACCTGTCGGCTATTTCCATGCATTACGCGTCAACCCGCGATCCTGAATTTTTAAAGCGCGTAAATTATATAGTTAAAGAACTTGATGAATGCCAGATAGCCCGTAAAACCGGGTACGTGGGTGCTATCCCTAAAGAAGACACCATTTGGGCAGAAGTTGCCAAGGGCGATATCCGTTCACGTGGTTTCGATTTAAACGGTGGCTGGTCGCCCTGGTATACCGTGCATAAGATTATGGCCGGTTTGCTCGATGCCTATTTATATTGCAATAATGCCGAAGCCTTAAAAGTATGCAAAGGTATGGCCAACTGGACAGGCGAAACCATCAAAAACCTTGATGACGAGAAACTGCAAAAAATGCTGCTGTGTGAATATGGAGGTATGGCAGAAACATTAACTAACCTTTACGCTATCAATGGCGATAAAAAATACCTGGAACTATCGTACAAATTTTATGATAAAAAGATCCTCGATCCGTTATCTCAAAAACAGGATATACTGCCGGGCAAGCATTCAAACACCCAAATCCCTAAGATAATAGCCAGTGCACGCAGATATGAGCTTACCGGCGATAAAAAAGATAAGGCCATAGCCGATTTTTTTTGGGAAACCATTGTTAACCACCATTCCTATGCAACAGGAGGTAACAGCAATTATGAATACCTGAGCGACGCAGACAAGCTTAATGATAAACTAACAGAAAACACTACCGAAACCTGCAATACCTACAACATGCTGAAATTAACCCGGCATTTGTTTGCGGTTGAGCCTTCGGCCATGCTGATGGATTACTACGAGAAAGCGCTGTATAACCACGTCCTCGCCTCGCAAAACCACACTGATGGTATGATGTGCTACTTTGTACCACTGCGTATGGGTGGCACCAAGCATTACAGCACTCCGTTTGATGATTTTACCTGCTGCGTTGGTTCGGGCATGGAAAACCATGTTAAATACAACGAAAGCATTTATTTTAAAGGTGCCGATGGCAGCTTATATGTAAACCTGTTTATACCCTCAGTACTTAACTGGGAATCAAAAGGTTTATCGGTGAAGCAGCAAAGCAGTTTCCCTAATGACGATCACATCACATTTACGGTGAACACCAAAAAGCCGCTTACCATGGCTATCCGCATCCGTAAACCAAAATGGACTGCCAACCCAACCATCAGCATTAACGGAAAAACTCAAAATGCAACAACTGATGATCAAGGATATATTGTGTTACACCGCAAATGGAGCAACAACGATAAAATTGAGTTTGCCACGCCCGAAAAGCTTTATACCGAAGCCATGCCCGATAATGCCAACAGGCGCGCCGTGTTTTACGGCCCGGTATTACTTGCCGGTGTTTTAGGTAATACTGAGCCTGATCCGCTAAAAGGCGTTCCGGTGTTTGTGACAAGCGAAACTGATCCTAACCAATGGCTGCAAATGGTTGATAAAAAACAGTTGAGCTTTCGCACGGTAAATATTTCAAAACCTGAGGAAGTTACTTTGATTCCTTTTAATCAAACCCAAAATCAATACTATTCTGTTTATTGGGACGTATTTACACCACAGGCCTGGATTGTACAGCAAAAAGCTTATGATGAGCAAAGGAAAAAACAACAGGAACTGGAAGCCCGCACCATGGACATTTTACGTGTAGGCGAAATGCAGCCCGAGCGCGATCATAACTTCAGCAGTGAAAACGCCACTACCGGCGAAGATCACCAAAAGAAATGGCGGTCGACAGAGAACGGAGGCTTTCTGCAATACGAAATGAAGGTTGACGCCAATGCACAAAATACGCTGATTAACAGCTACTGGGGCATGGACAACCGCGGCAGAAAATTTGATATCCTAATTGATGGCGTTAAATTGGCTTCTGAAGATTTGAACCAATATAAAGAGAGCCGTTTTTACGATATCAGCTACAACTTGCCTATTGAACTGACAAAAGGCAAACAAAAAGTAACTGTAAAACTGCTGCCGCAAAAAGAAAACAGTGCAGGCCCGGTTTACGGCAGCCGGATGGTTAAAAACTAATTTTAAAAGTAAAAGAACTTGAATATCATGATCAATAAACAAAAAGCCGCCGGTGTGGTTGCCCTTTCATGGGCAGCACTTACAAGCCCGGTATTGGCACAGCAAAAAGATTACCCCATCCAACCGGTTGCCTTTACCAGCGTACACGTGAACGACAACTTCTGGCAGCCCAAGATGGAAGTAAATGCCACCGTTACCATTCCGTATGTACTGGCGCAATGCAAAGCCAATGGGCGTATGGATAACTTTTTACGTGCGGCAAAAAAACTGGATGGTGACAAGTTAAGTGAATTTCCGTTTGATGATACAGACGTATATAAGGCCATTGAAGGTGCATCCTATTCCATGCAGAATAAAAGGAACCCGCAGCTTGATAAATCCATTGATAGCCTTATCTCTATTATCGGCGCGGCCCAGGAGCCGGATGGCTATCTATACACTTTCAGGACTGTTAACGCTAAAAAGCCTCATGAGTGGATAGGTTCCAAACGCTGGGAAAAGGAAGAAGACCTAAGTCATGAGCTATATAACGCAGGCCACCTTTATGAAGCCGCTGTAGCACATTACCAGGCAACCGGTAAGCGCACACTGCTCAACATTGCCATAAAAAATGCTGACCTGCTGGTTAAAACTTTTGGACCGGGCAAAATTGAGGAATATCCGGGCCACCAGATTGTGGAGATCGGCTTATCAAAAATGTACCGGGTTACCGGCAACAAGCAATACCTTGATCTGGCCAAATTCTTTTTAGATATACGCGGGCCAAAAGGCGATGCTTACAACCAGGCCGATAAAAAAGTGGTTGACCAGCATGAAGCCGAAGGCCACGCGGTAAGGGCTGCTTATATGTACACCGGTATGGCCGATATAGCCGCCCTAACAGGTAATACCAAATATCTGGCGGCCATTGACGATATCTGGAGTGATGTTGTAACCAAAAAATTATACATCACCGGCGGCATCGGTGCAACCGGGGCAGGTGAAGCTTTTGGCGAGGCATATCAATTGCCTAATATGTCGGCCTATGCAGAAACCTGTGCGGCTATTGGCAACGTTTACTGGAACAACAGGATGTTCCTGCTGCACGGCGATTCGAAATACATCGATGTGCTTGAACGTACGCTTTACAATGGCCTGTTATCGGGCGTATCGTTGAGTGGTAACAGATTTTTCTATCCAAATCCGCTGGCTTCCATGTTCCAGCACCAGCGCAGCGCATGGATCAGTTGTGCATGCTGTATCAGCAACATGACCCGATTTTTACCTTCATTACCGGGTTACGTTTATGCCAAAAACAAAAACGACCTGTACATTAACCTGTTCATGAGCAACTCAAGTAATATTAAACTCACTGAGGGCAACGTAAACATCGTACAACAAACCGACTACCCCTGGAAAGGCAGGGTTGACATTACCGTTAACCCCGATAAAGCCGGCGAATTTACTTTAAGGGTACGCATTCCGGGCTGGGCAAAACAACAACCTGTACCAGGCGATCTGTATACCTTCATGGATAAGAAGTCTTTCCCGCTTACATTGATGATCAACGGGCAGGCAAAATCATTTGAAACAGAAAAAGGCTACGCCGTGTTAAAACGCACCTGGAAAAAAGGTGATAAGGTTTCACTTTTATTACCGATGGAAACCGAAAAGGTATTGGCCAATCAACAGGTTAAAGATGACCGCGGCAGATTTGCCTTTGAGCGCGGCCCTATTGTTTATTGCCTTGAAGGCCCTGATAATAAGGACAGCCTGGTACAAAACATATTAATTGATAAAAATGCTATTGCCGATGCCAACTATCACGCAGATCTGCTCAATGGCGTTGATGTAATCAGTGCCGAAGGAAAAAGCGCCAAACGCCAGCTAAAAACCGACAGCATTTTACAAACCGACCAGATGGTGAAGGCTATCCCCTACTATGCCTGGGCCAATCGCGGGCCAAGCGAAATGACCGTTTGGATCCCATATGTGGCTTCGGCAGTACGCCCAAAACCTGCGCCTACCATTGCTAGCACCAGTAAAGTAAGCGCTTCGTTAAAAAATGTACGGATGTTTGCTGCCATAAAAGATCAGTATGAACCCGCCGATTCCAAAGATACCAACTACCCCTACCTGCACTGGTGGCCCGCTAAAAACACCAATGAGTTTATACAGTATGATTTTGACACTGAACACACCGTTAGCGAATCGAAAGTTTACTGGTACGATGACGGCCCATGGGGTGGCTGCCGCATCCCGGTATCGTACAAAATCCTGTATAAAAAAGACGGGCAGTGGGTTCCTGTAAAAAACACCACACCCTACGCCATAAGTAAAGACAACTTTAACGTAGTTACTTTTGAGCCGGTTGCTACCACAGCCTTGCGGATGGAAATTCAGTTACCGGTTGATAATTCTACCGGGATCCACGAATGGGCGGTTAAATAACCTCCTGTTATCCATAATAACAGTAAAGCCTTTCCGTTTATCCGAAAGGCTTTATTATTTTAATTACACCGCAACGGAATACTTTAAGTATGAAAAAGCCCATTTTACCTATAAACTTATATTCCCTACATTTGCGGCCTTAAAAAATAAAAAAATGATAAATTTCGAAAAAGTGAAAGAAGTAATCGCAGCGGCTGAAGCTGATGCGGCAAGCTTTTATGAAAAAGGCAACAAAGCTGCCGGTACAAGGTTGCGTAATGCTATGCAACAGTTAAAAGTATTAGCTACGGATATCCGTAAAGAAGTTACTGAAAAGAAAAACGCAGCAGCTTAATCACTGTTAAAAATGTTTTTAGATAAAGCGGGCCTGGTTTTCCATGTACCCGCTTTATTTTTTTTTGATCCCAC
>Ga0157372_10000439_pt1 | contig 45857 bp, 38 predicted proteins | sample C55metaG_FD_115307 | JGI IMG/M metagenome (GOLD analysis project Ga0157372, IMG submission 115307) | Corn rhizosphere microbial communities from Kellogg Biological Station, Michigan, USA - C5-5 metaG | ecosystem: Host-associated > Plants > Roots > Rhizosphere > Soil | place: USA: Michigan...
ATCAATACCCATACCGAATGCAATCGTAGCAACAATAACATCGACATCTTCCATCAGGAATTTGTCCTGCGTTTCTGCACGCACTTTAGGATCAAGCCCTGCATGATAGGGCAATGCCCTTACGCCGTTAAGATTCAGTGCCTCGGCTACTTCCTCAACCTTTTTGCGGCTAAGGCAATAAACAATTCCCGACTTGCCCTGGTTTTGTTTTACAAATTTTACAATCTCTTTTATTACGTTACGCTTGGCCCTAACTTCATAAAAGAGGTTACCGCGATTAAATGACGATTTAAATACGGTTGCGTTATTCATTTGCAGGTTTTTTTGAATATCCTGCTGAACTTTTGGAGTAGCTGTGGCCGTTAAAGCAATTATGGGGATATTTTCGCCTATATTACTGATCACCTGGCGTATTTTGCGGTATTCGGGCCTGAAATCATGCCCCCACTCCGAAATGCAATGCGCTTCATCTACCGCCACGAATGAAACGTGGTTAAGGCGTAAGAAATCAATATTTTCCTGCTTGGTTAACGATTCGGGGGCTACGTACAATAACTTGGTTTTCCCTGCCAGTACATCTTCCTTAACCTTGCCTATCTCTGATTTTGTAAGTGATGAATTTAAAAAATGGGCTATACTATCTGATCCTCCAAACGCCCTGAGCTGATCTACCTGATTTTTCATCAGGGCTATCAATGGTGAAATTACGATTGCCGTGCCATCGCTCATCAAAGCTGGTAACTGATAACACATCGATTTGCCGCCACCAGTAGGCATAATAACGAATGTATCATTACCGGCCAGGATGTTGGTTATTATCGCTTCCTGTTCTCCCTTAAAATTATCAAACCCGAAAAAATTCTGGAGATTGTCAAATAGCGATTTCTTTGTTTCTATCATTATTTTAACAAATTCTTAAATTGTATTTAAAAGTTTAAAGTAACAAAATTTTCTAAATAAACGATGGATTTACTTTTAAATTTTATGCAAAAATGATGATTAGATGAAAAACAATTTCATCGCTTGTTCATTTAAAGGACCAGACAAATTTGTGGTTATGCCCACCGTTAAATTATTTAGCTACACTTAATGGATAATTAACAAATTATTACACATTTTTACGGTCGATATACCAAATTAAAATTCTTTACTTGCTCATGAATAAAAACTATTATGCGATAATTATGGCTGGAGGGATTGGAAGCCGCTTTTGGCCGATAAGCCGTACATCGCACCCCAAACAGTTTATAGATATACTTGGTACCGGTAAAACCTTAATACAAAACACCTACGAACGCTTCCTGAAAGTATGCCCCAAAGAAAATATTTACATTGTTACTAACGAAAACTACACCAAACTGGTAAAACAACAATTGCCCGATATGGAGGATCAGCAGATCCTTACCGAACCGGTAATGCGAAACACCGCACCTTGTGTTGCCTATGGCTGTTTTAAAATTGAAAGCCTTAACCCCGATGCCGCTATTGTTGTAGCCCCTTCTGATCAGCAGATCCTGGATGAAGATGCTTTTGTTGCCGCTATCGAAAAATCATTGCAGACCGCTGCTTCAAATGACTACCTGATAACCCTGGGCATTAAACCATCAAGGCCAGATACCGGTTACGGATATATCCAATACACTGATAACGTTATCAATGATGAGTTTCATAAAGTAAAAACCTTTACCGAAAAACCAACTCTTGAAATAGCTAAAACCTTTATTCAAAGCGGCGACTTTTTATGGAATGCAGGCATCTTTGTTTGGTCGGCCAAAACTATTGTTAAGGCCTTTAATCAGTATCTGCCCGAAATGCATGAGATCTTTGCTGAGGCAAAACCGGTTTATAACTCGGATAATGAAAAGCCGCATGTACATAACATTTACCAGCAATGCGTTAATATCTCGATAGATTACGGCATTATGGAAAAAGCAGATAATGTGTATGTACTACCTTCGGATTTTGGGTGGAGCGATCTGGGTACCTGGGCATCAATATATGACCTTGCCGAAAAGGATTATGTAGGTAATGCCGTTATCCCTGCCGAAAAAGTAATCATGTATGATTCTTCAAACTGCATGGTAAACGTGCCGGGCGAAAAACTGGTAATATTGCAAGGCCTGCATGATTATATCGTGGTAGAATCAAACAACTCCCTGCTCATTTGCCCCCGCGACCAGGAACAGAACATCAAGCAGGTTGTGGCTGATGTAAAGAATAAGTTCGGGACGAAGTATATCTAGTTACCGACATTTTTGATATGAGTAAAGCGTAGGCTTATGAACATGACGCAGGGTAATAAAACCCTCATTGTAGTTGCCGGCCCCACGGCAGTAGGGAAAACAGTTGCAGCCATTAAGTTAGCGCAACAGTTCAATACTGTAGTGGTTTCTGCCGATTCGAGGCAATTTTTCAGGGAGATGAGTATTGGCACTGCCAAACCCGATGAAAGCGAGTTGGTTGCGGCCAAACACTACTTTATCAATTCGCACTCCATATCCGAAAGTTTTTCTGTTGGCGATTTTGAAAAGCAGGGGCTTGCGCTTTTAGATGAACTTTTTAAAGTACATGATAAGGTGATCCTGGCGGGAGGATCAGGTTTGTACATTAAAGCTATTTGTGAAGGCTTTGATGACTTGCCCGTAGCCGATATTTCAGTACGTGAAAAACTAAACCGGCAACTGGAAAACGAAGGAATTACAACATTACAAAAACACCTACAACAGGTCGATCCGGATTATTATACCCAGGTCGACCTTAATAATCCTCAGCGTATCATCAGGGCGTTGGAAGTTTTTGAAACCTCAGGTAAACCGTTTTCATCTTACCGCAACGCCACTGTAAATAAAAGACCTTTTAATATTATCAAACTGGCGCTTGATATGCCCCGCGAAAAATTGTATGAACGTATAAACCTGCGCGTCGATCTGATGGCTAAACAAGGCCTGATTCAAGAAGTAAAAAACCTCCTTCCCTATCGTCAACTTAATGCTTTAAATACAGTGGGCTATTCTGAGCTGTTTGATTACTTTGATGGCAAGACCGGCCTTGATGAAGCCCTTCTGCTTATAAAACAAAATACCAGGCGCTTCGCCAAAAGGCAGCTTACCTGGTTCAGAAAAGATAAAGATTTTGTTTGGTTTGATGCCGGTGCTCCCGATGTTATTCACCAAATGATCAAAACGATTGAAACAACTGCATAAAGGTATTATTATAAATAGCTGCCCCGCCGAAAAGCACACAAAATTAATCCAAATCTTCATTGCTAAATTCCAAATAGATAGCGTTTAAATTAGCACAAATGCGTATAATTGCAGTTTAAATGCCAAACTCTACTATTTATGTGGGGTTAGCAGTGTTTTTATTGGTAACATGCATAAATATTATCTTACTCATCTGCAGGAATTAGAATCAGAGGCCATTTACATTATCAGGGAAGTGGTTGCACAATTTGATCGTCCTGCCATCCTGTTTTCGGGCGGGAAAGACTCTATTGTTGTAACACACCTGGCAAAAAAGGCATTCTGGCCCGCTAAAATCCCAATGCCCCTAATCCATATTGATACTGGTCATAACTTTCCTGAAACTATGGAGTTTAGGGATAAGCTGGTTGAAAGCCTTGGCGTACAACTTATTGTAGGCTCGGTTCAGGAATCAATTAACAAAGGCCGTGCAGTTGAGGAAAGTGGTATCAACGCCAGCCGCAACGAGTTGCAGATAGTAACCCTGCTTGATACCATCGAAAGCAATAAGATAGATGCTGCTATCGGCGGCGCACGCCGTGACGAAGAAAAGGCCCGTGCTAAAGAACGTTTCTTCAGTCACCGCGATGAGTTTGGCCAGTGGGATCCTAAAAACCAACGCCCCGAGCTTTGGAATATCTTTAACGGCCGCAAGCGCATGGGCGAACACTTCCGTGTGTTCCCGATCAGCAACTGGACCGAAATGGATATCTGGAACTACATTCTGCAGGAAAACATAGCTATACCTTCATTATACTTTGCACACCAGCGTAATGCAGTTTACCGCGATAATACCTGGCTGCCTGCTTCGGAGTTCTTACAGCTTAGGGAGGGTGAAACTATCGAAAATAAGCTCATGCGTTTCCGTACCCTGGGCGATATCACTATCACCGGCGGTATCGAATCAGACGCTGATACCCTGGAGAAGATAGTTGCTGAAGTATCAGCAACCCGCAGCACCGAACGGGGCAACCGAAGCGACGATAAACGCTCGGATACTTCAATGGAAGACAGGAAAAAGCAAGGTTATTTTTAAATTTGATTCAATGAGCCTTCAGGCAGCCAAGCCCGGAGCAAAAAACATACCACCACAATGGAATTATTACGTTTTACTACAGCAGGTAGTGTTGACGATGGTAAAAGTACCCTTATAGGGCGCTTACTATACGATTCGAAATCCATCTTTGAAGACCAGATGGAGGCTGTAAAACAATCGAGCGAGCGAAAAGGACTTCAGCATGTTGATCTATCATTATTAACTGATGGTTTACGTTCGGAGCGTGAGCAGGGCATTACCATTGACGTGGCCTACCGCTATTTTGCCACGCCTAAACGCAAATTTATTATTGCCGACACTCCCGGCCATATCCAGTATACCCGCAACATGGTTACTGGCGCTTCGACCGCCAACCTTGCCCTGGTGCTTATTGATGCACGCAAAGGCGTGGTAGAGCAAACCTGCCGTCACTCGTTCATCGCATCGCTGTTAAAAATCCCTCACATTATTGTTTGTGTAAACAAAATGGACCTGGTTGATTACAGCGAAGAAGCGTTTAATAAAGTAGTTGAGCAATACGAAGCATTTGCAGCTAAAATTGATGTTACTGATATCCGTTTTGTACCGATCAGTGCTTTAGCCGGTGACAATGTGGTTAACGACTCGGAAAATATGCCATGGTACAAGGGTGAAAGCTTGCTGCATACACTGGAAACTATTCATATTGCAAGCGATGAAAACCATTCTGACGCCCGCTTCCCGGTGCAAACAGTGATCCGTCCGCATGCGGATGAATATCATGATTACCGTGGTTATGCCGGCCGGATAGCTGGCGGTATTTTCAGGCCCGGCGATAAGATCACTGTATTGCCGTCAGGGTTAACATCAGCCATAAAATCTATTGACACTTATTCGGGCCCGGTCGAGGAAGCTTTTGCACCAATGTCGGTTTCCATTACACTGGAGGATGATATTGATGTAAGTCGCGGCGATATGATTGTTAAAGACGACAGCGAACCACAGGTGAGCCAGGACCTTGACGCCATGATTTGCTGGATGGCACCCCGCGGCCCACGCCCAGGTGCTAAATATCATCTCAAAACTACTACCCGCGAGGTAATGTCGATCATTAAAGAAGTTTATTATAAACTGGATATCAATACGCTTGAAAAGCAGGAAGAAAATACTGATATTAAGATGAACGAAATGGTGAAGATCCGCTTACGCACTACTCAACCCGTAGTGTTTGACGAGTATCGCAAAAACCGTATTACCGGTTCATTGATCCTGGTTGATGAATCAACTAATGAAACGGTAGCAGCAGGGACATTCTTATAGCCCTTAACTTTACCGAGGAGACGGTTAGCAAACCAGTTTTTCAAATCATAAAATAAGAGGCCGGATTTTAGAAAATCCGGCCTCTTATTTTACATAAATCGCAATACCGCTCAATTATCTTTGTGCAACCTGTTGGCCATTGACTAAAAAGTCATTATAAGCAATCGCAATACCTTGCTCTAATGTAGTATGGTATTTCCAGCCCGCATTGTTCAATTTGGTAACATCCATCAATTTACGAGGCGTTCCATCAGGCTTAGAGGCATCAAAATTAATTTCCCCCTCATAACCAATTATTTTCTTGATAAGCAAAGCCAGATCTTTTATAGAGATATCTTCGCCCGTGCCTACATTGACCAGACCCGGCTCATTATAGTTTTGCATCAGGTAATAACAGGCTTCGGCCAGATCATCGGCAAATAAAAACTCACGCATCGGCACACCGGTACCCCATATGGTAACAGCAGGTGCCCGCTGCACTTTTGCTTCATGGAAACGGCGGATCAATGCGGGCAAAACATGCGAATTCTGAGGATGATAATTATCATTGTAGCCATACAAATTGGTTGGCATAACAGATATATAATTGCAGCCATACTGGGTACGATATCCATCGCACATTTTTATACCGGCTATTTTTGCAATGGCATAGGGTTCATTTGTTTCTTCAAGCGGACCTGTTAACAGATAATCTTCCTTCAGCGGCTGCGGAGCCATCTTAGGATAAATACAGCTTGACCCCAAAAACATCAGTTTTTTTACGCCATTCAGATATGCATTGTGAATAATATTATTCTGAATTTGCAGGTTATCATACAAAAATTCAGCACGGTATGTATTATTGGCCACAATCCCTCCCACCTTAGCGGCCGCAAGAAAAACATACTCCGGTTTCTCCAACACAAAAAAATCAGCTACCTGTTGCTGGTTGCGCAAATCAAGCGCTGGCGATGTACGGGTAATAATGTTGGTAAATCCCTCTTTTTCCAGCTTGCGAAAAATTGCTGAACCAACCATGCCCCGATGGCCGGCTATATATATTTTTGCATCTTTTTCCATCGATATTACTCAAATTGCTTTCTAATGCTGTAACCCGAATCTTCCAGCAGCTTTTCACGTTTGAACAGATCGACATCGGCAGCAACCATTTCTTTCACTAATCCCTGCAAGTCATACTTTGGTTCCCAACCTAATTTTGTTTTTGATTTGGTGGGGTCGCCTATCAAGAGATCAACTTCGGTGGGACGGAAATACTTTTCATCAACTGCAACTATTTCTTTCCCAATCTGAACGTTGAAATCTGGATCATTACAGTTAACCACGTACCCTTTTTCATCAGCACCTTCACCTTTAAATTCAACTTCAATACCTACCTCTTTAAAAGCAAGACGTACAAACTCACGTACACGTGTGGTTATACCAGTAGCTATTACATAATCTTCGGCAACTTCCTGCTGCAGTATAAGATACATAGCTTCAACGTAATCTTTGGCATGGCCCCAATCGCGTTGAGCATCAAGGTTACCAAGATATAACTTATCCTGTAGCCCCATAGCGATCTTAGCAACTGCACGGGTAATTTTACGGGTAACAAATGTTTCGCCCCGTAAAGGGCTTTCGTGATTAAATAATATACCGTTGCAGGCATAAATACCGTAAGCTTCGCGATAATTTACCGTGATCCAATACGCGTATAATTTAGCAACTGCATAAGGTGAGCGCGGGTAAAACGGCGTAGTTTCCGATTGCGGAACAGCCTGCACCAAACCATATAATTCCGACGTTGAGGCCTGATATATTTTAGTCTTTTTCTCGAGCCCCAGGATGCGTATAGCTTCTAATAAACGCAGGGTGCCAATGCCATCGGCATTAGCTGTATACTCAGGTGTATCAAAACTTACTTTAACATGTGACATTGCTCCAAGGTTATAGATCTCATCGGGCTGCACCTGCTGAATTATACGGATCAGGTTAGTGCTATCACTAAGATCTCCATAATGCAATATCAGATTTTTATTAACATCATGAGGATCCTGATACAGATGATCAATCCTATCGGTATTAAATAGGGAGCTACGCCGCTTAATACCATGAACTATATAATTTTTGGAAAGTAATAATTCAGTCAGGTATGCGCCATCCTGCCCGGTAATGCCTGTAATTAAAGCAATTTTTACCATTCAATCATATTTATTGGGCTTCTAATTTACAACGATATTAACGTTTATAATATTAACAGTTTTTATTGTTGCGCAATACCCTGAATATATTTACCATAGCCGCTTTTAATATATTTTGTGGCAATAGCCTGAAGTTCATCATAAGTTATATATCCCATCCGGTAAGCAATTTCCTCAATACAGCCGATTTTGGTAGCCTGTCTTTTTTCAATTACCCTGACAAATTCTGTGGCGTCACTTAACGAATCAAATGTGCCAGTATCAAGCCATGCTGTGCCCCTGTCCATTACGCCCACAAAAAGTTGCTGTTTTTCAAGGTATACTTTATTTACATCGGTAATTTCATATTCGCCCCTTGGCGAAGGCGGAATATTTTTGGCTATTTCAACAACCTGGTTATCGTAAAAATATAAACCGGGAACAGCATAATTGGACTTTGGTTTAAGCGGTTTTTCTTCGATAGAAAGTGCTTTAAAATCTTTATCAAACTCCACCACACCATAACGTTCCGGATCAGCTACCGGATAGGCAAAAATAGCTGCTCCGTTTACATCGTTAAAGCTTTGAATAAGGGTGCTGAAACCGGATCCATAAAAGATATTATCCCCAAGCACCAGGGCTACTTTATCACTCCCAATAAAATCGGCGCCTATTACAAAGGCCTGTGCAAGTCCGTTAGGCACTTCCTGCACTGCAAACTCAAAACGGCACCCGAGTTCACTCCCATTGCCCAGCAAGCGTTTAAAACCAGGCTGGTCTTCGGGGGTTGTTATAATCAATATTTCATTGATCCCAGCCAACATCAATACCGACAGAGGGTAGTAGATCATTGGCTTATCATAAATAGGCATCAACTGCTTACTGATCGCCTTTGTTATGGGATAAAGACGGGTTCCGGAGCCGCCTGCCAGGATAATTCCTTTCATAGTCAATTTTTTTATTGTGCCGATTGTAATGCGTTAATACAAACTATAAGGCTGTCCCGCCAGTAGGGTATTTGTAAACCAAAGGTATTCCTGATCTTAGCTTTATCCATTACCGAATATGCGGGCCTTGTTGCCTTTGTAGGATATTCACTTGTACGGATAGGGTATACCTTAACCTGTGTTCCAGATATATCAAAAATTCCTTTAGCAAAATCATACCATGAAGTTACCCCTTCATTGCTGTAATGATAAATGCCATAATTTTCCGAGCCTGAGATTATAATATCAAGTATGGCACCGGCAAGATCAATGGCATAAGTTGGTGTGCCAACCTGATCGGCAATGATCTTTAATTCGTCCCTGTCGGCGCCAAGCTTTAGCATCGTTTTCACAAAGTTATTAGCAAACTCAGAGTATAGCCAACTGGTGCGGATAATAAAATGCTGCGGCAAAATAGCTGCTACATCTTGTTCTCCCTCAAGCTTGGTAAGCCCGTAAACACTTATAGGTTCAGCAATATCATCCTCACTGAGCGGGTTTGGGTTATTACCCTCAAAAACAAAATCGGTTGAAATCTGCACCAACGCAGCACCATAAGCCTTACATTGAACCGCCAGGTTAGCAGCTCCGGTTTTATTGATTTTACGGGCGAGTTCTACCTCGTCTTCGGCCTTGTCAACCGCTGTATAGGCAGCACAATTGATGACATAAGCCGGCTTATATTGTTCAAAAACTTTAGCCAGCAAGTCAGTATTCAGAATATCGGCCTCTGATTCGGGAGGGAAAGAAATGGAGGTTACACCCTTTAACAACGCAACTTTTTTTAAACACTGACCAAGTTGCCCGGACGCGCCGAATACTAAAATATTTTCCATATTAAGATTGACAGGTATTTTTCAAAAACAAAAATAAACTTTAAAAGCCAAGATCACCTGCATCTTTTAAAAATGGCAGTTGCAGGTCCTTTTCTGATACCAGGAGCTCAGCTGCCGGCATGCCCCAGTTTATATTCAGGTCAGGATCGGCAAAGTGCAAACCTCCTTCGGCTGCTTTATTATAGTAATTATCACATTTGTATTGAAAAATGGCAACATCGCTCAATACAATAAACCCATGTGCAAAGCCACGCGGTATAAAAAATTGTTGGTGGTTTTCTTCAGAAAGCAATACTGCGTGATATTGACCATAGGTAGCCGACTTTTGCCTTAAGTCAACAGCAACGTCTAACACCTCACCTTTGGTTACCCTCACCAACTTTGCCTGCGAGTGCTCTCCTTTTTGAAGGTGCAACCCTCTGAATACGCCTCTTGTTGAAAAAGATTGATTGTCCTGAACGAAATTTACCTCATATCCAACAGCGTTATTAAAAGTTTGTGTATTATATGATTCAAAAAAATACCCCCTGTCATCGTTAAAAATGCGTGGAGTAATAATTATACATCCGTCTAGTGGTGTGGGTGTTATGGTCATAAATATCTTATACCTGTTTAACTGAATTAATTGCTTGCGTACTGATTATCATAATAGCTGGCATATGCTCCACTTGTTACATTATCCAGCCATTTTTTGTTTGCCAAAAACCAATCAATGGTTTCAGAAAGTCCCTGTTCAAAAGTCACAGACGGTTTCCAGCCGAGTTCGCGGTTAATTTTCCCGGCATCGATGGCGTACCTCCGATCATGGCCCGGGCGGTCTTTTACAAAAGTAATCAGTTGTTTACTTGTTCCAGCTTCACGTCCAAGCTTTTCATCCATTTGCTCACAAAGCAAGTGTACAAGATCAATGTTTTTCCACTCGTTAAAACCGCCAATGTTATAGGTACCTCCTACTGTTCCTTCATGAAATATCAAGTCGATAGCAATAGCATGATCTTTAACAAACAGCCAGTCACGTGTGTACTTTCCGTCGCCATAAACAGGCAATGATTTATTATTGATAATGTTGTTGATCATCAGCGGTATTAGTTTTTCGGGAAAGTGATATGGCCCATAGTTGTTTGAGCAGTTGGAAACTACTACTTTAATGCCATAAGTATCATGATATGCACGTACAAAATGATCGGATGACGCTTTGCTTGCGCTATACGGTGAATGAGGATCATAGCGGGTTTCTTCGGTAAAAAAGCCTTCACTACCTAAAGCACCATAAACCTCATCGGTAGATACGTGGTAAAACAGGTGCGCACCGTAATTATCCTTCCACTTATTTTTTGCTACTTCAAGTAAATTTACCGTGCCGATAACATTGGTATAAACAAAATCCATCGGGCTTAAAATTGATCTGTCGACATGCGACTCAGCAGCCAAGTGAACCACGTCTGTAATCCCAAACTTATCAAAAACATTACTCATAGCATCTCTATCAGTAATATCTGCTTTTTCAAACTTATAATTGGGGGCGTTCTCTATGTCTTCCAGGTTTTCCAGATTTCCGGCATAAGTTAGCGCGTCAAGATTAACAATTGTATATTCGGGATATTTCGTAACAAACCGGCGAACTACATGTGAACCAATGAAACCGGCACCACCGGTAATAAGGATTATTTTTTTTGACATAGTTTAAATTTTTTTTTTTAATTAACCTCGGCACTGTCATTACCGGGTTTCACTTTATCATATGAGCCGTTACTTCCGGCCACGGTTATAGCATCTAAGTAAATAACACGCTTTGTTGCCACTGTAGGCAATTCTGCCCAGCCTGGTTTGTAAATGCCCAATTTAAGGTAAGGTCCTTTTTCATTGACCTGATTGATCCACTTATACATGGTTGAGCCATGATAATCAACCAAAACCTTACCATTTCGCCAAATTTTAACCGAGCCGTTTTCGTAATCAAAATTAACCTTGATTACCCAATCGCTCCATTCACCTTTAGGGACTGAAAATCTTGCAAGGTAGTTTGATTTTCCATATGCTGACGGGACATCTCCGGTTCGTAAAACTACACGTAAGCTATCGCCTTCAACGTAAGCCGCAAGTGGCGGGCTTCCACCTCCGGGGCCATTTACGGCACCATGAAACTGCCAAATAACGTCCTGATTCCCCTTCAAATCATTTTCCCAATCGTTTGGAATATATTCACTAAAACCAACCCACCAGTCGCGCCCCATTGTAAATTCTTTGAACCTTGTGTTCATTATTTCAGTCCGCCGGTTACTTTGTCTGCTCCAATCAGCCTTCGCAAGGCTTAATTTTAATGAGCGCCCGCCCCTAAACCTGCTTTGCTCAGATGTTACTTCAACTGAATTACCGGCAGACTGCAAACCCCAGTTTGATATTTTAGGACGTCCGCCCATCAAACTCCGGTTAAAACTTGTTTTATTTACTGTTTTTGAACCTACCGAATCCTGCGGCGGTATAAAAGCCAATAGTGTGCCTCCCAAAATAAGCCCGGCTAAAGCTTTAATCAACGTCTTTTTCATGTTTACTAAATTTGTTATTACAGCAATAAATCAAAATTCAGTATAATGGTGACTATTTTCCTGCAAATACCTTCTTATAAAAATCGATAAGCTTTTTACTTTCAAATTCCCAGGAAAGCTCATTCACTACACGATTATATCCAAATTCAGACATGCGGGCCCTCTCTGCAGGATTATCAAGTAACCAGCATATTTTATTTGCAAAATCATCAGGATCTTTTTCATCAGCATACAACGATGCCTCCTGTGCCGAAAAACGTCCCTCTTTTAAATCATACTGAACTATTGGTTTTTTTAACGCCATATACTCCATAATCTTATTCATAGTTGAAAGATTATTCATTTCAGTGGGTTTATCGGGGTTAACGCAAACGTCGGCTGTATTTAAAACATCAACTAAAGTTGCGTCATCAACACGGCCATAAAAATCAACGTAATCCTCAAGACCAAGTTTTTGGGTTAATACTTTCAAGTTTTCAACCTCGGTACCACCGCCAACTATAGCAAACTGAACATCCTGCCGTTTTGCTATAATTTTTTGTGCCGAATAAAGCAACAAGTCAATACCTTCCTGCTCGCCAATAACTCCCACATAACCTATTAAAAATGTTCTTCCTTTTTTATAGACTACATTGCCCGCAGTAAGTTTAAGCCTGTCAAGCTTTGGGCCGCTCCTGATTACGGTAACCTTGTCGGCAGGCATACCGCCACGCTCAATTGCTATTTTTTTATAGCTTTCATTTGTTGCGATACTGAAATTAGCCGCTTTAAAAGTTAATTTTTCGGCGAGGAGCAAGAAGTTATAAAAAAAACCTTTCTTATTATACTTAGCTATATAAAGTTCAGGGTTGATATCGTGATGATCAAATACGTATTTTACACCAAAAATCTTAAAAAAAATGGCGACCAAAAATATCAGATCGGGAGGGTTACAGCCTTGTATTACATGAAAACGTTTCTTGAAGTATATTTTCCAGCTTAGTACAAACTCCCAAAACAAGGCTGCACTGTATTCTAAAAGATACCCTAAGGCACCGTCAGCTTCAAGCGGCAGATAATGCCGGTAAATATGGATTCCGTTAAGACATTCATATTTTTCGGTGTATCCCTTCATTTTTGGGCATATCACTGATACCTCTGCCCCCTGCTCTTTAAAAGTGTTGGCCTCCTGCCATACACGCCTGTCAAAAGGAAGAGGTAAATTTTCTACAACAATAAGTATATGTTTGCCTTTCAGATCCTGCATATAATTTAATTACCAGTTAATTCCTCTATAGTTGTTATTGGCGATGATTTTAGGGCTATTAATTTTAACCATATCGATAATGGTTTTGCCAGACACATTTTCGAGCTTTTCAACAAACTCAAGTTCCTTATTGCTTATAATTATCAGATCACTTTCCTGAACAAGCTTATCCAGATCACTAACCATAAGGCGTGATAAGTGAGGAATACGGCTGTCTATATAATCTTTGTTTTTGCCCGTAAGTTTAGCAATGTGAACATTTTTATCATAGATTTGAATATCAAACCCGCGGCCTAAAAGGTTCTCCACAATTTCAACAGAAGGACTGTTACGGAGATCGTCTGTACCTGCTTTGAAGCTCAGGCCTAAAACTGCAATTTTTTTACCGAAATATTTATTAAGCATACTTAGTGCGCGCTGCTTTTGGTATTCGTTGGTTTTATCGATGCTATCAATCACCGGCACTGATACGTAAAGATCATGAGCAAGTGTTTGCAAACCTTTCAAATCCTTAGGCAAACATGAACCGCCATAGGCAAAACCCGGCTTAAAATAGTAAGGAGATATATTCAACTGTTTATCTTTGCAAAAGATATCCATTACTTTATGTGAATCGATATCAAGTGCACTACAAACGTTACCAATCTCATTTGCAAAAGAGATTTTGAGCGCATGATAGGTATTGTTAACATACTTCATGATCTCTGCGACTTTCACATCTGTAACAATAACTTCGGCGGGTAACTGATCATACAAACTCACCATCAACTTGGTAGCTTGTTCACTATTACTTCCAATTAGTGTAAGCGGCGGGTTATAGTAATCATCAACAGCAGTACCCTCTCTCAAAAATTCGGGATTGTCAACTACTGCAAAATCGATGTTGTTTTTTTTGCCGGTCCTTTCTTCAATAATACGCGAAAACTTCTCGCATGTACCCGGAAAAACAGTTGAGCGTATTGCAATAACGTGAAATTCGTTTTTACTCTTTAACACGTCACCTATATTTTCGGCAACTTTAAAAATATAATCAAGGTTAAGGTGCCCTTTTTCAGATGAGGGGGTACCAACTGCTACTATTGAAATTGTTGTATTTAAAATAGCCTGAGCCACATCCTGTGTGGCGCTTATGCGACCAGCTTTATGCTGTTCGGCAATAATTTCATCTATATCATTTTCAACAATTGTTGCTATGCCACTATTGATCTGTGATACTTTACTTTCGCTCACATCAACACCAACAACGGTGTGACCATTCTTTGCCAAACAACCGAGGCTTACGCAGCCTACATATCCAAGTCCGAAAATACTAATATTCATAAGCTATAGAATTTTTATAATGGTGTTAAATGTCATTGAACTGTTCAATGATAAATTTCCTATTAAAACAGATGATGGCTGTTTTATCATAAATGACGGTGAATACCATGCAAGGGGGTCATCGGCCTGCGCGGTAATAACCTCCCATTTAAAAGCCGGGTCAACTGTTAATGACGCGATGTTTTCGTTTGATTCCTTTTTTGAAATTGCAACTTCATTACTGTTTGCCAAAGCCGATACAAGGGGATGCAAATGGAAAGGCATTTTCAAATCAACAGAAATCCCTTGCTTCAGCGCTATCTCATCAGTAATATAAAAAACCTTATCACTGCTGTTATATTTAACAGTTCGCCTGTGCCTTACCCCCATTTTATTATACCCGTCATGACTTGCCTGTACCTGAGCTTCTGTACCGTTTATAGCAGCATCTTCGACGATACATTTAAAATGGTTTAACCACATGGTAGGACCCGCCAGTTGAGCCTGATCTTTGTTATTTACTGTTATTGTATTGTGAGCAAGAGTACTGACAAAGTATTTACGCCAGGCCGGGTGGGTATGATATGTAAATGTTCCGGGATCAACCAAAACCGGCAATCCATCGATAGTTAAAGTAAACGATAACGCATCGGCATGGCCGTGTGCTGCTATGGATAAAAAACCAAGTGACGCTGCATCCATATGCGCATAAACCTCTTTATTGGCAGCCGTATAATCTTTGAAATAAAAATGCCCTTCTTCCTTGTAAAATTTACTGACAGGTTTATATCCAGAGACAGGCAACTTATCCCATACTGATTTTCCGTTAATATAGGCAGTAAGCAATGCGGTTTTTATATCCCATTCAGCGTCTTCTCTTTTAAATGAGCTGTTATTGAATAAAATTGCCGCTGTACTTAAAATCGAAATAAAATTATTACTGTGCGTATTACCGTCGGGCAGTATCAAGCGACCGTCATCTTCATCGCCATATTTGGGGAAAGCACCCTTGATATCTAAAAACTCATTTATGTAATTAACAATATTAATGAGCATGGTTTTATAGGCAGGGCTAAAGCCTTTTCCATATTGTTCAGCAGTTACGTAGCTTAATAAAAAGAAGTCGGTAATAAACTGAATATATTCTGCAGCTTCTTCCTTATTGATACCATTTGGCGAATGCTGCAAAGCGATTTCTTTCTCCAGTCCTTTACGTGCATAATTATTCCAATAGGCCGACTCTTTGAATTTCCATAAACTGGTTGCTAAAAATAAACCGGCATATTCAGATATCAAGTGGTTATTAGCCGAGGAATAAAAAGACGGGTTATGATATGAATAATAACAATGTTTGTAAATAAGTGGTACCCAAATATCACTTTTGAAGCGGGTGTAACTTTCGTCATTTAAAAATGTTTCATCATCGGCAAGTAATAACCAGCACCAATACCAGTTCATGAGCCGGATATTAACTTCAATATTACTGTACCAGTTTACTCCTTTAAGATACGGGTTTTGCTTGTCCCACTCTGTCATGATACTCACAAAGCGGTTGAGTAAAGTAACATCTCTGGTATGTTTATAATCCAAAAGCAACGGCAACAGAAATTGCAGCCTGTTAACTTCCCAAACAACCTTTGCACTTCCGTAAGCATCAGAACGCATATTAATTTTCTTCGAAAAACTCATTGGAAATGACTTTCCAGACGACACATCGAGGTGAAAATCCAGGGGATCACTGATATTAACGGAATATGCAAAAAACTTAAAATCGTTTTTTGAGGAAACTGCCGGAAGGTCGGCAAATTTAATAGCCGGCGGTAATTCAACAGTTAAAAGTTTCCCTTCGGGGACTTTGGGCAGCAGCTGTTCTCTTTTTATTAATAACTGCTGTTTTATCCGATAACCCCACTCTGGTAGTGATATAGTGCGGGCCCTGTTAATAAACCACAATAATTTGCTTTTCATACTATACTGCTATACAAATTATTAAGTTCAACAATCAATTTATCGGGCATATAATCTTTTACTATTTCAAGTGAAGCTTTTTTCATGTCAGCGAACTGCAGATCATTTAGCTCCTGTATTTCATTGATAGCTTGCTCAAGCGCAGGAAGATCTCCCGGTGTTACAAGGAAACCGTTAACCCGGTTTTTTACCACTTCAGGAATTCCGCCCACATTTGAAGCTATTACCGGCATTCCGTAGCTAAGGGCTTCGAGAATAGAGATAGGTAACCCTTCATTATATGAAGGCAGCAGCAATACATCAGAAGATGACAACGCTTTATGCTTTATCGTTCCATCAACCCAGCCAATGTATTTTACGATATCTCCAAGCTCATTATCTGCTATTATTTTTTTCAACCTGTCAATGTCACCATCGCCGCCAATGTGTATCTCAAATTTGCCCCTCCATGCCTCTTTATTATCGTTTACCACATTAAGCACATCAAATATGCCCTTACGATCGCCAATTCTGCCTAAAAATAAGAAACGTGTTTTGCCACCCGCCCTGGTTGGCTGCAGTATTGAGAGATCAGGATACGGGATCACATTTTTTATGGTAATCAGGTTTTCGGGGGCAAAAGTTTCATTGTAATAATCATACCACTTTGGCGATAGCGCAACTACAACATCGGCTGCCTTAATTGATTTATTACACAGCCATTTATAAACCCCATTTCCCTTTTTGTAGTAAACATCAAATGAGCTGGCATGCAAATGGTAAATAACCCTTTTTGAAAAGATCTTTTTTGCCAGGAAAATAATTATTGATTTTCGATAAACACTGGCTCCATGCGAGCCATGAATATGCACCACCTTTATAGCTTTATCTTTGCCTAAAACAGATGATATACTAAACAATGAGCCAACAAATACCAATGCTTTTCTTAGCGGATTAACTGCTTTAAAAGATGGAACAAATTTAAAGTTGCCCAGATAGCTTGCATAAACGTCAAGTACTGCACCTATCCCTCCCCTGTGATTTTTGTGGTCGGGGCCAATGTATAATATGTTTTCGAAGTTGTTGTTCAAGACAGGCAGTTTGTTATTTTATTAAAAAATCAATATATCCCTCTTTAAACGATTCGTTTTTCATAATATCGTAATCAAGGGTAGTTACATCGCCAAGTATTTTAGCCGGAATGCCACCTACAATTGCATCTTTTGGAACACTTTTGGTGACCACCGCATTGGGTGCAATAATTACATTGTCTTCAATAATCACAGGGCCGGATATTACCGCCCCAGGCCCAATAAATACTTTATTGCCAATTTTAGGCGCGTTTTTATAGGGGCTTTTACCCACAATTTTAACACCGGCGCCAATACTGCAGGCTTCACCTATAATCGCTTTGCCATTAATTAAAACACCAATACCTCCATATACACAAAAAGTACCTTTACCTATTGGTGTTTTGTGCGAAATTTTTGAGTTGTATATAAGGAAAATAAAAAGTGTAATTAAACTTGGGAGAAGAGGGATTTTATGCGAATAAAGATAGTAAGCGATTCGTTGAAAAAATATGGCGTTAGGCATCGGGGGTAAAGACTTTTAAAAACAGATTTTCAATAGATAGTATTGCTAAATTACATTTTTTTTATTGATATCAATAAATTATTTTGATAAATGCAATTTTAATGAATTTAAAGTTTAATTTTTATAAAGCTTCCATTAATTAATTAAGCATTTAAATATTTGATCACTTTTGCCGGGTTACCTGCAACAACCGCAAAAGCAGGCACATCTTTCACAACCACCGAGCCTGCTGCAACTATAGCATGATCACCTACTGTAATTTCACCAATTATTACCGCGTTAGCGCCAATCTGTACATTATTCCCTATAACTGGTGAGCCTCCATTTACTTTGGCATTACCTATAGTGGTATTATGCCTGGCTATTACATTATCACCAATTACAACAGCTCCATTAATTACAAGCCCTTGCCCATGGTAAACATTAAAACCGGAGCCTATTTTGGTAAAATCAAATACATCTATCCCCATAATCCACTGAATAATAATGCGGTATAGCAACCTTACCGGAAGACCAATGATTTTTAATGGCAGATTGCGGGTAAAAAAAGCACTGGTACGAAAAAACAGTAAAAAGAATATTCCTTTCGAGTTACCATTCAGCAATTTTATCTCTTTAAAAACATTCATTATAATTTAATTAATCAGTGGGAATATCTCTTTTTATTATCCTTGCCGGAACACCTACCGCTGTGCTGTTGTCAGGTACATCCTTTACAACCACGGCATTTGCTCCAACATCTACATTATTACCAATTTTTATTTTACCGATCACCTTTGCACCGGCAAAAACACGCACATTATTACCGATGACAGGGTCTCCGCCATGTGCAGATCCTACGGTTACCTGTTGCAGTACCCAAAAGTTTTCGCCAATTGATTCGGCCGATATTATGCATGAAAAACCATGAGCTATAAACAACCCTTTACCTATTTTTTTTGTATTTATGTAAAGGGTATTCATTTGAGGGCACAAAAATTTTATTACACGGCTGGCATTGCCCATACGATAATAAAAAAGATTCCTGAACTCGGGTTTATATATCAGGAAATGTAAAAACGCGCTTATGTCCGAATGTTTTTCTTTGTGGTATAATTCCTTCCACCTTAAAAGGTCGCCGGCAAATAAAGGGTCGGCTTTAAGTTTAAACAGAAGTATATGAAATATTAACCTTGACGAGTTTATAGCAAAGAAAATATTTTTAACAACCCTTTTCATATGTTAAATATTGACTGATTTAAACATGTTTTTATATTTTTCAACTATAACATCAAGCGAATAATTATCATTTACATATTTGCGTTGCGCTTCCATTAGCCTACCATAGTTTTCGGCATGAGTATTAATCGCATTGGTCATTACACGTTCCAGATCCTTTACATTTTCAGGCTCAAATAAATAACCAGAAACACCGTCTTTCATCTCATCGGCAAAGCTGCCTATTCTTGAAGCAATTACAGGAGTATTATAGTTAAATGCAATTTTCAGCGGACCACTTTGTGTAACCACTTTATAAGGTAAAACAAGGTAGTGGTACCGGGCAAACATATCCGAAATTTCGTCGTTTTTAATAAATCTGATATCGCACGTAAATATTTCAGGATAGCGTATCTTTTGTTGATAAAAATCCCAGTCTGGACAAGAGCCCGCAATAACTATCCTAAAGCCACGCACGCCCGCTTCGTATATATTGCAGGCAGCTTCAATTAACAAATCGATGTTTTTACCGGGCTTTACGGTACCGAAATTAAAAAAAACTACTTCGTCTTTAACCAAACGCTTATCTGTATCACCAAAACTTTTTAAGGCCAAATTAATGGTATAAACCTGTGTTTGGGGGTACAGTGCTTTAAACAATTTTGACTGTGCTTCGGAAAAAAGCTGAACATATTTAAACCTTGAGTACGCAAACTTGTAACTGGCTTTGAAAATACTCTTAAATGAAAAGCCGCTATGTACTGATCCCTGGTGTGCCGTAAAAATTGTTTTGGCCTTATCAAGCAATAAAACCGCAGCAATTGCAAAATAAGGTATAGCGGGATGATCAATGTACATAATATCGGCCTTCTCCCGGTTCATTCCTTTTAGCAGTTTATAAAAAAGAGCAAGGTTACGCGGGTTTCTTACACGATATTTATAATAAGTATAATGGATATGCAAATTTTCAATACCTTCCAGATACTTAAGATCAGCCACCGAAAAGCGGCTGTTTTGTTTCAGGAATATAACTGTCCAATGTATTTCGTATTCGCCGCTCAGGGCAAGCTGATGAATTACATTTAAATCACAATCAATAAAATAATCGGGTGTTAACCAACTGATACGTGTCTTTTTCATATGATAGAGTTATAGGGGTATTTTTCACCCGTTCATTAAGGCAATCGCATTTTTATTGTGCCGATGAAAACTTTTCTTTTACCTTTTTCTTTTTTAGGTGCTCAAATACAGCAAACAAAAGCTCATTTAACGTAAACTGGTATTTTTTACGAAGTTTATACCATTTATACGCCGAACTTAAAATGTTTTTATTTAGTGAAAATGCTATAGTGTTAATCTTCTTTTTTTGCAGGTACTTTTTTAACCCTTTTGAAATATTATCATAAACTAAAGCATCTTGTTCTGATGCAGGCTTTTTAGCCAGGAAGTTATTAAACCAGGTACTAAGCTGCATAACCGCTTCCATTTTCATTTCATTATTGCCTGTACTTGATATGGTTAAGCTGTTAACCCTGTAATTAAACACAGGTTTATTTGTATGAGCAATGCCTTTTTCACCACTTGCAATATAAGCCGATACATCATCCGAAAACCAAGCCAATGGGAGGTAAAAAAAACCCCCGCGTTTTTTCAAAGCATCTGTGCGATATAAAAAATCGGATATGTATTGCACCCTGAAACTGTTTATACGGTGCCAGATATTTTCATAAACTGATTCATACTCGGGCCATGAAGGAGTAAGCATCACAGGTTTTGAGTTTTCGTTTATTAAACGGGTACGACAGTGATAAACATCCAGCTCCGGATATTTTTGAATTAGCTTATCAAACTCCTCTAAATAATCAGGCTCCATACTGTCATCATCGCCCATCAACACAAAAAACTCTCCCTCTGCTTCATTCAGGCATTTATTCCAGTTGTTTACTACATTTAACGCACCTGTATTAGTTTCGTTAACAAAGTATTTTATCCTTTCGTCATCAAATTGTTTAACAATGTCCCCAAGTGGTTCAGGAGAGCAATCGTTAATTATTATTAACTCAAAATCGGCATAGGTTTGGTTCAGTATGCTGGAAATGCATTCCTTAAGAAACTTGCTCTTGAACGCTGGTATCCCAATGCTGAACCGACTTTTGTGCGAGTTTTTTTTCATAAGATTTATCAACAAAATACAGCAGAAAGCAATAAAAAGGTATTGATCTGCCATTTGAATAAGATGTTACCAATACCAATATGATTATTGAATAATAAAAAAACAATCGGAGATATTTGTCTTCTTCGAGGTAATACCTCTTTCTTAAACCCTTGATGTTAAAGGCGATAACATTTAAAATGTAGAAGATTCCAAATTCATTAAAAGAGCCGATAATACCGATATCACTCAAATAAAATCCAAGACTTGTAGCGGTATTTTTTAACTCCAAGCCATAGCTTGAAATACTGTGGGCGCGTCCGTTACCGAGAAATACGGCTGTCCAGTGAGGCCAGTATTCAAACATAAAATATTGTGCACATAAAATCCTTACATCACCATCTTTGTCATTAAACTGGTCACTTGTAAGCTCAATAAATTTGCTGAACAGCACATCCCGGTAAAAAATAAGAAATGTAGCTACAATGGCGATAAATATAATTGCAAGCACTTTTGTTTTACCGCTCTGCATAAATGCAGTCATGATAATAACCAAAATAAGGGCAATAGCAAACTGACGCGTACCAAAATAATAGAACCCGATTAATACGAACAATACATACAGCAGGTATTTGAATATTTTGGTTCTTAAAAATTTGTCAAAGAAATAAATAGCCACAAATTCACCAAAATCATATCTTGATAGCTGAAACCTGTAAATACCGGCTCTTAATATTGACTTACCTGTTTCTTCATCATCAGTTCTGGTAAAAAAGTAATAAACAGGATAGGTAAATTGTTGAACTATAGTAAGTGTAGCCCAAACAATACCTACAAAAGTCATCAGCCCTATTAATTTTTTAACCGGCACATTATAAATATGGAGTAAAAAATAAAAAAGCCAATAAAAGTTTGTTCGCAATATTAACAGGGAAAGATAAAATGGCTGATCGTGATATACAAACGCACCAAACATACTTATGACCGGGATAAGCATGAATAAAACTACATTATCCTTAAAAATTAGTTTTTTCCCTTTTATCTTTTTATAATTTACCCAAACAAAAAAGACGAGGAAGAAAAGTACAATTAATTCAAGCGCGTCATATATATTTTCAGGAATAGACTGAAACGACCAAGCCCTTATACTTACTATTGTCAAAAGAACAATGAAAAAGTATATCCCCCCTTTTTTCTTTTGCCGCCCTGTTACCAAATCAGTCATACTTAACTTTTTCTATACTAATTTCTTCCACAAAACTTTCAATTCGGCCGGCTTTACTATGAACGCGGTACAAAGCGTAAAAAACACAACAATCATAACTATTGTATTAATTATAAGTAAAACAGGCAGGCTACGCGTGTGAATCATATTATCCATAAGATGAATCAAAACGTATGGCACTATCCCAATTATTACTGCAGGCAAAAACGACTTAAAGAATATTTTCACCGAGCTCAAATCCAAAATCTTAGGCACATAATAAAAATAGTAAAAACTTATTTGAACTACCATATAGCCGCAATAGCCAACCATAGCCGCGCCCATACCATAATTAGCAGTTAAAATTGCCGTTAATACCAATGAAGCGATACATGAAAACCCTGAAGAATAGATCAAGAACTTTGTTTTCCCTGTTGATAGCACGAGGCTGGCTATAGGCGTTAAATGCATTTGAAGCAACTGCGTAATTAAACCAATTATTAGCCATAAAGAAAGATGCTCATATTCCTTGCCCACATACAGGTGTAATATAATTGTGGAATTAACCATCAATACAAAGATCATTATCGAAGAAAATATTGATATATACTTTGTACCGGTATAAATCAATTCTTCAATCTTCTTCTTTTCGTTAAGCGCCAGGCTCCTTGATGTAATTGGCAATAAAACCTGGAAAAATACACCGCCCAGCGTATTAACCAAAATAATTATGGTTTGAACAATGCGGTAATCTGTTAAAATTTGTGTGCCTTTAGTAGTGAAAATACCCAATACAATAGGGCGTAAACTATCGGCCGAATAGGTGAAAATACTCATTATGAATATCCCCATACTATAACCCAAAATCTCTTTAAATGCTTTACCATCCCATTTTGGCGTAAGCAGCCTGCCTATTTTTATATTGGTTTTGGTAAGCCTGATTGTATTTAAAGGGATTACTATTACCGTTGAAAGAATATACAACAGAAAATATACGGGCAGAGAAATCTTTAATTTAATAGCCACAAACGCGGTTATAAAATTAAAGATGCTGCTTATTGCCAGCGTCGCATTGATCCAACCCAATTCACCGCAGGCTGTTAATAATTGCCTAACAACAAAAGACATCCAGTTAAATATAGTACTGGCGGCCAAAATATACATCATCCATGCAAAAACTGTTGTTTGACTTGGCGGAAGATGGAAAAAATGATCCGAATAATAACCTGTTATGATAAAAATTATCGCGTTTATCAATCCAATTACACCATAAAAAACAAGGCTTGACTGTGCTACTTTTACTACTTTTTCCTTTTCGTCGTTTGCAAACCATATCGAGAAAAAGCGCACTGCTCCGGTTGTCATACCCAAATCCATTAGCCTCAAATAGGCATTCAATGAAAACGCCAACGCAATTAAACCATAATCGGCTTTTCCATAAAAACCAATAAGCATAGGAATGGTAACAAATTTGGCTATGGCATCCAGTATTTTAGCCAACATGCCCCACATGGAACCCGAGATAATCTTTTTAAAAGTGCTCATATAGTTTTATGCTGATGCAAGTATCATTTTTTTAATGTTATCGAAGCTTTTTTCAATTTGCTTAAATTGGTGTTCCCTGCTGGCTACCAGCTCACTTTCGGGCACCTGGGTTAGTACGTCAAAGCGTTTTGGCATCGCATCAAATTCAACTACTCCTTTGAGCGATTCAACACCCCAGGTATTTATGTAGCTATCCAATTTTTTTATCCTCACACCAATATAAGGCACGTCAAAACTCATGGCAGTTATTGCACCATGCAGGCTGGTACCTATATAAGCATATGAGCTGCCTATCAGGTACATAATATCCCAGATAGTAACTTTCTCAAAAAAGTTTACCGGCACATCAAGCTGCTCTTTTATCTTTAGAAGAGGAATATGGTCTTCATGGCCTAAAGCCACGCCAATTGGGCATAAAACAATTTTCAAATCATGTTTCCTGGCTATCTCTGAAAGCTTTTCTGCAATAAGTGTTTCTTTGTTGATAGCCGACCCTTTGTTTGATTGAAAATAAATGTATTTCTTTTTATTTTGCTTTACATAACTTAAAATCTCGGGGGCTACCAGCTCTTCAAGTTTGCTTAAAGGAAAAAACTTTGACATGATAATTGCCGAATCGGGAAACAGGTTGACAGGGATCCCCCTGTTCGCCATTACATCATAAGTTTTTTTATCACGTACTGCAAAATAGTCTGCTTTTTTCAATTTACCTTCAAGTACAGCAAACTTTGAAAAAATCTGATCATTTATGCTTGAACCACCCAATGAATTCAGAATAACGTGATCAACACCTTTGAAATCTTCCTTAGCAAATATTAGCGGCAAATTTGTCTGGCCTTTAAGTATAAACCTGGCAATGCGATTAAGGTTAATAAAACGGGTTAGCTGCCTGTGATATTTATTAACCACGGCAAAACTGCCGCTAATACTTGAGAGCAAACCGTTCCAGGTAGCATTGATTGACTCGCCTCCGGCAATAATTACATTTACTCTGGCATTAACGTTATTACATTCTTTGTAAAATGAAAGTATATCAAGAGTTTTTTTTCCACCTACCTCGCTCAAATCACTTTTAACCAGGCCAAAATATTCAAACTCTATATTGGGATTATATGTTTTAAGCTGTTGCTCAATAATAAGCGGAAAAAGGAGATCGCCATAATTATATCTGTCAAATGCTCCCAAAACAAGTACCTTATTCATCGTCTTTTTTTTCTTTTAATGATTTTTAAGAAGGGGTTGCAAATACGGTAACGGCTCCCCCATTGCCGTCCTGAACAAACAATGGAGCAACTATAACAGTATTCAGCTTACCTGTTACTTTTTTTAAAGACATATCCTCAATTACAAGGATGCTCTTTTTCCCATTTTCAGGGCAAAGGAAAGCTTTGTGGCTTAACCTGCCTTCGGGACGATATTGATAGGAGGTTAGTGATATAAAATCAAATCCTACACAACGCAAAGCCGGAAAATTATTTCTGAAATGGTCAGCAAGTTCCGGAGCCAGCCCGGGGTTATTGCTCCAATATTTTTCTTCGTGCCTGTATTGTTCAAACCCTGTGCGGATGAGCAACAACTCGGTTTCGGGATGGATTGTTCCGGCATTGATAACATCGTTAATACCTATCAGCTTAGCCTCGGTGGCAGGGATATCAATGAACGAAACCTGATTGAAAATAAAATCATCCAGCGGGATCTCGAAGGTTTTTGCTCCATTTTCGCAAAAATGATAAGCAGAATCCATATGAGTACCTATATGATTATTTGAGAAAAACCAGCTTGAAGTATTAGCCGTATCCCCGTTACTTATTGACGAATTAGCTTTTATTGTGATCCTGTCCTTATTACCATAAGCAGGGGTATCTTCTGTAATAATATGTGAAAGGAGGATGCAATTCTTCATGCTCAGCTTAAATAGCTATTTTAATAGTAATCTTCTTAATAAGTTCGGGTTTATCAACGTAATGTTGAGGGCCATGCCCATCTTCAGGGAACATAATTGCAAATATGCCATTGCCTATGTCAACTGAAGTTCCCTGTGGCGACGGGTCTTTATAAAAAGTGCGGTCGTGCTCCTCACTGTAAGGGATATTTACGTTCATCCCTTCAATAGGCGACCATTTAACCCTTTCAAGCCCTCTTACCGGGTATTGAATGTCAATAACATGTTTGTGAGCTTCATACCCACGTTCAAAATTTTCGACAGTGTGATATTCACTTACAATGGCTTTAACGTTTTCGCTAATTTGATATACACCAATAGCAATATCAGGATCGACGTTTTGAAGGTATTGTAAGCCTTCATATATATCAGCAGATATACCTTTGTATATGTCAATGTTTTTTAATTTATCTACAATCATGGGGTAATATTTTAAAGTTCGTTTTCGAAATATTCTTTAAGCCAGCCAACAAATTCCTCGTCCATAGCCCGCATATCCCTGAATATTTTGCCGTAGCCTTTATTTAGTATCAAGCCAAGGGTTTTGCCCACGTTCTTCTTATCCTTACTCAGGGCAACAGTAAATTTATCAAGTTCGATATCGTCAATGTGGGTACCTTCCCATATCTGGCTGGTTAACTCCCTGATATAATCCCTTGTTTCGGCAGATATATAACCTAATTTAACAGATACAAAGTTTGCCATATCCATACCACGGCTTACGGCAATGCCGTGCGGGATCCGATAGTTAGTTAACGATTCAATAGCGTGACCAAAAGAATGACCATAGTTAAACACCAAACGTTCATTTTGATCAAATTCATCACGCTCTATATATCCTTTTTTAATTTCAAGGCTTCGGTTAATGATCCCAGCCAGCACTTTTTTATCGGTAAGGGCATCATTATATTCACGTTTAAAGCGTTCAAAATCAGCCTCGCCCGATACGATAAAATAATGAAGCATTTCGCCCATTCCTGATTTTATATCGGCAAGCGGCAGGGTATCCAAAAAATGTAGATTGATAAAAATTTGATTGGGCGGGTAAAACCCTCCTAACTGATTTTTAAAATTCTTGAAATTAATAGAGGTTTTGCTGCCTATACAGCTATCACCCTGTGCCAGCAACGAGGTTGGAAAAAACAACCACTTTACGCCCCGGTACATGATGGACGATATAAAAGCTGTGGCATCCTGGGTAATCCCCCCTCCTATTGCAACCAGGCGATGATTTTTGCGAAAGCCATTCTCAATAAGATCGTTGATAATTGGCTCAACACCCTGATAGCTTTTTACAGATTCATGCGCATCAATACCTATGTGCCTGTATTGAGCCAGTATTGGTTCAAGTGTATCGGCATACAAGGCTTTTATTTTATTATCGATGATGATAACATCACCCTCCTTAAGTTCATCAAGGAGCGTTTTTTGTGTATCCTCAATAAATGTTACACTATAATCATGAATTATAGATTTTACTGTAAAATTATACATTGGTGTATCCTCCGTCAATTATTAAATTTTGCCCGGTCATATATGAATTTAAATCGCTGCATAAAAACAGTATAAGGTTTGCTATTTCAACCGGTTGCGCAAAACGCTTAATGGGCACCATATTACTTAATCTTTCAATCTCTTCGGTAGTATTGGTTGCCAGTGTGAGCTCAGTTTCTGTAAATCCCGGCCCTACCGAGTTAACAAGTATATTATGCTCTGCAAGCTCTACAGCCAGTGTTTTGGTAAGGCCGGCGATAGCATACTTGGTGGTAGTGTACAATGATCGTCCGGGGCGGGTAATCGCGCTCCATATAGATGTCACATTCACAATGCGACCATACCCATTATGCTTCATCAGCTTACTTATTTCCCGGCAAAGCAAATAAGGCCCTTTAACATTGATATCATTCAAAAAGTTAAAATCGTCCAGGGTGGTTTCGGTATTATAAGCAACACGGTTTACGCCGGCATTATTAACAAGCACATCAATTTTACCGACAGAAGCAACCTTATCAAGGAAAACAGCACTGCTTTCCGGATCCGAAAAATCAACCTGGAGGTAGCTCACCCCTTCTATTTTATTTTCTTGATTAAGCTTATCAACCTCAGCCGCCTTTGTGCCCGTAAGGATAAGCGTTGCGCCCGCTTCAATAAAACGATTAGCGATGGCTTTCCCAATACCACGGGTACCACCTGTTATTAATACCACCTTACCGGTAAGATCAATACTGACTCCAGAAGTACTCATCCCGTATTATTCTGCCAGGGCTAAAAACTCTTCATCTTTTGAAAGGTAGTTCACAATAATATGGTTTAATATCATGTGAACATCCTCGATTGGGCCATAATCGCCTTTCGGGTTTGGCGTATACAATGGTACTGTACATATTTCGTTAAGCTTACCGCCTAAAAAGCCAACAAAAGCAATGGTTTTACCACCCAGTTCGTTAGCATATTCAGCTGCTTTGACCAGGTTTGGCGAGTTACCGCTTGCGGATATTGCTATCAAAACGTCGCCTGCAACAAACTGACCACGCATTTGCTCAACAAATACGTCTTCAAAATTATTGTCATTACCAATAGCAGTAATCATTGGCATGTTATCAGTTAAGGCAACAATTTTAGGACGGAATTTTGAAAAATATCGTACGAAAAACCTGAAATCGGCCTGCATATGTGAAGCCGTTGCAGCGCTGCCGCCATTACCTACCACATAAATAGTGTTTTTGCTTTTAAAAGCCTCAATAAAGGTGGTAACAACTTCACCCAGTTTTTCAGGGTCAATTTTGTTTAAAATGTCGGTTAAACGGCCAACATAATCCTGTAAGTAATCTTTTAATAAACCTGTTCTTTCCATTTTATAATATTTTAAGGGGGTAGTCAATAAATTAAAAATCTTTTTGCTCGTAAACCTTATCAATAATGGTCATTAGTTTCAATGCATCATCTGAGCTACCGTAAACAACCGGTGAATGATTAGCAACACATTCAAAAAAATGATCCATTTCATAACGCCAGCTGTTGTTATTTACATATTTGGTAACAACCTCATCCTTCCAGGTTGCAGCAGGCGCTGTTGAACGGTTTTTGGCTATTGACAAAGTTTCTTCACCATATGACATAGTCGAAGTGATCAAGCCATTTAATACCATGTATCCTTTTTCGAGGAATATTTCGAGTGAAAAAAGGTGGCGCCACTGCGACATTGTTGAGTGTAATGAAGCAACCTTGCCTGTTGCTGATTCTTTAAGGATAACGAAGGCGTTATCTTCAACATCCATGTGCCAGTATAAATTTGACACTTCGGCCTTTACAACATCAAAATCGCCTGAAAGAAACAGGAACAGATCCAGCATATGAATACCCTGGTCCATGAGGATTCCACCACCGGCAAGCTCCTTTTTAGCACGCCACTGATTAAAATAATCTTTAGTTACACTTTTTCCATAACGGCCGCGTAGCCAAAGTACTTTACCATATTCATTACTATCAATTAAGCGTTTCATATGCAGCACACTGTCATGATGGCGATGGTTAAAGCCATACATCAATGTTTTTCCGCTGCGCGCTTCAGCTTCTTTAATCTCTACGATATCGGCGGCAGTAAACGCAGGCGGTTTTTCACAAAAAACATGTTTACCCGCATTAAGGGAACGAATAGTTAGCTCCTTGTTTAAAAAGTTAGGCGTACAAACAATAACGATATCAATTTCAGGGTTATTGATGATATCTTCATGGCTTACATTTGGGATACCATCTTCTTCGGCACCAATAGATGGCTCAGATATAGCCACTATTGTCCCTTTTTTTAATTCTTCGATAGCAGTACGGCGTGTTTTGCCCATTACACCGTAGCCAATAATACCAATTTTGTAATTCATGGGATTAAACTTTATTTTAATTCGGCTATCAAATTTTTAACAGCTTCAATTTCCATCAGTAATTTACCCTCTTCGGCATAAGAACCTATGTGCGGGGTAAGGATAACATTATCAAGCCCGGTAAGTGGTCCCGAATATGGTTCATCAACAAAAACATCAATAGCAGCAGCAGCCAGCTTGCCTGTAGATAATGCTGTGTAGAGGGCGTCTTCATCAACAATACCACCACGTGAAATATTGATAAGCTGTGCGGTAGGCTTCATCAATTCAAGCTCTTTAGCAGCTATTACAGGAGATTTATCGGCATTGCCAGGCACATGCAAAGTGATAATATCGGCCAACTTTAAAACGGTTTCAAAATCAGCCAGCTCTACACCATTACTTGTAGCCCATGCCTGATCGGCAAAAGGATCAAATCCGATTACAGGGTTACCAATTCCGCGAAAAAGCTGCGAAACCAACCTGCCTATACGTCCTAAACCTATCACTCCAATCTTTTTATCAAGGATAAGGTTGCCGGTTTGTTTTTTCCAAACCTTATTCTTTAGAGAAGCATCGGCCTGGGGTATGCGGCGCAGTAATGACAAAGTCATACCAAGTGTAAGCTCGGCCACAGCGCGGGTTGGTCCATCAGGCGTATTTTTAACAATAATACCTTTTTGCTTTGCATATTCAAGGTCAACGCTATCCATGCCAATTCCTACGCGGCTTATCACTTTCAAATTAGGCAGTGCATCCATAACCCTTGCCGTAAGCGGTTCAACGCCGGCAACAATACCAATGCAATCTTTAGCAAGTTCAATTACTTCGTCTTCAGTGAGTTTACGTCCATAGGGGTTATTGATTGCTTCGTATCCATTTTTTGCCAGCAAGGCAAATGGCTCGTTGCCAACCTGCCCAAATGACGATGGTGATGTTAGAATTTTCATAGGTGTCAATTATAAATACCTTTATAATCAAGTTATAAAGTAATGTTTTTTATTTCGACCAATAAGTCGGGGCTTCGTTTTCCGAAGTTGTGTTTTTTCTTGCTATTAATAGTGCCTCAGCCAGCCTAAAATCCTTTTCCTCGCTAACCTTAACCGCAACCAGCGGGTCTAACGGCCAGAATAATCGGTTTTTACCAAAATATCCACTACGGTTGCGTTCATAAAGCTCCTTAAAAGTAGCAGCATTCCAGATAGTTACTGCCCAGTTACAAATAGTGATAACTTCATTATTCTGCGATGGAGCAAGCGGTCCGTCAACAACAATATTTATCGGTTCATCACCCACAAATGATTGCATTTGGGTTTGAGTACAACCTATAAGGGTATCAGCGTCTGATTCTGCATAAGCTTTTAAAGCTGCATCAATATCCTTTGGCCTTATAAGCGGGCAAACCGGATTTATAAGCACAAGTGTATCCGGATTTTTGGCTTTAATAAAATCGTATGTAAAATCCTCGCCGGTAGCATCATCCCCGCCAAGTAAAGCAGGCCGTCTGTATATATTACAATTAAGGCTTTGGGCTACTGCCTCAAGACTGTCATCATCGGTATTTACGAACACATCGTTAAGTAAATTTGAACCAAGCGCACTTTCAATAGCATAGGCAATCATAGGTTTTCCGTCCATGAACCTTAAGTTTTTTGATTGTACCCTTTTGCTCCCTCCACGAGCCGGAATATGCGCTATAACGTTTCCTAATTCCATAAAAAGTAGTAATGTAATATAGTTTTAAGTTTATTCAATCAGTTTCTCAAGTGTACTATCGAGTTTTATCTTGCTCCTATCTTTTACAATTAATTTCTTAAATGCCTCAAATTCAGCATCCAGATCATGTAACCCTACTTTTTTTACAATTTTAAGCCCGTCTTCGAGCGAATTAAAGCTATCACGGTACCCTTTTACATAGCCAGTTTTCAGAAAAGTGAAACCAGTAATATAACACTCTTTAAAATCAGATTGTAAAACTGAATAAATAGCTGAAAAACCCGTTGTAGCCAATTTTCCGTTTATTTTATCGCGAATAATTGCTTTATCATCATCAGCAAATACCACCATTCTAATATCCTTCAGCTTGTGATGATATTTGCGCATAAAGAAATACATCAGCATTTGAGGCGATTTTATCCGCAGGAAAGGAAAAACAACATATTTGGTTTGCTGATCATGATATAAATCAAACAGGTACTTCCCCCCTGTTATTTCAGATTCGGAATGCGTACGAAAAAGCATATCAGTTCTTGAGCCAATATCCTTGCTGCTTCCTTCCTTTGCAACCATTAAGGGCGCCATATTCATCCTGATCACAATGTCGAAACCATCAATATATTCGCCCAGCCCGGTATTTAAAACACTATCGGCAGGGCCAACAATAGCAATCCTTTTGCCATCAAAGATATCTTTAGTCCCAACAATAAACCTGTTTTTAAATGTTAACAATAACAAATCCCAAAACCAAAAGGTGGTATTATAAGTGGAAGTTAAAATAAACTGCTTTACCCGCTCTTTCATTCGTTGAAACCTATCTCTAAAAAATTAACGCTTAAATAATCTTTTCAGGAAACCTTCGGGCTTTTGCTCGCTGTAGTTACCATAACCATAACCGTAACCATAACCGTAGCCATAACCGTAGCCATAACCGTAGTAACTGCCCGTATTAATCTTGATGTCATTAACCACAATATAAGGGTTCTTGAATTTTCTTTCTTTTACCAGATTTTGAAGAATATTAAGCTGGTCTTTATAGGTATATGATTGACGAACTATGTATAGAACAGTATCAGCCAAATGCTCAATAATCAGGGCATCAGCTACAAGCCCAACCGGGGCACAGTCAATTACGATATAGTCAAACTCCTTTTTCAGCGTTTCAATTAACTCTTTGAGTTTACCGCTAAGCAACAACTCGGAAGGATTAGGAGGTACTGGACCGGACGAAATAAAGGAGCAATTTTCTGAGAAAAAAGTTGGTTTGATTATATCCGCCACACTTATCGTATTTGACACAACATAATTTGTGTATCCAAAATTATGGTCGGATCCAAGACTCACAGATAGCTTCGGTTTTCTTAAGTCAAGCTCAATCATACAAACTTTTTTATCCGACAGCGCGAGTACGCTGGCCAGGTTGGCGCAGATAAATGACTTACCTTCCCCGCTCATACTTGAAGTAAGCAGGATAACATTTGACTGATTTGGCTGAAGTACGAATTGAAGATTTGTTCGTAACGCCCTGAACTGTTCTGAAATATTTGAACGCGAATTATTAGTAACTACCAGCGAAGTTGCGTTTGCGTTATTACCTATCTCACCTAAAATACCAACCGATACTCCCTTAACAATATCATCTTTATTAAGAATCTTTACATTAAGCAGCTCTTTAATATATAAGAAAGCTCCCGGTATGAGAAGACCCAATGCTATACCAGCTAAATAATAAACCATTTTATTAGGTTTATATGGATTTATATTGGCGCGGGCCGAATCCAATATACGTGCTGTAGAGATTGTTGAAGTTTTGGAAATAGCAGTTTCTTCTTTCTTTTGTAAAAGGTAAAGGTAAAGTTCCTGCTTAAGGTTTTGCTGCCTTGAGTAATCAAGAAATATACGCTCCTTTTTGGGGACAGACTTTATCAAACCTGTTATATTATTATTCTCCCGTTTTAACTGATTATATGATGTTAAAAGCGATTGCTTGTAACCTTCGAAGGTTTTAGCCAAGCTCTGTCTAACACTCTCGATCTGATCATCCAGATTTTTTATGATAGGGTTAGAATCCATTACCGATAAGCCCTGGCGGTTACGGGTAGCCACGAGTTCATTATAACTTTTAACTCCGTCGGCAAAAACAAGATCAGGTATAGTTAACGAAGTCGGTATGATCTTTTTAGTATTTGGCGTATTAATATACGGAGCGATGTCATTTAGTATGCTCAATTGCAATTCCGCATCGCTTAACTTTTTGTAGTAATCTGATGCATTGCCCACTAAAATCTTTGATTGCTCAGAAACATCAGCAAGATTATTTTGCTGTTTAAACCCTTCCAGGTCTTTTTCAACACCATTTAGTTCTGTACTAACAATAGCTATACGCTTATCAATGAATTTTAAAGTACTGTCGGCAATCTGGTTTTTATTGTCCAGATTAAACTTTAGGTACAGGTTCATTAATTGTTGCAAAATGAACTCCCCTTTTTTAGGATTGGTGTAGTTCAAAGTAAGATCAAGCGTACTGCTTTTTTTATCTGTGAGGGTAACGTCAAGAGCCAATGATAGTGCCGCAACTTTTGCATTTACGGATGTAACACGCATCAAGTAACCGTCTTTGTCATCTTCTTCTTTACTTGGTACTGCCTTAGGATTTGGTTGAAAAATAAGATCATAGCCATTTAATGAAAGTATTTGACCAAACTTTACTTTCTTACTCAATGTATCATCCTTACTTTTGATAGAAAGCCCATCGTTTTCAACAGCTACGTCAAAATCGTTACCGATTACCAAATCATTTTTTTGGATGAATCGAACTTTGAATGGCAGGTTTTCAAATAGCTCAACAGACCTGATATTCCCTTTTCGAAAAATGCTAACATTAAGCTGAAGCGAGTCGACAACTGCCTCCATTAATGTTCTTGAAGTCAGGATCTCGATCTCGTTCTCTGTATTGCTCGGCATATCGAACAGACTTGAGAGATCAATGCCACTGCCGTTGGCCGCTTTGGTTTTAGTTTGATTGGCTTGGTCATCGATAATAACCTTACTGATTATTTTATAATCAGGCGTAGCATATCTTGCCATTAAAAAAGCTACGGCAAAGCATACAACAACACCTAAAACAAATAGGTACCATTTTGAAATAACAATTCCTATTAAGGCCTTAATATCAAAATCGCTCTCATCCTCAATATTATTATTTTTGAAATGCGGGATTTGATTTTTAGAATCACTGATCATAGTCTGGAAGCAATAATTATGAGTAATGAAAACAGGGAAGTTAGAATAGTAACGTTACGGGTTTGCGCAAGATCATTAGCTGCTGCTTTGCCTTTTGTAGGCTCAACGTATATAAGATCATTTTGGCGCAAATAGAAATATGGCGAATTAATAACTTTGCTACTATTTAGATTTACTCTATAAGCTATTTTTTCGCCGCCATTGCCTTCCCGTATAAGTAATACATTATCTCTTTTACCATATATGGTGAGATCACCGGCCATGGTAAGAGCATCTAAAATGCTCACTTTTTCGTTAGGTACAACATATACAGCAGGATGCGCAACCTCGCCGGTAACACTTATTTTAAAGTTAGTATACCGTACATTTACTATCGGCTCTTTAAAAGATAAGGCTGCTTTTTGCCTTATCAGTTCTTTGGCCTGGCTTGTTGTAAGACCAATAACCCTCACTTTACCTAAAATAGGGATATCAACATTCCCCTCTTTATCCACCAGATATCCAGAAGCCTGCATTGGATTTAAACTTGCCGCAGCTCCCGATATAGTACCGGTACCCGATGTTTGAATATTACCAAGGTTGATTGACTCTGTTGATTGAGGATCCAGGGTTTGAATATTAATACTTAAAATATCATCATTTTGAATGGTAGGTTCAACAAAAGGAGGAATACCCAACTTTGTAACGAGAGTTGAATCTGACAGATCTTCAAAATACTTAATGTGTTTAGCTGAGGAACATGATAATAGCGTTAAGGCCCACAACAATACCGGAACATAGAATATGTTCCGCGAATAGAGTTTTCTCATAAATATGACAATAGATGCAATTACTTATCTTAAACTTGTGCAAGTTAAAAATTCTTTTTCACAAAAAACATTAAAAAATTAAAATTTATTAAAAAAAAATCCATTAAATAAACTATTTAATAATATTAAAAGCGTTTTGATATAAATTTTTTAATTATGCTTGTCCCATTGTACCACCAAAATTCATCGGAAAACCCGGATGATCGGGCTGTACTTTGATACGGCCGTTAATGGCTTCGTACTTTTCAATGTTATCTTCCAGGGCCGAAAGAAGGCGTTTGGCATGCTCAGGGGTTAATATGATCCGCGACTTTACCCGGGCTTTGGGTACTCCTGGCATGACCCGGATAAAATCCAATACAAACTCAGAGTTTGAATGAGTAATGATAGCCAGGTTTGAGTAGATACCTTCTGCAATTTCTTCTGAAAGCTCGATGTTGAGCTGATTTTCGTTCTGTTCTTCCATGCTACTAAAATAACAAAAAGACGTTCTCCATAAACAGCCTTTTTTTGAGGTGATTATTGAGCCTTGTTTTACTTTAGATAACTTGGATCAACCCCATATTGACCTTGCGCAAGGCCGAACGTAGAACATAGATGTTTTACTTTTGTTTTAACAATTTTAAAAAAAGACAAAAAAAAGCCTCCCGGAAACCGGGAGGCTCAATAAAATATTCAAACCGCTGAAAATTAAGCTTCCAGCTCTTCTGCTTTTGAAGCCATCAGGCGGTCAAACTCTTCCTGTGAACCTACACGGATATTTTCGTATTCGCGCAAACCGGTACCTGAAGGTATTAAGTGACCTACGATAACGTTTTCTTTCAGGCCGAGCATATTGTCTTTTTTACCTGCGATAGCTGCTTCATTCAGTACTTTGGTAGTTTCCTGGAACGATGCCGCTGAGATAAACGACTTAGTGCCCAACGATGCCCTGGTGATACCTTGCAGTATCGGGCTCGATGTTGCAGGAATAGCGTCACGCACTTCAACCAGTTTAAGGTCGCGGCGTTTCAATACTGAGTTTTCATCGCGTAAGCGACGTAATGAAACTATCTGACCAGATTTCAGTGTAGTTGAATCACCCGGATCCGTAACCACTTTCTTGTCATAAATTTCATCGTTCTCGGTCATGAAATCCCATCCGTCAACAGCTTCGCGCTCTAAGAAACGGGTATCACCCGCGTCTTCGATAGATACTTTCTGCATCATCTGGTGAACAATAACCTCAAAGTGCTTATCGTTGATCTTCACACCCTGTAAGCGGTAAACTTCCTGGATACCGTTAACAAGATATTCCTGTACGGCGGCAGGGCCTTTGATAGCAAGGATATCTGCTGGAGATATCGAACCATCTGATAATGGCATACCAGCTTTAATAAAGTCATTATCCTGTACAAGGATGTGTTTTGAAAGCGGTACAAGGTATTTTTTAACTTGCCCATCTTTCGACTCGATAGTAATTTCGCGGTTACCACGTTTAACACCACCTAAAGTTACCACACCATCAATTTCAGTTACCACAGCAGGGTTTGAAGGGTTACGTGCTTCAAATAATTCGGTTACACGTGGTAAACCACCTGTAATATCCCGGGTTTTACCGGTTGAACGAGGAATTTTTGCAATAACCTGACCTGTTTGCAGTTTGTCGCCTTCATCAACAGCGATGTGTGCACCTACCGGGATGTTATACCCTTTAATGATGTTACCTTTTGTATCAGCGATCTGGATAGCAGGGTTTTTAGTTTTATCCCTGGTATCGATGATCACTTTTTCACGGTGACCGGTTTGCTCGTCACTTTCTTCACGGAAAGTGATACCTTCCAACACGGCATCAAACTGGGCAATACCTGCAAATTCAGATATAATTACAGCGTTGTACGGATCCCATGAACAGATACGGTCGCCTTTGGTGATCTTGCTACCGTCTTTCACATACAGGTATGAACCGTATGGAATGTTGTTGGTAACAATTACTTTATTGCTTCCGGCTTCGATGATGCGGAACTCGCCCGAACGGCCCAATACCACATCAACAGCTCCATCTTCGGCAGTTTCGTAAGTAACGGTACGTACGTTCTCAAATTCAATGATACCGTCAAACTTAGCGTTGATCTGAGATTCAGCAGCGATGTTTGACGCGGTACCACCCACGTGGAATGTACGAAGTGTTAACTGTGTACCCGGCTCACCGATTGACTGTGCTGCAATTACACCAACAGCTTCACCTTTTTGCACGCGTTTACCGCTTGCAAGGTTACGGCCGTAGCACAATGCACATACGCCACGTTTACTTTCGCAGGTTAATACCGAACGGATCTCGATACCTTCCAGCGGAGAGTTTTCGATCTTTTTAGCTACCTCTTCCGTAATGTCCTGTCCGGCTACCGCTAACAGTTCGTTAGTGATAGGGTCATGAACATCATGCAGTGTTGTACGACCTAAAATACGGTCATATAATGGCTCAACAATGTCCTCGTTATCTTTCAGTGCAGTTGTGTAGATACCCCTTAAAGTACCGCAATCAACCTCACCAACAATCATATCCTGGGCAACGTCATGCAACCTACGTGTCAGGTAACCAGCATCCGCTGTTTTCAACGCCGTATCCGCCAAACCTTTACGGGCACCGTGAGTTGAGATGAAGTACTCCAATACCGACAAACCTTCTTTAAAGTTTGAAAGGATCGGGTTTTCGATGATCTCACCACCTGAACCTGATTTTTGAGGCTTGGCCATCAAACCACGCATACCTGCAAGCTGACGGATCTGCTCCTTTGAACCACGGGCACCTGAGTCAAGCATCATATAAACAGAGTTGAAGCCCTGGTTATCGTTGCTCAGGATATCCATTACGTTAGCAGTTAAGCGGTTGTTGATACGAGTCCAGATATCGATGATCTGGTTGTAACGCTCATTATTGGTAATGAAACCCATGTTGTAGTTGTTCATTACCTCATCAACCTGCTTAGAAGCTGTTTCAATCAAAGTGACTTTTTCTGCAGGGATATTGATATCCTTCAGGTTAAATGATAAGCCACCCTGGAACGCCATTTTAAATCCTAATTCCTTAATATCGTCAAGGAACTGGGCGGCACGCGCCATACCGGTGATTTTTACTACTTCACCAATGATATCACGAAGTGATTTTTTGGTAAGCAGCTCATTAATATATCCCACTTCTACAGGAACATGCTGGTTAAACAACACGCGGCCTACAGTAGTATCGATAATTTTGTTTACGATTTTGCCATCGCGCTCTTTAACTAAAGCTTTAACTTTAATGAACGCATGCAGGTCAAGTTTTTTCTCGTTATAAGCGATAATTACTTCTTCTGCAGAGTAAAAAGTTAAGCCCTGGCCTTTAACCACGCGGGTTTCATCAGTTTTACGGCCTTTGGTTATGTAGTACAAACCAAGTACCATGTCCTGAGATGGTACAGTGATAGGCGTACCGTTAGCAGGGTTAAGGATGTTATGCGAAGCAAGCATCAGGATTTGGGCTTCCAAAATTGCCGCGTTACCAAGTGGTACGTGAACGGCCATCTGGTCACCGTCAAAATCCGCGTTGAATGCCGTACAGGTTAATGGGTGCAATTGGATCGCTTTACCTTCAACCAGTTTTGGCTGGAACGACTGGATACCCAACCTGTGCAGTGTAGGCGCACGGTTTAGTAATACAGGGTGTCCCTTCAATACGTTTTCCAAAATGTCCCAAACTAATGGGTCTTTACGGTCAACAATTTTTTTAGCAGATTTTACTGTTTTAACCACACCACGCTCAATCATTTTACGGATGATAAATGGTTTAAACAGCTCGGCAGCCATATCTTTTGGTAAACCGCATTCGTGTAATTTAAGGTTAGGACCTACAACAATTACCGAACGGGCAGAGTAATCCACACGTTTACCCAATAAGTTTTGACGGAAACGGCCTTGTTTACCTTTCAGGATATCTGAAAGTGATTTCAAAGCACGGTTACCTTCAGTTTTTACCGCGTTAACTTTACGTGAGTTATCAAATAACGAATCCACAGCTTCCTGTAACATACGTTTTTCGTTCCGTAAAATTACCTCTGGTGCTTTAATCTCGATCAAACGTTTTAAACGGTTGTTACGGATAATAACACGACGGTAAAGGTCGTTCAAATCTGAAGTAGCGAAACGGCCACCTTCCAGCGGTACTAACGGACGCAACTCAGGCGGGATAACCGGAACAATCTTAACGATCATCCACTCAGGGTTATTCTCGATCCTGGTTTTTGCATCACGGAAAGCTTCAACAACCTGTAAGCGTTTCAATGCTTCGTTTTTACGTTGTTGTGAGGTTTCATTAGCGGCCTGGTGACGCAGGCTGAATGATAATTCATCAAGGTCAAGGCGTTTTAATAACTCTTCCAGAGCTTCAGCACCCATTTTGGCAACAAATTTCTGAGGATCTTTGTCGTCAAGGTACTGGTTTTCTTTCGGAAGGGTATCCAATACGTCAAGGTATTCTTCTTCAGTAAGGAAATCCATTTTATTGATTCCATCTGCCTCTTTAATACCTGGCTGTATCACTACGTAACGCTCGTAGTATATAATAAGGTCGAGCCTTTTTGTAGGCAAACCTAATAAATAGCCAATTTTGTTTGGTAATGAGCGGAAGTACCAGATGTGCGCAACAGGCACCACCAGGTTGATGTGGCCCATACGCTCACGACGTACTTTCTTTTCGGTTACTTCAACACCGCAACGGTCACACACGATCCCTTTGTAACGTATACGTTTGTATTTACCGCAATGGCACTCATAATCCTTAACCGGGCCAAAAATACGCTCGCAAAACAAACCATCACGCTCAGGTTTGTAAGTACGATAGTTAATGGTTTCCGGCTTTAAAACTTCACCGCTTGAACGCTCAAGGATAGACTCGGGAGAGGCTAAACTGATGGTAATGGTGGTAAAGTTACTTTTGATTTTATTATCCTTTTTGTAAGACATAGTCTACTTTGATTTTTTAAAGGTAATTTTTAGGTGAAAGGAAAAAGGTGAAAGGTAAAAAGCTTTGGAAGTTTCCTCCTAACCTTTCACCTTTAGCCTTTAAGCTTTAACCTTATTCTAATGTGATATCCAAACCTAAGCCGCGTAACTCGTGAACCAATACGTTGAATGATTCAGGAACTGATGGCGTTGGCAGGTTTTCACCTTTAACAATAGCCTCATATGTTTTGGCACGGCCAATAACATCATCCGACTTAACGGTCAATATCTCCTGCAGAATGTTTGATGCACCAAATGCTTCCAGTGCCCAAACCTCCATCTCACCAAAACGCTGACCACCGAATTGTGCTTTACCACCTAATGGTTGTTGAGTGATCAATGAGTACGGTCCGATTGAACGGGCGTGCATCTTATCATCAACCATGTGACCTAATTTCAGCATGTAGATAATACCTACAGTAGTTTGCTGATCAAAACGGTCACCTGTTAAACCATTGTATAGGTAAGTACGGCCTGATTCAGGTAAGTTGGCTTTCTTGATCCACTCTTCCACTTCTTCGTGGCTTGCACCGTCGAAGATAGGAGTAGCGAATTTAACACCAAGCTCTTTACCGGCCCAGCCTAATACGGTTTCGTAGATCTGGCCCAGGTTCATACGTGAAGGTACACCCAACGGGTTCAACACAATATCAACCGGTGTTCCATCTTCAAGGAAAGGCATGTCCTCGTCACGTACAATACGTGCAACAATACCTTTGTTACCGTGACGGCCTGCCATTTTATCACCCACTTTAAGCTTACGCTTTTTAGCGATGTAAACTTTAGCCATTTGCACGATACCTGATGGAAGCTCATCACCCACGCTGATAGCGAATTTATCACGACGGTAAGCACCCAGCTCTTCATTGTACTTAATGTTGAAGTTATGAAGAAGGATCTTGATCTGATCGTTTTTATCGTCATCAGTAGTCCACTTAGTTGGGTTAATGTTATCGTAATTAAGCTCAACTAATATTTTCTGGGTGAATTTAACACCTTTAGGAACCTGTAACTCTTTGTAAACGTTATAAACGCCTTGCGAAGTTTTACCGTTAACGATCTCAAATAACTTTTCGATCAAAGTATTTTTCAGATCTTTTACAGCTTTATCATGCTTGTTATCCAATTTCTCTAATTGTGCTTTTTCTTCAGCTTTTGAAGTTTTCTTAGCACGAGAGAACAATTTGGTATCAATAACAACACCGGCAATTGACGGCGGGGTTTTCAATGAAGCATCTTTAACGTCGCCGGCTTTATCACCGAAGATAGCGCGTAACAGTTTTTCTTCCGGTGATGGGTCTGATTCACCTTTAGGGGTGATCTTACCGATCAGGATGTCGCCTTCTTTAACCTCGGCACCTACACGGATGATACCGTCTTCGTCAAGGTCTTTAGTAGCTTCTTCTGATACGTTAGGGATATCTGGTGTTAACTCTTCCTCACCGCGTTTGGTATCACGAACTTCAAGCTCAAACTCTTCAACGTGGATTGAAGTAAAGATATCCTGTGATACAACACGCTCAGAGATCACGATCGCATCCTCAAAGTTATATCCCTGCCAAGGCATGAACGCTACTTTAAGGTTACGGCCCAATGCAAGCTCGCCATTCTGGGTAGCGTAACCTTCGCAAAGTACCTCACCTTTTTCAACCCTCTGGCCTTTTTTAACAATAGGCTTAAGGTTCATGGTAGTGCTTTGGTTGGTTTTCTTAAACTTGGTTAAGCGGTAGCTTTTGCTATCTCCTTCAAACGAGATCAAACGATCAAGTTCGTTACGGTCATATTTAATACGGATTTCGTTAGCGTCAACGTACTCAACCACACCATCGCCTTCGGCGTTGATCAGGGTACGGGAGTCTTTTGCCACACGGCCTTCCAAACCGGTACCAACAATTGGCGCTTCCGGGCGTAACAATGGTACGGCCTGGCGTTGCATATTTGAACCCATCAATGCACGGTTAGCGTCATCATGCTCTAAGAACGGGATAAGCGAAGCCGCGATTGAAGTGATCTGGTTTGGAGCAATGTCCATCAAATCCAGACGCTCTGGCTCGATAACCGGGAAGTCACCCTCGAAACGTGCTTTTACACGTGGCAATTCAAACTCACCTTTGTCATCATACACAGCGTTTGCCTGGCCGATGGTTTTACCGTCTTCATCCTCAGCAGATAAGTAGATAACCGGCTCATCAACCATAACTTTACCGTCAACTACACGTTTGTACGGAGTTTCGATAAAGCCTAAGTTGTTGATCTTAGCGTGTACGCAAAGTGATGAAATCAAACCAATGTTCGGACCTTCGGGAGTTTCGATAGTACACAACCTACCGTAGTGGGTATAGTGAACGTCACGAACCTCGAAGCCTGCACGCTCACGTGACAGACCGCCGGGGCCTAAGGCTGACAGACGACGCTTGTGCGTGATCTCTGCCAGTGGATTAGTTTGGTCCATGAACTGTGATAACTGGTTTGTTCCGAAGAACGAGTTGATCACAGATGACAATGTACGTGCGTTGATCAGGTCGGTTGGTGTGAACACCTCGTTGTCACGAATGTTCATACGCTCACGAATGGTACGGGCCATACGTGCCAAACCTACGCCAAACTGAGCATAAAGCTGCTCACCAACGGTACGCACACGACGGTTTGACAAGTGATCGATATCATCCACCTCAGCTTTTGAGTTGATTAATTTGATCAGATATTTAACAATCGCGATGATATCCTGCTTGGTTAAAACTTTAGTTTCTTCCGAAGTGCTCAGTTTCAATTTACGGTTGATGCGGTACCGGCCCACATCACCCAGGTCATATCTTTTATCTGAAAAGAATAAACGATCGATGATACCACGAGCTGTTTCTTCATCAGGTGGTTCAGCGTTACGTAACTGGCGGTAGATGTGCTCAACCGCTTCCTTCTCAGAGTTGGAAGTATCTTTCTGTAAGGTATTGTATATAATAGTATAATCACCGCTGGTTGAAGCATCTTCCTTGTTAAGGATGATGGTTTTAACACCAGAGTCGATGATCATATCAATATGGTCGTCTTCCAGTAAGGTTTCACGCTCAAGGATGATCTCATTACGGGGGATAGAAACTACCTCACCGGTATCTTCATCCACAAAGTCTTCGATCCAGGTTTTAAGTACCCTTGCAGCAAGCTTACGGCCAATATATTTTTTAAGGCCTGATTTGCTTACTTTAACCTCGTCGGCCAGTTCAAACAGCTCTAATATATCTTTATCAGAGTCATAACCAATGGCACGAAGTAACGTGGTAACCGGGAATTTCTTTTTACGGTCAATGTAAGCATACATCACGTTGTTAACGTCTGTAGCAAACTCAATCCACGAACCTTTGAAAGGAATAACACGGGCCGAGTATAATTTTGTACCGTTGGTGTGGCGGCTCTGACCAAAGAACACACCTGGCGAACGGTGTAACTGTGATACAATTACACGCTCGGCACCATTAATAACAAATGTACCTTTTGGCGTCATGTATGGGATAGTACCCAGGTACACGTCCTGTACAATTGTTTCAAAATCTTCGTGCTCCTCATCATTACATGACAGGCGAAGCTTGGCTTTTAATGGTACGCTGTAAGTTAATCCGCGTTCGATACACTCTTGTATATCATAACGGGGCGGATCAATAAAGTAGTCAAGAAACTCCAGGACAAAGATGTTTCTTGAATCTGAAATAGGAAAGTTTTCGGCAAACACTTTAAACAGCCCTTCTTTGTAACGGTTGTCGGAAGTGGTTTCCAATTGAAAAAATTCCTGGAAAGATTGTAACTGAACATCCAGAAAATCAGGGTAATCAAGTACCTTTCTGCTGGTTGCAAAGTTTACTCTTTGATTATTATTGTTTGCCAAGGTATTTAAATTTTAGTTATTAATTTTTGTAGATGTGAGACTTGAGACATGAGATCTGAGATATGAAATAGCGATTCGAAAAATCTCAAATCTCATATCTAATATCTCACATCTAATTCAAAACCTTTATAAACAGCAATAGACCCCGACCGTTTATGGTCGGAGTCTTGATGCTATATTTCAGTAGGTTAAATTACTTAACCTCAACTACTGCTCCGGCTTCTTCTAATTGTTTTTTCAAAGATTCAGCTTCTTCTTTAGTTACACCAGTTTTAAGTTCTTTTGGTGCACCGTCAACAAGATCTTTAGCTTCTTTCAAACCAAGGCCAGTTAAGTCTTTTACTAATTTAACAACTGCTAATTTAGCGCCACCAGCTTCTTTCAGGATAACGTCAAATGCAGTTTGCTCAGCAGCAGCTGGAGCAGCATCGCCACCGTCAGCAGCAGGAGCAGCAACTGCTACAGCAGCAGCAGCAGGCTCAATACCATACTCATCTTTTAATATTTGAGCTAATTCGTTTACTTCTTTTACTGTTAAGTTTACCAACTGTTCAGCAAACGCTTTTAAATCCGCCATTTTATTTAAATTTTTACTTTTAATGCTTTTTGTTTGTTATTGTCGAACTTTTGTGAGGCGTTCGTTAACCTCTTTCTTGTAATGTTTTTACAAGGCCTGCAATTGTAGTTCCGCCTGATTGTAGTGCAGAAAGTACGTTTTTGGCAGGTGATTGTAGTAAGCCAACTATCTCGCCGATCAGTTGTTCTTTTGATTTCAGTTTGGTTAAAGTATCTAACTGGTTATCACCGATAAATACCGCTGAATCAATATAAGCTGCTTTTAAAATTGGTTTTTCACCTGTTTTCCTTAATTGTTTGATCAACTTTGCCGGAGCAGTTGCTGACTTTGAGAAAAGGATTGATGATGAACCTTTTAATACATCATATATAGGGCTGAAATCGCCGCCTGCAGCTTCCATAGCTTTTTTGATCAAGCTATTTTTGGTTACCTGCATCGTAATGTCGTTTTCGAAACATTTACGGCGGATGTTGTTGATCTTGGCTACAGTTAAATCAGAGGTATCAGTGATATAAAAATTACCATAC
>Ga0157372_10000440_pt1 | contig 45823 bp, 47 predicted proteins | sample C55metaG_FD_115307 | JGI IMG/M metagenome (GOLD analysis project Ga0157372, IMG submission 115307) | Corn rhizosphere microbial communities from Kellogg Biological Station, Michigan, USA - C5-5 metaG | ecosystem: Host-associated > Plants > Roots > Rhizosphere > Soil | place: USA: Michigan...
CCACGGTTCGAAAGACGCTGCACCACGCTGCGCGGAAAGCGCGGAGGGCTTGGACTACTCGGTACCGCGGTCGTGGTGGCCGGCCTGGCGCTGACCGCCTGCAGCAATTCGACTCCAGAGGGGCCGGTCCAATCGTCAATATCGTTCTCCACGGACCCGCCGAGCGTCACCAGCACCGCTGCTACCGAGTCCAGCACGGCAGCGGCCAGCGCCGTGCAGACGGCCGGCACCCTCACCGGTTCCGATGACAGCGGCAACGCCGCCCGCCTGGTGATCAGCCTGGGCTCGATCCAACCGGCCAACCAGATCACCGATCCGGTGCTGCAAGCCTGCGCTGACGACCTCGGCAAGCTCGGCTCCAACTTCGACCGCACCCAGGCAGTCCCGATCACCATCCAAATCCAGCTGACCTCGGCGCTATCGAGCAACCTCATCGTCAACTTGGCCGAGCAATACCTGGCGGTTCATGGCGGCTCCCCCAAAGGTGCTTCCACCGAAGATGCGTTCCTGCTCGCCGAGGGCTATTCCAGCGGCCCGAAGTGCAACCAGGCTGATGCCGTCGAGGGATGGATTCACTGGACCAACGCCTCACCCGGCGTCCCGTACGTCTGGCACGGCTACATCCTCGAAGCCAACACCATGACACCCAACGACCCGACCGGCTCGGCCAGCCCCATTCACCGGCTGCTGCTCGACCCGCTGGTCAGTCTGAGCGCAGGGTCGCTCGCCGACATGACCTTCGAGACAGCCAACAGCCCATTCGAAGTCCTCTGCCAATACCCAATGGGAGGCGGCGGCGGACGGCCACTGCTGGCGATCGTCCCCTCATGGGTGCTGAACTACGGCTGCTCCCTAGCCTGACCGAAGCGGTTGCCGCGACCAGGAGTTCGTCGTCCACGTGCTCGCTCGCAACGGCTGTGGTCGATGCCAAGATTGCATCCCGGCGGCGATGCGGCCATCGGTGATTTATCGGCCCCATGCGCCGAGCATGCGTCTACTTATGTGCTACGAGTCCGCATATCCACCTCGACCGCGCTGTCGTTGATAGCTTGTGTGCTTTTCCTTAGCGACGGGGTCCCAGCGTCGCATCGCCGACTCGGGCCTAATTCCTAGGGCTCGGCCAATATCACTCCAGCTGGCTCCGCGCTCCCTGGCTTCGCGCACAGCCGAATTGAGATCATCTCTTAGTTGTTGAATGTTGCTGTCAATGACCGCGATACGGCCTAACGATCGAGCTAACTCTTTTTCTGCCGTGTACTCGGAGGTTATGTGCTGCTCAATCGCGCGCTCCAATACCGCCTCGTCGTCGCGGACTGATCGGCCAGATTGGAGTTCGGAGCGGATTTCCGCGACCACTTTGACTAAGCCGGCAGTGTCAGCAGTAGAAGGTTCGGATGGTAATCGTCTTTCTGTATTTATGCGTTTAGTAGTACCATATTGCTCAATTCGTGTAAACTGCGGTAAATAGTTGCGCCGAGCTTCGATCACCGTCTGGGGCGTACCGAAATTGTCTACTGCCTGATCTTCAGTCAAATTCTGGAGATATCCATCGACATGGTTCCACCACTCATGCCAGAACTCTAAAGCGTCCCTACCGGGCGGCACTTCGATCGTCATCGTGCCAGACATCCGGTCACGCCCGAATCTGAGGCTACGAACGGCTGCGATGTCTTTAGCCATCCCGGTGTAAGCATCCACGACATGCTCGGGCAGAAGCTTGAGCGTCTTGAAGCGGACCATCCACCTCCTTCGCCAGTCGCTCATCGGGGCATCCTCATGCGAGATCGAGTAACGCACATGAGCGAAGCGTACTTGCCAGACTGCCAGCAGTGTGCTTGGCTGCTCTCTGCACATGTGCAGAAGCTAGGCACACCTGCAGGAGGCTGGCTGGACGTCTGAAGGCTCAATATTTGGTGCTGGCTCGTTGAGATTGGGCACTTCAGCTAAACCGAGCAGACAGGGCGTTCCTCACCGGTTCTCGGTTGCCCGTTCACTTCAAACGATGCTGCCAGCAGCAGTTGTCGCAATTCATTGGAAGAACCGGAACCAAATCGATGTGATTGGAGTGGTAATGAGCACTAATCAGCATCTACCGAACGTGCGCGCCGCTACTGGGCTCTCACGCCAGACACAGCGAAGCCTGATTCGCCTTGACGAGCGAACCGAGATCGCGGTCGCTGTGGTCCAGGCCGAGGCTGACGTCCAGGCCGCCAAGGTCGACTCCGTCGGCTTCGTCGCCCAGCGCGCCATGCAACAAGTTGCGTTCGTGTCGCAAGTCGAACAGACGCTCGGGCAGACGGTGGGGATCGCCGCCAGTCGTTTGCGGGCCATTGGAGACCTAGCAACCCTTGGCATCGGCCAGATCGTCACCGAGAGCGTCTACCGATTGGGGCGGCTGTAGTGCTCACCGTCCTCCTGGTACTCGCCGTCCTACTACTCGCCGCTGTACTGCTGTGCGGCCTGCTGATCAATCGGCAACCGCGGCGACTGGCGCGCACGCGCCGCGCTGCCATTGCCCGGGAAGCACTGCGGGCCGAGCAACAACTCCAGCAGCTGACCCAGGCGGCCGTTGCCCAGATGCTGGAAGCAGCCCGCCACCGATGAAGCTCCTGCCGACCTCGGTGTTCGACCAGTTGCTCGGGCTATGTTTCAGCGTCCTGACGGCCGCCCTGGCGCTGTACGTCGCCGCCAGGCTGATCGAGCAGGTGTGGGTCACGCTACTGCTCATCGCCTTGGTCGTCGGCGCGCTTACCGGCCTGCTCGTGGTGCTGCGCTCGCGCCGGCAACGCTGGTGAAAGGTAGCCACCGCGTTGTGGTGCCAGCCGCCCACCATGCGGCTTGACAATTCGACGAATTTAATGAATTTCCAATCATTCCATTCAAGCGGAATCACGGAGAGACCGGCCGGCCGTTCGCTATTCCGTTCGCTGTTACGGCAGTACTCGTAACCTATTGACGCGAAATTGCAAGTCGTCGTTAACTGTCCGTCGTCCGAGCGGCAAGCCCGGGCGAAATCCTAAAAAATGAAAGGAGGGCCGTGCTATGTCTCGAACCTACAAAGACTCCCCCAACGCCAAGCAGTCCCGACCGCGGCAACGTCGCCAGCGGGATATCTCAGTCCGCGCCGTCCGGCGCGACCCACCGGACGTGCGCAAGTTGTCGCGGGCCTTGATTACGCTCACGGCCGAAGCTGAGGCCACTGTCGAGCAAGTCGCCACGCCCCAGCGCGCCGAGCAGCCGCCGGCCGACCAGGAGCAGCATGACTAATACCAGTCACGAACTGGTGTGGCGACAACTGCACTGGCCACGGCCGATCGAGCCGGAGCGGGCGGTGAGCGTGCTGCGGCAGTGGGCGGCCGACGCCCGTAACCCGCAGCTCACGCTGGAGGCGGTCGCTGACGCCGGCGAGGTCAGCTACCGCCTGGCCACGATCGGCCCGGCGCTCGGCTCAGTCACGGCCGTGCTGGCGCACACCCTGCCGGGCACCACCTTGACTGAGCCGACCAGCGAGCGGCAGCCCGTGCAACTGGCCATGAAGCTGAAGGCCACCAGTAGGCACCGGCCGCTACGCAGCGAGCACCCGGAGACAACGGTCCGGGCGATCTTAAGCGCGCTGGCCCAGACCGGCCGGGGCGAGCGGCTGGTGCTGCAACTGCTGCTCGGGCCGCGCCGGGTGCCGCTAGCCATCCCGACGCACAGTCCGTCCTCGATCATCGCGCCGTGGTACCAGGTCGCCTGGCACGGCCACGGTGGTCAGGTCGACAGTGAGAAACGCACCGCGCTGCGAGCCAAGGTCAGCGATCACGGCTTCGCCTGCGGCGTGCGGATCGGTGTCACCGCCAACTCGGTCGGGCGGCGGCGGGCGCTCGTGCTCGGTCTGCTGGCGGCGATTCGGACGAGCGAGGCCGCCGGCGTGCTTTTGAAACTCCGGCCCGACCAAGAGCGACGCTTGAATGCGGCCAGCCGTCCGTTGTGGTGGCAGCTTCGGCTGAATGTGAATGAGCTGCTGGCACTGACCGCGTGGCCGCTTGGTAGCGACGAGCTCCCCGGCCTACCGGCGATCCATCCCAAGCCGTTGCCGCCGGCACCGGGTACGACCGGTGTCCAGCGGGTCATCGCCCGCGCTAGCGCGCCAGGTGTCGAGGCCCAACTCGCCCTGCCGGTACACGCCGCGCTTCAGCACCTGCACGTCATCGGCCCGACCGGTGTCGGTAAGTCGGTGCTGCTGGGCCGGCTAATAACCCAGGACATCGCCGCCGGTCACGGCGCGGTAGTCATCGAGCCGAAGGGCGATCTAGTCGAAGACGTGCTGGCGCACTTGCCACCCGAGCGGCGGAATGACGTGGTGGTGCTAGACGCCGCTGACCGGACGCCAGTCGGGCTCAACCCACTGGCCTCATCCGGGGAGCGGGCAGAGGTAACGGCCGACCTGCTGCTAGCGGTGTTCAAGGCGCTGTATGCCGACTCGTGGGGACCGCGCACCCAGGACATCTTGCACGCCTGCCTGCTCACCTTGGCCCGGCGCGATGACGCCACCCTGGTCATGCTGCCGCTGCTACTCACCGACACCGGCTTCCGCCGCTCGCTGACAAGTGGCCTGCACGATCCGCTGGCGCTGGAACCGTTCTGGGCCTGGTATGAGCAACTCGCACCGGGCGAACGCGCCCAGGCCATCGCACCGCTTATGAACAAACTGCGCCAGTGGCTGCTCCGACCGAGCCTCAGGGCGGTGCTTGGCCAACGCGAGCCGCGCTTTCAACTGTCGCAAGTCTTCACCGAGCACAAGATTCTGTTGGTGCCGCTGCGCAAAGCGATCCTCGGCCCGGAAGCCGCCGCGCTGCTCGGCTCACTGGTGGTGGCCCAGTTGTGGCAAGCCATTCAGGCCCGCGCGGTCGTCCCGATACACAAGCGCGACCCGGTGTTGGTCTACATCGACGAGGTCCAGGACTACCTGCATCTGCCGACCGATCTCAGTGACGCCCTGGCGCAGGCGCGCGGTTTCGGGGTCGGCTTCACCTTGGCGCATCAGTTCCTTAGCCAGCTGCCACCACCGATGCGCGCCGCGGTGCTCAGTAACGCCCGCTCGCGGGTCTGCTTCCAACTGAGCCGAGAGGACGGCGGCCTCTTCGCCAAGGGACACCCGGAGTTGAGTCCGGAGGACTTCACCGCGCTCGGGCAGTACCAGGTCTATGCCAGTCTGTTCGCTCGTGGCGCGGCTAGCCCGTACGCCTCCGGGGTGACGCTGCCGCCGAGCCCGGCGACCAGCCGGCCGGCCGAGCTGCTGCGCATCAGTCGGCAGCGCTACGGCCGGCCACTCGATGAGATCGAAGCCGGCTTCACCGACCTGCTCAAGGCCAGCCACCACAACAGCGAGACACCACTAGGCCGACGGCGAAGGACCAGCCCTTGACCAGCCTCCGCATCCGTCCGCCCGCGCAGCCCTTCGCTATACCAGCCCTCCCATTCACCAACTGTCCCAACCATCCATATCCATTGGTCTCCGTCTTATCTGCTGCCCCGAAAGATAGACAGAAAGTGCGGCTCACGTGAGGCGCACTGCACGACTACCCGAACGCAGCCCGGCGGCTCAGGCAGGGTTAGACGACTTGGCTCGGCGGCTATCCGACCGCGACTGGGCTGTCCTCGATCTGGTCGGCTCGCATCGCTTTCTAACCACCCGGCAACTGCACGCTTTCACCTTCGGCCACCATCACCACATCACGGCCGAATCGGCTGCCCGCGTCTGTCGTCGTGTGCTGCTGCGGCTGGAAGGGTGGGGTTTGCTGCAGCGGCCAGTGCGCCGGATCGGCGGCCTGGAGGCTGGCTCGGCCGCCTCGATCTGGATGCTCACCACCGCCGGTCAGCGGCTGCGCAATCTGCGTGCCGGGCTCGGGGCGGTTGGCCGCGTCCGTGAACCGGGTGAGGGTTTCGTCCGCCACTACCTGGCCATCGCCGACACCCATCTGGCGCTCCGTGCAGCTCAGCGAGCCCAACAGCTGGAACTGCTGAATGTGGAGATCGAACCGGCCGCCTGGCGCAACTACACCGGCCCGAACGGCGATCCGATGGTGCTCAAGCCCGACCTCTATGCCGTCACGGCGACCAGCGAGTTCGAAGACCACTGGTTCATCGAGGTCGACCGGGGCACCGAAAGTATCCCCACCTTGCTTCGCCAGTGCCGCCAGTACGAGGCCTATCGCCGGACCGGCGTCGAACAAGCCGACCGCGGACTGTTCCCGCTGGTGCTGTGGGTGGTGCCAGACGAGCCGCGTGCGGCCAAGCTGCGGCAGGCGTTGACCTTGGCTCGCGAACTCGACAGTGCGCTGTTTCGCATCACCACCCCCGAGCGGCTCATCGCGGAGATCACCGGGGGCGAGCAGTGAGCCGGCTGCGCCAGCGGGTCATCGTCGGTGACGCCCACCAGGAGCTACGGCGCTTGCCAGCCGCCAGCGTTGACATGGTGCTGACCAGTCCACCGTATTACTTGTTACGCAACTACCAAGTTACTGGTCAACTCGGCCTGGAGAGCCACGTCGACGAGTGGGTCAGCAACCTCCACGCGGTGATGCAGGAGCTGCAGCGGGTGCTGGTGCCGACCGGCAGCTTGTGGCTCAACCTGGCCGACACCTACGCCACCCATCCTCGCCAGGGCGCATCGCGGAAGAGCCTGCTGCTTGGCCCTGAACGGCTGGCCCTAGCCCTCAATGCCGACGGCTGGTTGCTCAGGAACAAGATCGTCTGGGCCAAGTCCAACCCAATGCCCAGCTCGGTACGCGACCGGCTGACAACCACCTGGGAAGCGCTGTACCTGTTCACGAAGGAGCCGCGTTACTTCTTCGACCTCGACGCTATCCGCATCCCGCACACCACCAACCACCGCGGCCGCCTGCGACCGGACTTTGAGCGGCCACCGCGAGAAGCCTGGCGCGGCCCGAGTGGCGACGACGCCTCCGGCTTGGACCTGCTGAAGGCGTGGGGCATCATCGGGCACCCGCTGGGTAAGAACCCGGGCGATGTCTGGACGCTGGCCTCGAGTAACTACCGGGGTGCCCACCACGCGACGTTCCCGCTGACGCTGGCCAGTCGGGCGATCCGGGCCGGCAGTCCGGAGGCGCGCTGCACTCGCTGCCAGGCGCCGTGGCGGCGACAGCTCATCCGCGCAGTCGGTGGCACGGCGGTTCGCGGGGCGCTCGGCCCGACCTGCGACTGTCAAGCAGGCAAGGAGCCGGCCATCGTGCTCGATCCGTTCTTCGGTGCCGGCACAACTGCTGTCGCTGCCGAGAGCCTCGGCCGGGACTGGCTCGGCATCGAACTCAACCCTGGCTTCGCCGAACTCGCGCAGCGGCGTATCCAGGACGCCCGCGCCGGACCAACCGCGCGGGCGGCTTGAGGCGCCTCGTCGGTGTCATGCGGCCGAGCACCCCTAAGTGAATCGACATAGGTCGACTCCGCTCGCCCGCACCAGCACCGAGGAGGTAGCCATGTCCGAACCGGACACCAGCACCAGCGGCAAGAACGGCGTCAAGACGCTGGGCATCCGCTTCCGGCCCGATCTGCACACGCAGATCACCGTGATCGCCCAGCTGCGCGGCCACAGCTTCCAGGACGAAGTGATCGCCGCCAGCGAAGCCCACGTCGCCCAAGCCAAGGAGGACCCGGAACTGTTGGGTCGCATCCAGGCCGCCATCGCCGACATCGACCGCGATGCAGCCAGCCGCCGCGACGCCCTGGCCGCACTGTTCACCACCGAACCGGAGGCCGAAACCGCCGGTGAAGGAGCCAAGCAGCCGGTCCAGCCCGACAACGGCAGCAAGACCAGCGGCCAACGCCGCAGTGGCGGCAGGGCGACCAGCAGCTGACGCGCTCCGCGCGGCACCCGGCACCACTCGGTGCCAAACCCGGCAGGGGCCGGACGGTTCGAGACAGCACAACTTGTCTCACCGTCCACCCCTGCCATTCACCCCACAACGAGTAACCGAAAGGAGGTCACCATGAATGCAGAACAACCACCATCAAGCAGCGAGCAGCTCCCGCCGGAGGCTGCGGAACAGCGTGAGGCCGAGCCGGCCGTGCAACCCCGGATTTGGGTGGCCTCGCTGGCCGACTACAACAGCGGCACGCTGCACGGCGTCTGGCTGAACGCCGCCCGCGACGAACCCGAACTACAAACGGCCATCGACACGATGTTGGCCACCTCGCCGCTGACAGCCGAAACCGGCGAGCCAGCCGAGGAATGGGCCATCCACGATGCCCAAGGCTTTGGCCCGCTCCGCATCGACGCGCACGACAACCTGAGCTGGATCAGCCGGGTCGCCAAGGGCGTCACAGAGCATGGGCTGGCCTTCGCCGCCTACGCCGCCGTCGTGGAAGAAGAAGCGCTGCTGGCCGACTTTGACGCCGCCTACCTCGGCCACTACGACAGCCTGCACACCTACATCGAGCAACTCATCAACGACATCGCCTACGACCGCATCATGGCCGAAGCGCTACCAGCCAAGCTCCAGCCGTACGTGAAGGTCGATATCACCGCTACCGCCAACGATCTACTGCTCGGCGGCGACCTGCACGCCTTACCAGCCCCGGACGGCGGCGTATGGATATTCCGATGAACATCAGAACAGCCCTCTTCCGTGCCAATTCCGGACGTCCGGAAATTGCCGGGCGACTTAGGCTCGCCTTTTGGAAAATCGCCGGTTACCGTTCCTGCTCCTCAATTCCCAGAATTCACCGGAGGAGACCGGCATGGACAACAGCGGAATTCGCGGTAATGGCGTGCAGGAACCGATCAGCATCGAAGCACTGCTTCGCGAAGCGGCCTTCGAGGCCTGGGCTGCAACGCGCGAGGAACACCAGGACCGCAGCCGCGAGTTCTTCGACAGCGCCTACCTCGGCCACTACACCAGCGTCGACCACTACGCCGAAACCCTCGTGGATGACTACGAGCTGGACGCCAAGCTGGATGCTGCGATCGCCCCGCCGTTCCGCGCGTTCGTCGAAATCGACGTCCCGACGCTCGCCCGCTGGCTGGTTCACCATGGCACGCTCTATGCCATCTCGGCGACCCCGGTCGGCGTCTGGGTATTCAACGGCGATATCGAATAGGCAAGCCTATCCTTGGCAAAATCGTGGTTCACATGACGGGCAGAATTGGCATAAAATAGAACGTGAAATGTACGGCAGAGAATTTCCGTGGGGAAAAGGGCAGTCGGTATGAGCCGCCGTCCTTCGTTGCAGCCAGCAGCCACTACCGTCGAGCCCGCACTGCTCACCGTTGCCGAAACCTGCGCCTGCCTACGGATTAGCCGCTGGACGTTCTACCGGCTGGTGCACACCAAGCAACTGCGGACCATCAAAATTGGCAGTACCCGCCGCGTGCCGACCACAGCCATCGCCGAATTCATCGCCGATCTCAGCAGCCACGAGGACGCCGTATGAGCCGGCACAGCAACGGCCAGGGCACCATCTACCGCCGCAAGGACGGCCGCTGGGAAGGGCAAATCTACCTGCCGACGATCGGTGGGATACGCAAGCGGTTCAGCTTCTACGGTCCGACCCAAGCCGCTGTACACAGCCAACTCGTTGCCCATCAGGCCAAGGTCCAGCGCGGGCAGTTGTTGCCGGACCGCTCCTGGTTGCTGGCTGACTATCTCGACTACTGGCTAGCCAACGTCGTGCGCATCAACCGCCGGCCCAAGACCTACGAGTCCTACGAGGCTGCCGTCCGGCTGTACTTGAAACCCAACTTGGGCCGCACCAGCCTGCAACGTCTGACCGTGGTGCAGGTGCAGACCTACCTGAACCGGGTCCTGGCCAGTGGTGGCTCAGTCCGCACCATCCATCTGATCCGCATGGTGCTCAGCGCCGCCCTGACCCGCGCCATGCGGGAACAACTGATTGACCGCAACATTGCCCGGCTGGTCGAGTTACCTGCCTGGCGGCGTAAAGACTTCTCGCCCTGGACCGCCGAGCAGATACAGACGTTTCTGTCTGCTGCCCAAGCCGACCCGCTCTACCCGGCCTTCCTGCTCGTCGCCCTCTACGGCCTGCGCCGCGGCGAGGTCCTCGGCCTGCGCTGGCGCGACGTCGACTTTGCCGAGCAGCAACTTCATATCCGCCAGCAGGTTCAAGCCGTCAAAGGCGGTCTCCTGATCGGCGACGTCAAGACCGAAGCCGGTCGCCGCGATCTGCCGCTGTTGCCCATTGCCGCTCAGACACTCGGCGCGCCACCGCGCACCGAGCATGCCACCGACCTCCTCTTCACCACTCGGACCGGCAGCCCGATTAACCCGCACAACTTCCTGCGCTCGTTCAATCGGATTCGCATCACCTGCGGGCTGCCGCACAGCACGCTGCACCACCTGCGGCACGCCACGGCGACGCTGCTCAAGAACACCGGGGTGCCGGCTCGGGACGCGCAACTAATCCTCGGCCACGCCGACATCAGCACCACCCAGCAGCTCTACCAGCACGCCGATCTGGCCGGACAACTTAAAGCCTTGAGCCGAGTGCAACGGCTGCTGGTGGGTGACGCCAACAGCGAGCGTTGCCGTCAACTGCTGCCGTCAGCCTCAGAGGTAAACCTTCAATATTCGCAATGGATAACTGGAGGGCCAGGAGGGACTCGAACCCTCGACACCCTGCTTAAGAGGACCTCCAGCACAGAAAGACCCGACCGGCTGACCGAAGTTCGCCGTGTGCTGTACGGGCGCTACTGCTCGTGGCTGCTCGGGGCGGCTGCCGTCATGTTCAGCCGTCAAGCCTGGAACCGCGCTGCACGCCTACGACTCGGAAGGTACTGCCTTGACTACGATGCCGCCTTGCCACAGCCTCAGCTTCAGTACGGGGGACTGGAGTCAACCGCTGGCCATCCTGTACCTCCGGGTCTCCACCAAGGAGCAGGCTGAGCGCGGCGGCGAGGCCGAAGGCTTCTCGATCCCGGCCCAGCGCGAAGCTGGCTATCGCAAGGCCGAGCAGCTCGGCGCCCGCGTGGTAGCCGAGTTCATCGATGCCGGCGAATCTGCCCGATCGGCTTCCCGACCGGACCTGCAGCGCATGCTGCGCTTCCTGGCCAGCGGCCAGCCGATCAGCTACGTCATCGTCCACAAGGTCGATCGCCTGGCCCGCAACCGGGCCGATGACGTCGAGATCAACCTCGCCATCCAGCGCGCCGGGGCGCGCCTGATCTCCTGCACCGAGAACATCGACGAGACACCGTCCGGCATATTGCTGCACGGCATCATGAGTTCCATCGCCGAGTTCTACAGCCGCAACCTGGCCAATGAAGTCAGCAAGGGACTCAGCCAGAAGGCCCGCGGCGGGGGCACCATCACGCTGGCGCCGATCGGCTACCGCAACGTCCGAACGACCGACGCCCTCGGCCGCGAACTGCGCACCGTCGAGATCGACCCGGTCGCTGCCGAGTTAGTCCGTTGGGCCTTCCAGACCTACGCCGGCGGCGACTGGTCGCTCACCATGCTGCTCGCTGAGTTGACCGCCCGGGGGCTTACCACCCGAGCGACCCCCAAGCGCCCGGCCCGGCCGCTCAGCCTGTCCGGTCTGCACAAGCTGCTCAGCAACCCCTACTACCGCGGCGAGGTCGTCTACCGGGGCGTACGCTACCCCGGTCAGCACCCGGCGCTCATCGACACTGACACCTGGGAGCGGGCGCAAGCCGTCCGGGTCGCCCACAACAGCGCCGGAGACCGCCAGCGCAGCCACGATCACTACTTGAAGGGCAGCGTCTACTGCGGCGCCTGCGGCAGCCGGCTCATCATCACCAAGATCAAGAACCGGCACGGCACCGTCTATCCCTACTTCGTCTGCTCTGGCCGGCATCGCAAGACCACCACCTGTAGCCGCCAAGCCATCCTCATCGACCGGGTGGAACGGGCCATCGAGCAGGCCTACGCCACCGTCTCACTCAGCCCAGGACTGGCCGACGCCGTGCGCCAACGGCTCAGCAGCGACCTTCGGCAGCTCAACCAAGACGCCGAGCGGGAACACCAGCGACTCCGACGCGAGCAGACCCAGCTCGAAGCCGAGCAGGCCAGCCTGCTGCGTGCCCACTACGCCGGGGCCGTGCCACTCGATCTACTCAAACGCGAACAAGACCGCCTGGCCGACCGGCTCGGCCACCTGCAACGGCGCCTGGCCGAGACCACCAGCCAACTCGACAGCGTCGACGCCAACCTCACCGTCTGCCTGCGACTACTCACCAACTGTCAGGCCGCCTACGGCGCCGCCCCCGATCCCATCCGCCGGCAGCTCAACCAGGCCTTCTTCACGAAGCTGTACGTCGATGAGGACGGCATCCGCTTCGACCTGGCCGAGCCGTTCGGCATCCTGCTCAGCGCTGAGAAGTCCGTCGACCACGACGCAACGCCCCAGGCGGCGGAAACCGCCAAGCCCGTCACGACGACGTCCCGGAACCGGCGATTCGGCCACCACCCAGCCCAGGGTTTGAATAAGGCCACTCTGGTGGAGCTGAGGGGATTTGAACCCCTGGCCCCCTCGATGCGAACGAGGTGCGCTACCGGACTGCGCCACAGCCCCCAACCAGATGGCAAGGTTACCAGCCGTCCGACGGGCTCGTGCACCGGCCAGTCCGCGTAAAGCCGGAAGGCCGAGCAAGCGATCACACCGCGCGACGCATGGCCCGCTCGTCGTATTCCTCGTCGACGTACAGCCCGGTGAGGTCGATGGTGTCGGCCATGCCGCGCAGTTCCACGTCCTCGTCATCGATCCGGACCGCGGTCGACTCGGCTTCGTAGGTGAAGCGCTCGGTCACCTCGTACCCGGCGCTCGGCCGCAGACCGGAACGCTGCAGGCGCGACTGCCGGCGTTCCCGATCGTGCAACGCCTGGTTGCGCAGGAACAACAGGTAGCTGCCGAGCGAGCCGATGAACGCCAAGGCGACGAGCAGGGCCAGCATGCCGCCGGCCGCCACTGCCCAGAGCAGTCCGAGAACGGTGCCCGCGGTCAACAGGATCAGCGAGCGGCGGCGCCGGGCGAGCATCTGTCGGCGTGCCTCGGAGAGGTCGGCGCGGGCGATTCGATCTGGATACAACGTGGCCTCCATCGCCGCGGGAACCGGGCGGCGTCCGGCATCGACGCGCAGTGCCCGGCCCGGCACGAACACTTGCGCATGTGGGTCGAGCCGGGGCGCCTCGTCGGGCTCCAGGTCGGCTTGCGGTGCCGGACGGGTCAGGGTGGCCAGCGACCGCTTGGCCGATAGCGCCCGCATCGCGGAACTGAACCGGGCAGCCGATCGCTCACCCGCGCGGTCGTCATTGCGCTTCACCAGCATAGGTATGACGACGATCATCCAGAGGACGGCCAGCACTAGCACCGTCATCATGGGTGAGAACATCTGCATCTCCCGTCACACCTGTCACATGCTCCCCGACACGCTAAGGCGCCGGCTTCGAGCCGTGGCGCAGGCGCGCCGAGTATGAACATCAAGTACTGGTTGAGGTGGTGGGCTGGCGCAGCATCCCGGCAAGCGATTTGAGCCCGTTAACCAGGCGGCACCGGCAGGGTGGTGAGCCGGGACAGCACCGGTGCGTCCAGCCGCTCCTCGGCGGTGATGGCGAATGTCAGGTGATCCCGCCAGGCACCGTCGATGTCGAGGAACCGCTCGTGGTAGCCCTCCCGGCGCAATCCGAGTTTCTCCACCACCCGCAGGCTGGCCTGGTTCTCCGGCCGGATGTTGACCTCGACCCGGTGCAACCGCACCTCGGTGAGGCAGTGATCGATCACCAGCGCGAGTGCGGTCGGTGCGATGCCGCGGCCGGCCACCCGGTGGTCGACCCAGTAGCCGACGCTGCACGAGCGCAGCGCACCCCGGATCACGTTGGAGACGCTCATCTGGCCGACCAGGTCGTCGCCGTAGACGATGATGAACGGCAGCATCGAGCCGATCCGGGCCGCCGCGCGCATCCGGGACAGCGTCCGGCGGAATTCGGCCGGTGAGTTCCGTTCCCGCCAGCTCTGACTCGACGTCGGCTCCCACGGCGCCAGCCAGGCCGCGTTCGCGATCCGGCTGCGGCTCCACGGCCCGGCGTCGGACCGCTTCGGTGGTCGTAGCGAGACCGGCCCCGCCGTCAGCACCGCTGGCCAGCCCGGGTGGATGGCCGCCATCTCAGCGCTGGGCGAGCATCAGCGGTTGCACGCTCACCCGCGAGCCCGGCACCACCTCGGTGACGTCCTCATCGATGACCACCAGGCAGTTGGCGGCGGCCAGCGCGGCGACCAGGTGCGGGCCCTTGCCGCCAACCAGCGACACCGAGTACCGACCGTCCGGCTCCCGGTGCAGCAAGCCACGCCGGTACTCCCGCCGTCCCTCGACGCTGTCGATCCGCTCGAGTGCGGTCGCCTGGATCGTCTGCCGGTGCAACGTCCGCTTGCCGAGCAGCTTGCGAATGGCCGGCCGCACGAACACCTCGAACGACACCAGGGCGGCCCCGGGGTTACCGGGTAGGCAGAAGATCGGTGTCTTCTCCCTGCCCAGCGTGCCGAAGCCCTGCGGTGCGCCCGGGCTCATCGCCACCGAGATGAACTCGACCGAGCCGAGTTGGCTGAGCGCCTGCTTGACGATGTCGAACGCACCCATGCTGACCCCGCCGGTGGTCACGATCAGGTCGGCGCGCAGCAGCTGCGAGTCCAGGGTGTCCAGCAGCCGGGCATGATCGTCTTCGATGATGCCGGCCCGATAGGCGTCCGCGCCGGCATCGCGAGCCGCGGCGGCCAGCATGTAGGAGTTCGTATCGGCCACCTCGGCATAGCCCGGCCGGGTGCCGACGTCGACCAACTCGGACCCGGTCGCGATCACCACCACCCTAGGTCGTGGCTGCACCAGGACACGATCCCGGCCGACCGCGGCCAGCAGCGCGATCTGCTGCGGACCCAGCGTCGCACCCGGCCCGATCGCGGTAGCGCCGGCCGCCAGATCCTCCCCGGCCCGCCGGACGCATTCGCCGGTACGTACGGCACGCCGGATCGCCACCCGGGCCACCCCGCCGTCGGTGTCCTCCAGCGGCACCACCGCGTCCGCACCGGGCGGTATCGGCGCTCCGGTCATGATGCGCATGCATAGGCCCGGCCCCATGCCGGACACCGAGCGGGTGCCGGCCAGCACGTCACCCACCACCGGCAGCATCAGCGGCTGGTCGGCCGAGGCCTGCTTCAGGTCGATGGCTCGCACCGCGTAGCCGTCCATCGCCGCGTTGTCGAAGCCGGGCAGCGGCGCGTCGGCGACGATCTGTTCGGCCAGCAGCAGACCTTGGGCATCCAGCAGGGTGAGTTCGATCGGATCGATGCTGCCGATGTTCTGCAGCACCCGGCTGAGCTGCTCGTCGACCGTGCGGCGGCGGGTACGCGGCACCGCCGGGATCTCGGGCACCTCCTCGGTCGGCAGGTCACTGTTATCGGTCACCTGCTGTGCGCCTCCCGTTTGCCTCGTCCGGTAAGGCCGGCCGCGCCTTGACCGATCGTCCTCAGCCGGCGGAACCGCCGTTCGGCAACTGTGCCGCGAACTCGGTCAGCCACGCAGAGAACTCCTTACCCAGGTCCGGATGCTCGCTGCCGAGCCGTACCACCGCCTGCAGGTAGTCGAGCCGGTCGCCGGTGTCGTAGCGGCGGCCCGCGAACACCACACCATGGATCGGCACCCCATCCTGCCCCAAGGTGCGCATCGCATCGGTCAACTCAAGCTCGCCGCGCTTGCCCAATTCGGTGCGGCGCAGCGCGTCGAAGATACCGGCCGGCAGCACGTAGCGACCGATCACCGCCAGGTTGGACAGCGCCTCCTCCGGCTTGGGCTTCTCGATCAGCGTCTCGATCTCGATCACCCCGTCGACGACATCGCCGGCGGGCTTGATGCTGCCGTACAGCGAGATGAACCGCCCCTCGACCTCGATCAGGCCGACCACGATCCCACCGGTCTCGGCCTGGACGTCGAGCATCCGATCCAGCAGCACGTCCCGCTCGTCGATGATGTCGTCGCCGAGCAGCACCGCGAACGGCTCCGCCCCGACGAATGCTTCGGCGTAGGACACCGCGTCGCCCAGCCCCCGCGGTGCCTGCTGCCGGACGTAGTGCATCCGGGCCAGGGAGTTCGATCGGCGCACCCGCTCCAGCCGCGCGTCGTCACCCTTCTTCTCCAGCGCGTCCTCGATGTCCGGCGCGGCGTCGAAGTGATTCGCGATCGCGTCCTTGCCTCGTCCGGTCACCACCAGTACGTCCTCGAGGCCGACTCGGGCCGCCTCGGCGACGATGTACTCCAGCGCCGGCACGTCGACCACCGGCAACAGCTCCTTCGGCACCGCCTTGGTCGCCGGCAGGAACCGGGTACCGAGCCCAGCGGCCGGAATCACCGCCTTCCGGGCCCGTCGAGCGCTGCGGGAGGCAGCTGAGGGGGTGTCGGCGTCGGGGGGCGTCGTCATAACGCGAGACTAGTCAAGTGAGCGACAAGGCTTCACTCAGAGCGGCAGCCAGGACGTTCCGCGCGGCCATGCCGCCCGCCGACCGGGAATCCGCCCGTCGAGCGATCCGCCGCGCCGTGCTGCACCGTTGCCAGCAACTCGCCTTGCCGCTCGGCACCCGGATCGCCGGCTACGAACCGCTGCCCACCGAGCCGGGCTCGACCGAGCTGCTCGAGGACCTGCATGCTGCCGGCTATCAGGTCATCGTTCCGCACACGCTGCCGGACCGGGACCTGGATTGGTTGCCGTGGCCGCGGCTCGCCGAGCTTGACCCGGCCGATGCGGCGGCCGAGCCGGAGGTGGCACCGCCGGCAGCCCTGGGCGTGGCCGCCATCGACACTGCTCGGCTGATCCTGGTACCCGCCTTCGCCGTCGATCGCGCCGGCCGGCGGCTCGGCCGCGGCGGCGGCTCCTACGACCGGGCGCTGGCTCGGGTGAGTTCCGGCACCGTAGTCGCCGCGCTGATCTACTCCGAGGAGCTCATCGAGCGGGTACCCGTCGACGCCTGGGACCGGCCGGTGACGGCCGTGGTCAGCCCCGCCGGCTGGCTGGAACTCACCGGCACTGGACGCGGGAACACCTGATATCGCACCATGGTTAGCAGTCATACAGGTAGAGTGCTAACAACTGAATGCGGTCCGAACGGGTCGCCGCGGCGGCTGCCGCTCGGCCCGCATCCAAGAGTTGTGAGTTCTGGTAACACTGAGACGAGGTCAGCCGGCAATGCCCACATATCAGTACGCGTGCACCAGTGAAGCATGTGGCCTGCAGTTCGAGCGGGTGCAGGCGTTCACCGACGCCGCAATCACCGACTGCCCGGACTGCTCGGGTCGGGTGCGCAAGGTGTACGGCTCGGTCGGAGTCGTTTTCAAGGGCTCCGGCTTCTACCGGACCGACAGCAGGAACACCAAACCCGCTGAGAGCAAGACGACCGACTCATCGAAATCCTCCTCGGAGAGCTCGGGCAAGACCGCCGACGCAGCCAAGTCGTCGACGGGGTCGGGCACTTCTGACGCTAAGCCGATGGCCGCCGCCGCTAGCTGATCCTGGCCAATCTGTGGATAACTTTTGGTTATCCACAGATTGCTATCGAGGAGTTGATCCGGCCCGTCCGGACTGCAGAGTGGCGGGGTGCCTTCTTTACCTGCCGCACTACACGTCCCGTTGGCTTACCTGTCCGGTTGGCCACGCCGGATCGCCGCGTTGCTCTGCCTGCTGCTCGCGGCAACCTCAGTTCTCACCCGTACCAGCGCCAGGTCGGCGACGACTCCCACCGTGGTCGCCAGTCACCGACTGCCGGCCGGCACGCTGCTGAGCCGCCAAGACCTGAGAGTGACCGCCTGGCCAGCACCATCGATGCCAGCCGGCGCTGCGCAGTCGGCCGACGCGGTTGTCGGCCGGCGGATGGCGACCGCGCTGGGCCAAGGCATGCCGGTCACCGCCGACGACCTGTTGGAACCGGCCATCGCCAGGGCGCTTGCCACCGGCCAGGCCGCGACCACGGTGGACCTGGCGAGTGAAAGTCAATTGGCGATGTTGCGGACCGGTGCTCGGGTGGATCTCTATGCCAGTCCGATAGCCGGAACCTTTGCGCCCCAAGCGGCCGGCTCACCCGGAACGTCTGGCGGAATCGGTTCTCCCGTAGCGCGCGACGCGGAAGTGCTCAGCATCCTGCCGCCGGCAGCTTCGCTACCGGACGCCAGGCCCGCCCTGGTGGTCGCCACCGACCGGGCCACGGCGGCCCAGCTTGCACAGGTTCCGGGGTCATTTCTCGCTACCCTGGTCCAGCCGCCATGAATCCAAGGTCGGCTAGGCGCCAGTGCGGCCCGAGCTGAAGGGCAGAGACGTGATCCGAGGCTTTCGTGACTTCATCATGCGGGGCAGTGTCGTAGACCTGGCGATCGCGGTGGTGATCGGTACCGCCTTCACCGCCGTCGTCAACACCTTCGTCTCCGCCATCATCAAGCCCCTCATCAACGCCTTCCCCGGTGCTTCGGTGAACGGCTGGGGCTTCCACCTGCGAGGTGGCAAGCTCTCCCAGCCGACGTTCATCGATATCGCCTCGATCATCAACGCCATCATCGTGTTCGCGCTCACCGCAGCCGTGGTCTACTTCCTGGTCGTGGTACCCATGACCCGGGTTCAGGAGATGCGGGCGCGCGGCGCCACACCGGAACCCGAAGCGGTGCCCGAGGACATCCTGCTGCTCCGTCAGATCCGGGATGCGCTCGGCGCCCGGCCGATCGACGGCACTGCCGGACCGACGCCACAGCACCCGAACGCCTGATCGCGACAACACCCCAACAGCACCTCGGCTGATGTGCAGCGCCGAGGTTGGCAGCAGAGCGCTCACGCTGGTGACAAACGCTCAGACCGGTGTCGCGGTCTGATGACGGATTGCGGTGCTGGCGGATTTAAGAACTCCAAGCTGGTACAAGCTGATTTAGACCACTAATTCGTAGGCAGGGGCTGGGCGCGGCTCACCAGTCGACACGACATACCAGCCGATAGACGCGGCTGCTGCACCTTGCCTTACAAACCGGTCGCGAGTTCAGCCGTGGTGCGGCGGACGTTCATTGAGGTACCAGTCATCGTCATACCTGGACGATTCGTCGCCCCAGCCGACCTCGGTCTCGTCACTGGACCGATCAGGCAGGACCGGCGGCCGGGCTGGTGAGGGCCCGGGGTGGCGCCCGGCAGTGACATCAGATGATGATGGAGGCTCGACGGATTCGTCGTCCGACGGTTCACGAGATTTGTCGGCAGGTCCGGCCATCTATCCAGTGTGCCGGAGGTCGACAAACCCACGAGGAGGCCATCGCGATGTTAGACAAACTGAAGAAGTTCGCCGACCAGGCGAAGGAGAAGGCGACACCGCTGGCCGAGCAGGCTGCACACCGGGCCGCCGAATTGGCCACTGAGGCGCGGGTGAAGGCAGGTCCGCTCGCCGAGCAGGCGAAGGAACGAGCGGTCGACCTAGCCGGTAAGGCGGCTCCGGCGGTCTCCCAAGGTGTCGACAAGGCGGCCGAGAGGATCGACAAGGCAACGGGTGGCCGCTACTCCAGCCACCTGGACAAGGTGCAGGGTGTGGTGCACGAAACGGCAAGCAAGGTCGCCGCATCCGCACCCGGTAGCCAGCCGCCGACCACCCCGACCACCGTCGCAGACCAGCCAGCGGCCGAGGCCGGCGTCGACATCACGGCTCCGAAGCTCGACACCGAGCAGGAGACAGACGGCTCCTGATGGCGTCCGAGGTCACCGTCCGGTACTGGGCTGGGGCTCGCCGGGCAGCCGGCCGGGAGTCAGAGCGGGTCACGGCCGTGGACGTCGCGGACCTGCGTGCCCAGCTACAGCGCCGGCCCGAGTTGGCTGCCGTGCTGGCAGCCAGCTCGGTGCTGGTGGACGCCGTCCGCCGGGCGGAGGATCAGCCGCTGGAACCGGGCGCGGTGGTCGACATCCTGCCGCCGTTCGCGGGCGGTTGACCCAATCGGTAGACCTAGTCGGTAGGTGAAGTTGACCTATCTGTAGGCGAATCAGCCGGTTGACTTGTCGGTAGGTAAGTCGGCCGTCCGTCGCGGATCGCCGGGCCAGCCGTCCGTGATGGCTCGCTGGGCCGGCTAAGGACAATTCACCCATTCGTCGCTGCCGTCGCCGAACACCTGCCGTTTCCAGATCGGCAACCGGGCCTTGACCTCGTCAACCAGCCGCTGGCAACTCTCGAACGCCTGCTTGCGATGCGCCGCGGTGACCGAGGCGACCAGGGCGACATCACCCACGGCCAGCATGCCGATCCGGTGGCTCACCGCGACCGCGATGACCGACTCCTCGGCGGCGATCTCCTCGGCCACCTCACGCAGCACCTGGCTGGCCGTCGGATAGCCGCTGTACTCCAACTCGACCACCTGCCGGCCGTGATCATGATCGCGTACCACGCCGCAGAAGGTGACGTCCGCCCCGGCGATCGGCGTGCGGACCGCGGCCGAATGCGCCGCCACGTCCAGCGGCTGATCGGAGATCTCGGCCAGCTTGACCTTCATACCCCGCCTCCCGGCCGGTGATCGCCGCCGACCACCTGGTCCAGCACATGCCCGACCAGCGGCTGCAGCACCGCGATACCGTCCCGAACCCCGCCGGGAGAGCCCGGCAACGTCACCACCAGCGCATCGCCGATCAAGCCGGCCACGCCACGCGACAGCGCCGCGGTGGGCACCCGGTCCACGTTCGCCGCCCGCAGCCGCTCCGCGATGCCCGGAATCTGCCGCTCCAGCAAGGGTGAAACTGCCTCGGGGGTGACATCGGTGGGTGTCACTCCGGTGCCTCCGGTGGTCAGCACCAGGCGCGCACCAGCCGCCACCGCCGCGCGTACCGCATCTTGGATCGCGGCCAACTCATCGGGCACCACCGCCCGCGAAACCAGGTCGAAACCCCATTCGGTAACCGCCTCGGCCAGCAGTTCGCCGGACTGGTCGTCGCGCGCCCCGGCCGCCGACCGGTTGGAGCAGGTGATGATCGCAGCTCCCGCCGTACCCGCCGCAGCAGTCATGCCCGCCGCCACTCGCCGCGTCGGCCACCGGCTTTGTGCTCCAGCCGTACGTCGGTCAGCGTCGCCGACCGATCCACTGCCTTCACCATGTCGTACAAGGCCAAACCGGCCGTCGTGACACAGGTCAACGCCTCCATCTCCACGCCGGTGCGATCAGCGGTGCGTACGGTGGCGGTGATGTCGACCCGGTCATCGACTGGCGTCAACTCCACGGTCACCCCGTGGATCGCCACCGGGTGACACAGCGGGATCAGCTCCGGCGTGCGCTTGGCCGCCGCGATGCCCGCGATGCGCGCCACGGCCAGCGCATCCCCCTTCGGCAGCTCCGCCGACCGCAGGAGCTGGACCACCGCCGCGGTGGTCCGGAACACCGCCGTCGCGGTGGCCTCGCGCACGGTCACGTCCTTGGCGGAGACGTCCACCATTCGAGCCGCGCCGGTCGCATCGATATGCGTGAGTTCCACCCGGTCAGCCTACGGCGTAGTCCCAGGTCGGCACTGGCGCGCGTCCCGATGCCCGACCGCTCCACGGACATGACTTCGGGCCGCTAGGAGTGGCCCTGGTCACCGCGCATCCAGGAATGGTTGAACGCTCAACTCAGTTGCTGCGGAGGTACGCCGAATTCCAAGGAGTCGTCCATGACCACCACTCTCGAGCCGACCGCGCAGCTGCAGTTGGATCCGGCCGCGCAGGATCTGCTGTTCCGAGAAGCCCGCACCGCTAACAAGTTCACCGAGGAGCCGGTCACCGACGAGCAGGTTCGCGCCATCTACGAACTGGTCAAATTCGCTCCGACCTCGATGAACCAGCAGCCGCTGCGGGTGGTGCTGGTGCGCACCGACCAGGCCCGCGCTCGGCTGGTCGAGCACCTCAGCGACGGCAACAAGGCCAAGACGGCTGCCGCCCCGCTCGTCGCCATCCTGGCCGCGGATGTGAACTTCCACGAGGAACTGCCCAAGGTCTTTCCACATTTCCCGGGCGCCAAGACGATGTTCGAGGCGGACGCAGCGGCTCGCGAGCAGGTCGCGCGGTTCAACGCGCTGCTGCAGGTGGGCTACTTCATCCTCGGCGTCCGGGCCGCCGGCCTGGCCGCGGGCCCGATGACCGGCTTCGATGCCGCCGCCATCGACCGGGACTTCTTCCCCGACGGTGAGCACCGGACGCTGGCCGTGGTCAACATCGGCCGACCGGCCACCGAGGGAGCCTGGTTCGATCGACTGCCGCGGCTGGACTTCGACGAGGTCGTCACCACGGTCTGAACGTTCGGCCGCGACACGAGCGACCGTCAAACCACAAGAGACCCATCCGGGACGCGCTACCGTCGACCAGTGGCCTTCGCCGACCGGCTGACCGTCGGGCAGCTGTCCGAGAACCCGCATCCGATCTGGCACCGGCTGCGCGCGCAGGCGCCGGTGGTCTACGTACCGGCCTTGGCTGGCTGGGTGGTGCTGAGCCATCCGGCCGCCTCCGCCGTGCTGCGGGATCCCGCCACCTTCACCGTGGCCGACCCGCGCTTCTCCACCGGCCAGCTCTTCGGGCCCTCGATGCTGTCCACCGACGGCGCCGAACATGCCCGCTTCAACGCTGCGTTCGCCCCTGGGCTGCGGCTCGGGCCGGTACGTACTCGGTTCGCCGAGTACGTCCGCGCCGAGACGATTCGGCTGCTGACGCTCAGGCAGCCGGAGCGCACAGCCGAGTTGCGCAGCCAGGTCGCAGCTCCGCTGGCGGTGTCGGTGATGCGCATGCTGCTCGGCCTGACCGGCATCGAACCGGGCGTGCTGCTCGGTTGGTACGCCGCGATCGTGGCCGGGGTGGACCGGATCAGCGCGGGTCAGGACGCCGGCGCCGATGCCGCGCGTGCGCACGCCGAGCTGTCCGCACAGCTCGGCGCCGCGATCGCCGAGCGGCGGACCGCGCTGGCCGATGACTCGCTGTCCATCGATGAGACCGTGGCCAACGCCGGGATTCTGCTGTTCGGCGGCATCGAGACGACCGAGGCGATGATCGCGTTGGCCGCCTGGCACCTGCTGCAGGCTCCCGAGCAGTCCGCCGCGGCGGCAGCGGATCCTGAACTGATCCCGGCCGCGATCGAGGAGTCGCTACGGCTGGAGCCGGCAGCGGCTCGGGTTGATCGCTACACCACCCGTGCCACCGCGGTGGCCGGGGTATCCATTCCGGCCGGTGAGCTGGTGATCGTCTCGCTGGCCGCGGCCAACCGGGACCCGGCGGTATTCGAGGATCCCGATTCCTTCGACCTTCTCAGGCCGAACGCGAACCGACACCTCGCCTTCGCGGCCGGCCCGCACTACTGCATCGGCGCGCATCTGGCTCGATTGGAGACCGCCACCGTGCTGGCCGAGTTGCTGAACCGCTCTGCATGGCTGGTTCCGGCCGAAACCGAACCACCGCGCGGCCTGATCTTTCGCAAGCCGACCGCGGTAACGGTGCGCTGGTAGCCGGCAAGATGCACGCTCGGGTACGTCCCCGAAGCGTTAGGGGCCGGCGGGCTGCCAGCGCGCATGCCGGGTGCCCGGATCCGGCTCCCGGATCAGGGTGAGCCGCGGCCGCGGGCCGTCGGTGCGGCCGGTCGGCGGTTTGCGACTGCCCGCCTGGTACTGCGCCGGCCAGTCCGCAGCCGGGCCGGCGTATTCCTGTTCGGCAGCCGCGTGCAGGGTCCAGTGCGGGTCGTACAGGTGCGGCCGGCCGATCGCGACCAGATCCGCCCGGCCGGCCAGCAGCAGGGAGTTCACGTCGTCATAGGAGGAGATCGCACCCACCGCGATCACCGCCACCCCGTGCGGCTCGCCGATCTCGTTGCGGATCCGGTCGGCGTACGGCGTCTGGTAACTGCGGCCATAAGCCGGCTTCTCGTCCTTGACCACCTGCCCGGTGGAGACGTGGATGGCGTCGGCACCGTGCTCGGCGAAGGCCCGCGCGATGTACACCGCCTCCTCGACGTCGTTGCCGCCCTCATACCAATCCGTCGCCGAGATCCGGACGCTGATCGGCCGGTCGGCCGGCCAGACAGCACGCACCTCGTCGAATACCTCGAGCGGATAACGCAGTCGCCGATCCGGATCACCGCCGTAGTCGTCGGTGCGCTGGTTGGACAACGGAGAAAGGAACGAGGAGAGCAGATAACCGTGCGCACAATGCAGTTCCAGCAGATCGAAACCGGCTCGCGCGCCGGCTGCCGCAGCGGCTACGAACTCCGCCTTGATGGTGGCCAGCTCGTCCAGGCTGAGCTCACGCGGCACCTGATTGGCCGGCGAATAGGGCAGCGCGGACGGGGCGACCACCTCCCAGTTGTCAGCGGGCAGCGGCTCGTCGATGCCTTCCCACATCAGCCTGGTCGAGCCCTTCCGGCCGGAGTGGCCGAGCTGCAGGCCGATCTTGGCGGTGCTCTGCGAATGCACGAAGTCGACGATCCGGGCCCACGCCCGCTCCTGTTCCGGTGTGTAGATGCCCGCACAGCCGGGGGTGATCCGACCGGACGGTGACACGCACACCATCTCGGTCATCACCAGGCCAGCGCCGCCGAGCGCGCGGGAGCCGAGATGGACCAGGTGGAACTCGGTGGGCATGCCGTCCCGGGCCGAATACATGTCCATCGGCGACACCACCACCCGGTTCTTCAACTCCAACTGACCGAGCCGGAACGGGTGGAACATCGGTGGCCGGTCCTGCGCCGCCGACCCGGCCTCGACCGAACCGCTGCCGGCCGAACCGCTGCCAGCCGTCGCGAGCCTTGCCGGGACGGCTCCCCGCTCCACCTCGTGCCGGGCGAACCAGTCGTCCATGTCTGCCACGAACTCCGGATCGCGCAGCCGCAGGTTGTCGTAGGTGATGCGCCGGCTGCGCGTGACGATGTTGAACGCGAAGCGCTCCGGCGGCTGGTCGACGTAGTGGCCGATGTTCTCGAACCAGTCCAGGCTGGCCCGGGCAGCCCGCTGGGTGGACAGCACCACCGGCCGGCGCTCGATCTCGTAGGCCGCCAGCGCGGCCGGCACTCCGGGGTGCTCGTGCAGGCAGGCGACCAGCGCCAGCGCGTCCTCCATGGCCAGTTTGGTACCGGACCCGATGGAGAAGTGCGCGGTGTGCGCGGCATCGCCCAGCAGCACCACGTTGCCGTTCCGCCAGCTGCCGTTGGAGATCGTGGTAAAGCTCTGCCACTTGGAGTTGTTCACCAGGATCTGCCTGCCGTCGAGGAGGTCGCCGATCAGTTCCTGAACCCGGGCGACCGACCGCTCGTCGCTGACCCCTGGCGGGAAGCTGGCCGAGGCCGATTCGCCGAAACCGGCTCGGTGCCAGACATCGGAATGCATCTCGACGATGAAGGTGCTGCCGGTGGCGTCGTAGGGGTAGCCGTGCACTTGCAAGACGCCGTACGGCGTGTGGCAGATGTAGAACTTGAAGGCTTCGAAGACCAGGTCGGTGCCGAGCCACATGTACTTGTTCTGGCCGGTCTCCAGCGATGGCCGGAAGACGTCGGCGTACTTGGTGCGCACGGCGGAGTTCGCACCATCGGCCGCGACCACCAGGTCGTAGTCGCGGCTGAGGGAGTCGACGTCCGGCGCCTCGGCCCGGAAATCGATCCGCACGCCGAGCTCGATGCAGCGTTCCTGCAGCAACTGCAGCAGTTTCTTCCGGCTCATCGCCGCGAAGCCCTGGCCGCCGACGGTGGTCAGGCTACCGCGATAGTGGATGTCGATGTCGTCCCAGCGCGCGAACAGTTCGGCCATCCGCGCGTAGATCACCGGATCGGCATGCTCGATGCCACCGAGGGTTTCATCGCTGAACACCACGCCGAAGCCGAACGTGTCGTCCGGTGCGTTGCGTTCCCAGACCCGGATCTCAGACCGCGGCTCCAGCGCCTTGGCCAGCGCCGCGAAGTACAGGCCGCCCGGACCACCGCCGAGAACCGCAATCCGCATAAGGGAATTCCTCTCTATGACCTGGAAACCAGCGGCCGCTAGTGAGCGGCTTCCGGTTCGCGCAGCCGGTATCGCTGCAGCTTGCCGGTCGCGGTACGCGGCAATGCGGCGACGAACTCGATGGATCGCGGGTACTTGTACGGGGCGATCGCCTGCTTGGTGAAGTCCTGCAGTTCGGCGATCTTCGCCGCGTCCTGCGCGGCGCCCTCGCGCAGCACCACCACCGCGTGCACGATCGACCCGCGTTCCAGATCGGGACGGGCGACGACCGCGCACTCCAGCACGTCCGGATGCTGCTCGAGCGCCCGCTCCACCTCCGGCGCGGCGATGTTGTAGCCGGAGGAGACGATCATGTCGTCGCTGCGTGCCTGGTACCAGAAGTAGCCGTCGGCGTCCCGGGTGTAGGTGTCGCCGGTGATGTTCCAGCCGTGCCGCACGTAGGTGGCCTGGCGGGAATCGGCGAGGTAGCGGCAGCCGGTCGGGCCGACCACCGCCAGCCGGCCCGGCGTGCCGTCCGGCACCGGGTTGCCCTCCGCATCGAGCACCGCGGCGCGGTAACCCGGCACCGCCCGGCCGGTCGCACCGGGCCGGATGTCGTCGTCGGCCGCGGAGATGAACACGTGCAGCATCTCGGTACTGCCGATGCCGTCGATCAGTTTGATGCCGGTCTTGGCGTACATCTCTTCCCAGACCGCCTTGGGCAGGTGCTCGCCGGCTGATACCGCCCGACGGATGCTGCGCAATCGTTCATGCTGGCCGCTACGCAGGATCGCCCGGTACGCGGTCGGCGCAGTGGAGAGCACGGTGGCGCCGAATCGCTCGACGAGCTCGGCCAATTCCACCGGCGTGGCCCGCTCGATCAGCAGCATCGCGGCGCCGACCCGCATCGGGAACACCAGCAGGCCGCCCAGGCCGAAGGTGAAGGCCAGCGGCGGCGTGCCGGTGAAGATGTCCTCGGGCTGGCCCTGCACCAGGTACTTGCCGAAGGTGTCGGCGATGGCCAGCACGTCCCGGTGGAAGTGCATGGTCGCCTTCGGCGTGCCGGTGGTGCCGGAGGTGGCGGCCAGCAGCGCGACATCATCGGCGGCAGTCGCCACGTTGCTGAACCGGCTGGACTTGCCGGCACAGAGCTGGCTCAGGTCGTCGGCCGCCGGGCCGCCGTACTGCAGCATGGTGAGTCCGGACGCGCTCGCAACCGGAGCCAGATCAGCGACGAATCGGTGGTCGCACAAGGCGAAACTGGCCTTGGTCAGCTCCACCAGGGCGGTCAGCTCCGCGCTACGCAGCAACGGCACGGTCGCTACCACCACGCCGCCGGCCTTGAGCACCGCGAACCAGCAGGCCACCAGCCACGGATTGTTCGGTCCGCGCAGCAACACCCGCTGGCCGGGCAGCAGCCCGGCGTCCTCGGTGAGGTAGTTCGCCAACTGGTTCGCCCGGCTGAGCAACTCGCCGTAGCTCCATGACTCGGTCGGGCTGAGCAGGGCGGGCCGATCCGCGCCGTGGGTCTCGACGATGGAATCCAGCAACACCTCCGCGCAGTTCAGCCGCTGCGGATAGTCCAGTTCCGGCAACTCGAAGACCATGTTCGGCCACTGCTCGGGCGGCGGCAGGTTGTCCCGGCAGAACGTGTCCAGGTGCGCTGACGGCGAGAGCTCCACTATTCGACTCCTTCTGACGGACCGCGCCCTGCCAGTATGCTCCCACCGTGACGGCAGTCAAGAATGCGCGATACTCCCCCGGCGGCAGCCGGGACGAATCGGTCACCGCCGCACAACCCCGTCAACTGATCGTCACGATTTTCGGCCTATACGCACGGGAGGAACGCAACTGGCTGCCGATCGCGTCGGTGGTTCGGCTGATGGCTGATCTCGGGGTGGACGGCCAGGCGGTGCGGTCCTCCATCTCCCGGCTCAAGCGACGGGACGCGCTGCGCAGCCAGAGCATCGACGGCACGGCGGGGTATGCGATCTCACCGTCGATGCTGGACGTGATGGCCGAGGGCGACCGGCGGATCTTCGGCCAGCAGCAGCCGAGCCTGTCCGACGGCTGGGTGCAGGTGGTGTTCACCGTGCCGGAGACCGAGCGAGGCAAGCGGCACGAACTGCGCACCAGGCTGGCCCGGCTCGGCTTCGGCCCGGTGGCGCCGGGGGTCTGGCTGGCACCCGGCGGGCTGGCCGAGGAGGTGCGCGAGGTGCTCGCCCGCCGGCAGCTCACCGGATACGTGGACATCTTCCGCAGCGACTATCTCGGCTATGCCGACCTGCCGAGCCGGGTGCGCGACTGGTGGGATCTGGACGATCTTGCCGCACGGTACGGGCAGTTCCTTGCGCACTACCGGCCGGTACAGCGTCGCCTCGGCATAGCCGAACCGGACGGCGACGAGGCGTTCGCCGAGTACGTGCGGATGCTCACCGCGTGGCGCCGGCTGCGCTATCTGGATCCGGGATTGCCGGTCGAGGTGCTGCCACGGCACTGGGACGGCGTGCCGGCGGCGGCGCTGTTCGCCGAACTGAGCGCGGTGCTGCGGCCGCAGGCCCGCCGGCACGCGTTAGCTGCCATTCGCGATTGAGCTGCTTTCTTTGGTGCAATTTCGTCCGGCGAGATTACCGTTGGCCTACCCGGGAATCTCCGCGATGCCCTGCAGTTCCACCAGCGCCGCGTCGTCCCACAGCCGAGCCACCCCGATCCCGGCCATCGCCGGATATTCGGTGCCGGCCAGCCGGCGCCAGACGGCGCCGATCTCACGAGCATGCCGGCGGTAGTCGGCCACGTCGACGATGTAGATGGTGACCGTGACCAATTGCTCGGGCGTGCCGCCGGCGGCGGCCAATGCCGTCAGCAGGTTGGCCAGCGCGCGCTCGAACTGCTCGACGATGCCGGTGCCGGTGATGGCTCCATCGCTGTCCAATGCGGTCTGGCCTGCGAGATACACCCGGCTGGTGCCGGTGGCGCGCACCGCGTGCGCGAAGCCGGACGGCCGGCCCAGCTCGTCCGGGTTGATCCGCTCGATGCTCACGGGGCTCCCACGCTCCTCACGACCGCGCTCCTCACGACTACGCCGCTCGCGACTGCACCGCTCACGACCGCACCGCTCACAACCGCACCGCTCATGACTGCACCGCTCCCCCGTCGACGTTGATGCCCTGGCCGGTCACCGCGGCGTTGGCCAGGCAGAACCGGACCGCCGCGGCCACCTCGGCCGGATCGATCAGCCGGCCGATCGGCTGCCGCCGAGCCAGCGTGGCGCGGGCCTCGTCCAGGCTGCGTCCGCTGCGTTCGGCGATCGCCTGCACGGTGGCATCGGTCATCGGCGTGTCCACGTAACCCGGGCAGATCGCGTTGACGGTCACGCCGGTCCGCGCGTATTCGGCGGCGGCCGCCCGCACCAGGCCCAGCACGCCGTGCTTGGCCGCGGTGTAGGCGGCAACCTGGGATTCGCCGCGCTTGGCCACCACCGAGGCCACCACCACGATCCGTCCCCACTTTTGCTCGGCCATGGCGGGTAGTGCCCGGCGAAGCAGCCGGAACGGCGCGGTGAGGTTGAGGTCCAGCATCCGCGTCCAGAGCTCGTCGGAGGTCTCGGCGAGCGGGGCGGCGTCGCCGGAACCGGCGTTGCTCACCAGCACCTCGACCGGCTCCCAATGCTGCTCGATCCTGGCGAAGGCAGCCTCGATCGCGGCGGGATCGGTCACGTCGGCCGGCAGGATCAGGCTCGGACTCGGCAGCTTGGCGGCGACCCGGTCCAGCGCCGCGGCGTCCCGGCCGAGCAGCGCGACCCGATGGCCGTCCCGTGACAGTTCGGCTGCGATCGCCGCACCGATCCCGCGGCTGGCCCCGGTGACCAGGCAGGTCCGTGCGGTGCTCAGTTTCCCGTCCAATTCGGCGGCCGGCGGTCGTTGAACGCGGCGTGGAACTCGGCGTGGTCATCGCTGGTCATCAGCAGGGCCTGGGTCATCGCGTCCAGTTCCATCGCGCCGGGCAGCGACATGTCCAGTTCGCGGGTGATCAGCGATTTGGTCTGGGCATAGGCCAGCGTCGGGCCGTCGGCCAGCCGGCGGGCCAGCGTCGCCACCGCGGCGTCCAACTCGTCGTCGCCGACCAGCTGCGAGACGAGGCCGTACCTATCGGCAGTCGCCGCATCGATGGTGTCGCCGAGCATCAGCAACTGGGTGGCCCGGCCGGCACCGACGATCCGCGGCAGCAGGTAGGCCGCGCCCATGTCGCCACCGGACAGGCCGACCTTGGTGAACAGGAAGGCGAACCTGGCCGACTGGCTGACCACCCGGAAGTCCGAGGCGAGCGCGATCACCGAGCCGGCACCGGCGGCGATGCCCTGGATGCCGGAGATGATGGGAACCGAGACCTCTCGCATGGCTCGGATCAGATCACCGGTCATCTTAGTGAAGCCCATCAGCTCGCGCGGGCGCATCTTGATCAATTCGCCGATGATTTCGTTGACATCACCGCCGGCGCAGAATCCCTTGCCTTTACCGCGGATCACCAGCACTCGGACGTCGTCGCGGTACGGCAGCTGCAGCACCAGGTCGCGCAGGTCGGCATAACTTTCGAAGGTGAGCGGGTTCAGCTTCTCCGGCCGGTTCAGGGTGACGGTGCCGATGCCGTCGTCGACCGCGAAGTCGAAGTGCTGCCAGTCGTCGGTGAGCGGAACGGAGGCGCGGAACCGGTTCGCCATGCGTTAGTCCTCTCGCTCTTGGACGAGCGAGCGTCCGATGATGGTGCGCTGCACCTCGGACGCTCCCTCGTAGATCCGCGGCGCCCGGACGTCCCGGTAGAGCCGTTCCAGCAGGTGACCGCGTTGCAGGGCGCGGGCGCCATGCAGCTGGACGGCGGAATCGACCACGAACTGCGCGCTCTCGGTGGCGAACAGCTTGGCCATGGCGGCGTTCCGGGTAAGTTGCGCGGGCGGCGCACCGGCGTCATAGGCCGAGGCGGCGGCATAGACCAGCAGCCGACTGGCGGTCACCCGGGTGGCCATCTCGGCGAGCAGATGGCTGACCGCCTGCTGGTCGCTGAGCCGGCCGCCGAACGCCTGCCGCTGGGTGGTGTGCTGGATGGCCGCGTCGAGGGCGGCCTGCGCCATGCCGACCGCAAAGGCGCCGACGCTCGGACGCAGTACGTCCAGGGTGCGCATCGCGATCTTGAAGCCGGCGTCGACCTCGCCGATCACGTCTTCTCGGCTTGCTTTGACTCCGTCGAAGGTGAGCCGTCCGATCGCATGCGGAGCCAGCATCTCCAGGTGCTCGCCGGTCAGGCCGTTGGCGCCGCCCTCGACGACGAACGCGGTGACGCCTTTGGCCCGGGTGTCCGGTGTGGTGCGGGCGAAGACGGTGTAGACGTCGGCCTCAGGAGCGTTGGAGATCCAGGTCTTCTCACCGGTCAGCCGCCAGCCGTCGCCATCCTTTTCCGCCTTGAGTTGCAGCGCGGCGGCGTCCGAGCCGGCCTCGGCCTCGGACAGCGCGAACGAGGCGACGATGCTGCCGTCGGCAACCCCCTTGCGGTACTTGTCGTTCATCCGTTCGTCACCGAACAGGACGAACGGATAACTGCCCAGCGCCTGCAGGGCCAACGCGGTTTCGGCCTCGGTGCTGACCGAGGCGAGGGTCTCCCGGAGCAGGCAGAGTTCCATGGCGGCGGCCGAGCGTTCGGCGGTGAACAGCCGGCCGAGCAGACCGTGCTCACCCATCGCTTCCAGCAGCGGTCGGTTGACGTGGCCTTCCTCGCCACGCTCGGCCAGCGGAACCAGGTAGCGGGCGGCGAGCTCACGGACCTGCCGGGCGTAGCCGCGCTGCTCGTCGGTGAGCGCAAAGGCAGACATGGTCTCCCGGGTCTTTCCACGGCTTGGCCCGCTGATGTCACGAGCCAGTCGAGCATAGCGGACTCAGGACGACCGGCAAGGTGTGCGGCATATGGTCACGGATTTCGGCTGGTCGGCGGCGCGGTGCCGCTTCGAAGCGGTCCGCACGGCACCGGTCATGGTGCAATGGAGAACGGAAGGTTTGGTCCCGGAGGGATGATGGCGAGGCTCAAAAGGGGCACGAAGGTCGTTCTGCTACGTCGGTTGACGCGGGGACGCCGGCACGACTACGGCCGGATCAAGCTGAGGCGAGGCTCGGTCGGTCAGGTCGTCGAGCGGCATGATCGGCTGTTTCGCGGGGCTCGTTACGACGTGCGGTTCGACCGCAAGAGCAGCGGTCAGGTGGTACGAGGCGTACCGGCATCGTCGCTGCGCGCACGCCGACGCCTCAGGTTGAGCACGATCGTGTGGCTGCTGATAGTGGTCGTCATCGTGTACTACGCGCTCAAGGCCTGATCGATGGCAGCAGGTGAATCAACCGCTCGTAGACCTCAGCGAGGCGAGCTGCTGCGATGGTGAAGGTCAGTACGAAAGGACGGCTCAGGCGATCCCGAGTTGGGCTGCGAACTGTGCCGGGCTCTGGCCATCGGCGCTGTTGATATCGCAGGGTCCGAACGGCGGGGTCGACTGGTTGTCCGCGAACTGGTGCGCCACCTTGCCGGGAAAGCTTGGGTTTGCGCTGTAGTTCGCGAGTACTACGCCGATGTCGCCACGCTGCGGCCACAGCGAAGCAAGGTCGCCGGCATTGCCGTAGCCGATCACCCGCCGCTTGTCGCCGCCGTACCACTTCACGAGTGCCGCGCGGGTGGCGTTGAGGCCCGCGGACTGGTTTCCCTTGATCTGGCCGCCCCAGGATTCGACATCGATCATCGTCACCTGCTTGGGGAGTGGCCGTCCGCCGCACATGCTCGTGTGTGTATTGACCGCGTCCTGCCAGTTCGTTCTCCAGACGAAGTAGACGATCAGTCCGGTGAGATGACCGCTGGCCAGTGCCTGCTTCGCCCACGCGTAGTTCTGGGCGAAATGGCGATCCCGATACGTGCCGTCGTTGGAGCGGATGGACAGGAATTTGTACGGGTAGTGATCGTCAACCGGTACCTGAAACTCGCTGACATCAGCGAAAAGGGTGTCAGTCATTGTGAATACTCCAAAGTTTGGTCGATCCTTACCGACTCTTTCTGATGGACCGTCAACGCATCAAGGATCAGCGTCGCGCAGACGGTGGGATCATCGCGCCGCGCTTCCACGAAGTTGACAAGGTCGGCAACAGCAGCAGCGTGGCTGTCGGTCACCTTGGCCTCGCGTAGCACGCCGATCCCGTACCGGAGCCACACCCCGCAGGCGGTCGTCCAGGCAGCGTTGAGATCGCGAATGACTGCACTTTCGTTCGGCGCGTAGCCCGCGCCCGGGTTGTACGGCGCATAGAGCGGTGCCCAGGATTCGCCGCGACCCAGGTGGGTCGACGAGGGCGGGTAGCCCAAGGCCGTGATGAACATCGTGCACGGGAAGCATGAAGCAAGCTTCGTCGTCTGATCGCCCACGGCGATCTCGTAGGGAACGCACGCCGGACCGAGCGAGTACGCCTGGTAGACCGCCTGGATCATGCCGTGCGTATAGCCGACGACGTCGTTCCGCTCCGGTGGTCTGTCGACGTAGGCCATGCCCTGTGACTCGATGAGCGCGGTCAGCTGATCGGCTCGATTGGCTGCCGGCGGCAGTCTCGGATCCGCTTCCATAGCGGCCGATTCACCACCGAGCATTCCCCACGGGACGTAGTCGCTCCGGGTCCCGCGACGCAGTCGCAGGGGCCAGACTGGGCTGTTGGTAGCCGGCAGCCATCGGTGGACCGGGGATTGCTCGGAACCGTCGGCGGCAGCGTCCGGGATCCGGAAGCGGGCGGTCGAACGTGGGCCGACCGGCTCGGTGTTGCCTTCCGTGTTGGGATTGTCGACGAACCCGGTGTACGCGCCGACGCCCACGTACTGAGGCGTCTGATTGCGCCGGATCCGGTCGTACAGAGTTCGTCCCTTCTCCGTCAGCACCGGCTCGGTCAGACGGATCGGAGCGGTCCGGCCCGCGAGCTGGTAGACCCCCATGATCACGCCGCGGTGGTCAGGATCGAACCTGGGCGCGAAATCCGCCTTGATCGAGCCTTCGGCCCCTCGGGCGCGCACGTACGGCTCGACTGCGGCGTTGAGCTTGTTGATGACCCGCTCGAATGATCCCCACTCGGCCTGATCGGCGGGGTTGAGGTCGAAGCGGACCGGCTGATTATCGATGAATCGCGCGGCGGTGAACCCGGCGACAGCCGCCGTCATGATGACGTCTGCTTCGATGGCCGGATTCGCGTGCTCTGAGTCTGTGAGAATCCCTGATGTTTCACGAAATGGCATCGTGTGTCTCCGTAGACCTGGCGGGCCGACGTTCAGCTAAGGCGTGAGCGAGGCTTCGACATCGACGGCGTTGGTCTTGCCGGGCCAGACCCCGTAGAGGTCTATATGGCGCACACCGTCGTACCAGCTACCGAGGGGCGTATCCCACTTGAAGGATTTGTGCTCGTTGCTGAAGACGCCCTTGAAGGACAGATCCAGCTGCAGGTTCGTTGCGTTCAGGGGGATGGCACCGATCGTCGCAACCAGTCCGCCCGACACCGTGACCGATTGCGACTTCTTCCCCGACGGCGTGTCGTAGGAAAGGCTGGCTTTGACGATGTAAGTGCCCCCGTGCTGGTTGTTGAGCACCAACTGGAACGAGCTGATCTGTGACGTCCAGTTGGGCATGATCAGCCGGCCTTCGAAGGACGCGAAGCCGAATGCGATCGGAATGGGGTCACTCGCCGTGACGCTCGCCTTGTCGGGCCACAGGTGTTTGTCGACGGACTTGTTCTCCGTCGTGCTCACGTACGAACCCTTCCCGCCGGCCGAGGCGCCAACCAGATTGTTGACCCCCGACGCCGACCCGGTCACCGAGAACGACGTGCTGTCGCTCATGGCGCCGACGTTCAAGCCGCTCCGTGCCCAGAGGACGTCGGTGACGATGCCGAACCCCTGGGTGATTCCGTCCGGCGAGGTGCGACCTACCGACTGCGCCTGCGATTCAAGCCAGGCCCATTGGGTTTGCGCGAGACCGCCCGGCTGGGCGACGACGTCCTCTTGGGCGAGCGAGAAGTTCGAGATCATCGAACCGGCCGACTGCATGGACCAGGTCAGCTGCGTTCCCACGGTGATCTTCGTGCCGGTGTCAGGGTCCGTCGCTGACCCGTCGAGGCCGACGCTTGCCTGCTGCTTCGTCACGTGCTCGGACTCGATCGACCACTGGTTCGAAGTCGCCTCGGTGACGATTTGCGGGTCCGGAATCATCCCGATGTAGTCGAAGTCTCCGGTAGCCGGGTCGACGGTGCCGACGGCACCGGGCTTGATCGCGGTGTTCAGTCCCCAGTTCCCCCACAGGGTGCGGCGACTGGTTCTGATCTGTTGGGTGAACGTGGCGTTCCAGTTGGCCATGATGCTGTCCCCTTCGCGGTTGTTGCGGTTATTGCGTCCTTGCGGAGCCCACCGCGCTCGATGCCTCGGCGACTAACGGTGATAGTCCATGCTTGTGCCGGCGTGGGATTTCGTCATCACCAAAACTGATGAAAGTGCGCGACTGCCCGGCCCTGCCGGTCCGAGCGTTCGGCCCGATGCGCTATTGCCACCGCGGTGAGCTGTGTCTGTACGCCTAGTTTGCTGAGGACCGCCTTGATCTGACTGCGGACGGTATTTATCGAGCGGTGGTGGCCGGTGGCGATCTCGGCGGCTGTCAATCCCGCCATCAGGCCACGCAGCGCGTCAGCTTCGGCTGGGGTGAGGCTCTCCAGCGCTGCCGCTTCGGCCTGCCGGTGGAGCAGCGTGTCGATCTGAGTGGCGAGAGCGCGGTTCTCGGTCAGCGCATCTTCGACGGCCCGCACCAAGACCGAGAACGGCGCGGCCTGGTTCAGCACCGTTGCCCCTTGATTCGCGAACGAAATGAGAATGCTCAGGGACTTCAAAGATCCCACACAGACGACAGCGCTGGATTCGGCCGGGGCGGCGGGCGGCTGAGCTAGGCCGTCGTCGTCCTCGACGATGATCAGCATGGGTGAGCGGAGTTCCTCGACCATTCCGTTCGCAGGCTGCGCCGGGGAGCCGGTCTGAAGGCTGGCCAACCAACCACGAGCGGCCAAAGCTGCGTGCATACCGGTGCCGAGGGACGAGCGCGCGGGGGCGATGACCGTCACCCGCTTGGCGCTGTCCACGCGACGTCAAATGGTATCAGTCTGGGTAATACGCAAGAAGTGAGGTCGATAGATTCCAGATGTTAATTTCGCAGTAGCTTTGGCTTTGGCCACAATGATGAGGCCTCACAAAAATGCTTCGACGCGGTAATGACTGCGCTCTTCCTAGCAGCCGCTGCGCGATACCAGGAGTGTTCGCGATACCGGAGCAGGGTCCTGCGGATGGCGTCGCCTCGACCCAGTCCGGTCACCGGCGGGACGAGCGCCGGCACCGGGGTGCGATACTGGCTCGGCTCGCATCGCCGCAGTCGGCCCGTGAGCCGGCCGGTGGATCCGGCCGTCGGGATAGGCCCTCGTAGCTCAGGGGATAGAGCGCCGGACTCCTAAGCCGGGCGTCGCAGGTTCGAATCCTGCCGGGGGCACCTGAGAGAGTACTTTCCAACTTCCCAAAACGGGTAGAACAATTCCTTGCGGTGCCTTGGCCTGCCGATGGCAGGAAGCCGGTCCGCTCGGTCCGGCGAGTGCTCCAACGCCCGAACCGGAAGCTGTCGCCGGCGGAGATAGATCGGTTGGTGGCCGACTATCGGACTGGCCTTTGTCTGACTGACCTTGGGAAGCGGTACGGGTTACACCGGCAGACCGCCAAGGCGCACCTGGAACGGCGTGGAGTAACTATTCGTTCGGAGCTGCCGGCCCTCACCGAGGGGCAGATCATTCAGGCTGTTGCACTGTATGCCCAAGGCCAAGGCCTGAACCCGATCGCCGCATGGCTGGGCGTGGCGCCGAATACCGTCAAGCAGGCACTGCTGGCTCAGGGAGTTCGGCTGCGTCCGCGGGGATTTGCCGGGCCTCGGCCGGCCTGAAACCCGATCCGGCCCGCAGCCTCGGCATCGCCGGATACGCGAGTGTCGGCGTGGCGGCCAGCCACCGTTTCCGGTTCTAACCGCGTCGCCAACGACGCGCTCACCACCACAGCGCAGCGACGAAGCACGAGGCGCCCGCCCAGAGCAATCCGAGCGGGCGCCCCACCTTGCCCCTTGCCAGGACAGCACTACATATCAGTTGGGATAACCGACTGGCGATCCAGCTTGCTGCACCGCGTAGCCGGTGTAGCTGCCGCTGCCGCCGAGGTCCGGTGAGTCGTGGCTGTAGGCGATATGTGCCCATCCGGACTGGTCGGTGTCTACTCCGAAATCGTCGAGAAGTTGTCGGCCACCGGTGCAGCTGATCCCGCCCTCGCAGACTTGACCACGATGCACCGGCATTAGTTGCGTGGTGGACCAGCCGCTGACCGACTGGGTCAGGTTCTGGGCGAAGTAGACGTACCACGTCTGGCTGGTCCCGGTTCCGACGGCGCCGTAGTAGACGAGATCCTCGCCCTGGCTGGTCGCCACGAGCCAGGGGAAGATCGCCTGGGTGGCCGAGCTGATCGGTCCGGAGCAGGTCCAGGTATTGCCGTGGTCAGCCGACATCGCCACGTAGATGCTGTGGTCGTCGCTGACGGCGTAGAAGATGGTGCCGTTCGGAGCGACGGAGACATTGGGAAAGTTGTGATCCAAGCCGTTGCCGCCGAAGGCCTTCGTACAGGGGATCGGCTTGTCCGTCCAAGTGTTACCGCCGTCATTAGAGACACCCAGGAACGCTTCGTTGTACGGCGCGCTAGAGGTACCCGGGTTCTTGGAGGGAGCGACGAAGGACTGGTAGGCCCAGAACCCTGTGGCCGTTGCCTGGTTATGGTCGATGACCAGGTTGCCCAGTTCGTTGTTGCTCGCCTTGTAGTCGGTCGGCGGGATGACCTGGCTGATCTGGTGGTAGGCGGTACCGCCGGTGTCAGAGCGCAGCACATCGATGTTGCCGGTGCCGATGTCGTGATAGGTGAGCAGGCTGGTGTCAGCCCCGTAGGCGGCGATCCATTCCCGGTCATCCACCGGCACGCCGGCCTGCACCGGCGTTTGGGAGAACGTGGCGCCGTTGTCATTGGACACCGCCACATTGATCGAGCCCAAATTCAGGCTGGCGACGTAGATACGGTAAGTGCCCAGGGTGGACGTCTGCGGCGCGAAAGCGGTGTCGATGTCACCCCCGGACGCCCCCACCTTGCTTACTCCATTGGGCTGGCCGGAATAAACCAGTGCGCACGGCGAGGCGGCGGTGCTGCCACCGACCTGGGTGGCCCGCCAGTACTCGCTGCCCGAGCCGACACCGTCCTCCGAGCCCAGGCCGACCAGATTCGCCCGCGAGACATGGATCGAAGGCTCACCCGCGGTGTTGGTCCCGCAGCCGGCTGCGCCGATCGTCTGCGTCTGCAACTGCCCGTAGCCGAATCCGTTCACCGTGCCGGCGGCTTGAACCACCGCGCCGCTCGCGGTGGACGTAGTCAGCATCGCGGCGGTCAGCACCACCGCTGCTGAGCCCCCAAGTAGTGCTCCGTTACGCCCTCGTCCCATGGCATTCCTCCTACAGTCTCGATCGGCCGGTCTGAATAGCCCTGTTCGAAACCGCCCTACTCCCACCGCGAACTAGGTGACGGCTCACCCTCATTACTCGTCAATGAGCTTCAGGGATCTACGAGGCCGCAGCGGAAGAGATATGCTGAGATCTAGGCCGCAAGACCCCTGATATACCCAATTGCCATCTTTAGGCTAGACCGAGTATGCCGAGCTGTCATCCCCTCGAGTGGCCGGAGCCTTTCCAGCCGCGCCGCAGGCCAGCAATCGCTCGGAGCTGCCGGCGATGACGCCTGAAGGGTGCGTGCCGCCGGCCGACTGTATGAAGCATCGGGCTTGTCCTTAGTGCAGGTGGCGGCTCGGTTCGAGGTGGCACCGAACACGTTGCGCCGAGCGCTCGCCAGTGCCGGCTATCGGATTCGGCCGCGTTGGGCGCTTCGGCCGCCGATCGACGTAGGTCACATGTAAGTGCAGTACGCAGATCGCCGAGTATGCGGCTCGTCTAGCTCAGGCCGCGCTGATCGCCGTGGAGTAGATATGCGCGCTGTGCCGAATGGCGTGGCGCGTTACCGAAGCGCCTTCGGTAGCGGCGCCCCCATCGATCAGCCGAGCAGGTGTATGCCGCGAGGGGCTTGGGGTGGCAGGCCGAGTGTTGAACGCATCTCTGTGAAGAATGGGACCACATCGTGCTGCCACCGCTCGGCCGGCCAGCCGTACAGCCCGACGCATGCATCCATCGCAACTGTCAGCGCGCCCACCGAGGCTAAGACGAGAGTCGTCAACATGCGGCCGTCGATACCCACTGCAGCCAGCGCGGAACCGTCTCCTCGGCTCACTGTGTGGTCGCGGTTGATGAACGCTAGCAGCGCGTGAGGCTGAGCATGGCTCGTGGCTGAAAGGTATCGGTATAGCGTCAGACCGATTCGGTCTGTTGAGGCAGGGTCGCCCAGCAGGGACTCGACCCGGTGCATCTCAGGGGGCGGCTTGTCGCCGATCCACCAGTCCCTTGGCCAAAGTTTGTGCTTGGGGGGCCTCCGGGCTGGTAGCTCGCCAGCCAAGTTGTTTGGCCCCACGTACGACATCGCGGCGCCGCTGCTCGAGCCGGTTGAACTCGGCTTTGTCTTCTGCCGCACGGCAGCCGATCAGGCGCATTTGTTCTGTCGTCGAGTCGAGGTAATCGTTCAAGACCCGTCGGACTCGCTCCCGCATGTCGATCTGGGGATTGGCGAGATACGCAGCATTGGCTGTTGCCACGATCTGCGTGCGCATCAGTGTCAAGTGCGCCATCACGGTCAGGGGGGTTCGGGTCACAGCCGCGATCGCCGTCAGATGGTCCTGCGCCGTACCCAAGTACTGCAAGGGCGCAAGCTGCACGTGCTTCATAGGATGGGCGAACGGCAAAGCCTTGAAGTCCTGCTCTTGGGCCTGCTCCCGCGCCGATATCGAGATGGGCCAAGGCGCGGGGTCCGTCCGCAAGTAGCCGCGCACGGTTGCTGCTACTTGGTCGATCCGCTCGGCCATCATCAGCCACTCTGCTGGCACAGAAAAGTCCTTTGTCACACCCTAGTATGGGGCGCCCCCCGAAGCGATTCGTACTTCGACATCTCTGAATCGACCCTTATTCAGTCCGCTCCACCCGGCGTTTCGTCGATCTGCCTTTCTCCGTATGGTGGATATCATTGCTAGGGGCTGCCCCGGGGTTAGTTACCACGACAAGCGGGTCACCGACATCTACGAGGCCGATGCTGTCCTCGTCCAGTCCGATGACTAGATGGCATCGCGGCGCGGCCCCTGTTGGGGGGTGTCCGGCAGCGGCCGCGCCCTCGGCCACCTGCTTGACCAGCCGCTGCGGCAGGCGGGTCTAGTCCTGCCGCCTGCCTCTTCCCGGCCCTGGTTTCCGCTCGCCGAGGGCCGGGTGAGCTGCTCGGCGTATGCCACCGGCCGCACATTGGAGCCGGTCAGCTCCACGGTGAGTCGGTCGCGGAGCCAGGCTGTGCGGGTCGCAGTGATATGTGGGCACGCACCGCTGAGCCCCCCGGGATGCAGGCTGGCGAACCGGCTCGGTGTCGGTATGGTGCGAACATGCCTGTCGCATGGATCGCCCTCGGCGTAGCCGCGACTTCGCTCGGATGGAATGTCGCCTCGACTCTCATCGGATGGCAGCGGACTCAGCCCCAGGTGCGCCTGGTTGCTGGTGATACGAGCGACAGTTGGTCGCCGCAGAACACCGACGGCGGCGTCCGAGTAGAACTAACGGCGATCAACAACGGTGGCCGGTCGGTTGTCGTCCGCGAGGTCGGTGTATGGGTGAGCCCAATAGGCGACACGGCATTCCGCCCACCGCGTTCCGGACGCGAAGACCTACATCGAAGAGAAGGAAGGTGGTTCAGGTGGAAAGGGATGCTCGGCCAGTACTTCTCGACCGAAGCAGGCGGCGGCATCGGCTGGCTGGTGGGGCCGGACGTACCCATCACCCTCGAACCGAGTCATTCGGTTGTCTGGCAACTAGACGTGCCGGAGCTCATCAGCGAGAGGGAAGCCGAGCGCCTACCTACTCAGGTGCACGCGTATGCCGATTTGAGCACCGGTCTTCGTGTCTGGGAGACAATCACGATCGACGAGTGGGCCTTCGATCGGGCGTGGCGTGTGCTCGAGCACGACTTGCGGGTCGGGAAGCGGCAGCACCTGCCCCCTTGGCCGCTACATCGTTCCAGTATGCGTGGAATCTCAAGGGAACTTCCGACAAGCGGGCTACGACCACCCCCCGAAGTCGAGTGAGGTGCCCGAATTGCAGTCTGCTGCTACGCGCATGCGGCCGAGCGCGGGAACTTCGCCCAAGAATGTGATTCGGTCACAGCCATCCATAGGCGCCTACCTTTGGAGTCCGGTAGGCAGGATCGGGCGCTGCTTCGAATAACTATTCGCGCAATCTGCGACTCTGGCGTGCCGACCGCAACTGCCGATGCCCGTACCATCGCGCGATATGCGCGCGATGGTGCGAGACCGTGACTGCCCGCGATCAGCTTGGTCCACTCCCCGAGACGAACTTGTGACTGAGCCGTATGGGCCAACAGTAGAAATCCGGCCGCGTCCGGTGGGTTTCTGACTAGCCCGGATCACTCGGGAACAGGATTCCGATCGCCCGTCCAAGGAGGCGTTCGAGCTTGTCTACCAGCATCTTGCCCATGTCGGCAGCGAAATCCGGCTGCGCGTTGAACGATGGGATTAGGTGAAACTTGTGCAGCGGGTTGAGGCAGCGTTGCATCGCTGAGTCCTCGATGGTCCACCATTCGCCGTGCGTCACGGAGCTGGACTGTTGGTAGATGTACTTGTACGTGTCGGCTAGATCAGCTTCGGTTGCCATGTCGCGGATGTTCTTGCCCGAGAACGTCGATCCAAGATCGACGTCGATCAGCTCTGCGGCCCACTCGCCGCCTAGTTGTTTACCAAGCTTCTCCGTCGACTGCTTCAGTATGTCGGGCGCGTCGGCGCCCATCGCTTCGATCATCGCATTCATGTTGGCGTGGGCGAGCTTGGCCTTGCCCTGGCCGTACTCCTGATACCGGTGGTATACGGCGTCGTTGCCCTGCTTCGCCATCCACACCATGTTGATTTCGGTCTCGGCGAACAGTCTGAGCGTGGCGGCGCCGTGCTCGCCGCCCCACAGATCGGGATTGCTCACGAGGACGAGCGTGGCGCGAGTCGCTCGGCTCATGAGACCGCAAATTGCCTCGTGTCGCGTCGGGTCATACAGATCGACCTCGCGTGTGTTGTCGAGCGCTGCGGTCATGAATCGGTTGAACAGTGTCTCCACCTGGCCAACCAGATCTTCGATCTCGCCCTCTTTGGGTAGCAACCGCTCGTACTCGAACTCGGTTGCGTCGCCAGTCTCGGCGCCAACCGCCGGCTCCGCGTCCTCCTTCAGTTCGGCCGGCTGGCACTTCGTCATGTGCCAGTTCTGGTGCCAGAACGCCCTCGCCCAAGCTTGAGTGGCCTCGGTGACGGCCGCGTCCGCGAACGGCCCCCGATCCATGAGCATGGCTGAACTGCGGACGGACGCGTCGGTTGCGCCCTGCTCATCTCCGTTGTGCGGGAACTTATCGAATGCCTTTGCCATCTCCGCCGTAACGCTGACCTTCTTCCGGTAGCAGAGCCACTGCATCGGGGGGAACACGATGAGCGCCTTGCGATGGCCGTCGCCTATAGCCTTGACGAACGCTCTGGCGAGATAGGTCAGCGCGTCGTCGCCGTCGAGAGTGAGGACGCGATCCACGAATGGTTCCAGCAAAAGCCACGCGCCCGGCACATCACGGTATTGACGCAGGATCGCGAGTAGCTCATCCGGGACGGCGACTTCCAGTAAGCCAGCCGCCCTCAGAAGCCCGATGATGTCCGCTCGGCGCTCTGCGGGCACGCGCTCTAGGGCGGTCAACCGGCCGTCGACCGTGATCCCCTCCGCCTCGATTACATCGGCACCGAGAAACCCGAACACTGCGCCCTGGATCGCCTTGAAGTTGTCGATGACCCTGTCCTCGTACGCGGCTGCGAGCACTGCAGACCAGATCAGGTCCGGGAAGTCGTCGGTCGCCCAGTCGGTGGGCGTGACGTTGAGCGTGTTCATTGGAGTCTTATAGACCCGGCCAAGCTTGAAGTGGCCCTTGAGTGGCCCGTTCCGTTGCTCGGTTCCGCGTTGCGCCACGATGCACCCTTCCCGCCGATCCGGTGATGGAGTTAGCTCATGAATGCCCTGGAGGGCTCGATAGACCAGTATCTCGTCCTCGGACAGGCAACTGCGATCCATGTTCTGGACGACTCCGTGGCGTGGATGCAGGCATCGCAACCGGCGGCATCACCGCGATTTTGCCGGGTCAGTGTGCTCGGCCGGCGCCCTAACGACCCGTCTGCGCAACTGGCCAGCGACACCGGGCGCGCACGTATCGACGGTTCGCAGGGACAAGAGACGTTGACTACTCTTGCGCTGCCCACCACTCAGGATCCATGGCTTTCGTCGCTTCGATTAATGAGTCGAAGTGACCGTAGCGGGCGGTGAGTTCGAACCACAGGTCGCCGCCACGTGCAGCGACGCCCTCAGCGTCGGCAACGTAGGCGAGCAACTTGCTGAGTGGTACGTCCTCCGTGTCGCCGGCGCGCCGTAGGACGGTGGCCGTCTGCTGCTCGGCATAGATCATCCAGACGGCGTGCAGGAGTTGGTTCCTCCAGTTCATGATTCGTTCCGCGTCGCTGATCCAGGCAGCGATCGGCTCGCTGAGGTCGGCTGCCGGACTGTCCTGGGTGAGCTGGTCAGGCAAAACTCTCTTGGCGAGGGTCGCGAGAGCAGCGAAGTGCTGTTTGCCGACTACCTTGTAACCCACCCCGCTCACCGTGGGAGAGACGAGCATCGCGGTGATACCGGCTAGGTGATACTCAATCTGAGCCGTCAAGACCGTGAGCTTGCCTATTTCGGTCAGATGTGCGGTCGCCAGTCCCGGCTCATCGGTCATGTAACCATCTTCCGTGCGCCGGCGCATGGGGCGGGATAGCCACACCGAGCGGTTCATCAGCCCGCGCCGGGCCTCGATCATAGCGACGGGGTGCGTGCGGTCGCGGTGTTGCCGGAGGCGTCGGCACCCGGCTCGCCGACTATGCGCGCCCGCGAGTGGGTCTGGCCGATCGACCGTGCGAGCGTGTGCAGGCCGTGGCACGCTAAGTAATCGTGGCTGGTGTGCGTTTCGACTCCGAGGGGGATGCATGGTGGCTACCGACCCGCCAATGGGTTGACGCGTGGCTTAAGGGCGCGACCGCTTACTGGCCGCTGGTGCTCAGTGATTACCGCGAGCGGGTCGGCAAGTACTACGCCAGCCATGCCGTCGATAGCCCCGACGCATTCCCCTTGATGCGCCCCACGCGCGTCGTCGTGGTCGTGTCGCTGCTGCGGGCATGGGTGTTCGCCGGACCGGCGGCAGCTGACGAGGTCGAGATTCGCGAGATGTGGGAGGACCCGGTCCTCGCGGACTGGGACACCCTCCATGCGCCGAATCTTGAGGACCAGGTTCGAGCGGTCGCAGGACTGAGTCGCGACCTGGAGCTGATCGACACCGAAGACATTCAGCAAACCGCCGCAGGCACCCAGGGAATTCTACCGACCTCCGTGTGGCACAACAGGCGAATCCCGGCGTTCGGCATGTTCGGCTGGGACCTCGCCGACCGCCACGAGCAGATCCGGGCCCTCGGCGAAGATCTCGCCGAGTTCCGCGGCTACGGCATGAATCGTGCGCGGCTGCGCGAACTCACCGAGGAGCTCACGACGCTCGATGAGATGGACGGACAACCAAATGCGCGTGGGCTACAACTTGAGCCCTTCATACGTGAGCTGCTTGGGGCCCACGGTTTTGAGGTCGAGAAGGGCAAGCATCGCGAAGGCGAGCAGGTTGACCTCATAGTGCACCGACCGATCCGGGCACTGGTCGAGTGCCGGTGGTATGCGGACCCGGTCAGCCGAACGGCGGTAACCGAGTTGATCGGCAAGCTCACCCGTGACCGGCCAGCGATCGTCGCAGGCATCTACGTGTCGATGAGCGGGTTCACCACGCCCGCTCACGCCGAGGCTCGCGAGCACGCCCGCGACCGAGTCGTCGTCCTGCTCGACCGGGCCGATGTGCTCACGCTGCTGCGCGGGCAGCAGCACGCGCGTGAGCTCATAGATGAGCGCGTCGACGAGCTCGTCCGTAGGTACGAAAGTTGACGCCTGCGAAGTCATCTGCCGCGTCGAGCGTTACCGCGGTTTGCTGCGAAGAGCGTAGGTTCTTGGTAGGGATCCAACTGAACGCTGTCCCAGATCGCCCCGCGCCAGCTGGAAGGCTTATGGCGCGAGCGCAGGCACGAACGGGATCCCCGGTCACATAGAAACCCATCTGCGCGGCAGCCTTGGCCTTCGAGCGCTGCTCGATATCGACGGCTATGGCGCGGAATCGGCCGTAGCCAGCCGCGGCACCAGGTCGCAGAGTTGCTCAGGTTTGAAAGAGCCGTCGAGCCGGTCCACTGGGCCCCTCTGGGTGCACCAGAGTGGTCTCTTTCAAACCCGGAGAGTCTCAGCCTCGCTCCCGCAGGTCGGGTGTGACGCCGCTACCCAGAGCGCGCGTTTGGGTTCTAGGTCGGCCAGTATGTCTCCATGGCCTTTGGTGCCCATCTGGTCCTGTACAGCGAGGACGCCGATGCTGATCGTCGGTTTCTCGCAGAGTTGCTCGGTCTGCGATCTGTTGACGCTGGCCACGGCTGGTTGATCTTCGCG